>Ga0307475_10001422_pt1 | contig 14184 bp, 11 predicted proteins | sample atmos_gasesECM1C_FD_203317 | JGI IMG/M metagenome (GOLD analysis project Ga0307475, IMG submission 203317) | Hardwood forest soil microbial communities from Morgan-Monroe State Forest, Indiana, United States - atmos_gasesECM1C_515 | ecosystem: Environmental > Terrestrial > Soil > Temperate... | reverse complement strand
TGTAAGTAAAACTCTGATACACCAGCGCGATGATGCCAATCACAATCAGCGCCACACCCAAGAGCATTCTTCCGTTCATCTGCTATCCGTTCCGTCAGTGCCGCGCGATCCTGGTGCAAACTTTTTGCAGCATCTGCCGGGGTTGTTTCTGACACATACGCCTCAGAATTTCAACACGATGTTCCGGCGAGCCCTGTTACTTGTACGTGATCAGGGACTAAGGCTCCATACCTATAAACCTTTAGCCCGGACGATTGCATCGTGTAGCAATTTAACTCAATTTCTGGCTCAGTAATCTATCAAAAAAGTGCCAGTTTTGGTTCTATCAAAATCTACAAGAGCCAGCCTGCCGATATGAACCGAATGCTGTATTTGCTGATTGCCAGCGGTATGGTTCGCTTTACCGAGTGGCGTGCTGTTTTGATGAATCATCAAAGGACGAATAGGGAGGCTTCAATGAACTGGGATCAAATCGAAGGCAAGTGGAAGCAGTATGCAGGCAAAGCCAAGGCTAAGTGGGGCAAATTTACAGACAACGATATGCAAACGCTGAGCGGCAGAAAAGACCAGCTTGTAGGGTTGGTGCAGGAACGCTATGGCATTGCCAGAGATGAAGCTGAACGGCAAGTAAACGATTGGGGCAATTCTTTCTCGGATGACAACGCGGCGCAGCGCGATGAAAATGCCCGGCGCGACAAGAGCCGCGGCGCTGGATCAGCCTAATTACTTTGTAGCAGGCTGTCTGTGGTAGATGTCGATCAAGCTGGCCCGACGTCGGGCCAGCTTTTTTGTCTCGTCCGCCAATCTGGGGCCCCGGCCTGCCGAATCTGGCCGCAGCGGAAATGTGACGTCAAGACTGAGCCATTTCGTGCCCGGCCAGTATCTCGTGGGTTCACCACTGGCGATTCAGCGATTCATTTACCTTCCACTACACCATCTCTAAACCGCTTGCTAAACTTCAACCGCGATCGGCAAGCGTGCCATGAATATTTTGAATGCTCTCGGCTCCGTCCTGGGAACCGGATACTCGTCCGGTCTGAATCTCTACGCCACTATCCTCACCCTCGGACTTCTCCAGCGGTTTGGGTTTATTCATCTCTCAAAACCGCTGGAGATTCTTTCGCATCCGCTGATTTTGGGAATCGCGGCGAGCCTGTATTTCGTCGAATTCTTCGCCGACAAGGTGCCATATATCGACACCGTGTGGGATGCCATCCACACGTTTATTCGTCCGCCCGCTGCAGCGCTGCTCGCTTATGGTTCGGTCGGTGACGTATCGCCGGAATGGCGCTGGGCCGCTGCATTGCTCGCGGGAGGGGTCGCGCTCACCTCGCACAGCGCGAAAGCCTCCACGCGCGCAGCCGTAAACACCAGTCCCGAGCCATTCAGTAATTGGATTTTAAGTTTTGGCGAAGATTTGCTCGCCGTGTGGCTTACCTGGATGGCCGGCGCTCATCCGCTGGCGACCGCAATCGTGGTCGGCGCACTATTGATTCTCTCCGCTTTTCTGATCTTCCATTTATTTCGGTTCGCGCGTCGCGCGTTTCATCGCTTGTCCACGGCCTGAGCGGCGCGGTTTATTGCGCGTCTTACTTCAAATATATTGCCAGCCAGTCGAAAAAGGTTTTGTACCAGAATTGCGAGTTCTGGGGCTTCAGCACCCAGTGGCCTTCGTCCGGGAAAATTACTAACTTGGACGGCACTCCCTCCCGCTGCAGCGTATTGAAAAATTCCAATGACTGCGTGTACGGCACTCGAAAATCATTTTCCCCGGCGATCACCAGCGTCGGCGTTTTGTATTTCCCCAAATCCGCCGCGAACGTCGATGCCGACCACTTCTTGTAGCTTTCCGGATTGCTCCACGGGGTTCCCTGCATATCGTGCTCGGCAAACCACAATTCTTCGGTAGCGTACATCGAGGTCTGGTCGTAAACGCCCGCGTGGCTGATGATCGCTTTGAAGCGTCCCGAGTGTGTGGCGATCCAGTCGGCCATAAATCCACCGTACGAACCGCCCGCGGCGGCCATCCGCGAGCCATCGATAAATTTATTATTGGCCAGCGCGTAATCCACGCCCTTCATCACGTCGGCATACGCTTGGCCGCCCCAATCATTGGTGATTTCATCGGTGAATTTCTGGCCGTAGCCGGTTGACCCGTGGCGGTTGATCATTAATGTCACATAACCCGCAGCGGAAAATACCTGCTGATTCCATCGATAGCCCCAGGCATTCGACCACATCGTTTGCGGCCCGCCATGCAGCAGCACCAGTAGCGGATACTTTTTCGTGGCGCTAAATTTTGGCGGTCGAAGCAACATGGCTTGCACGCGCGAGCCGCCGGCTCCTTCAAACCAGAATGTTTCCGGCGCATTCATATCAAGCTTGGTCAGCAAAGTATCATTGTGATGCGTCACCTGCTTGGCTTCCGCCCCCTCGCCCGCCGCTACGAACACCTCTGCCGGCATCCTCAGGCTGGTGCGCTCGAACGCCATGATCTTGCCATCCCGGCTGATCGACACCGCGGTGTTGAATCCTTCAGCTACAGCTTTCTTCGGCTCCGCAACGCCACGTGCGTCGAGCGCATATACCGGTGAAAGCGTTTCGTTTTCCGCCGTGAAGTAAATCGTCTTGCTATCCGGTGACCACAACAGGCCTTCCGCGCTACGATCGAACTTCTGGGTCAAATCCTCAATTTTTTCCGTGTGTCTGTCGTAGCGCATCACCCGCCATCGGTCGGCCTCGTATCCCGCGGTCAACTGCGCGTGGTAGGCAATGTAATTCCCGTCTGGCGAATACACCGGATTCCCATCGAATCCTGGATTTGTAGTAATTTTTTTCGCTTCGCCGCCGCTGACCGGCACTATAAACAATTCTCCATTCGTGCTCAGCGCTTCCACCTTGTCCGGCACCGCCGTAAAGCAAATCTCTTTTCCGTCCGGCGAAAAATTTATATCGTCAGCCCCGCCGCGTTCATCGGGAGGCACGTCGTAATTTGCACCGGCTGTCAAATCCCGCGGCGTTCCACTTCCCTCCGCTGACGCAATGAACAAATGGCTACGCTTTCCTTCCGACCAGTGCGTCCAGTGGCGATATAAAAGCTGCTCATACACTCGCGCTTTCACTTTGTTTTTTTCTTTATCCGCGTCGCGCGCGCTGTTGCACGCATCGTCCCTGCAATCCACATAAACCGGTGATGTGAAAGCGATCGTCGTTCCGTCAGGCGACCATTTCACTAAGTCCGCGCCGCCCGCTATATGCGTAATCGCATGGCTTTCGCCGCCTTCCATCGACAGTTCGTAAACCTGGGAATTTCCTTCACGCGAAGAAATGAATGCCAGCATCTTGCTATCCGGCGACCATGCTGGAGCGGAATCGTGGCCGCTCTGCGTCAGTTGTATTGGCGTGCCGCCGGTTGCAGGCACCACCCAGATATTGCTCGCGTTGCGGTTGGCGTCCATGTCCGGAGTCGCCACGGAATAGGCTATCCATTTTCCATCAGGCGAAATCGTCGGACTCGCGACGCGATGCATGCCTCTCAAATCGTCAAAGGTGATCGGGCGTTTACTGGCGCTATCTTGCGCGAATGTTGCGAGACACGCGCCGCTCCATACCACCACGACAAATCCACACCGCAGCGCCGCCAGTTTCATGCGTTTCTCCTTATGAGTCATTTTGGAAATATGTTTTGCAGGACTTCGGATATTGTCACGATTCATGCCGAATGCCAAGAGATAGTGCGCCAGTTAGCTAGACCTTCGTTTAGATGCGGCACAAGGTACATCAGGGAGTCTAACGCGTGGCATGAAGGGAGTGTCGTAGTGTCTGCCGGTTTTATTTCAACTTGCCGTGGATTACTTTTTCAACGGCACGCCGACCGCCCAAATGTAGCCGTCGGGATCTTCCAGAATTACGTCGCGCCACCCATGCGGAAAATCCGCCGCCCGTTGCAGGATGATCGCTCCTGCCGCCTCCGCACGCTTTTGCAATAAGTCTGGATCGATGCCCATCACGCGAAGTTCAGCTCCGGTGCCGCGCTTTTCGCCGCCTTGTAGCCGCAAATACAGGGGATGATGATCGTAGGTATGGTCGGCGTGCAACATGAACTCCACTCCGTTTAGGAGCAGCGCCGCGAAATCGCCATCGCTATAACGGACCTTAGCTCCCAGCACCTGTTCATAAAAAGAAAGCGATTTCGATAATTCTCGCACCAGCAGGTTTACCGAAAAATTCGGCAAAGCTCGGCCATATTCGCCCGCCGGCATCCAGGCGTCGCCAGTACGCGTCATAGTCATAATCAAATTCCTCCGCAGTTCGCGAACGCTCGAACAAGAGATCCTCTCATGTTGGCGCTGGTAAGAAGTTCCACGCGGGAACTCGTGATCCAAAGAAACGGGTCGCCAATTTGGACTATACGTCTGAGTGCGGAGCCGCGTCGCTATTGCGCACCAGCAGCCAGTTCAGTGCCGCGATTGCGATGACGCCGAGAACGATGGACAAATTACTGAGAGGCGTCTGTATAAACAACACCACACAAAACGCCAGTGTCAGTATCGCGACTAGGGGGCCACCGCGCAGGCGAAACGCACCCGCTTCGGGACGCTTTTTCCGCAATACCAGCAGCGCCACGGCAAATGAAGCATAGGTCAGCAATCTGGCCACCGCGGAAAGCGTAATATTCCATCGAAAGTTTCCCGCCACCGTAAAGGCCAGCAGCAAAACCGTGTAAACGATAATAGAAACATGTGGAGTGCGAAATCTCGGATGCACGGCCGCAAAAAATAGCGGAAAATCGCCGCGCTCCGCCAAAGCGAACGTCAAGCGCGGTGTGTGCAACATATTGGCGCCCAGATATCCGTAAATAGAGACCAGCGCCCCGCAGGCAATCGCTGCCGCAGCTCCGCTCCCGAAAATGTGACGCGCCGATTCCGCAAGCGGGCGCTCCGTCGCGGAAGGATTGGCCAGCGTGCCGTTGATCACCACCTGCACCAAGGTGTAAGTCGCCGTGACCAGCGCCATTGCGTAAAACAGCGCTGCTGCAGAATCTTTGCGCGGGTCGCGGGTTTCTCCAGTGGCAAAAAAGACCGCTTCAAATCCGCCGTAAGCAAAGACCAGCACCAAAACAGCAGCAAGCCAATCTTGAAGGGTGACCGCGCGGGTCATCGGTGCCGGCACAACTTCGCCGTGTGCGATCAACCACGCAAGTCCGGAGCCGATAAAGATCAGCAAAAGAAATATTTTCATGCTGGTTAGAAAATCGCTGACCCGTGTCGCCGATCGTACTCCGCGATAATTGATGACCGCCAGCATTCCGATTAGCGCGGTCAGAATCGTCACGCGATAGACAGGATGCACCGCGCGTGGGATGAACTCCGCAAGATAAGTGGCAAAAAGATTGGCCGTGCCGGACGCCGCCGCGAGTCGCGACAACCACGTCATCCACGCGATTTGAATTCCCCAGAATCTCCCCAGTGCCGTCCGCGCGTAAAGATAAGGGCCACCTGTTTCGCTGAATTGCGATGCGACTTCGCTCAAGCATCCGGCCACCAGCGCGATCCCCGCAGCCGCCACCAGATACGCGAGAGGAGCATACTTTCCCAGCCGACCTGCTACTACGCTGGGCAAACCAAAAACACCGCCGCCGATCACCGAATTTACTATTAAGGCCGCCAGGCTCCAGCGGCCGATGGTGCGAACCAAACCACTCGAAGATTCTGCCGCCAATGCCACTCCATCGTCACAATTTTTGTAATTCAGCGAGGCACTAAATCCTGACTCACCAAAAAACGCCGCAAGCGTAACACAACTACCGACGTCGCTCGCGCGATCATCACGGGCTTATCTCCCGTCTCTCCTCTGTTACAATTCCGTACCAATCCATCATGACGAGCGGCTCCAGCATCTTCCCGCGAAATTTTAGAAAGGATTACCCCATAGCTGTCCGCGGGGAAGGCTGCTGGATCATTTCATCAGATGGACAGCGTTTTCTTGATGCTGCTGGCCAGGCTGCAGTGGTCAACATCGGTCATGGCGTTGCTGAGATTGGCCGAGCCATGGCGGAGCAGTCATCGCAGATCGCCTTCGCGCATACTTCGCAATTCCATTCCGCTCCCGCAGAGAAACTTGCAGTTCGTCTTTTACAACTTGCGCCTCCAAATTTTCAGCATGGCGGTCGCGTGTACTTTACGTCCGGCGGTTCGGAAGCCACGGAAACTGCCATCAAACTTGCGCGCCAATATCATCTGGAGTGCGGACAGCCGCAGCGTTACGGGGTGATTTCGCGCCGCCAGAGCTACCATGGCAGCACACTCGGCGCGATGTCTGTAAGCGGTAACGTCGCGCGCCGCGCTGCTTATCAACCGTTGCTCCCCGAATGGGGGCACGTCTCCGAGTGCTTCGCATATCACCATGCCGGCAATTTAAAAGACCAGGACTGCGGCCTGGCTTGCGCTAACGACCTGGACAAATTTCTCCGCGGCCCACGCGGCAATTCCTCGGCGGCATTTATTTTTGAGCCCGTGGTCGGCGCGACTCTTGGTGCGGCTGTGCCGAGCGCTGGCTACGTCGAGCGCATCGGAGAAATTTGCCGCGAAAATAAAATTCTTCTAATCGCCGATGAAATAATGTCTGGGATGGGCCGCACCGCGAAGCCTTTCGCCATTCAACACTGGAATGTGGAACCTGACATGATCTTGGTCGGGAAGGGAATCGCCAGTGGTTACGTGCCGCTCGGCGCTGTTCTGGTTTCCGCGCGCGTTGTCGAAGCATTCCAACGCGGTTCTGGAATCTTCCAGCACGGTTTCACTTATCAGGCGCATCCCGTCTGCACCTCAGCCAGCGACGCTGTGCTTGACTACCTGGAAGCTCACAAGCTGTTCGAACGCGTCGCATCAATTTCAACAACTTTACGCGGTGATCTGGAGCCTTTGCGGGCACATCCCAATGTCGGCGATATCCGCGGCATGGGCTTATTAATCGGCGTCGAGTTCGTGAGAGACAAAACGTCTCGCGAACCATTTCCGCCCCCGCAAAATATTGCCGAACGCATCCGTCAGGCTGCTCTGGAAGAAAACGTCCTCACCTATCCCACGCAAGGGTGTGTCGATGGCCTGCGCGGTGATCACATTCTTTTGGCTCCGCCATTTATTCTGAACGCCGAAGAGTCCGCGCTCATTGCGCGAACAATTAAATCCGCACTGGCAAAAGTGTTTCCTCCTTAATTTCAGAATTTGTGCTCAACCGTTCTCGCAATTCGGCCTGGAATCTTCCTTCTCTTTCACTAGGCGTTGCATTAGTGTTTCAACCTGCGTTTCCTGACTTCCGGAGATAACTTTTGATCATGCGCTCCAATTCCAGAATTCTGATCTCGTTTTTTGCCTCCGTTTCATTATTGGCCGTCGGTGTCCGCGCTCAGGATAAAGCTCAGGAAAAAAATCCTGGCAAACCGCGCGCACGCGATCTTGGTGTGCCTTTTGACGGTACGCCCGGACCGCGCAACGCCATCACCGATGTTGCGGGCGTAACCGTCGGTCACACTACCCTTATTTCCGGCGAAGGAAAACTGCAGATCGGCAAAGGTCCGGTGCGCACCGGCGTCACTGCCATTATGCCGCGCGGTCAGGAGTCCATGAGCAATCCTGTTTTTGCCGGCTGGTTTACAGAAAACGGAAACGGAGAGATGACTGGCACGACCTGGGTGGAGGAATCGGGTTTTCTAGAAGGCCCGGTGATGATCACTAACACCCACAGCGTCGGAGTTGTGCGCGATTCCGTAATTCAGTGGCGCGTTGCTCACGGCCAGCCTGATCCCGCTGGCTATTGGTGGTCGCTACCGGTCGTAGCAGAAACGTGGGACGGCTGGCTCAATGACATCAACGGTTTTCACGTCAAATCCACCGATGCTTTTCGCGCTATCGATTCGGCATCCTCCGGGCCAGTGACAGAAGGTAACGTCGGTGGCGGCACTGGAATGGTTTGTAATGAATTCAAAGGCGGCATCGGAACATCGTCGCGAAAGCTCGATGCGAAGTTCGGCGGCTACACTGTCGGCGTGCTGGTGCAGTGCAATTACGGATCGCGCCCGAATCTGCGCATCGCGGGCGTTCCGGTGGGCAAAGAAATTCCCGAAGATCGTGCCTACGCTTCGACAGCATTTAATGAACTCGATCGTGGTTCCATCATCGTGGTGGTGGCCACCGACGCGCCACTGCTGGCCCATCAATTGAAGCGCCTGGCTCGCCGCGTCACTCTGGGCCTCGGACGCGACGGAAGTATTTCCGGCAACGGTTCCGGCGATATTTTTATCGCTTTTTCAACCGCCAACCCAGGCGCCGCTTTTGCAGATCACGTCACCGATTTGAAAATGCTGCCCAACGAAAAAATTGAGCCGGTCTTCGCTGCTACCGTGCAAGCCACCGAAGAAGCCATCATCAACGCCATGGTCGCCGCCGAAACCATGACCGGCATCGAAAATCACAAAGTGATCGCCCTGCCGCATGATCGCCTGCGCGCGGTACTGAAAAAATACAACCGTCTGAACGAGTGAGTGATGGTTTAAGGAGATTTCGTAAGGCGCCGACGTTAAACGTGCGTCATCAAATCACCGGCACAGCCGTTTTGCGGGCGGGATTAAAAAACGGAAGCGGCACGATTTTCGCCGAAACCGTGTGCCGCACGGCTTCGACGGTGATCTCCATGTTGAGCGTCGTACCCACAACGGAGTTCTCGCGATTCACGCAAGCCAGCGCAATCATTTTCTTAAGCGTCGGCGACCACGTTGTGGACGTCGCCTTGCCAATGACTCGCCCGCCGCGATACACCGGCACTGCTGTGCGAGAGGCCATGCTCGGTACCTGCGGCGCCATGCCGACTTTGTCGTATAGCGATTCCACTTCGTTCCAATTAATTTCGAGCCCCACCAGCGCGCGGTCGGCACCTTTCTTAGCCTCGTGCACTAACGCTTCGCGTCCGACGAAAGTCTCTTTCTTCAAATCCACCAGCTTGCCCAGCCCAATTTCCGCGGGAGAAAATTTCTGCGCATCGATCAACGCCTTCTTACTGGACGTGTAGTCGACCTCAATCAGAATCAAGCCTGCTTCGATGCGCGCGACATCCAGCGCGATCATCCCGGCTGGATGAATATCAAAAGCCTTACCCTTGGAATTCAACTCGTCCCAAACTTTCACCGCGTCGCGCCAAGGCATCCAGATTTCAAATCCCAGGTCTCCGGTATATCCGGTGCGCGAAATGTCCACGGGCACTCCGGCGATTTTTCCGTGCGTCACACGAAAATATTTCAGATGGGTAATATCTGCTTCGGCCGCGGAATTCAGCAATCTGCTCGATGTTGGTCCTTGTAGCGCTAGTGCTGCCACCTGTTCGGTAATATCCTCGATTCTTACATTCAGGCCCAACGCATTTTGCTGAAACCATCGCAAGCTGGGATCCGCGGCGGTCCAGCGGTATTCGTTTTCGGCCAGTCGCGTGATGGTGCCGTCGTCGATGACTTTGCCCTCAGGATCGCACCAGCAGCAATAAATCACCTGATCGATCGCTACTTTGTTGATATCCCGAGAAATCACGCGATTCACGAACTTCGTTGCGTCTTTCCCCGTTACTTTGTATTTGAACAGCGGAGAAATATCGATTAACGCCGCGGAGTTGCGGATGGCGTTGTACTCGTGCTCGTGATGCATTTCATACACGCTGACCGTGTAGTAGCCGGACCATTCGCGGTAATTCAGGCTCTCGCACAGCGCGAGCGTTCTTTCGTGAAACGCAGTACCAACCGGCACAAGTCCTCCAGTGACCGCAGCGCAAGGTACGCGCTGCAAAAAACATGACGTATACGAAACTATCGAATTATAGGTGTTGGTTCCGCACAGCCGCAAGACGCTCGCGAGCGTAAATTTTCATTTCGCCAGTTATCTTCAATTGTCAACGCGTTAATCTGCTAACCGGGCGCGAAAAGTTTTCTTCCAGTTTTCAGGAAAATACGTCACCTGCAAGGCGTGGCGCACCAATTCAATATCAGCATCTTTGTACTCTTTCGCGAGGTACAAACGAATAATTTCTGAAATAGAGACGCGGTTGGGATCGCGTGAAATTTCTTTGATCTCATCTCCCAGGCCAACTTCGCCCTCACGCACTACGGCAAGGTAAAAGCCCGATCGTCTACTGGCCAGGAAACGCTTCACCATGGCATCCGACTGAAATCGCATACCCAGCTTGTAGCAAGGCAAGCGGGGCTGCGTCACCACAACTTCCGTTGAACCGATAGAAAATCGATCACCGAGATAAATCGCATCTTCCAGCAGGCCTTCGGTCGTAAAATTCTCGCCAAAATTTCCGGCCGCCAGATCGTATCCGGGCAACTCCTTCTTCCAATATCCATAGTGCTCCAGTGGATAGCAATATACGGCTTTGTACTCGCCACCATGCACGGTGAGGTCAGCCTGTCGGTCACCATCGAGATCTAACTTGCGCAGAAAGACGCGGCCCACAACGGGTTCTTTGAATATTCCCGTAGTCACCTCGTGTCCATGCCACAGGGCAGCACGCGGCAATCCAACATTCACTGAAATTATTTTGCTCACGGGATTCTCGCCAGTGTGTGCACTGGGTTCGTCGTGCTTTCGCAGTATACGCCATGATTTATGGTGTGAACTTCAGCGGATTTATTGCCGCGCGACTTGTTTCGCATTGCCGCTGCCAGTAGAATGCTTTTTGCTTTCCTCAGCCCTCAAGTATTCAAGTGCGCGCTTTGCGATCGCCTCGTTTGTCGATTCCTCGCGCTTGGGTGTCGACGGAGCCTTAGCAAAATGACTCAGCATTACGATGTGATCGTCATTGGTGGCGGTCACAACGGCTTGGTCAACGCTGCTTATCTGGCCAAGGCCGGAAAGAAAGTTTTAGTCCTCGAACGCCGTCACGTCCTCGGCGGCGCCGCCGTTACCGAAGAAATCATTCCGGGTTTTCTTTTCTCCGAATGCTCCTATGTGGTTTCCCTGTTGCGCCCCGAAATCATTCGTGAGCTTGATCTTCCTCGCCATGGTCTTGAAATTCTCCCGCTGGATGGCACATTTTCTCCCATGCCTGATGGCAATCATCTGTGGCGCATGAACGATCACGCCAAATCCATCCGCGAAATTCGACGTCACTCGCGCGTTGACGCCGAAGCGTACGACGAATTCTCGAAAATGATGACGCCGATGTGCCGCTTTGTGAAGCCCATGCTTTCCATGGTGCCGCCCGATCCCACCACGCTGAATCCGCGCGACCTGAAGCAGCTGCACTTTCTGATGCAACGATTTCGCGAACTATCTTCCGACGAGCGCTACACGCTGATTCAGCTGATGACCATGAGTTCCGCGGATTTTCTGGACCAGTGGTTTGAGACGGACGTACTCAAAGCCACGATGTCCGCGTCCGGAATCATCGGCACTTTTCTGGGAATTCGCTCGCCGGGCACCGCGTACGTCCTGCTGCATCACTACATGGGTGAGATTGACGGCGCGTTTCGTTCCTGGGGATTCAGCCGCGGAGGAACCGGCGCGATTTCCAACGCCATTGCCGCAGCGGCAGGCGAAGCTGGCGTCGAAATTCGCACCAAAGCTCCGGTGGGGAAAATTTTGGTGAAAGAAGGCCGAGCAGCAGGAGTCGTTCTGCAATCTGGCGAAGAGATTACCGCCAACGTAATATCCTCCAGCGTCGATCCGCATCTCACTTTCGAAAAATTCCTGGAACCATCGGAGTTGCCCGCCGATTTCCTGGAAGACGTGCGGCGCTACAAATTCCGCGGCTCATCCGGCAAAGTAAACATTGCATTGGATGCGCTGCCCGAATTCAAATCTCTGCCCGGCGATGGAGCGCATCTTCGCGGCGCGATTTCCATTTCTCCCAGCATGGAATACATGGAACGTGCTTACGACGACGCCAAGTATGGTCACTATTCGCGCCGTCCCTACATCGACATGGTGATTCCCAGCTTGACCGATCCGAGCGTTGCGCCTTCCGGCAAACATGTTCTTTCCTGTTTCGTGCAATACGCTCCGTACAAGCTCGCGGAGGGCACGTGGGACGAGCAACGTGAAGCGTTCGGCGACAATGTGATCGACACGATCTCCGAATATGCGCCCAACATTAAAAATATTATCGTCGGGCGTCAGATTCTCACGCCGCTCGATCTGGAACGCGAGTTTGGCCTGACGCAAGGAAATATTTTTCAGGGCGAATTATCGCTTGAGCAATTATTTTTTCTACGGCCCGTAGCCGGTTGGGCTTACTACCGCACTCCAGTCGACAATCTTTATATGTGCGGTTCTGCAACGCATCCGGGCGGCGGCATCATGGGCGCAAATGGGAGAATCGCCAGCCAGGTCATTCTCAAGGAATGGAAAAAACCCGCAGGGCAGCGCCAGACAAAAAATGGCGTGCAAACATCGACGGAACCCGTAGCATCAACCGCCTCTCGTTCTGCCAACGAGCGCAACTGACATGCCCATCGGACAGCGCGTAGCGTTCATCGGTGGCGGTCACAATGCGCTCATCGCAGCGTTTTATCTGGCCAAGGGCGGATTCAAGCCCGTGATTCTGGAACGGCGCGAAATTGTCGGCGGCGGCGCCATCACCGAAGAGTTTCATCCCGGTTACCGCGCTTCGACGTTAGCTCACACGCTCGGTCCGTTGCGGCCTGATGTAGCCCGCGACTTAAAAGTTGAAAAATTTAATTGCGAAATTCTTCGCCCGGACCCGCGTGTCTTCGCTCCCGCACTTAATGGAGAATCACTGTTGTTCTATGACGATCACGCCAAGACCGCTGGCGGGATCGCGCGCTCGTCGGCGAAGGACGCCGCAAAATATACGGAGTTTGCTGCGTCGCTCGAGAAAATTTTCAATATCTTTGCCCAACTCTCTGCAATCACTCCACCGTCCATCGACAAGCCTTCTCCGGGGGATCTCTGGAACCTGCTGAAGACTGGTCGTGGCGTTCGCGGTCTGGGCAAGCGCGGTATTTTCGATGTGCTGCGCTGGGGACCGATGGCCGTAGCGGATTTTGTCGCGGAATTTTTCGAGACGGAATTATTGCGCGCCGTGATTGCAGCTCGCGGAATTTTCGGCACCGCTCTGGGGCCGTGGTCGGCTGGTTCCACCGCGGTACTTCTTTTGCGTGCCGCAGCCGACGCGCATCCGGTTGGCTCGGCGGCTTTTTCTCGCGGCGGTCTGGGCACCTTCACGCACGCGCTGGCGGAAGCCGCCAAACAGGCCGGCGCGGAAATCCGCACCAATGCTGAAGTGCTGCATATCCGTATAAAAAACGGCGCCGTTGCCGGCGTGGTGCTCTCTGATGGAGATGAAATCACCGTCGAAGCCATCGTCTCCGGTGTCGATCCCAAGCGTACATTTTTCCAGCTCATGGATCCGTCGCAACTCGATCCAACTTTTGCTTTGCGCATCCGCAATATTCGTGCCAACGGTACGGTCGCCAAAGTAAACGTCGCCCTCAACGATTTGCCAAGTTTCCCTTCGCTCGCCGGCGCTGTGGGAGCGGATGGTTACCGCCAGGCGCTCTCCGGGCGCATTCACATCGGCCCTGAAATCGATTATCTCGAGCGTGCCTTTGACGCTTCCAAGTATGGACAAATTTCGGACGCTCCTTATCTCGATCTCACGATTCCGACACTTCTCGATCCATCTCTTGCGCCCGAGGGCAAACATGTCCTTTCGGCGTACGTGCAGTTCGCGCCGTACAAATTGAAAAATGGAAATTGGGACGCGCGTCGCAATGATTTGGGCGAAACGGTTATCAAGACGATTGCCGCGTACTCTCCGAATTTCGCCGAGCGTGTAGAAGCCTCGCAGGTTATTACGCCTCAGGATCTGGAGACGACCTACGGTTTCACGGGCGGCCACATCTTTCATGGCGAGCTGGCACTCGATCAGCTTTTCACCATGCGCCCGGTTCTGGATTGGGCGCGCTACAAAACGCCCATTCGCGGATTATTCTTGTGTGGCTCTGGAACGCACCCGGGCAACGGGCTCACCGGAGCATCGGGCGCCAACGCTGCGCGGGAAATCATTCGCGAGCTGCGTTAAGCGGCATTTTCTGAAACGCGGCGACGGTTGCTGCCATCTGATTAATCGGCGGTAAACAATTTCCTACGGCAAAATTAATGAAGAGTGGCTAGA
>Ga0307475_10001420_pt1 | contig 14206 bp, 11 predicted proteins | sample atmos_gasesECM1C_FD_203317 | JGI IMG/M metagenome (GOLD analysis project Ga0307475, IMG submission 203317) | Hardwood forest soil microbial communities from Morgan-Monroe State Forest, Indiana, United States - atmos_gasesECM1C_515 | ecosystem: Environmental > Terrestrial > Soil > Temperate... | reverse complement strand
AAGCCACCCTTTCCTGGGTCGCCAAGCGCAGCAATCTGCGGGTAGGTCTATATGGCTTTGCGCAACAGGATCACCAGACCTTTGCTCTGGTGTGTCATGACCTATCGCAAAGCCAGTGTCAGGGCTCGACTCTCTCCGAAATCGACAATCCTTCGGGCGGCCAAGTGGCCGTCTATGCTGATGATCAGCTCAAGGCCACGTCCTGGCTCACGCTCAATGCCGGCGTGCGCCAAACTCACTTTTCCGGCGGCGTGGTGGAAAACGCCACCAGCCCGCGCTTCGGCGTCTCCCTTCGCCTTCCGAAATTAAACTGGGTCTTCCGCGGTTTTTACGGCCACTTCTACCAACCGCCTCCTTTGCTGACCGTCTCCGGCCCCCTTCTGCAACTCGCCACGAGCCAAAACCTCGGATTCGTGCCGCTCCATGGCGAGCGCGACGAGGAACACCAGTTCGGCGTCACCATCCCTCTTCGCGGCTGGACACTAGACGCCGATAACTTTCTCACTCGCGCCAACAACTTCTTCGACCACAACAATTTCAACAATTCGGAGATTTTCATCCCCATCACCATTGAAGGTGCGCGCATCAACGGCTGGGAACTCACGCTGCGCTCACCGCGTCTCCACAACCATGGCCAGATCTACCTCACCTACTCAAATCAGCTCGCACTCGGGTGCGGTGGCATCAACGGCGGCCTCACGGATTTTTCTTTTGGCGGCGGCTGCGGCTTGCTGGACCACGATCAGCGCGACACGCTCCACATCGGCGGCCAGTTCTCTCTCCCGTGGCGTGTTTCTGCCTCCACGGATATCTCCTACGCCTCCGGCTTCACCAACGGCAATCAACCGCCGATGACTCCCGGCGATCATCTTCAGCCGCACACTACGTTTGACTTCGCGCTGGGCAAGGACTTCGGGGAGCGCTTTTCCTGCAATCTGCAGGCCATCAACGTCGCCAATCGGCGCGTGCTGCTCGACAATAGCTTCACCTTCGGTGGCACGCATTTTCTCAAACCGCGCGAAATTTTCGTCCAACTGCGCTATCGCTTTCACTATTGATTCGCGGCCGCTCTGCGGATTTCTCGGAATCGCTTCATCACCCAGTCCGGAGGGTCGGGGTCGTGCTCGTAGTCGGCTTTTTGCCCAAAGAAAACTCGCCATCGGTCGATCCAGGAAATCCCTGCCGTACCAACGAATCGATCTGGAGTGGCGTACGCAGAATCGGCAAGAGCTTCGTCGAGCGACACGAACTGGTAGCCGCGCTTTTCCAAAAGACCAAGCAGTTCGTCCAGCGTTTCGCTATTGATTTCATTGTCGTGCATCAGAAACACTTGGGGGATTTCTCGCCCAAAAAGCTTTCTGGAGGCCTCTTCAAAATATGCAAACTCGGTTTGTGCGAACTGCAAGTACTCCCGTTTTGTCTGTTCGGCCAGCTGGACATCTTTTTGCGCCAGCGCTTCGTGCAGGATGTCATTGAACATGTAATCCGCATTGTCCACCGTGACGGGGGCATTCCTGTATCCCCGACTTCTCAGAAATGCCTCGAAGGTTTCCTTGAGCTCCTGTGTGGGGCCCGTGAAAAGGTACGGATACCGGAAGTAGCGCTCGGGCTTGCCCACCGCCATGAGCAACGACCGCGTAACCACTTCTCCGCGAATCGTTTCGTCCTCCATTTCCTCGAGAGAGACTTGATTGAAATTCGCGTGCGAGTAGGTGTGATTTCCCAGCTCGAATCCCGTATCGATCCACCTTTGCAACAGCGCCACCCGCGCATCTCGTTCTCCGGCCACGTGCAGCCTCTTTTCGTTGACAAATCCGATGGCTGGCGCGTGGTGAGCCTTGAGGATTGTGGGAATCGCCTCGTTGTACTTCCCCAGATCACGGAGTTCTCCGTTGGCGGTCGGCGTCGCCGGAATCGCCCCCGGCAAATCATCGACGGTAATGGCCACTTGCCGCTGCAATCGATCGCCTCTTGCGATTGCGCTCCCCAGCTTGCTTGTTGAGACTACCGCCCCAGTCGCGCCAAGCATAAGAACAAACAGACAGCACCTCGATACCTTTTTGACCACGTTGTACCGGTCCTTCCCGCTCCTGTCTTTCCATTTCCTCAACACATCCTCACCAGCACGCGTTGGTTGGGGCGCACCGTGGCGCGTCCCGCTTCCCCAAGGCCGATATCCGTCCCCAACCGTCCTCGTTTGCGCTCCTGACTCCTGGCCACAACCGCGCGCCCACGCAACTCTTCCTTGACTAGCCTTACTTCTCAAGTCCTTCATCGTCGTCAGCAAACGTATTGCGGCGGCAGGGCTTCTGCCGCTTTCTTGCTGCCGGCTGCCCTGGCGGCGCGGTTCGACAAGAAAGATAGCCAGGAAGGCAGTCGAAGATTGCGCTGTTTCGTGCGATCTAACCCTTTTTCAGGCAGAGTTGCAAGCCTCGCGCGTAAGAGATCATTCTAAATGACTTACACGAACACCAAGGGCTTTACATGAGCACTTACCCAGAAATGGGAGAACGGATTCGGCTCTCCATGGGCTTAATTCCAGCGCCTTTTGCAGGCTTCGAAGGCGAGAAGCTGTTACACTAGACCGAAATTGGAAGGCGATGGAGTTCGCCATAACCGAGCCGCTTTTGGCCGGCTCTGATGACTCCTGGCAGCTTGCCCCGGTGCTTCGGGGCTTCGGGCTCCAGGAGTTTTTTTGTTAACTGCTCCGTGAGTTCCGAACAATCCCGTCGCGTGCCGGAACGCTGCGGAATGGAGGTGCTTTGCAACTCTTGCTGATTGCTGTCTTTGGCGCCGTTGGCACGCTCGCGCGCTACGGCCTCCAGGGCCTGGTGCAGCTTCGCGTGGACAGCGCTTTCCCCTACGGCACGCTGCTCATCAATTTGACGGGCTGCTTCTTCCTTGGCTTGATCGGCCAGTTCACCATGAATCGCATGGTGCTGCCTCCGGATTGGCGCGTAGCCATTACCGTCGGCTTCTTTGGAGGCTACACGACTTTTTCCAGCTTTGGCTGGGAAACCGCCAAAATGTTGGAAGACGGGGAGTGGCTGCGCGCAACAGCTTACGTAGGTGCAAGCGTGGTGGCGGGCCTGCTGTTGTCTGTGGGTGGCATCCGCCTCGCCAACAGATTCTAGTTGTGACGACGGTAGGAGCGCGATATGCCGTGCCCCTGGAACGATGCGCAACAGAAAGTGTCATCCACATCCATGCTTGCCGGTCGCCATCGTGTTAGCGATGGCTTAAGAGCAAGAAATTGGGTTAAATCATTTTTTCTCTCTTATTTGACTTAGAACTCGAAACTGAGAACTCCAAAATGCCACATCAAAAATTCGAGGGAGAGCGCACCCTGATGCGCATCCACATCGGCGAGTCCGACAAATGGCACGGCAAGCCACTCTACGAAGCCATTACCGAGATGCTGCGCAAGGAAGGCTTCTCCGGTGCGACCGTTCTTCGCGGCGTCGCGGGCTACGGTGGTTCCAGCGTCTACCACACCGACAAAATCCTTCGCCTTTCCCAGGATCTGCCCATCGTTCTCGAGGTCATCGAGTCCACCGAGCGCATCGAACAAATCCTTCCCCGGCTAGACGAAATGGTGGATGGTGGCCTCATCACCCTTGAGAAAGTCCGCGTCATCCTTTACCGCCCCGCCAAAAAATAACCCTGAAATACTGATCCAGCGCGGTCGGGCATGACCCGCACACTGCCCAGATCGCTTCTCTCTCTTTTTGAACTATTCACTGAAACTTGACAACTGTAAACTGCCCCCCTATGCCCGAGCCCGTAGAGAAACAACCCTGGCTCAATCGCACTGTTCTTGGCGTTGGTCTCACCAGCCTGTTTAGCGACTGGAGCCACGAAACGGCCACGGCGGTCCTGCCTGCTTTTCTTGCGACGATTGGCGCAGGGCCGGCGTGGCTCGGCGCCATCGAAGGGGTCGCCGATGGTATCTCCAGTTTCGCAAAGCTCATCGCTGGCCATTACACCGACAGGCTGAAGCACCGCAAGCCGCTTGCTGTAGTTGGTTATGCGTTTACGGCGATGTGCACGGCATCGTTCGGCCTAGCTTTTCACGCCCACCAAGTGCTTCTCGGGCGCGCCGGAGCCTGGCTTGGTCGCGGCGTGCGCTCCCCGGCGCGGAAAGCGCTTCTGGCCGCGGACGTTCCAGCCAACGCCTACGGCCGCGCCTTCGGTCTCGAGCGTCTCATGGACACGCTTGGCGCCATCGTCGGCCCGCTTACCGCACTGTGGCTTCTCGATGTAACCGATCATTCCTATCGCAAGGTTTTCTTCTGGACACTCCTTCCAGGCTTCGTCGCCGTCGCATGCTTCTGGTTGCTGGTGCGCGAACGGACCATGGCCACCCCCTCCAAACGTTCCTTCTTGCTCGGACTAAGGGCGCTCCCGATTCCCTTCCGCCGCCTGCTTGTCGGCGTGGGGATTTTTGGAGCCGGCGATTTCTCTCACTCGTTGCTGATTCTTTACGCCTCGCGCATGCTTGCGCCCGCGCACGGCCTCAGGCAGGCCGCCAGCCTCGCCATCGGGCTCTACACCCTGCATAATGTCTTCTACGCCGTCTCCGCGTATATCAGCGGCTGGCTCAGCGATCACGTCGCGAGCCGCAAGAGCGTCCTGGCCGCAGGCTACGCGCTGGCGGGAGTCACCGCGATCTTCCTGTCGACCGGAACGCCTTCTTTGCCGTTGCTCGCCGTGATCTTCCTTCTGGCAGGTCTCTACCTTGGCACGGAGGAGGCCCTCGAAGATTCCCTCTCCGCCGAACTCGTGCCCCACGAGCAGCACGGCATGGCCTTTGGCACTCTCGCTGCGGTCAATGCCGTCGGCGATTTCGTCTCCAGCCTCCTGGTGGGCTCCCTCTGGAGCGTTTTCAACGTGCAAACCGCCTTCGTCGCCTCGACGATTCTCTTCTTTGCCGGGGCCATCCTGATCCTCCGATTGCGCACCCACCCCTGAACCTACCCCTGATTTCCTGTGACTTGAACCATCGTTTGGCCGTTTTTGAACGATCGCTCGGCCCGCTGACGACCCATAAGTCCTTTAATTCCGACGTAAGAAAGAACGCTGATCAGTGGCCTTGAACCATCTTTTGGCCGAGAGTACGGAATTCGAGAATTTTCCTTGCAGCTCGTTCCACGTGACCTAACGTAATGCGCACAAAAGCAGGGCATTCTTTAGCTGCTTCCCACCAACGCAGATCTGCACCTTTCGGCCAAACGACGGTTCAAACCTAAGAACCACTGGCGGACGCCAGAAATAGAGCACTTACAGGAGGCGAGCGGCCAACGGGTGGTTCAAAAGCGGCCAAACGATGGTTCAAGTCACATTTCCTCTTGCGCATTTGCGAGCCGCATGTTAGCGTTGGCGAATAAAAGGCGAATCTATTGCCGCGGAGCGGAGGCTTTTTGGAGGGTTTTTCATGCCGGAATGGCTGGCGGTTCGCAGTGCCGGAGAATCAAGTGCCATCGCGCGCGTCGACGAAGTGCTGGACGTCTTTGCGGCACGCGATCACAGCAACGAAATCCTCACGACCATTCGTCACTTCCCCGCACGAGAAGCGCAGTGGGCCGACTTTCCGGAGTGGGTTAGCGGGAACCTCGTTTCCGCTTATACCGCAAAAGGTGTAAGCCGACTTTACACGCACCAGGCTGCAACCGCCGAGGCGGTACATTCAGGAAAGAATGTTGTCGTTGTCACCCCCACCGCTTCCGGCAAGACGCTTTGCTACAACGTGCCGGTGCTGAACGCCATTCTGGAAGACTCCGACTCTCGCGCGCTGTATCTATTCCCCACAAAAGCGCTCGCGCAGGATCAACTTGCCGAGCTCTACGACCTGAACCAGAGGCTGGAGCACGCTTTCGGCGTTTTCACGTACGACGGCGACACGCCTGCCGACGCGCGCAAAGCCATTCGCGAAAAAGGTCACGTGGTGCTGACCAATCCGGATATGCTGCACACGGGAATTCTGCCGCACCACACGCGTTGGACGCGGCTGTTCGAAAATCTGCAGTACATCGTTCTCGACGAACTGCACACCTACCGCGGCGTTTTTGGCAGCCATCTGTGCAATGTCCTTCGCCGGCTGCGCCGCATCGCGCGCTTCTATGGTCGAGAGCCGCAATTCATTTGCTGTTCCGCCACCATCGCGAATCCTGGCGAACTGGCCTCTCGCCTGCTCGAATCCAAGGTTGAAATCCTCGATTCCAATGGCGCACCGGCCGCGGAGAAAACCTTCGCCTTCTACAATCCGCCGGTAGTCAATCGCGCGCTGGGCATTCGCCGCAATTACATCAACGAATCGGCGCGAGTCGCCCAGGAATTTCTGAAGCGCGACCTGCAAACGATCGTTTTCGCAAATTCCCGTCTGCACACGGAAATTCTTCTTACTTATTTGCAGCAGGCGAACCCGCATCTGCCGGGAAAACCGGAAACGATTCGCGGCTACCGGGGCGGATACTTGCCCAACGAGCGGCGCGAAATCGAGCGCGGCCTGCGCGAAGGAAAAACGCGCGGCGTGGTCTCGACGAGCGCGCTGGAGCTGGGCATCGACGTCGGTTCGCTCGACTCCGTGGTGATGGCGGGCTATCCCGGCACGATCGCCGCAACCTGGCAACGCGCGGGCCGTGCCGGCCGCCGCAGCGGAACCTCCTGCGCCGTGCTGGTGGCTTCGTCCGCGCCACTCGATCAATTCATAGTGCGCCAGCCGGATTACTTCTTCGGCCACACGCCCGAGCACGCATTCATTCAGCCGGACAATCTGGAAATCCTCATCAATCACCTGAAGTGCGCGGCTTTTGAGCTGCCGATCGCGCCCGTTGAGAAATTTGGCGACGTGGACCTTGCGGATCTTTGCGCGCGGCTTTCGGCGGCCGGGTTTCTGCATCTCGCGGGGGAGAATTATCACTGGACGCACGAAGCCTATCCTGCCGACACCATCAGCCTTCGCTCGGTCACAAGCGACAATTTCGTGATCATTGACATCACCGGCGAGCCGCGCGTTGTCGGCGAAATCGATTTTCCGAGCGCATTGGTTTTCCTGCACGAAAAAGCCATTTATTTGCACGGCGGGCAGCAATATCACGTCGAGCATCTGGACTTCAAAGAGCGCAAAGCCTACGTGAAGCGAGTCGATGTGGATTATTACACCGACGCCGTGCGCTACACGCAGGTACGCGTCCTCGAAGTCGCCGCCTCAGACCGAGGCAACCACTCTGTCACCCTGAGCGAGGCGAAGGACCTCAAGGTAAGCCCATCCAGGAACGCATCGGCGCGCTGCCATTCCCATGGGGACGTTCTGGTTCGGTCGCAGGTGGTGGGCTTCAAGAAAATAAAATTCTTTACCAACGAAACCATCGGCGACGGCAAACTGGAACTGCCCGAAAACGAAATGCACACCACGTCGTACTGGCTCACGCTCGAGCGCCCGTTGCTCGAGTCGCTTCCCTTTTCGATCAGCGAACGACAGTCGGGCATGTTTGGCTTGCTGCATGCGCTGGAATGTGTCGCGACTCTGCTCTTGATGTGCGACGGCCGCGATCTGGGCACGGCCATCGGCGAGCGTCCGTCTGAGGGAGCCGCCGAAGACGACGCCAGCGTGGCTGTGCGCATGGAGGAGGCTGTCTCCACAAATGCTCGCGAATTGTTCGAGCCGAATCTGTATCTCTATGACGCGTACCCTGGCGGCATCGGCTTTTCGGAACCGCTCTTTCGCGCGCACGACCGACTGGTCCAGAAGACGCGCGAGCTGATTTCCTCCTGCGAATGCCAATGGGGATGCCCTTCCTGCATTGGGCCAGTGGGGGATCTCGCGCCGCGCGCCAAAGAAGCGGCGCTGGCTATTCTTGACTGCTTGTGTGCCTAGATGCCTCCACCAGCTGACAGATTTTCCCGGCTTGCAGCGCTGAAACCGGCGCGGCCGGCTGCTGCGCGCGTAGACCGGCCTCGATGGCGCGCTCGGGATGAAGAAGATTCGCTTGCGCAACTCCTCGGCGCACGCATAGCGGGGAATCGTTTCGGGGAGCATCTCGCGATTCGAAATTGGTATTCCACACCGGAATATACAGAGCCATCCGGGGTCACACTGGAGCTTCTCTCGCGTACGCGCGACGAGTTTCTTTCCCGGAGAGCGCGAGCGACGCTCGAAGACCCATCGAGATGGCTCTTCCTCGATACGGAAACAACCGGCCTGGCGGGAGGAACCGGCACTTACGCCTTTCTTATCGGGCTGGCGTGGTGGGATGCCGGAGGATTGCAGGTCGAGCAGTCTTTTATGCGAGATTTCACGGAAGAATATTCGCTGCTCCAGGAACTTGCGGTGCGCATCACGGAACGGCCCGTTCTTCTTACGTTCAATGGGAAATCGTTTGACTGGCCGCTGCTCGAAAACCGTTTCGCCATGACGCGCTCCATCGCGGTGCCCAAGTTGGCCGCGCATCTGGACCTGTTGCATCCTGCCCGCGCGCTGTGGAAGCTGCGGCTAGGCAGCGTCCGATTGATAGAACTCGAACGCCGCGTCCTCGATCGAGAGCGCCTGGGCTGGCATCGCCGGGATGATGTCGATTCCGCCCTGATCCCGGAGCATTATTTCGGTTATTTGCGAGGGGGACCTGCGGCTCCGCTGGCCGGAGTTGTGCGGCACAATCAGATGGACCTGCGCGGGCTGGCGGCTCTATTCGGAAAAATCAATGCCATGCTCTCCCAGTCCGCGGACCTGCTTGAGGAAAATGAAAGCCTCGATCTCTTCGGCCTTTCTCGTTTCTTCGAGCGCCGCGGAGATTCCAAGCGCGCTCAAATCGCCTGTGCGCAAGCCCTGGCCATCGGGCTGCCTGGCGACGTTCGTGTCAGGGCGCAGAAGGAACTGGCAATGATGGCCAAGCGGCGCGGCGAGCACGAGCGCGCCGCCGCAATCTGGGAAGAAATGGTTCGGGACTCTCAGGAGGAAGTTCACGCGTGTGAACAACTAGCGATCCATTACGAACGCCGGGCAAAAGATTTGCGGCGCGCAACAGAATACGCAAAACTCGGACTTGCCACACTCAAGCGCCAGCGCGCTGCCTGTTTGCGCAATTCACACGATCCTGATTTGGCAGCCAGGTTTGCGCGGCGGGAAAGGCACTTTATCGAGCGGCTTGCGAGACTGGAAAGAAAAGCGCCGCCGCGGTCTTTTCCGGCACCGCGCCGGGGCGTTCCGGGGACGACGGAGCCGAAGGCCAATCCAGCGCTTTGCTGAAAGCATCAAAAAGCCTGCGCGTGCCACCTTCCAGGGTTATGCAACTGTCGCCAAAACAGTAGAGGAAGACGCCGCCGTCGGGCGTGTCGAACTGGAAGAAGTTCGGACGCCGCATCAGATTTGAGCGCTCCGAATGTTTTTTCTCCAGCGCTTCGGAATACTGCCCGAAGAAACGGTCGGCGTGCTCTTCGCTATCGAGGTGCAGGCGGGTGACGAGAACCAGCTTCTTGGTCTCTTTTTGCTCATAGGTTGCGTAGCGGTCGCCATCCCATGCCGCCGCCAAGGCCTTGGCGCGGTCGTCATCCAGAAATTGTTTCAGAACTTCCTTCCAGCCAAATTCGCCCATGATGTTTTCATCGAGCTTGGCCCAATCCTTGCCAAGCACCTTTTCAAACGACGGGAGCACAACCGTCGAAGGAACCTTGCCGGATTTGTACAAGCCAGGGTGCAATATCTGTTGCGTGGCGACCGGAGGCTTTTCAAACACACTGGATAGCGCCGACCAACCGCTGTTTTTCAGTATCGCTGCTGAGAAATTCAGCCCGCTAATGTAGGGGAAGATCAGCGCGTCTTTAAGAAAGGGCGGCGCGCTCTTGAGCGTCGGCGTGCTCTCCAGTTCTCCCAGCAGCATGGACGGATCGAACTCCGGCAGGTCCTTGAGCGAGCGGCCGGTCCCCAGCATCAGGTAGTCCACCATCGCGGCCATGGCGCTGCCTTCCAGCACGGCGTCACGGGCGAGTTCCGCGTCTTCATTGGGACGCGCCGCGCGGCTCCACGCTTCGATGTGGAAATGCTGGTCCTCAAGTGCGTGGGTCAATTCATGCGCCATGACCATGCGCTGGTCACTGACCGGGCTCCAATCAGCAATGTAAAATTCCTGGGCCTTGGGATCATAGAGCCCTTCGACCTGCTCGGTAAGCACATTGACCATGAAGGTATCGAGCTCAAACCCTTTGGGGAGCAGACCAAAGGCCTCGGCGGTACGCGCGTCTGCGTAACGCTCGGCGGAATTCTTTTCCTCGTTCATCTGCTTAATCACATAAGCGCGAATTTCCTCGCGAGAGCGCAGGGACTTCTTTAGAGGAGCGATCAGTTTCAGCCCGGTAATTTCGCTCATCTGCTGGAGCACTTCGTCGGCGGCAGCGAGGAATTCGGCGTTGCTCGCCGACTTGGAAGCCACATGAGAGGCGGCAGCAGAGCTATCCTGGGCGCGCGCCGGTGCTGCGCCGCAACTGCAGCCAAGACCAAGAGTCAGGGCAAGCAGGGCGCCCTGCGCCCGTTTTGAAAGCGAGTCCATATCATCAGCAGAATAGCAGAATCAGAATTTCCGTGCCGCCCGTAACTAACTCCTTTGTTCTCATAGTACTCTCCGTTTGCCGGCCTCCTGCTGTGCCTGCTTTGTGCCTGTTATCTCAAGCCCTTCACCGGTTTCCCTGATACGCCTTGCACGTTTGCGCAGCTCTCGGACAAACGGCGCGTAGCGCTCCTCAAATGTGTCACTGTATCGCCCAAGAGCTTCGCCGGGCCTGCACAAGGTCTACACGCCCGCAACGGTTTGTCATCTGAATCCGCCCGAAATCTTTCGCTGGTCGACCTTTCTATTTTGTGGACGTAAGAGCGGGCTGCCTTTGTGGGTGGTTTCACCACGATGGAGGGAGGCTGGTTATGCAGCCGCCTCCCCGGTCGTACTGCGTGCCGCAAAGCGTGGCGCACACCGGAAGAGGCCGAGATTGTCGGCCAGGTTGCGGGGATGGTTACGCGTCTGAATGGAGCGAGCAACACTGCTCGTGGAGAATCTCGAGGATAGCCCGAAGATTCGAGAGAAAGAGTTCCCTCAGATAATCTGGGGCGTTTCCCGGCAAGAGAACGCGGTAAGGTTCCAGTTGCCGCCAGTGTGAAACGACAGCAGCAAGCCCTCCTTCCATGGCCGAAAGGCAACGGCGCAAATCTTCCAGTTGTTTCTCAAGCGGCATTTCCAAGATACGCTCGAAAATCTGCTCGTGACATAACTCCAGGGCTTGTTGCACGGCCCCCTCCGGGTACAGCGCTGCCAGGCCCCGGTGCTCATAGCGGCCGCTCCACAGATCCCGCAGGGAAGCCACGTAGACAAGCCTTGCAAACGCTCCGTCAATTCCCGCCAGCGTATTGAGAGTAAAGTCCTGAACCACTCTGCGGTTCTGCTGAAGTTTACTGAGCACTCCCATAGGGCTCCACTGTTCTGAAATCAGAACATTCTTGGACTCTTCGCACGAGCCCCTGCGGAAACCCTCAGCGTGCGCGTCGAGGAGGGCTCATCCATGAGAAAACTAGTGATCCTTTCGGTTCTTTTGCTGTTAGCCGTTTTTATCATACTGTCCAGCGGCCAGTGTTAGCAAATACCGCGTAAGTGAACCTGCTGTGGCAGACGGCGACCCGTTTTCGCCGGTTCCGTCAAATCCCCCAACCCTCGAGCGATCTCAAACAAGTCAGTGGCGTGATGCTCGCATAAGGGTCGATAGCTCGAAGACGATCGCTGCAGTAATCTCGGACATTGCCGGACGGGTAGTAACCGTCCGTTTACTAGGCCACACCAGGATGGTACGATGCGCCCCCAAATGTCCGAAATTGCCACTCTCGTACGGGTTCTGGGGGACTTCAGTGTTTGTTTCAATTTAGCTCTCGTCTTCTTGCTTTTGTACCGCAAAAACTACCGCATCTATCCCTGCTTTCTCCTCTACGCTCTGGTGAATCTTTTTCAAGGCGTTGTCCTTCTCGCAAGCAAACGGCTATGGGGAGGTGATTCGGCCGCTTTGTTCAAAATAGGCTGGGGAACTCAGGGCTTGGTAATCATAGCCCGGGCGCTCTCCGTGGCGGAGGTTTGCCGGCATGTGCTGGCGAAGTACCGGGGAATCTGGGGGTTGGGTTGGCGGCGGTCTCTTGCGGTGGCTGCCCTAGTCTTAGCGTACTCCTGGGCGGTTGGGGCACATCGTTGGCAGTTGTTCGCTGTGACTGCTGATCGCAGTATCGAACTGGCCATCGCGGCTGCCATCCTTGCGCTGCTGGTCTTTGCTCACTACTACCAGGTGGTTATCGAGCCTGCCGCTCGCTTTCTAACAATCGGCTTTTTCCTCTACTCTTGCTTCCAGGTTCTGAACGACACACTTTTGGAGCGTTGGTTGCAGCAATACGCAAACTTCTGGAACCTCCTCGGAACTGTGACCTTTCTGGCGAGCGTGCTACTGTGGGGGTGGGCCCTGCATTTAATCCAGCCAGAGGCCACGTCGCCACCCGAACTGCTTCCGGGAGATCATTATCCTTTGCTGTCCCCTGCGATCAATGCTCGCTTGAAGGCCCTCGACGAGCAATTGGGTCGTTTCTGGCGCGCCGAGGGAGAAAAGACTTGAGCCTGGTTTTCTACCTTTTCTTTGCAATCATCGCGCTGTTCATTGTCGTATTCTTTTGGTCACTGCGAAAACCGAAGGGACATACGGTTCCTGGCCCGTCCTCCGCGATTCCACAAGACCTACAGGGGAGCCATGTCACGCACCTGCCGCAAATCCGGCGGGCTTTGGCGCCTGCGGACTTTGAGTTCGTTTCGAAGAAAATCCCGCGCGAGGCGTTGCGGCGAATGCAGAGAGAGCGCCGGAACGTCGCCCTGGCTTACCTTTCTGCGTTGCGGGCGGAACTCAAAAGGCTTCTGCGCACCGCGAGAATTGTTGCGTCGCTCTCTCCGGAAGTCGCTGGCGGCCAAGAGCTGGAAAGAATGGTTTTGACGTTGAACTTTCTGTGCCGATATTGGGTGATTCAAATGAGCGTGTGGGCAGGGTTCACACCGCTCCCGCAAATCAGTGATCTCGGCGATTTGCTCAGCGCCTACAGTGTTCGCTTGGAAGAAGCTATAAGAGAACTGGGCGAGCGCGCCGCGATGGTGGCGGAGATGGTTTCATCGCCCGATCGGCGCCGCATCGACCCTGTTTAGAAGCAGTTCATCCACCGCGGCCAGCAGTTCGCTTACTTTGAAGGGTTTTTGCAAAATCCGCGAATTGCTTTGGGCGATTCTTTCCGCGGCCTCACCCGCAGGCGCAACCGCACACATCCAGATCAACCTTCGAGCAAGAACAGGCTTGTGCTGACCGAGCCAGCTCTCGAGACCAGCGCCATTGGAAGAGTCAGCCAGCTGAAAGTCGGCCACAATCAAGTCAAGTTCCTGCTGTTCCAGCACAGCGCGCGCTTCCTCCACGTTCCTGGCCGGGTGGACGTGATGATCGCGGGCGCGCAAGAAGGTACTTACGGCTTCCAGAACGGACTCGTCGTGATCCAGCAGGAGGATGTGCGCGCTCCTTCCCGGATCGGCTCTGGGCGAGTCCAGTTGCGAACCTCCTGTCGCGACCGGCTGACACGGCAGCTCGATCGTGAAACAAGCCCCTCCCGCGGGCGCGTTTCGCACGCTAATCGTTCCTCCGTGTTCCGTAACAATCCCGTAACAGATGCTCAAGCCGAGGCCCGTTCCTTTGCCAACTGGCTTTGTCGTGTAGAACGGATCGAAAACACGAGAAGGGTCTTTCACTCCGGGGCCGCTGTCGGTAAATTCGATGACCAGCCGTTCGCCCTCCATTCCGGTGTGAACCCAAAGATCGCCCTCGGTGGAGCGCTCCAAGATCGCGTCAACGGCGTTGTTCACCATGTTCAGAAAGACCTGCTGCAGCTGATGAGGGTCGGCCGCTGTCACCGGGAGATCGCTTGCCAGATCCAGGTGAACACGAATATTGTTCATGCGCAAATCATAATCCCGCAGCGCGAGGGTTTCCTCAAGAGTCTGATTCATCTTCACGGGAATTCGCTCGGGCTTGTGCTGCCGGGCGAAGCTGAGGAGATTTTGTACGATGCGATGAGTGCGTTGCGCTTGCTTGTACAGTTTCTCCGAATATTCGACGCCTTGCGGCCCCAATTGCCCGCTGGAGGTCAGCAGCTGGCTATACCCAA
>Ga0307475_10001419_pt1 | contig 14207 bp, 9 predicted proteins | sample atmos_gasesECM1C_FD_203317 | JGI IMG/M metagenome (GOLD analysis project Ga0307475, IMG submission 203317) | Hardwood forest soil microbial communities from Morgan-Monroe State Forest, Indiana, United States - atmos_gasesECM1C_515 | ecosystem: Environmental > Terrestrial > Soil > Temperate... | reverse complement strand
CCGTTCCTTCCACCACCGCGTCCACATGCAGCTCCCGCGCAATCTCCGAAAGAGGCTTACGGGTCCCCTTGTAAGCCATGGCAGTCGACCGGGAAATGACGTGCAGCGACCGGATCTTCGCGAGATTCGCGATCAGTTCGTCCGTCATGCCGTCGGCAAAGTAATCCTGTTCCTTGTCACCGGAAAGATTTTCAAGGGGTAGAACTACAAGGGAGGTACTGTGTTCCAGGGCTATCCCAGTCGCGATGGCGCGGTTGGCGCGGAGCGCGAAAGCCAAAACCACCACAAGGCCAGTCAGCAGGACGAAAGCCAGCGCAGCGATGTGAGGCAACGTCACCCAGCGTCGGATTCCCGTTCTCGACGAAACAAGATCATCCACCGCCGCCGGCACTAATGTAGGAGAGGAACTCCGCGTCAGCGACACGTTAATCGCGGAAGAATCGTCAACCGGCTCGAGTGTGATCGCCGCGGCCGGCGAAACTTGAGCTTGCTCAACCGGCGCCACAAAGCGGTAGCCGCGACGTGGCACCGTCTCGACATACCGAGGATGCTCGGAGGAGTCGAGCAGGGCCTCACGCACGTGCATCACGGCATTGTTCAGGCCGTGATCGAAATCCACGAAGGTGTCATCTGCCCAGAGACGGGTGCGCAGTTCTTCCCGGCTGACAACCTCGCCGGGCCGCTCGAGAAGCATTGCTAAGAGCTGAAAGGGCTGCTCCGCTAACTTGAGCCGGAAGCCATGCTTGCGGAGTTCCGAAGCTTTCAGGTCCGCCTCGAATACGCCGAAGCGGACGATCCGCGCAGACGCCACAGGAGATCCCATCGTTTCCTTAGTCGCTGGCTTCGAAGTATAGCTGCGCAGCCACCCAAGGGTCAAAAGGATGTGCCCTGTTATCTCGTTTATTTTCATCGTTGATTTCAGAGAGGTAGAAATGTTTTCGATTGGATGGATCGGGGATTGCACCAAAGCGAAACTTTCTGCAAAGTCGCCGACATCGGAAGGACCCAGCTTCCGAATGTTTCGTTCGAGGTAGCAGTGGGGCTAGCGGAAATTGCAAAAAACAAGTCGTTGCAGGACCACTTCAATCTCCGCCGAGCAATCCCGGTGGGGAACAGGGGCGCCGATGAAAACCGATAAGCGAACTGGAGCGGATGTTGGAAATCTGCTATGCGTGTTGTTGACGGTCTGTGCGGTCGTATTGTGGGCCATGCCCGCGCCGGCCCAGGTATCTGGCGCCACCCTGTCAGGGTTGGTAACGGATGAATCCGGAGCCGGGATCCCCAATGCCAAAGTTTCCGTCAAGAACGTGGGGACCGCCGAAGTGAGGGAAGTCCCGACAAACGGAAACGGCTTCTACTCCGCCCCTAACCTTTTGCCCGGGAAGTACGAAGTTTCCGTCACGGCACAGGGCTTTGGGACTGTGGTGCAAAAAGGCGTAACGCTAACCGTCGGAGCGCAGCAGGCGCTGAACATCAGCCTGAAGCCGGGCCAAATCAAGGAACTGGTCGAGGTGACCAGCGCTCTACCGGATGTTCAGACGACTTCCTCCACGATAAGCGCAACGGTTGACTCTGCGACCGTGCGCGAGTTGCCCCTGAACGGACGCGACTGGACGTCCCTTGCCGCCTTGGAACCCGGCGTTTCCAGCATTGAGACCCAGGTCGGAACCGGATTCAGCGCTAACAAGGGAAACCGCGGATTCGGAAACCAGTTGAGCAACGGCGGCCACCGCGCCAACGAGAACACGTACCGAATCAATGGCGTCAGCATCAACGATTACTCAAATGGTGCTCCCGGAGGGGCTTCCGGTCTGAATCTGGGGGTAGATGGCATCCAGGAGTTTTCCGTTCTTACCAGCGATTACACGGCGGAATATGGCCGCACGTCAGGCGCGGTGATCAATGCCATCACCAAAAGCGGTGTCAATGATTTTCACGGAACCGCATTCTTCTTCGATCGCGACAAGGTGTTCGACGCAAAGAATTACTTCGACAGCGCTACGCAGCCGATTCCCTCGTTTCGGCGAGTGCAGTTTGGCGGCTCGGGCGGCACCGCGATCGTAAAGGACAAATCCTTCCTCTACGGAACCTACGAGGGGGTTCGTCAAAACCGGCCGGCGTCACAACTCATTCACGTCCCCACCGACGCCGAGCGCGCCCTCGCGGTTCCAGCAGTGGCTCCTTACTTCAAACTGTGGCCAGAAGCCCCGTCAGGCACGCCCGTAGACAGCAACGGGCTGACGCAAACCTTCGGTGTCGCCCTCCCCAGCATTTCCAATGAGAACTATGCAACCGCAAGGTTTGACCAGCAACTTGGTGTCCCCGACAAGTTGGCAGTCAGTTATTTTTGGGACTCTGGACCGCAATCGCAGCTGGATCCGTTAAAAAACGCGACGCACCAGGTGTTCTCACGGCGCCAGATGGCGAGCGTCGAAGAAACCCATATTTTCACCCCTGCACTTGTGAATACGCTCCGGCTCGGGCTAAGCCGGGTCCGCGGAGACATTAACGACCCGGTATCCGGCGATCAGGTCGCTACGGATGCGGCCCTGGCCATTGCTCCGGGAGCGGCGGCGCCGCCACAGATCTCGGTCCCCGGCGTCCTTACCACTGCAATCGGACTGGGAGGCCTCAACCGGTTCGTTCACCGCTGGACTTCGGGTCAACTCTATGACGATGCCTTTCTGACCCACGGAACCCATTCCATCAAGATGGGCTTTGCGTTCGAGCGCATGCTCTACAACATAACTGAGAAGCTAAGCCCTAACGGAAGGATGAACAACTACCCATCTCTCGATGCACTGCTGGCCAATCAGCCAGACCAACTCAACGCGCTCGCGCCGGGAGGCTCATTCGAGGTGGCGATTCGCGAAAGTATGTTCGCGGGTTACTTACAGGATGATTGGCGGGCGCTTCCCAGACTCACGTTGAATTTGGGTGTGCGCTACGAATTCACGACTCTTCCGAAAGACGCCAATAACCGAATCCAGGAAATCACCACGCTGACGAATTGTGCGACCCCAGGAGCGCTGCCAAGCACAAGCAGTCCATGCGCACCGGTCCACGTCGGCAGTTTCATCGCCACCAACCCGACGTTGAAGAACTTCGAACCCCGCATCGGCTTCGCCTGGGATCCGACCAATAACAGCAAGACCTCAGTTCGGGGCGGTTTTAGTATGTTCGACGTCCTCCCCCTACCCTACGAGTTCGGCCTGAACACGGCTGCCACATTTCCTTTTCAAGTCATCGGTAAGGATGCGAGTGCGAGTCTGGGCAGCGGCATAGACCAGAACGTCAACTTTGATCTAAATGCAGTCCGTAACCGCTACATACAGCAGAACCCGAAGCGCGCGCTGGTTATGAACTGGAACTTCAATATTCAGCGTGAAGTGGCCCCGGGCTGGACCGCCTTGGTTGGTTATGTCGGATCCCGCTCCGTGCACTTGTCGGTAGCTGCCGACGACATCAATCTCGTCCCTCCGGTTTCGACGCCTGCGGGCATCCTCATACCCTCGAACACCTACCAGCTTGACCCGAATTGGGGAGGGGCCAATGGCGGGCTGGTTCCGGGCGCGCCAGGTGGGGCGGGAATCCGCCCCGTATTGTTCGACGGCGAATCCACGTATAACAGCTTTCAGGCACAACTGAAGAAGGGCATGAGCCATGGCGTGCAAGGCCAGCTGTCCTACACCTACGGCAAGTGCCGCGACAACAGCTCCGCCCCGGTAACGGGCGACACGTATTCCAATTCCATTGCCGTTCCGCTCCTGCTGAGCCAGCAGTATCGCGGTGGCGCCTGCGACTTTGACCTGCGCCAAACGGCCACAGGTACTTTCATCTGGGATGTTCCCGGTCCCAAGTCTGGGGCAGCGTCCTACGTGTTAGGGGGATGGGAACTGGGCGCCATCGTCACGGCGACGACCGGCTCTCCGTTTACCGTGACCACGGGTGGTGGCGGCGACCCGCTCAATACGGGCTTCAACGGTGACTTCTCGATGGATTTTCCGAACCTTGTTTCAGGCTGCAACCCGATCCATGGCGGAGTCGATTACCTCAACGTCAATTGTTTCGCTCTTCCCCCCACGGTCGCGAACGGCGTGTTGGTCGGTAACGCGGGACGCAATCGCTTGTATGGACCGGGGCTGAAGACGGTTGATTTCTCGGCGTTCAAGAATATTCAATTGATGGAACGCATAAAACTGCAGTTCCGGGCCGAATTCTTCAACATCCTGAACCACCCAAACTTCGCCGGCCCCAACTTCCTTAATGATGCCAATAATTCGGTCGCGTTTAGCGGCGGAAATCCCGTTCCCGGATCTGCCGGCGTGTTGGGTTCGACCTCAACTGCTTCCCGACAAATCCAGCTGGGATTGAAGCTGATCTGGTGAGAACTTGAAACCGAGGGGAACCGCAGTCGGTACTGCGGTTCGACGGCCCCCACCACGGTAAGATTGCTCAGCCTCACAGGGGCTCACTTCGCGCCGGGAACGTGCAAGCCAGGGTGAAATCGTTTGGACACTACAAACATAGAAAAGGAAATCAGTTGGTCTGGAGCCGGCGCTGCCCAGTCTGGCCGAGCGACCGCGGTGCGCTGGTGGATCATGGGAATCGTCATGGCCATCATGGCGGTGACTGCGCTTAATCGGCTCAACCTGAGCATAGCCGGAAAGACCATCGAGGAAGACTTTTCCTTCAACACCGTGGCTATGGGCTCGGTGTTCAGCGCCTTTCTGTGGGGCTACGCCTTGTTCCAGATTCCGTGGGGATATGTGTGCGACCGGATCGGTCCGCGCCGCACCCTTACCGTGGCCATTTTTATCTTCGCCGTGGGAGCGGGCGCGATGGCGGTTGTACCCCGGGTTGCGAGCCTCGCTGGAATTAGTGTGCTCGCAGGGTTTAGTGTGGTCCGCTTCTTAACCGGCGTGGGTGAGGCCGCGATTTCATCCAACGTGACCAGGGTGATCGCGTCTTGGACTTCGGTCCGGGAACGCGGTTTCGCGAGCGGTCTGCAGGTCTGCGGGCTCGGGCTGGGAGGAACTCTGACTCCGGTTTTCATCGCGTGGACAATGGTGCATTGGAGTTGGCGCGCTTCGTTCGAAGTCTGTGCCGGTTTGGCTTTTCTGGTGGTGGCCCTCTGGCATTTCTACTCCACCGACTGGCCCGAGGAGCACTCCGACGTAAACGACGCGGAACTCGAGATCATTCACCCCGGTTCGCGGAAGGGGGACGTGGGCGCTCGCTCGACGCACCGGGGAGCGACCAGCGTACCGTGGCTCAAGATGCTCAGCAGCGTCTCGGTGTGGGGATTGATTCTGGGCTACGGTTTCCAAGGCTATGCGTTCTATCTCTACTACAACTGGTTCTATTTCTACGCGGTGAAAATGCGCGGCTTGGGAATCATGCAGGCCGCCATCTGGACGTCAGCGCCGTTCCTGGCGATGGCGTTGTTGTCCCCGGTTGGAGGATGGTTCTCCGATCGTGTCGCTCGGGCCACCGACCGCCGCAAGGGAAGGGCGGCAGCGGTGTGGCTTGGCATGGGTATGTCGGCGCTGCTGCTCTATAGCGGGAACCATCTTTCGGTCACCGTGATCGCTCTGCCCATGATCGCATTTGCCGCAGGCTTCAACATGTTCGCCGCCGCAAACTTCTGGGCAACCTGCATCGACCTGGCCCCTTCCTACTCCGCTTCGCTCTCGGCACTCATGAATACTTCGGGTAGCATCGGAGGAGTGATTTCTTCAACCGTGACCGCATCCATTGCGGTTCACCGAGGGTGGGGCCCGGCCTTGGATTTGGCCGTGTGGATCACCCTCGGATCGGGATTGCTTTTCACAATCGTCAACGGGAATCGGACGATTGAAGACGCGGCGAATTGAATCGTTTCTTGTAGGTGGTGGTTCTATTCGCTCGTGTAGTTAATTTCCATCCGCCGAACCTGAACGCCAGAAACATAGAGCGCAACCAGGGCCACGATCAACACGCCCAGCACCGCAACCGGAGCGGAGACGGGATCGGGGTTCGATATCAGCAATGCCAGCAAAGGCGGTGTGCCGGGCGCGCTCGGAATCTCCACCGGACACAGTGATTTGAGGTAGTAGATTACGCTGAACTGTTTGAGGACGGCCGGCAGAAACGGATTCACACTCTCCCAGATCAAGATCGCTGCTGCGGGCAAGATCGGATTCCGGAATAGCATTCCAGCCACCAGAAAGAACGCGCCGTAGCCAACACAGGCCAGCACGGTCACGCCCACGTATACCGCTGCATGTTCAAGACCATGATTGTGATAGAGGTAGACGTCACGCACGATCGGAGGGAAGTGCCACACGAAAGCAATCGTCTGGAGCACTGTGCTGGTGGCAAAAATGGCGCAAGTGGCCATCAAGCCGGCGAGAAACTTTCCTGCCATCAGGACTTCTCGTCGGATCGGCGCAAGAAAATAGAAGTGGAGACTGCGATCTAGGATTTCTCCACGGAACAGGTTCATGAAGATCCCGAGGCAGCCAAAAAAGACGGCCAGCCGAAGAAAAAAGAACTGAAAAACGCCGGCGAACACGATGGAATCCTGGCCCAGGTTGTAGCCCTCATGAATATGAACTGCTTCGACCCGGCCGTCTACCACTTCCACATACAAATCGTTCTGCCCGTCCGAGTAACGGTATTGCTCATGAAGGATGTTCAGGGTTGTCAGCGGTCCCCGTGGTCGATTTTCCGCCCAATGAAACCTAAGGGACGGTTTTCCAAGGATTCGAACCACTTCCTCCTTAGCCATGCCCGCCTTCACTGCCAGCAGATCCTGGTAAGTCAGTTGCTTCTCGGTCCGCCGGGCGACGTTGGCGCTTCGATTCTGCTGAGTCGAAGTGACCACTGCGTAGGCGATGAAGAGTAGAACCGGGAGAGCGGCAACCAGATATATCCAAAGACCTCGCTTCGCGAGAAAAGTCTTCTTCAGCTCCAGTCGGATTACCGCTTTGACCTGCGGCCACCACACGCTCATCATCGGACTACCTCTTCATTCCCGATCAAGTAACCGTAGACCGAGAGCACATCGTCGTCAGCCGGGACAACTGATTCGATTTCAACTCCGTTCAGAGCAATCTGATTCATCGTCAGATAGAACTTGTCGGCATCCCGCGTTTTCAGAAGCAGGCCGCGCTCGTCCTTGTGGATGGCAACTTCGATCGTGTGTGCATCCTCCAACATCTTGGCGGCAAGCTCTCGCGGCTTGTCGCAGCGGATCAGAATCTGCGTGGGATGTTCCTGGATCTCGCTGCGCACGCTGCGGATCGGGCCCTCGGCCACAACGTAGCCGTTGCTGAGCAGGATGACCTGATCGGAAATGACATCGACTTCGTGCAGGATGTGGCTGGAGATGATCACATAGCAGCCCTGCGCCGCCGCCTCACGGAACAGCGCGATCATCTCGGATCGGGCGAGGGGATCGAGACCATTCAGAGGTTCGTCGAGCACGAGAACTTTCGGATCATGCGACAAAGCCTGGGCCAGCCGGATCCGCTGGCGCATTCCCTTGCTATAGCCTGCGATATTTCGTGTGGCGGCGTCGGTGAGGTTCACCCGCTCAATGGCTTGCCAGGCAAGTTGCTCCGCGCTCCGGGCATCTCGTCCCGCCAGGCGCAGATAGGAATAAATGAACTGGAAACCCGTCAGCCCCTTGGGAAACGCGTCAAATTGCGTGGAATAGCCGACGATGGTGAACAAATGTTCGGGATCGGTGGTCGTGTAACCGAGCACTCGAACCTGCCCGCGCGTGGGCCTGACCAAGCCCGTCAGCAGATTCATCAGCGTGGTTTTGCCCGAACCGTTTGGGCCCACCAGACTGGTGATCCCGGGCGGGATCGAAAGATTGACGCGGTTCACGCCCAGAATTTCGCCGTAGAACTTCGAAACGTCTTCGCAGGTGATGCGATCATTCACCGCACCACCTCGTAAGCCCGCACCTTGGACATGAGCAAGCCAAGGCAGACCGCAGAGTACGCGAGCAAGGCGATACACGCATCGGCCACAGAAATAGCGCGCACGGCGTCCATCCGGAAGAGAGCATTATCCACCGTCGTCGTTAAGTACCCGAGACTGAAGAAATAGCCTGAGTCGGTTTGCAGGACGGTGTTTACCGTTTGCGCAAAGCCTGCTCCGAAGAACATCACCGCCAGCAGAAGGGCACCGGCGACGATTCTCCATTTCACCCAGGCTGAGAGGGCCATTGCGAACAGCGACAGGATTGTGATCCAGATCAGCGAAGAAACAACCAGGCTGCCCGCGATCCAAAGGTGGTCCCACGTCCATCGTGGTCCGGCAAAACTCCCTTGCACGGCGAACAGAATCAATCCCGGTATCCACGTGATCTCGGACAGCAGAATCGCCAATACCGAAGACTTGCCCAGGACGTACTCGGCGCGCGTGAACGGACGGCAGAAATACAGCGGGAGCGCGCCATTGGCAAGATCCGGTGAAATCAGTCCGGGCCCGGCGAATGCAGTCAAGAGAAAGGCAAGTGCTCCCTGCACGTTCACGAAATAGAAAAAGAACTTATTGTCGATGGAGATGAGCCGGCTGGGGATGCCCACTTGTGCCAGAAAGCTAGCGCTATGAACGAGGTAGATCGTGAAAAGGCTCAATACCGGGAAGAAGAAACAGGCCACAAAAAACCCGGTCTGAAATTTGGACTGAAAAAGGTTCCGCCTGGAATAACGAAAGAGCACCAGGCACCGCGACCAGGCGGGAGTCAACGGCCCGGAATACGGCTTGTAGCTATTCCTGTAAACAGCCATCGCCACTCCTCGGCATCGGCCTCAAGCTTTGCATTCAGGACTCCATGGCCTTCAAAAAGATGTCCTCGAGCGTGTCGCGCCGGAAATTCAGCCGCCGGATGCGGACCTGGCGTTCCGCGGCAATGCGGAAGATGTCGCGAGTTTCAATCCCATCGGTGAGAACCAGCTTCAAGCGATTTGCCGTCACAGCGCACTCACACCCGAGTTTCTCGATCGCGCCCGTAAAATCCCCATTCGCATTCGCGCCATAAATCTCGAGTTCGAGAAATCGTTTGTTCGCCTGACGCTCCTGGTTCAGATTCGAGTAATGAGCGATCTGTCCCTGCTTGAGGATCAGAACCTCATCGCAGGTCTCCTCGACATCGCGCAGCAGATGCGAGCAGAGCACAATCCTCATTTCCTTACCGTCTCGAATCTCGCGGATCATGCGGATCATGCGCTGGCGCGCGGAAGGATCCAGGCCATTGGTCGGTTCATCGAGTATCAGCAGCTTCGGACCGTGAACGATGGCCTGGGCCAACTTCGCCAGTTGTTTCATGCCCAGCGAATAAGTTCCCAACTGGCGGTAACGAGCTTCCGCCAAGCCAACATAGAACAGCGCCTCATGCGCTCGCTCAAGGGCTGCGTCCGGCGGCAAACCCGACAGCTCTCCCATCATCTGGACAAACGATACCGCACTCATCTTCGAGATGAAGGCGTCGTTCTCCGGCATGTAGCCCACCAACCCGCGGATGTTTCTGACTTCTGTTCCAATCGCGTATCCGAATACGCGGGCAGAACCGGCACAGGACTTGTAGAAGCCGAGGAGGGTATTGATCAGGGTAGATTTGCCTGCGCCGTTTGGGCCGAGCAAGCCAATCGCTCGCCCGCGCAACGAAGCCGTAAGACTACGCAGGATCTCGCGGTTGCCGAACTTAACCGAAAGACCCTGCAGTTCAATCAGCGGAGGCAGCGGGGCAGCAGGCGGCGTCTGCTCGCATTCGCTTTCTGCTGCTCCGAGGTGTGTCGTCGTACTCACTGAGTTTGAGGTGCAGGATGACTCAAGGTGTTGCCCAGAAACATCTGGGGCAGGAACGGCCCATTATCCCCCATCGTCAACAGAGTGCCCAGATCAAAACCCATGAAGCCGGTATCGCTCGCCACCACGATCCGATCCGGCTCGCCATAGGCATAGATCAAGCCCGGAGCGGAGTTTGCCGCGAGCGCATCGACCGACTGGCGCTGCTGCGGGGTCAGAGCCCCGCTGGCCTTCAGTTGTTCGGCCAGTGGGCCCACGACCGGGCCGAGGTTGTGATAGAAGATCGCCGAAAAGTTCGTGTAACCGTCGCTCGGTAATAGAGCTTGAAAGCCGGCTGAATGTGCCAGGGTGTATCCCGTCTCGCGGGTTTGAATCGCCCGCGAGATGGTGGCCATATCTGGCGCGGCGATCAGATAACTGTCGACAAAGGTATAGTCAACCTCGGAATTCGGCGCGTTCGGGTTGCGCGGGTTCGAACTAGTAATGACGAAGTAAATCCGGGAACCAACCTGCCGCTGCGCCAACTCGAGCGGGCGCCCCTTCTGATCGGCCTCGCGATTGTAACTATCAACGAGTTTTGCGATCGTCGATTGCAGGGTTGCCGGATCATATACCTCGAAGATCAGCTTCCACCGCGGCGTTGGCAGCATCGGGCCGTCGAAGGCCATGGTAACCTCGCCGCCAAGGGGCGCCGTGATGTCATTGAGCACATTCACGCCAGTCTTGCTCTCGAACTCGGCCATGTGCTCGGTGAAGGCCGCATCGGCGCTCCCGATCATCTTGAACATCTCTTCCATAATGCTTCTCGGGTTCTTGATCACCGCCGACGTCACCATGCTGGCGTCGGGCGTAACGAATTCCAACGACCCCATGGAGGCAGGCGCCGCCAGCCAGGCGGCCACGCCTTGGCGCTCTGACGCGAATGTCAAAGTGGCATGACTCTCCGTCTTGCCGCTCACCTCGCGGTGTTCCATCGTCAGGTATCGCACGTCTCCCATTCCCGGTGGCAGGGGGTGGCTGTTGCTACCATCTTGTACGTGTTGCGCGACAATTTGTTCCATGTCCACGCAGAAAAGCCATTCTGCGCCCTGCTGGTAGCTGCGGACAATCTGTTGGTAAAACGGTGTTTCAGCAGACGGACTGCCGCTACGCTGCTGGACCCGCCTGACCACATGCTGCAGTTCCGCCACGTCCGCAGTGGCGATCAACAGGTTGTTGCTCACATAAACCAATAGAGGCCGACCGGCTGCCGGTGTCACGGCCCACGGGTCGTGCACGGTTTGCAGAGTTACTTCGGACGGATTTGAACTCAGATGCCGGCCTTCCTTTTGCAGAAAGGCCTCCAGTCCCTGACGCTGTACCTTCGCAAGCACGACCGGCGCGGTGTAACTTGTTCCGTCTTTCGCCACGGCGAACACGATCTCCTCGCCCAGATAACTGCTGAACGTCTTTACCCCATTCAGCACGTCTTCCAGCTTCAGACCATTTCCTTTTTGCTGTTGCCGCCACCAGTTGCGCAACTCCGGACTCTGCCGCAGTCGTTCCTCGAAAAGCCGGCTCGCTTCTCCCAAGGTATTTGCGAGATTCGGTATCGCTGCGTAGACCACGGTGTGGTCAGGAACGTAGGGCAGAAGATCGGAGTTGTACCGCAATCCAGGCCCGGGAATGGCCGCAAACTGTTTCTGCAGGACCGCGAAATCACCCAGCAGAGCAAGGTATTTGGCGGCGTTCCTGCTCCATGCGATCTCGTTTTGGATCGCAACCTTCGACACGCCGCCCGAAGTCGCTTCATCCCCGACGTGCAGGTCGGCCGTGTTTTCTCCGAATTCCACGCGAACCACACCTTCAATCACGGCCACGCGCGAGCCTTTCGTACCATGATTCACGGAGAAGATGGTGCCTTTCACCGAGACCAGGCCGTCGTCGGTGGCGACATACAGACGGCCCGAACGCTGCTGCGCAGCCTGCACGATGACCTGGCCGCCGTCCAGATGAATCGTCGTGCCCTTCCATGCCCGCGATATCGAAACATCGGAGCGTTCCCCCATCTCGACCAGGGAGCCGTCGAGCAGCCGCACCACCGCCGTCGATCCTTTCGCGGTGCGGATCTCGTCTCCATTCCGGATCTCGTAGCCTGCCGGAACCACCCGCATCTCAGAGCCCGACACGGCATACAACGAGCCGTCCACAGTCTGAACCGCGGCGCGAACGGAATGCTGGCCAGGCAAAAGCCCGTTCGTGAACGCGAGGACCGCGAGGGTCACCCCAGCGACAGCAGCCGCGCCCACCGCCCACCATCCCCGCGAACCGGAGCGCTTTGTTTCCAGCCGCCAAACCTTCTGTGGCTCTCCCTCCCGAGCGATCTCCAGCGCGTGGCGGCATCCGACACACGCATGCGCATGATCGTCAAATAGCAGAGCCCGCGCGGGTGCGAGCTGCTTTCCCATATAGCCTGGGATTAGCGCCTGAAAATCTGCACAGCTTCGAAGCGTGCGCCTGCCGAGGTCCGCGGTCGCAGACCCCCCGGCAATCAAATTCCAGACCCGCTCGCCAGCCTGAGCAACCACCTTGTCATCCACATGCTCATTTCGAATTGTCGACAGCAAACGGTCGAACTTCTCGCTCTTCATGACCTGCCTCCTAGATACGCGCCAAGCGCCTTGCGGAGCTGTTGCCGAGTGCGATGAACGATAACCGCCACCAACACTCGTGAAATGCCGAGCATCCGCGCGATCTGCGGATTGCTGAAACCTTCGAGGAAGCGCAGCGCAAAGATCTCTGCCGGACGCGGCTTTAATTGGGCCATAGCACATCCCAGCGCCTCGCGAAGCTCGCGAGGGTCGTTATGGGCGCCCTCAGCCGGCAGTTCCTTAAGCTCCACGGTACGATCGGTCTGTCGCGATCGCATCACGTCCAACGCGGCGTTGATTGCCGCCCGGCGCATGTAACTCTCCTCATTCTCCATCGCATCGGCGTCGGCTGCCCGGCGGAGCAGGCGCAAGAACACCGTCTGCAGCACGTCCTCGGCATCCGCCGCGTTGCCGGTGATCCGGTACGCTGTGCGGAAGACCAAACCGTGGTGGGCCCGGAAGGCCCGATCGAGTTCGTCCGGAATCGCGATTGCCAATTCCTCTGCCAATAAGCTTCGCAGGGTACGCCTCCAGTTGCTCACTTACACCACTAAAGACGGCCTGGAGGCCGAATTATTACAGGAATGATTATTGATCACAGGGAGCCCTTTTTCGTAACCACGCCGGAAGCCTCCAGACGGTGCACCGGTGCACCGGGCGAGTGCAGCAAAGTCCTCCCGCCTCTTGGGGAGATTCGGCGTGGGTCCACACACGCCTATTGATGTTAACTGTCATCACAACTTGTAAGGCTCTGTTTCGCACAAGATCTGTCAATCAATCGGAATGTGACAACTCATAGACTCACATCCATAGTCTCCATTTTGTTGGAGGGTTAGGGACGAGCGCACGGCGACGTCGTGCGAGAAGCATTGCGAGTCCATGCGTAATTTCAGGACGAAATGTCTGTGGCGTCAAACGTGCACTTGATTCAAGGCATGACTAGGTGAAGGTCGCCCGCCATTTCACATCGCATGAGGAGATGCTAAGCGCTATGAAGCAAGTTATAACTGTCAAGATTGCTGTCTTCGCACTGTTTTGTTGTGCGCCCCCCTTCCTTGCCGCACAAGCCACTTCGGGGATCACCGGAGTCGTCACCGACTCCAGTGGCGCGGTTGTGGTAGGCGCTCAGGTCGAGCTTAGCAACCCGGCGACTGCATTTTCCACGACGACTCGAACCAACAGTGTGGGCGCGTATCAGTTCGCTAGCGTCCCACCGGGTACCGGATACACGCTGACATTCACAAAGCAGTCATTCCGCAATGTGGTTGTCACCAATGTGTCTTTGGAGGTAGGCGTCACCGAGACCCGCGACGCACACCTGGCGGTCGGTCAAGCGGCCGAGACCGTTGAAGTCAGCGCAGAAAACTCTGCAACCGTGAATACGATTGACGCCAGCATCGGCAATGTGATTACGGGAAAGCAGTTTTCCGACCTGCCGAGTCTATTTCGCGACGACGCCTCGAACCTGTTGCAACTGCAGCCGGGCGTTCAGGCTCCCCAATTCGGGTCCGATGCGCAGAACGGATCGGTAACAGGCTCCCGTGCCGACGCGGGCAACATTACCCTTGACGGTCTTGATGTAAATGACGAAACCATCGGACAGTCGTTCACGACGGTCGGCCGGGCCCCGATCGATTCTATTGCGGAGGCCCGTACCATCGTGGGAAATTCCGATGCAACTTTCGGACGCAGCGGCGGCGCGCAAGTCGATCTGGTCACGAAGAGTGGAACAAACCAGTGGCACGGCTCTGTTTCCGAGTTCAATCGCGT
>Ga0307475_10001417_pt1 | contig 14216 bp, 13 predicted proteins | sample atmos_gasesECM1C_FD_203317 | JGI IMG/M metagenome (GOLD analysis project Ga0307475, IMG submission 203317) | Hardwood forest soil microbial communities from Morgan-Monroe State Forest, Indiana, United States - atmos_gasesECM1C_515 | ecosystem: Environmental > Terrestrial > Soil > Temperate... | reverse complement strand
GATTGTCATCTCCGCAAACTTCCTGATCGACTCCGAAAGTCAACTTCAGGCCGCACTCGGTTCGTTCGTTCCACCACCACCCGGCGCAGGTGCGGCGTCAGCAATGAATGCTCCTCAAGCAAATCTCCAATTAAGTTCAGATCCGAACCCGCCTCATAAAGGCAGCAATGTATTCCGCGTGAAACTTACGGACCCAAATGGAGCGCTCATTTCTGGTGCAGAAGTCAGCGTGACCTTCTACATGCCGGCGATGCCCGCGATGGGCATGGCCGCGATGCGCACGCCTATAACTCTCAGCGACAAAGGCAACGGACGCTATGAGGGAGCCGGCCAATTGGACAGCGGGGGAACGTGGCAGGTCACGATAGTCGCCAAGAAGAACGGGCAAATCGTCGCCAGCAAACAGCTCAGCGTGAACGCCACGGGAGGGATGTAACGTGATCTCCCGATGGATTGATTGGTGCGCGCAAAATCGTTTCCTCGTTTTCATGGGAACACTCCTGCTTGTGCTCTCGGGAATCTGGGCTCTGCGTCACATACCGCTCGACGCGTTGCCAGACATTTCCGATGTGGAAGTGATTATCCATACCCCTTGGGCGGGCCAGCCCCCTAGCATTATCGAAGACCAGGTCACTTACCCCATCGTCACGACTCTTCTCGCGGCACCACATGTAAAGGCTGTGCGAGCACAAACCATGTTTGGCGACTCCTACGTCTTTGTCGTCTTTGAGGACACTACGGATTTGTACTGGGCGCGGTCGCGTGTCTTGGAGTACATGCAACAGATCACGGGACGTTTGCCATCGGGCGTGCATCCTGCCATCGGGCCAGATGCGACGGGCGCCGGATGGGTCTATGAATATGCGCTTGTGGACCGCAGCCACCAACGCAGTTTGGCCGACTTGCGCAGCCTTCAAGATTGGCATCTTCGCTACCAGCTCGAAACCGTTCCAGGAGTGGCTGAGGTAGCCACCATCGGAGGATTCGTGCGCCAGTACCAGGTCAATCTCGACCCCGACAGACTTCGCGCCTATGGCATCCCTCTCTCGACTGTCATTGAAAAAGTTCGGGCAAGTACGAATGAAGTTGGTGGACGCCTACTCGAAATGGGCGGGGCCGAATACATGATTCGTGGCCTCGGCTATCTGCGTTCGCTGGGCGACCTGGAAACAGTTCCTGTAGCAACCAAGAACGGCACGCCGGTGCTCATCGGTGATTTGGGAACCGTTAGGTTCGGGCCGGACATTCGTGAGGGTGTTGCCGAGTGGCAAGGCGAAGGGGAAACCGTTGGCGGAATTGTCGTGATGCGCGACGGGATGAATGCCCTCAGCGTCATCAATGGCATCAAGCAGAAACTCCTGGAAATCAAACCCTCGCTGCCACTGGGTGTGGAAGTAATCGCAGGATATGACCGCTCAGGACTGGTTCATGCATCCATCGAAACTCTGCAACGCGATTTGCTCGAAGAGGCGATCATCGTCAGCATTGTGATTATCATCTTCTTGTTCCACTTCCGTTCCGCGCTGATTCCGATTCTGACGTTGCCTATCGCAATAGTCGCATCCTTTATCCCCATGTATTACCTCCATGTCACCTCGAACATCATGTCGCTCGGCGGTTTGGCACTGGCGATTGGCGTTCTCGTGGACGCTGCTATCGTCATGGTCGAAAATGGGTACCGGCAGCTTTCCGAGCACCAATCCACCGAATCCGGTCCACTTCCCGATGCACAGAGACGAAAAATCCTGCAGGATTCAGCGGAACAAGTTGGTCCGGCTATTTTCTTTTCGCTGGTGATCATCGTGGTCTCCTTCCTGCCCGTCTTTTTATTGGAGGCGCAGGAAGGCCGCATGTTTCGCCCGCTGGCGTGGACGAAGACGCTGGCCGTTGGCTTCTCTTCCGTTTTGGCCATCACCCTTGTGCCTGTACTCATGATTCTGTTCATCCGTGGGCGGCTGATACCTGAATCGCGGAATCCAATTTCAAGAATCACGCAGGCTCTCTATTTGCCCGTTCTGCGCCTGTGTTTGCGATTTCGCAAGGCCACCTTGCTCCTCAACTTGTTATTTCTGGTCATCACTTTGCCTCTAGCTTTGAAGATCGGCAGTCAATTCATGCCGCCCCTCTTCGAGGGATCAGCTCTCTACATGCCGACAGCCTTGCCCGGAATCTCCATCGGACAGGCATCGCAATTGCTGCAGGAACAGGACAGAATCATTCGCACGTTCCCGGAAGTAGAGACCGTCTTCGGTTCCATCGGGCGATCCGACAGCGCGACCGATAACGCTCCCCTCGATATGTATGACACGACGGTCATGCTCAAGCCGCGCAGTCAGTGGCCACCGGGGATGACCTACGAAAGCCTCATTCAGGAAATGGACGCGAAACTCCAGTTTCCTGGCCTGTCCAACACTTGGACCATGCCAGTTGAGAACCGTCTCGATATGGAATTGACGGGAATCAAAACGCCTCTCGGCTTGAAGATTCAGGGGCCGAATCTTGAGGGCATTCAGCAAGTTGGCGCACAGGTGCAGCAAATCCTCTCTGCGATTCCTGAGATGCGCTCCATTTTTGCCGAACGGGTTTCGCAAGGTACTTATCTCAACATCGAAGTAAACCGGACAGAAGCGGCTCGCTACGGTTTGACTATCGCTGACGTGCAGCAGGCGGTGACTTCGGGGATCGGCGGCGAAATGGTCGCAGAGAACGTCGAGGGCCGCGAGCGCTATCCGGTGAATGTCCGGTATAACCGCGACTTCAGGGACAACCTCGAAGAATTGCGGCGGGTCCTGATTGGCACGCCCGCTGGCGCGCAAATTCCCATCTCTGAAGTGGCGAAAGTCTCGTTTTCTCGGGGACCCTCGATGATCCGCGATGAGGACGGCGCGCTGACCGGATACGTCTACATCGATCTGAACACGAAAGACTACGGCGGCTTCGTCACTCATGCGAGCAATTTGCTCAAGCAAAAACTCGCCTTGCCGCCCGGCTTTACTTACAAATGGTCAGGCGAATATGAGTTTGAGTTGCGGGCAAAAGAGCGCCTTCGACTAATTCTGCCGATCGTCTTTTTCGTCATCTTCTTACTGCTCTACCTGGTATTTCACTCCGTCACTGAAGCCGCTGTTCTCATTTTCCCAACCATCTACGCTCTGACCGGCGGCCTCATTCTTCAGCGGTTGCTCGGCTATAACTTCAGCGTTGCCGTGTGGGTCGGCTACATCGCTCTCTTCGGCATTGCTGTGGAGACCGGAGTCGTGATGGTTGTGTACCTCCACGAAGCCTTGGACCACCGGCTCAAATCCGGCGCCCCGCTGCGTCATGAGGACATCGAAGCAGCGGTGATCGAAGGGGCTGTCCACCGCCTGAGGCCAAAATTAATGACGGTGTGCGTTGTGCTCGCCAGCTTGATCCCTATTCTCTGGGAAACAGGCGTCGGTTCGGATGTCATGAAACCGATTGCCGCTCCCATCGTGGGGGGCATGATCACATCAACGATTCACGTTCTGATTCTGGTTCCAGTATTTTTCGCCTTGATGAAAGAGCGAGCTTGGAAGAAAGGAACGCTCCAGTCACCAATCGCGGCCGGCGACCGATAGCATCTGTAGACTTATCTACTTTAGGAGGGACTTCTTGCGGGAAAGTATTTTCCGGCGGCTCTCACGTGCGCTTAGATTTCCAATGTGCGTCCCGCTCGTGATTCTTATTTTCACGGGAATTCTCTTCCTTGTTTGCCCGACCACTGCTCGAGCACAAGCTGCCTCCGGGGGGATTCACACTGGAAGCCCATTTCAACTTTGTCGGGATCGGCACAAATTCATTTGATGGCCAGGTTGCTCCAACAAATCACCAGTTTCACATGACTGGTGAGCTGACAGGTGGAATCACCGACAACATTTCGCTTGGCTTCATGGTATTGAGCGCCGTTAGGCCTGGAGGGCCTGGACTCGAATATGCAGGTTGGCGGGTGCTGCCACACTTCGTACTTGAAGTTCTAGTCCGGGAAGGCACTAAACACCACGTAGACGCCCAGCTTCTCTGCCGACGGCTTAAACCGGCATTCAACCGAGTGGATATCGTTGTCCTCGTGTTCGGAAAAGATGAGTCGGCCCTAATCATTTGACTCGCGGCCGAGGTTATCATATATTTCCATTGTTTTGGAAATATGAAGACATCCGACGCAGTTGATTCTCTAGCGGCACTGGCTCAACAAACGCGGCTCCATATCTTTCGACTGCTCGTGCGGCACGCCCCGAACGGCCTTCCGGCGGGAACGATTGCTCGCCGCCTCCATCTGCCCGGGCCAACCCTTTCGTTTCATCTCAGCGTTTTGGCGGCGACAGAACTCGTCCAGCCACATAAAAATGGGCGTTCCATTTCCTATTCCGCAAATCTTGCGAACGTGAACCGCCTGACGAGTTTCCTGATGGAGAACTGCTGCGGCGGTCGAGGGGGCTGTGGGCCGCTCGGGGAAGCCGAGATAATAACTCAGCTGGCTACAGTTGCCCGAAACAAACAGCGAACGGCGCCCCGGAGGTAATCCATGCAGGGGCGTTACAACGTCTTGTTTCTATGCACAGGTAACTCGGCTCGTTCGATCATGGCCGAGGTCATAATGACTCGTAAAGGGTTCCCGACTTTCACTGCCTACAGCGCAGGAAGCCATCCAAAGGCTGCTATCCATCCGGCGGCGCTTCGTCAACTCGAAATTGCCAAGCTTCCCAGGACTGGCTTGCGAACCAAGGATTGGAGCGAATTTGCTAGTCCCGGCGCTCCACAAATGGACTTTGTCTTTACAGTTTGCGACAACGCGGCAAAGGAGGTATGCCCTGTATGGCCCGGACAACCCATGACCGCTCATTGGGGGATACCCGATCCCGCCGCGGTGGAGGGGCCTCCTGAGCAGATCGAGAAAGCCTTTCGGGAAGCATTCATGATACTCGATCGAAGAATCAGCCTTCTCCTCTGCTTACCACTCTCAAGCCTCGACAAGCTTGCGATCAAGAAAGAAATCGACCGCATCGGACACGAATGAGAACGTCGCTCGCGCGCCGCGTCGTTGCCGAATTCCTTGGCACGGCATTCCTTGTGGCAGCAGTGATCGGCTCTGGTGTCATGGGAGACCGCCTGGCCAACGGCAATGTCGCCTTGGCCCTCCTAGCGAATACCATCGCTACAGGTGCCGCGCTCGTCGCTCTTATTCTTACATTTGGCTCCATCTCGGGAGCGCACTTGAACCCTGTCGTTACATTGGCGGACGCCATGGAGAGCGGCCTTCCCTGGGGGCAGGCATCGCAGTATGTACTGGCGCAGATCTTCGGCGGTGTGACAGGAGCTGTAGCTTCACATCTGATGTTTGGCCTCCCTCCCATTTTCATCTCACAGCATATTCGAAGAGGCCCGGCTCAATTTCTGAGCGAGTTCATCGCGACTTTTGGCCTGCTCTCGGCAATCTGGGGATGCTCGCGCGGTCGTTCGAACGTTGTCCCCTTCGCTGTGGGAGCATACATCACCGCTGCGTACTGGTTCACGGCATCAACATCGTTCGCCAACCCCGCCGTAACGATTGCCAGGTCGCTCAGCGACACGTTTGCAGGCATTCGGCCTGCGGATGTCCCCCTCTTCATCGTTGCCCAACTTGCGGGAGGGTTCGCGGCTACGTTTCTGTTCCGCTGGTTGGTTCCGAGCTTGCCGTCCGCAGCCAAGGACGTGCTGGTCGCGCATCGTAACGACAACTAACCGGCGCATGTAGCGTTCCTGGATGTTGAACCCTGGCACGAAACGACCCCTGCAAAATACTTGTTGACCACCGACTATGGTGGTGATCGAAGACATGCACCAGTCCGAAGTGGCATCCAAGGCGAAGCCTTACGGCGTACGCACTGTGCCCGCAATTGTAGTTGATGGCAAATTGGCAGGGTGCTGCGTGGGCCGTGGCCCGGATGAGCTACCACTGAGCTACGCCCCTAGCGGGGAATACGTGATTCTAGCGTGCGCCCGCACAGTGAGAAACAGATCATTCGTACCGGATTGGCGCGCGGCAGAATGAAGGGCGGCGCTCTGACGTCAGAAATTGTCAATCGTTGGAGGCGTTCTGGCCTAGTTTAGGTAAACCTCGGCCGCCCTTGTGCTTCCAGACGTAGTCCTTTCGCAGCTTTTGCTGATGCTTTTTCACCTGCGCCTCGATTTCGGCGAAGGCTGCCTTAGCGCTGGCGCGGACGTCGCCGCCTTGTCCCGTTACGTGGAGCGTGCCGGTGGGAAGCGCGAGGGTCAGAGAAAAGCTGAACTCGGCGGTGCGAGATTGCTTTTCAAGCGATCCGTGAAGTTGAACAAGATCGGGATCGTACCGCTTCAACAGACGCTCCAGTTTTTCAATGTGGTGTTTCGCTTCGTCGTCGATCTCGCGGTGAATCTCGGCATGTACGTGGCTGTAGGAAATTTTCATACGAGCACCATTTTTTGGCTTTCGTAATTCGAGTTAGATGCACCAACGAAGGAGGCATTGGCGTGGAAGCGGCCTCAGAATAGCGCGCTCGGTGACGCGTTGCAACTTCGATCCGTATTGGCGGCAACAGGCGCACGGCATTTGACTCGCTCCCCGCGGCCGTCATAGTCTGCAAAAGGCTTGCAGGACTCCCTCTGAATGGCCTTGAGAAACAACTCGGGCACCCTAAAGAGCCGAAGGATTCTCGTCGGACCTGCCGGATGGTCGTACAGCGACTGGAAAGGCGTCGTCTACCCCCTGCCGCGTCCGCGTGCTTTTCACGAGGCGAGCTACCTCGCCGAATTCTTCGACACGATTGAGATCAATACTTCGTTTTACCAGCCGCTCAAGGCAACGCTGGCTTCGCAGTGGTTGAAGCGCGTAGCCGCCAATCCGCGGTTTCTTTTTACAGCGAAACTCTGGCAGAGATTCACGCATGAAGGCGCCACAAACAGCGACGACGTGAAAAGGGTCCGCGAAGGCTTCGACGTATTGCACAATGCGGGCCGGCTGGGAGCTGTGCTGCTGCAGTTTCCCTTTTCGTTCCATCACACGCCGGAGAATCTCGCGCGGCTGAAGCAGATTCTCGATGATTTTGAGTACTACCCGTTGGTTGTTGAAGTGCGCCACGCGTCATGGGTGCAGCACGGTTTTTATGATTTCTTGCGGGGGCGGGGCGTAGGTATTTGCAATATTGACCAGCCCGTGATCGGCCGCTCGGTGAAACCCAGCGAACGCGCTACCTCTGCAGTCGGGTACGTGCGTTTGCACGGAAGGCGATATGACACCTGGTTCAGCGACGATCCCACGTCGCCGCCTGCCGAGCGATACAACTACTTGTATTCCGCGAAAGAACTAGAGCCCTGGGCTGAACGAATTCGGCACGTAGCCGAGGATGCGGAAAGAACTTTCGTAATCGCTAACAATCATTACCTCGGCAAAGGGATCGTGAATGCACTTGAACTCGTGCGCATGCTTAGCGGCAACAAAGTACGGATCCCGGAGACGCTGCGTCACCACTACCCGCGGCTTGAGGCCATCGCGAGCGAACCCTCCAAGGAGCCGACGCTGTTTCCGCTTCCTCCTGAATAGCGAAAGGCGTGAATTTCAACGCCTCTGGCGGCAGGTTTCAGGGAGACGACTGAACGCCACAATCTTGCTCCGAGCAGGCTCGATCGTTTGCCCATTAGCGCACAGGAAATGCGGTTCATGGAATTTCATCACCCATGAAATCGTAGAGGAAGCTACTTCTTGAAGAGATCTTCGAAGGCTTTGCGCGCGTCGTTAGGACGACCCGCTGGGGTAGCAGTTACCGGAGCATTGGTCGCGTAATTCACCGGTGAAGTATCCTTCTCGACCGTCATCCGAAACTCGAAAAACGTGCAATCGTTCTTCGCGTCCTTCTTCGGAATGCGTTCGGGTATGGGCTGCGTACACTCGAACTGCAAAGCCGTATCGAAATGAACGCACTGCTTGCAGGAATGCATCTCCAGCTGGCATCGAGGACATTTGCCATTCGGATCGAATCCTGGCGCCAACACGGCCCCGCAATTCGAGCAGCGCGCCCGCATCACCGTGCCAACCATGCGAGGCGTTCGCGGACCCAGCATGTCCTGCTTCGGGCGCGGTTCCCCGTTCGGCCGCGCGGGACGTTCCTTCTTCTTGTCCTGCGCGTCGCGGTCGCCGTAGCCCCTCTGCCTATACTTCCGCTCCATGAAATCCTCCCGAGGGATGCCCCATCATACTCTCAAACCCTGCGTGCAAACGGCCAATTCCATGCGGAGTGTGGAAAGGTACTCAAAACTGATGCCTTACCGCACCGGCTATTTTCGATGCGCGTTTTCAATCAAATGGCCCGAACGCTTCCACCGAATAAATCGGAGGCAGAAAATCCTGCAGCAAATCCCACTGGCTTCCTTGGTCGCGCGTGTGAAAAAGCTGCCCCGTCGACGTTCCGAAGTACACCCCCGCCCCATCGCCCGAATCGACTGACATCGCCTCGCGCAATACCAGCAAATGCGCGTTGCGTTCAGGCAGGCCCTTGGCAACTCTGTGCCATCCGCGGCCCGCATTGCGCGTGCGGAACACGGAAAGTTTGCCTTCGGGACAGGCGCGAAATTCGGGGCCGGTGATTGGAATCACCCAGGCGGTGTCACGATCACGCGGATGCACGCCCATGCAGAATCCGAATCGAGACGTAACGCCCTTCGAAATGTCCGTCCAGCTTTCACCGGAGGAATCGCTGCGATAGATTCCGCAATGGTTCTGCTGGTAGAGACGCTTACCATCCGCGGCACGCAGCAGTTTGTGCACGCACTGGCCAAGTTCCGGGAGCTTATCGGGCATAAAATCCGCGCGAGTGCCGCGATTTCGAGGTTGCCAAGTTGTACCTCCATCTTGGGTGTAAAACACGCCAGCAGCCGAGATGGCAACGTGCATTCTTTTCACATCGTGCGGATCGGGAGCAATCGAATGCAGAATCATCCCGCCTTTGCCAGGCGTCCAGCGGTTTCTCGTTTCGTGGCGATTTAGTCCTTTCACTTCGGCCCAGTTCACGCCGCCGTCATCGCTTCGGAAAAGGCCTGCGGGATCCACTCCTGCATAAACCACACTGGGCTCGCTCGCCCGGCCCGGACGTATGTGCCACACGCACTTTACGGAAAGTCCCGACTCAGCCTCGTACCGCGCGCCGCCGTTCGTTTTCTTCCAAGTGCGACCGCCGTTTTGGCTGCGCTGAATATCACATCCCCACCATTCCGTGAACGTCGAAGCGAATAACGTCCCGTCGCGTGGATCCAACGTGAAGTGGTGATTCATCGAGCCCTTAAAGAGCGGCCCTTCAATCGCCCACTTCTGCCGTCGCGCGTCACTGCGAAAAATGAATCCACCTTTCGCCGTACCCACGAGCAGCAATACATCGCCTTTTCGCATCGTCTTCATGACCGTGCGCTCCCATTCCGGCTGGCCCAAAACTTCGAGAGTCCTTCGAATGCCAGATCCGGCTGCAGCAAATTCTGCGCCTGACCCGAATCCGCCAGCAGGGCTTCCGCCGCGAGATAGCCGCTGCGGACCGCGCCTTCCATCGTCGCCGGCCAACCCGTTCGTGTCCAATCGCCCGCTAGATACAGATCCTTCACGGAGCTTCGTTGCGCCGGACGCCAGCGGTCAACACCTGGCTCCGGCGAAAATGTGGCGTTGATTTCCTTGATCACCGTGGCCTTTCGCAGGACCGCCTCGCGTGTAGCGGGCAACGCATCGGCCAGCTCGCGACGGCAGAGGTCAATAATCTCTTGCCGAGAGCGCTGCACCAAGCCATAGGAAGCACTGATCACCAGCTGGAGGTACTGCTCGCCGCTTCCTTCCTTATTGTCAGCACGCATAGTTGGACGCGAGCCACCATGATCCGCCGTACCATTCGCACAGAGCAGAGTTTTGTTGAACACCCACTGCGTCGTGTGATCGAGCAGCGTCAGAAACGGTTCGGTCATTACCGTCCTGTCGTACCAGAAATGCACGCCGGTAATCGGCGACGTTCGCAGATGATTCAATCCTTCGAGCGGCCCGCTTTCGCTGGTCATTTCCGGTGGCAACATTTTGATCAGCACGTCGTGCGTCGTAGCCGCCACGCACGCATCGGCGGAAATCTCTGACCCGTCTTCGAGCACTGCACCGGCGAACCCCCTATTGCTCACCCGTATCTCGCGCACGCCGCCGCGCGTTCGAACCTCTCCGCCGCGTTTCTCCACGGCCTGGCGGCAACCCTGGTACAACTCACCGAGCGGCACCGTGGGGATTCCGACACGATAGCCGCGCTTGTTCGCGAGAAACGCCTTCCAAAAGACTGCAATTCCGTAGCGCGCGTCCGTGCGAGCCAGCTCTTCGTCAAGTGCGCTCACAAGCACCACGCGCCAATAACGCTCGATTGCGCCCGGCGTTTGCTTCTCGCGGTGCAACCAATCGAGCATCGAAATTCCCTCAATGCCCGGAGGGTCCCCGCCCGCGAGCGCGATCGCCATCAACCCGCCGGCGATGCTTCGTTTGTCGCCAAAACTCAGCGCGTCGAACAGCACGAACGAAGGCGCCATATGCAGTGGCGCAGGCAGCGGCGCGGCTTCGATTGTCGACCGGCGCCCCTGCGCATCCACGAAATACAATCGGTCGTAAAACCGAATCTTTCCTTCCGCCCCGACGCGCCGATAAAAATCGGAAAGGTTCGTGCAGCACTCAAGCGTGACGTGCTGGCAATTGTCCACCTCGCTGCCGTCGGGAAGCGTGTAGGAAGTGGCACGTCCGCCCAGATGTGGGCGCTTTTCCAGCAAGCGGACGCGGAAGCCCGCTTCAGCCAGTGCGACGGCGCAGGAAAGGCCCGCCAGTCCGCCGCCGATCACCAGCACGCTTTGCAAGGGCATCCTTGTTCCACCAACCCGTCATACCTGCCGCGAGCAGGTGTTGAACCTTTTCCGCGCTCGATAACGAAATGCGGAAAGAAAAAACATCGAAGCCGTGTTGTTCGATTCGGGCGAGCAACGTGCTGTAGGTCCGAATCAGCGCCCAGAGTGCCGGGCGGCTGTCGGAGTCGACCCGCTCGACAAGGGCCGCGCCTTCCTCGTAAAAACGCCACGCGCGATCGGCCTCAAATTCGAGCAGCTCTTTTAATTGCGGAGTCAGGGGGCCCCGCAAATCCTCTTCGCGGCAGGCGAAACGTTCGAGGTCTTCCTGCGGGATGTAAACACGGCCCATTTCGAAATCGCTGCGAACATCGCGAAGGATGTTGGTCAACTGGAACGCGAGTCCCAATCGCTCGGCGAAGTCAGGCGCGCGCACGTCGCGAAATCCAAAAACATGAACGCATGTGAGTCCCACCGTCCCCGCGACACGGTAGCAATATTCCGAGAGGCGATCGAACGTCGCATAAGACGCAATGGTCAAGTCCATTTCCGCGCCCAGGATCAGATCGTGGAAGTAGCGTGCGGGAATCTCAAATCGTGAAACCGTATCCGCGAGCGCCGGAAGAATGACATGCCCCTCTGTGCGTCCCATCATCGCCTCGTCGAGCATCGCCCGCCATTGAGCCAACCCACGTCGCTTCGATTCCAAATCGCCCGGCCCGTCCGACACGTTATCCACGAGCCGCATAAACGCGTAGAGTGCGCACAGCGCGTTTCGTTTTTCTTTGCGCAATCCAAAAAAAGCGAGATAAAAACTGCTCCGTGCTTCGCGCGCGATTCGATTGCATTCGACATACGACCGGGAGATCGCTTCCCGGTCCACCGCCCCGCCCGCTCGCAGTTTCTTGGGCGCCTCCGATGCTCCGGAAACGGGCGCTGCCGATTTCGAAGAGGCAGATGGCGGCGCAACCCCCGCTCCCGGTAGGGCGGAAAACGCACGGGAGGCGAACGCGCGTCCGAGTAATCGGAGCTTGGCTCCCTCTGTTAATGCCGGCCGGTTCGCAAGCGTGTTGTAGCCTGCTGCCTCGATCGCATTGAGAATCGCGAGGCCCCCGCGGCTAAACAGTTCCAGATCGATTCGAAGGGTTCGTTCCACACTCTGAGTCAACGGCCAGCCGGCATAAAACAAGTCTCGCGTCCGCGAGATCAGTGATCGCATCAGCGCCACGTACCGTTGATCGAAGCGCCGGGCCACAATGTCCGCCTCCGTCAATTCGTGGTCGGCAAGCGCGTCGAGCGGAATGTAGATGCGGCCCTTTTCGAGGTCGCGCGAAACATCCTGCCAGAAATTCGCGAGCTGCAGCGCCGTACAGGTGAAATCCGAAAGGCGGTGCCGTTCTTCATCCCGATAGCCACAGAGGTAGAGGACCAGCCGCCCGACCGGATTCGCCGAATACACGCAATAATCGATCACCTCGTCCCAGGTCGGGTAGCGCTGCACGGTCTGGTCCTGACGGAACGCGCGCAGCAAATCGCTGAACGGCTTGATCGGGAGGTCTTTCGCGCGAATCGTTCCGGCAAGAGCGATCAATACGGGGTGCGAAGGTCCGCAGCCGGCACCGTAAATAAGCTTCAATTCTTCTTCCCAAGCGTCCAGCAACGTGAGCGCCCGCTCCGGCTCCCGTATTTCATCGCCAAGATCGTCCGACCACCGGCAATATGCATACAAGTTATAGAAATGCTGGTGCAGCGCGCGCGGAAGCAGCCATGACACCACATTAAAGTTCTCGTAGTGATGCGTCGCGAGCCAGCGCGTGTAGCGCTGTGCTTCTTCGGGGGCGCATCCTGCCGGAGGCAGATGGCGCGCAATTTCCAATTCAGGTGTGTCCAGCATGGAGCCTTGCCGCGGGCGGCGCTTCGCGCCGTTCGATCTCTGCTCTGTTACAACCGGATACTCACTGCCGCTACTTTTTCTAATTCCATTCAGCGCGAACTAAGAATCGCGAACGTTGAAAGGAAATTCAAATCAGCCGGATGGCTTCCAATTCTCAAGGGATGACGGCCGTCTTCAGTTCGCCATTCCGGTGCTTCATGTGTTGAAACACGTCGGGCAAATCGCGCAGCGGCACTTCACCGGTAATGAAATCGCTCGACCGAATCTCGCCCCGCGCAATCGTGTCGAGCGCCTCGCGAATGAATCGCGGCGTGTGATGAAATGTCGACTTAATCGTGATTTCCGAGTAATGCAGCGCCGCAGGATCCACTTGCACCTGCGTCCCGCGCGGGCATCCGCCGAATAGATTTACCGTCCCACCCTTCCGAACCATCTGAAGCGCCCACTGCCAGGTCATCGCGGAACCGACCGCCTCGATCACAGCGTCCGCGCCACCTCCGCGCTCGGTCAACTGGCGCACCAAACTCACCGGATTCTCGATTTCTGAAACATCAAAAGCTGCAACTGCTCCCAGCCGCTCGGCGGCGCGCGTTTGGCTCTTACGCTTCCCGAGCGCGACCACGCGGGCCCCGCGGCCCGAAAGAACGCGAACGAATTTCAATCCGATCGGCCCGCAACCGACCACCACCACCGTATCTCCGGACTGAATCCCCGTCTCGTGAATGCCGCGAAGCACGCACGCCAGTGGCTCGGCCATGGCCGCATCGACAAAGGAAACCTCAGTCGGTATTTCCAGCATGTTCTGCTGGACGATTCGTCCGGGAATACGGATGAATTCAGCGTAAGCGCCGTTGTTGAACAGCAAATCTTCACACAAATTCGGCTGGCCCTTGCGGCAGTATAGGCATACGTTGCAAGGCGCCGAGTTCGAGGGCACCACACGCATGCCCTTATGAACTCCGCCGTTGACCGCACTGCCTTTCACTTCGACTACGCCCGCCAGCTCATGTCCGAAAAGCGCCGGAGGCTGAATCATGCGGGCGTGAAATCCCGCTTTCCAAACCTTCAGGTCGGTGCCGCAGGTGAGTGCCACCTCAACGCGCACCAGTACGTCATCGTCCGCAATCGACGGAATGTCGACGCGCTCGATCTTCATATCTTCACGGCCGTACAGCACGGCCGCGGTCATGTGCCCGTTTGTACTCTCGACTCTCATTGGTGCGTTATCACCACTTTCAAAGTATTATCCGCCGGTCGGGCTGCCAATTCCAATCCTTCCGCGATGCGCTCCAGTGGAAAACGGTGCGAAACCAGTTCCCGCAGGGGCAGGCGGCGTTCAAAAACCAGCGCAGCCGACTCCTCTTGATCTTCGACCGACGCGCTATAACTGCCAAGAATCTCTTTTTCTTCGACCCCTACGGCCGCGGCTGGAAACTCAAGCTGCATCACC
>Ga0307475_10001416_pt1 | contig 14220 bp, 13 predicted proteins | sample atmos_gasesECM1C_FD_203317 | JGI IMG/M metagenome (GOLD analysis project Ga0307475, IMG submission 203317) | Hardwood forest soil microbial communities from Morgan-Monroe State Forest, Indiana, United States - atmos_gasesECM1C_515 | ecosystem: Environmental > Terrestrial > Soil > Temperate... | reverse complement strand
GGAGCGAGGAAAGCGTAGGAGAGATCCTTCAGCCGACCAGAACCAAAATCGTCGGCTTCAGGATGACGGCCCTCGCCGGGCCGTCACTTTTCGATGTGGATGGTGTGGCGCGGTCCGGTGCGAACGATAGCATGGCGGGTTTTGCGTTCGTCAACGGCCACGAAACCACGCGACATTTCACTGCGCACAAACCGGATGAACGCTTCCATCTGCGAGTGCATCTCCGACATTTTGTCGCGCATGTTGAGAATGATTTCGATGCCGGCGAGGTTCACGCCCAGTTCACGCGTCAAATTCAGGATCACTTCCAGACGCTCGAGGTCGCTATCGGTATAAAGCCGCGTGTTGCCCTGCGAGCGCGAAGGCTTCAACAGTCCGACGCGCTCGTAGAGGCGCAGCGTCTGCGGATGAAGATGATAGAGTTCGGCAACGGCGCTGATCATGTAGCCCGCTCTGGCTCTTTTTTTTGGACGCGCTGCCATCTTCCGTCTCCTTGCCGCTGTCCTCTCCGCCTAGACCGTCGCCCGCGCAAAAATTTCGCGGCGGGGATCTTCGTGGTCCACTTTGGACAACTCCTTCAATAGATTCCGTACGCGCTCATCTTCGGGCTTCGGGACAACCACTTGCACTTCCACGATTTGGTCGCCACGCTTGCCAGCGTGCCGCGCCGAGGGAGCGCCTTTTTCGCGCAGGCGCAGTTTTTTGCCGCTGTTGGTCCCCGGCGGGATGCGCACCTGGGCGCGCCCGTCGATCGTGGGCACTTCCACTTTCGCGCCGAGTGAAGCTTCCGGCACCGTGACCGGAACAACCGTGTAGAGATCGTCGCCGCGGCGTTCAAAGAAAGGATGCGGCTCTACTTTCATGATGATGTAGAGGTCGCCCGGCGGCCCGCCGTGCATTCCGACGTTCCCGCGTCCGGCCACGCGCACGCGCGAACCGGTTTGTGCGCCGGGCGGAATGCGCACGTCGAGCGTTTCCACGCGCGGCACGCGCCCTTCGCCCCCACAATTACGGCAAACTGTGCGCAGCCGCCCGGTGCCGCCACAGCGCGAACAAGTAACTTGAAAGCGCATTTTGCCGCTTACCTGCGTCACCTGGCCCGAGCCGCCGCAGGTAGGACACACCCTTTCATCGCCGGGCATGAAACCGGCGCCATGGCAGACGTTGCACACATCGAGGCGCGTGAAGGTGATTTTCTTCACAGTCCCGCGCATGGCCTCCGCAAAAGTGATGTCGATCTGGTATTCGAGGTCGGTGCCCTGCTCTTCCTCTTGCACGGCCTGGGCTGCTCCAGCCCCGCGGAAGAACTGGCTGAAGAGATCGCGAAAACTGGTGCTGCCTCCTGCCGCGCCGCCGCCACCGCCGAAATCAAAACCGCCGAAATCGAAGTGAATATCTTCGGGCGAGCCGCCCTGCCCTCCACCAGGGGGCGGGCCGCCACCGGGACCGGGAACGTTGAAGCCAAACTGGTCGTACATCTGGCGCTTCTTGGTGTCCGAAAGAACTTCGTAAGCTTCCTGGATCTGTTTGAATTTTTCTTCGGCGGACTTGTCGCCCGGATTCAGGTCGGGGTGGTATTTGCGCGCGAGCTTGCGGTAGGCCGCGCGGATATCTTTGACGGGTGCTTTGCGCGGAACGCCGAGCAGTTCGTAATAATCGGTTTTAGTGGTGGTAGCCATTCGAAACTCGATTCCAACTTACAGCTTCGCCCAGCGCGCGTTCCATTCGGTCAGTTCCACTGCCTCGCGCGCCGCTTCCTCTGTTTTCTGTCGCTGTAATTCCGAGCGACCGCCCATGGCCGCTTCTTTCTGGCTGGCGCGTTCCATCCAGCGGTCGAGGACTGCGATTTTGATCTCCACACTCGCCGGGTCAGACTTGAACCTCAAAAAAGTGCCGGTTATCTCGATGGATCGCGGCGCGAAATCCGGTGGCACGTCCTGCCCCTGCGCGTCGTAGAAAAGCCGCCGCCAATCGGCACTCGGCGCTTCAGTAATCGAAACCTGCACCAGAAAATAATTGTCGCGAACTTTCGTGACCGCCTGTGGCGGGCTGGCCCGCCGTATGCCGCTGGTCGTCAACGCGCTCTCCCGCTTGAAATGCCATCGATAGATTTTTATTTTTACCGCAAACAGCGAAAGGGGCGGGGCCTGCTCGCGCTAGCTCCCGCCCCTCCATCGCTGGTTCAATTAGGCTCATCCTTCGAGCCGGGACTGCCGGCTCTCAGGATGAAATCGGCCGCCGGGGGGCCGATTTCAGTTCGGTTTTTTCGAATCGTCCACGTCCACGAACTCGGCATCTACAACGTCGCCTTGTCCCCCGGTCTGTGCGCCGCCTGTATTGCCGCCCGCCGCACCCGAAGCGCCCGCGCTCGCCGCACCTGCTGCCGACTGCTGGGCTTTGTACATGGTCTCAGCGATTTTGTGCGACGCCTTCGTCAGGCTCTCCGCAGCCGCGTTCAACCGGTCGAGACCGCCTTCGGTAAGCGCCCGCCGTGCTTCCTCAAGCGCTTCCTCGGCTGCTTTGACGTCCGCTTCCGCCAGCTTGTCACGGTTGTCCTTGATGATCTTCTCGGTCTGATAGACGAGGTTGTCGAGCCGGTTACGGGCTTCGACTTCGGAGAGCCGAGCCTTGTCTTCCGCCGAGTGAGCATCCGCCTCTTTCTTCATCCGCTCAGCCTCGTCCTTACTGAGGCCGCTGGATGCGGTGATGGTGATTTTCTGCTCCTTGTTAGTCGCGAGATCCTTGGCCGAGACGTTCAGGATGCCGTTGGCATCGATGTCAAACGTCACCTCGACTTGCGGCACGCCGCGCGGCGCCGGTGGAATTCCCATCAGATGGAATTTTCCGAGCGAGCGGTTGCCGCTGGCCACCGGGCGTTCGCCCTGTAGCACGTGGATTTCGACCGAAGTCTGATTATCCGCGGCGGTAGAGAACGTTTCCGACTTGCGTGTCGGAATCGTGGTGTTCCGCGGAATCAACGTAGTCATCACGCCGCCGAGCGTTTCGACACCCAGTGACAGCGGTGTTACGTCGAGCAGCAAAATGTCTTTCACTTCGCCAGCCAGCACTCCACCCTGGATCGCCGCGCCGACTGCGACCACTTCATCCGGGTTCACGCCCTTGTGCGGCTCTTTCCCGTTGAAGAGGCCCTTGACGATATCCACCACGCGCGGAATGCGGGTGGAACCGCCGACCAGAACCACTTCGTCGATTTTGTCGGGCGACAATTGCGCGTCCGCCAAAGCCTGCTTCACTGGGCCCACAGTCCGCTGGAGCAGGTCTTCCATCAATTGCTCGAGCCTTGCACGCGTCAGCTTCATCTGCAAGTGCTTCGGGCCGGATTCGTTGGCGGTGACGAAGGGCAGATTGATTTCCGTCTCCATCAATTGCGACAACTCGATCTTGGCCTTCTCCGCCGCTTCCTTCAGCCGCTGAATCGCCATGCGATCTTTGCTCAGATCGATTCCCTGCTCCTTCTTGAACTCCGTAACCATCCAGTCCACGATGCGCTGGTCAATGTCGTCGCCGCCGAGGTGCGTGTCGCCGTTCGTGGATTTCACTTCGACGACGCCTTCCCCAACCTCGAGAATGGAAATATCAAATGTGCCGCCGCCGAGGTCGTACACGGCGATGGTCTCGTCCTTTTTCTTATCGAGCCCGTAGGCGAGCGCCGCCGCCGTCGGCTCATTGATGATGCGCTGCACGTCCAGGCCGGCGATTTCGCCTGCCTGCTTCGTGGCTTGACGCTGGCTGTCGTTGAAATACGCGGGGACCGTGATCACCGCCTTGGTCACCTTCTCGCCTAAAAAGTCTTCCGCTGCGCTCTTCAGCTTCTGCAGTATCATCGCGGAGATTTCCGGCGGGCTGTAAGTCTTGCCGGCAATCTCAATGCGCGCGTCGTCGTGCGGGCCTTTCACAACCTTGTAGGGCACGCGCTTCACTTCTTCCTGGACTTCGTCGTAGCGCCGCCCCATGAACCGCTTGATTGAATACACGGTGTTCTCGGGGTTGGTGATGGCCTGCCGCTTGGCCACCTGGCCCACGAGGCGCTCTCCGCTCTTCGTGATGGCGACGACCGAAGGGGTGGTCCGCGCACCTTCCTGGTTGGGGATGACGGTCGGTTCGCCGCCCTGCATCACGGCGACCACTGAGTTGGTGGTCCCCAAATCAATTCCAATAATCTTGCTCATGGATCTGCTCCTCTAGCATCCCGATGGCCTCAGCCAAAGTAAGAAACTCGTTGAAGCGAGAGTATCATACACATTGAGCGTCTCATTGTCAAGTTTGTTGTTGTCCTGTATGTGATAGGAAATATGCACTTTACGATTACATAGCAAGGGTTTAGGTGCCCACAATCCCCCTCTGCTTCGAGGCGCAACATTCCCATTCCGATCTCAGACTCTATCGAACCAATTCTATGCCTGGCCGCATCGGAACAAGATCCCATCCCATGAGCAAAATCGGGTCGCAACCGTCCGTTCAACTGGGCGAGATTCGAGTTACAATGGGGTTTCAATTCCAATCAAATGCCATTTCAGGAGGTAGCGTTGAATCTTAGAAGGAATCCAATCAGCTGGAGATTCTTGGGGAGCATCTGCGCGCTGTTTGTGCTCGCACTCTTGGTTCTTTGGGGCCAGTTGCTGGCACCTGCGCGCGCTCAAACGCAGGCAGCGGCTTCGGCTAAGCAGCCGGCGAAAGCATCTTCGAAATCAGCGCCGAAGGCAGCGCAAGCCGAGCAACTGGGTACGCCGAATAAGGGCGTGGGTTCCCCGACCGCACCGGTTACGATGGAGGTTTTCAGCGATTACCAGTGCCCGATGTGCGGCCAGCTCTTCCAGCAGACATTGCGCCCGATGATCAATGATTATGTCGCGTCCGGAAAAGTTTATTTGATCCATCGCGATTTCCCTCTGCCGATTGCGGACCACCGATTTAACTGGGACGCGGCTCGCTGGGGCACTGCCGCTGCGCGCATCGGAAAATTTGAAGAGGTGGACACCGCGCTTTATGAGAATGCGCGCGCGTGGGGGGCCGATGGGAATATTCAGAAGTACGTTGCGAGCGCGCTGAACCCGGCAGATTTCAAACGCGTGCAGAAAATGGTGGCAGGCTGCTTGACTCAGACGCCGCAGGAATTCAGGCCCGCGGTGCAGGCTGGTCAGAGCTGCTCTCTCGATGCCTTCATCAACCAGGACATCGCGCTGGGCAAACAAGTGCCCGTGCAAGCCACGCCAACCTACGTGATTACTAAAAGGGGCCAACGCATGCCGCCGGGATCAGGCTTGGTTTCCTGGCCACTGATGAAGCAGTTCCTGGATTCGCTCTTGACCCAGTAGCGGAGCTTGCCGATATGTCTAAAGTCGCGCCCACAAGCTTGGGCAGAATCCTTCTCCTTCTGGGGAGGGTTGCGCTCGCGGCTGTCTTTCTGGTAGCCGCCTATGCGAAGCTGAAGCCGCAGGGCGGGATGCCGTGGTCACCTGCGTCGGTGAAAATTTCACTAGCCATGTTTGCGATGCAGGTTGACTCCTACCAAATGCTTCCCGTAAACGCCGTGAATTTCGTCGCGCATGCGTTGCCGCCATTCGAGCTCTTCCTCGGGCTCTGGCTTTTGAGCGGCATCGCGCTTCGATTTTCCTCGCTGATTACCACGCTGCTGCTCGGAGGCTTTTTCAGCGTGATGGTGCGGACCTTTGCGCTCGGCCTGGAAGTGAGTTGCGGCTGCTTCGGCCCGGGCGAACAACTCGGCACTAAAACTTTGCTCCGCGATGGCGCGCTGCTCGCGCTCTCTCTCGCCGTCTTCATTGGCGCATTCTTAATTCGCCGGGAGCCGGACGAAGTAGGCGCATCGGTTGGCGCGGTCGCTACACCTCGGCGCGCCGATTGACTTTGCCGCAAAACATGAAAACCCTCGAACAGTATCTCGACGAAGCCGCGCTGGCCCATGGCCACATTTGCGCGGGGCAGGTGCTCGGTGTGCGTCTGGCGATGTTGGGGCTGCGCGAGTTGGGCATCGAAGATCCGGTGCGCGACCGCAAGCGGCTGGTGACCTACGTCGAGATCGACCGCTGCGTCACGGATGCGGTGGCGCTGGTGGCGGGCTGCCGTCTGGGAAAACGCGCACTGAAATTTTTCGACTGGGGCAAAGTGGCCGCCACGTTTGTGGATTTGCAATCCGGCCGGGCGGTGCGCATCGTTGCGCGCGAGGATTCAAAGAAACGCGCCGGTGAGATGTTTCCCGCGCTCGAAAAAGAGCGGGGCCAGCAGCAAGCCTATCGTGTGCTGGCGGACGAGGAACTGTTCGAGAAACAATGGGTGGGCGTAAAAATTCTCCCCGAAGATTTGCCGGGATACAAAGGGCCGCGCGTGGTTTGCGAGGAATGCGGCGAAGGAATTAATTTCAGGCGAGAAGTTGCCGTCAACGGCCGCACGCTCTGCCGCTCCTGCGCCGGCCAGCGTTACTATCACCCTCTGTGATCCTCCGTCTTTTGGACCTGACCTTGACGGACATCCCCAGACTATCTTTCTGGGCAACTCGATTACATACAACTATGCGCGAGCGCTGGCACTCAAATATACTGGGACCGAAAAGTTTCAAGAGCGGTCCCCTTCTGGATGTGTTCGTAGCCGAGGAACTTTTGCGAATATTTTTCAGATTCCAAGCTGCGAGGGTCTCCGTGACGATATGCCTCGCGGTCGCCCTCTTGCACGCTCCTGACGCGCGCGCGCAGGGGGCGCTCGAGCCTGCAAGCCCCCCGGCGGTTCCGCGCATGGAAGCCGATCCCTCCGCGGGAATGCTCGACACGGGTTTCCACGCTCTTTACGAATTGAAATTCAAGGAAGCGCGCGAGCAGTTCCTGGCGTATCAGAAAGCCCGCCCCGATGATCCACTCGGTAAAGTCGCCGAGGCGGCCAGCTATCTATTCGAACAGTTCAACGACAAGGGAGTCTTGACCTCGGAGTTCTTTCTGAACGACGACAAGTTTCTCGGCGGCGTCGAGGGAAGCGCCGCAGAGAATCGGAACTCGAATTTTCTGAAGGCGAATCACGAGGCTCGGGCCGTTGCCAAGAAGCAGGTGAAATCAGATCCGCGCGACGCCCATGGCCTGCTGGTCCTCACCATGACGGACGGCATGGAATCCAATTACATGGCGATGATCGAGAAGAAGCAACTCCCGGCGCTCAGCCTGATGCGCCAGGCGGAGAGCGAAGCCAACACGCTGCTCGGGATTAATCCGGATGAAAAGGACGCCTACGTGGCGCTGGGCATGAGCAACTACGTGATCGGCTGCCTGCCGGGTTACAAGAAAGCGTTTCTATGGTTCGGCGGCGTGCATGGCGACCGAAACCGCGGCATCCAGCAAATGCAATCGGCCGCCGAGCACGGTCACTACCTGCAGCCGTTTGCGAAAATCCTTCTGGCGCTGGCCTACGAGCGCGAGCATCAGTCGGAGCGCGCCCATCCACTGCTCGTCTCGCTCAGCGACCAGTTCCCGGCGAACCCGATCTTTGCGCGCGAACTTGAGTTGATCGACAAGAAACAAGCCGCCCACAAACGCTGAATCTGGCCCGGAGCGCTACCACTTCACTCGCACGCGGTAATCCAGTGTCGCCGCGCCGTCCTTCTCCACCGGGATCGAGAATCCAATCGTGGTCGCATCGAGCTTGGTCCATTTGAAATTCGAATTCACCACTTCCCAGTCGCCGCCCACCGGTTCGCGCACTTCCACCGTCACTGCGCTGTCTTTGTGGTTGCGCAGCGAGATCTGGTATTCCATCTCCGACTGGTTGCTGGCGATTTTTTTGTAGTCGAGCTGCTTGCGTTCGCAAACCACGTCGAACGCGTTGCCCACGTAGATTTTTACCGACTCGTCTTTCGGCGTGTGGCTGATATTGTCTTCGCCGACGAACTGCACGCCGCCCTTTGAATCCGCCTGGTACACACGAACGGTCCCGGCGGGAAGAGGCACGCCCAGGCCGCCTTTTTCCTCGTTCTTGAAACGGTATGCTACTTTCACCGGCTGCGGAATCGGGTTACCGATCCCCTGCGAATTGCGGTAGTAATACACTTGCCCTTCGACCGAGAGATATTTCTCGACTGGAACGCCACTCGCATTCAAGAGGCTGATCTGCTTCGATTCATTGTTCTGGATTGAGGTGCGGCGGCCGAGCGTGTACAGATGGTACTCGGAAAATCCTTCCTGTTGGAATTGCGAGGCTTGGGCCGATTTCGCCATCATCGTCTCCATGGCCACCCGAGACACAGGTTGCGCCGTACGGTGAATTTCTCCTGCGACAAGCTGGAGCTTCGCGTTGTTGTAAGCCACGCCGCTCGAATTCGTCAGCGTCACCCAGCCGTCCAGATCGGCGACCTTTTCATCCCGGCCGACTGTGAGGACATAATCCGCGTTCCAATTGAAATTGTTCGCGAGGTACGAAGCTTCCACCTTCTGCGCGGCCGCTCCGCGATTCTCGAGCGACCACACCAGCGTCGGCCGACTGTACAGATTTTCCGGCAAGTCGGGGAAGCGATACAAATTGGCGGACATCCCCGTCACGATCTCGTTCCCGATTTTCCACACCGGCCCGTTGTTGTTCGCCAACAGCAGCGCCTTCGTCTCCACCCAGCGCGTCGAGCCTGCATCTTTTTCCTCACGCACCAGCGTGACTTCGCGCCCCACGTATTTTTGCAGCAGCTTTTGCGGATCGAGCAAATCGTATTCGTAATTTTGTTCGACCACGTTCAACTTCGACGGATCGTTCAACGAGCGGAAATGCACCGTAGCAGGATTGATTGTAGCAGCTACATCTTCGAATCGGAGGAGAAACAAACCCGAGGGAAGATGAATCTGCCTCACGTCGCGCACCAACGCGATATTCGAGTTATAGACCGTCACAGCGAGATCGACCTGATCTTTTTCCGTCGTCGCGGCATGCTCGCTCGAGACGGCGGGTTGGGGCGGGGCGGTTTGACCAGCTTTCGCTTTGGCCTCATTTCCGCCCGCCTGCTTCGCGTGCGCGACTCGCAGGTTTTCTGCCAGCGGAAGCAGCAGGAAAATCACTGCCGCGGCCCCAATTCTGAAAATTCTCACCATATCTGTGCGCATCGGCTGTCTCCCTCGAGCGAGAATGGTTCCATAAATTAGAACGTCTTCGGAGGAATATCTTGCACGGTTTCGCACGGCGTGGCCTCGGCTACTTCATGAGTTGCCAGGTCATTCCGCCATTTTGAGTTGAATATTTCTGTCCATCCACGGCCGTCACTGTGGCGAAACTGGCATCCGCAGCCGTGACCCCGACAAAATCCACCACGACCGGTGACGGAACCTTTTTCCAGTGCTTTCCATCTGATGTCATCAGAATCACGCCGCCACGGCCTACGAGCCAGCAGACGTTTTCCGAAGGCGCTGCGCCCGCAAGAATCTCCGCATTCGCCTTCACCCGTTGGCCTTGCCAGGTGGCTCCACCATCTTTCGAGCGCTCGACTACTCCCGCACCCTGGATGCGATACTGCACACTCGCATCGGGTGTTTGAATCATTTGCGCGGCCGATTGCACTGTGACCGCCTGCGACATCACGGTTACATCGGCCGCGCCGTTTGTGTCTGCCGCGGCCTGCCTTTGGTTCCTGCTGTTCGCCATGCCGCCTACCATCGATTTCTGCCCCGCTACGCCCGCGCCCGTTCCTTGCATCTTTGTCTCCGCCTGCGCGGGCCCAGCGGTGCCCGGAGTGGGAGCGGAACTTGGCGCGCTCTTGGCACGCGCAAGATCTTCGTCCCTCTTCGCCGCGGACAAAGCATCCAGCTCAGCGGGCGCTTGCTTTTCCATGGCGGTGCCTGTTGCGACTTCGGCTCGTTTGCTCAAATCGTTTCGAGTTTCGTACTTCGAATGCAGCGCGCTGCTTGAATCAATTTTCTTATTGCGTAATGGTGTTGTCGCAGAATTTCTCGCCATCTGCGGCAACTCGCGCCCCGCTGGCGATTTGGCCGGCGGGGCCGCCCCGTGGCCTTGTGCTCGCGGCTCAGCAGGTGCTGGCAGTGGTGCGGACTCGTACTGTGCGCTTGATTCCCTATCTGCGAGTCCGGCTGGCGGCAGTGGTTCAGGTTTGGAGAGAGCCACCTCGTTTCCGGATATCGGCGGCTTTGCAAGGCGAGACGAATTGTGCCCATAAATAAACACGACCACCAAAATTGCTGCAGCCACAGGAGCAAGCCAGCGCCAGTCGAAAATTCCGGGTCGCGCAGGCTTTTTCAGCGGGGATGCGGGGCTTTGGGCCATGGCCCGCGGAGCCGTCGCAGGAGTCCCCATCGCCTCCTGCACTGCGGAGATTTCAGTCACGCCCTCGGCACGAAAAATGGCTACTAACTGCTCGCGGCACCGCGCACATTCGGAGAAATGCTGCTCGTGGCGCGCCATTTCATCAGCGTCAAGCGACCGTTCGCAATATGCCGCGAGAATGTCGGGCTCGGGACACGCATCCGCCGCCTCAGCGTCGCGCGCAAGGCTTCGCCGGAGCAGGCCGTCCATCGCCTTGTCGTCATCCCGCGGAGGCATGAAATGATTCTCCTTCCTTAGTACGATTGAATCCAGAAATCTTGCCGGACTCTCGCGTTCAATCTTCCGCTGAAAGGACGCGGCTCAAATCAAACGGCCATTCTTCACGCGCGTATTCGTAGCACAGCAGCAATTGCGCCTCGCTCAATTTCTTTTCGCCACGCAGCGCCGCTTCCACACTCCGCCGCACGTCCTGGCGCGCGCGCTCGATTTTCCGCGAGGCTGTGGCTTCATGCTCGCCTAACAATTTCCCGATCTCGAGGAGCGTCAATTCCTCCACATAATAGTAGGCGAGTCGTAGACGATCGCGAGGCTCGAGGGCCCTCAACGCCTGCTCGACGGCGGCCTGCATCATTGCCAGGTACGGCTCGCGCTCGGGGTCCGGCGAGCCACTGCTAGCCGGCAATTTCTGTGCGATTCCGCTGCCGTCACCGCCCTCCGGATCATCGAGCGAGTCCATGTTCCGCGCGCGCCGAAATTCATCTACGTGCCGCTGGGCCAGAATGGCGTGCAGCCACGTCCCGAGCTTGCTCCGCCCGTGAAAATAATCGAACAGCGACCGCCTCACTCCCTCGGACTCGCGCAAGCCGAATAATTCGCCGTACAGCGAGTCCGCCAGTTCGCGCCCGCCCGACTCACCTGCAATCGCGCACGCTGCGCGGAGCAACTGCGAGCGGTATGTCGCAACGAAATATTCCCACGCCGGGTCATTCCCTGCGCTGCACGCGCATGCCAGCCCCAGATCTGCAGCGTGCAGGGTGTCCAGATACTTCTCAACCGCCAGGGAATCCGGATAGGATTTCACCCGCTCGCCCGAAAACCTCCGCGCCACGCTGCGCTCGAGCGTGATTTGAAATTGCTCGGCCGTGAGGTTCCAGTCTGAGGGCGCCGCCGCAGCCAACAGCAGTCGTTCGGCCATCTCAATCGAGACGAATTGTGGCGGGCTGGGCGGCATAGGCTCGTGCCCTTGCAACTGACAGTGATGATACCCGAACTCTCAGGAGCACAGTCACTCCTGCCTGTGCTGCTGATTTAGATTCGCCAACTGCCTTGTAATGCTGCCCGCACTTCGCCTATAGTCCCGCCGAATCGCCCGGAGCGAACATTTTTCTCGAGGAGGAAGGCATGATGCGTCGTTTCGAAGTTCTGATAATTGTTCTTCTTTGTTCGGTTTCTCTCAGCGCGCAGTCGTCCAAACGCGTGGCTGTCCACGCAGGAAAATTAATTGACGGCAAGGGCGATCGGCCCATCGCAAACGCCCTGATTCTGATCGAAGATGGCAAAATCACGTCCGTGACAGCAGGCGGCACCGCGCCCGCAGACGTCGAAGTGATTGACCTCTCGCACTCCACGGTTCTTCCCGGACTAATGGATCTGCACACTCACGTCCTGCTGCAAGGCGACGTCACTGCCGCGGATTACGACGAGCAGTTGCTGAAGCAATCCATCCCCTATCGCGCCATCCTCGCTGCGCGCAACGCCCGCATCGCGCTCGACCATGGATTCACAACACTGCGCGACCTCGAAACCGAAGGCGCGATGTACGCCGACGTGGACGTGAAGATGGCCATCCAGCGCGGCGAAGTTCCCGGCCCGCGCATCTTCACCTCCACCCGCGCCATGACGCCCACTGGCATGTATCCCCTGCTTGGCTACTCCTGGGAAATCCAGGTTCCTCACGGCGTGCAATACGTGGATGGAGTCGAGGGCGCGCGCCTGGCGGTGCGCGAGCAAATCTCGCATGGCGCCGATTGGATCAAATATTATTCCGACCGCGGCTACTTTTTCACGCCCGACGGCGTGCTCCACAGCAAAGTAAATTTCCGCGATGACGAAGCTCGCGCCATCGTCGAAGAAGCGCACCGCCTCGGCCACAAAGTTGCGGCTCATTCCATCGGCTCGGATGGCATTGCGGCATCGCTGCGCGCTGGTGTTGACTCGATCGAGCACGGTGACGGCTACACCGACGAACTCCTCGATCTGACCGTGAAGCAGGGTGTGTACTGGTGCCCAACAGTAATGGTCGGCGCTTATGTCGCACCGGGCCGTGGCGGCAATTGGGTCAAGATGGTTGACCTTGAGCGCAAAGCCTTCGGCCAGGGCGTGAAGAAAGGCGTGAAGATCGTGCTGGGCACGGACGCTGGCGGCTTCCCGTGGACCGACCCAAATCTGAACGAGGCCAAAGAATTTCACTACTACGTAGACTACGGCATGACGCCAATGCAAGCGATCCGCAGTGCCACTTCGTTGGGCGCGGAGATGCTAGGCTGGAGCGATCGTCTGGGGTCGATCGAACCTGGCAAATTCGCAGATCTCGTCGCGGTGGCGGGCGATCCGCTATCGGATATCACCGAGCTCGAGCACGTCCGCTTCGTGATGAAGGAAGGGATCGTTTACAAGAACGATTTGAAGTGAATCCGGCCGAAACTTCGCGCGCGGCGGCCTGACAGTATCCGGGTGGAATCGTGATGGCGGCCGCCCTACTCCGAAAGCTGCTAAAATTGCGGCGCGATGTACACCTGCAGGAAGTGCGAGCAAACCATCAACCAGGCCACGGAAGTTTGCCCTTACTGTGGCGCTGATCTGACCGCCCCAACCGCTGACGAATCTGCCGCGCCCGCAAAGAAATCTAGCCCCACGCGCATCGTCATCATCCTAGGCATTGTTGTCGCATTCCTGTGGGCCGTCGCCTGGTTCGCGGTGCCATGGCGCATCACAGGTTCGAAGCTGGAGTCGGAAGCACGCGCGCGTGACGCGCTGGTCGTCATCCAGTCGGTCTTGGCCGCCTATCAGGCTTCCGAAGGCAGGTTCCCTGCAACGCTCGATGCGCTGGGCGATCGCGTTCGAGCGGCGGCGCAAATGGCGCAGTCGGCCAATTACACGCTGGACTACGCTCCGGGCAAACCTGACGCCGCCGGCCGCATCGGAAGCTACGTTCTGACGGCGCGCCCCGGAAAATTCGCCTACCTCAATTTCTACACCGATGAGTCAGGGATCTTCCGCGCCACCGCCGAGGGACGCGTCGCCACTGTTCAGGATCCTCCGTTCAATGGCAAATTCTGAGCGCGCCGGCGACAAGCTGTAGCGAAGCCGCAATTGCGCTCTGCTCACCACATCAAGAGGAAATCGCTTGCAACCTCGGCTTGAGGGGCCGATTCTAAGAATTGTTCGCTAGAGGGAGCTGCCAATTCCTCGACACAAACTAGCTGTAGCGCTCTGTGCCATGTTGCTCGCGACACCGGCGCTCGCGTTTGACCCGTGCCCAAGCGTCTGCGGCCTCCCCGATTGCTGCCCCGGGATGGAGGCACCTGCAATTGCAGACGTCGCAGGCACGCAGGATATGCAGATGCCGGGGATGAAGCATGGCTCTGCTCATGGCGGCCACGCCATGGGCATGCATCAACCCACTACGTTCATCGAGGAAATTCTGCAGCACGACACCGCCGGTACCAGCGCCGAGCCCGCGTCCATGCCCCACGAAATGCTTATGACGCAAAAGGGTCCGTGGATGCTGATGTTTCATGGCGGCGGCTTCCTCGTCGAGCAACAGCAGACCGGTCCTCGCGGCGCAGACAAAGTTTTCGGCGCGAGCTGGCTGATGCCCATGGCACAGAGCAAGTTCGGTCCCGGCACCTTCACTGCGCGCGTGATGCTGAGCTTCGACCCGGC
>Ga0307475_10001415_pt1 | contig 14228 bp, 11 predicted proteins | sample atmos_gasesECM1C_FD_203317 | JGI IMG/M metagenome (GOLD analysis project Ga0307475, IMG submission 203317) | Hardwood forest soil microbial communities from Morgan-Monroe State Forest, Indiana, United States - atmos_gasesECM1C_515 | ecosystem: Environmental > Terrestrial > Soil > Temperate... | reverse complement strand
CGCGCGCTGCACGGTGATGTCAGTCTGCTGGACGCGCGCGGCCTCAAGCTGAGTTTGGGCCTGCGCGACATCGGATTTTGGCGCGGCGCCTCCGTCGAAGCGATTGATCGTAAGCTGCAGCGCGTCTTCATAGGCTTTCACGGTATCGTCCAGAAGCTGCTTTTGCGCGTCCGCGCTGCGCAACTCGAAGTAGTCGAGCGCCAGGTCGGCATGCAGGCTGAGGTTTACGGTTTGCAGATCGCCGGCGGTGGCTTGCGCTTCCTCGCGCGCCGCAGATACTGTCCGGCGCACTCGACCCCAAACATCCACTTCATAAGAGAGATCGAAGGGCAGCACAAAGTCTCCGGTGTTGTGGGTGGCTGGGAAGTACGGTCGGTGCGCCGAATCGCGGACCGCAGAGATGCTGGGCGCAGTCGAAATTGTGGGAAATTGCGCGGATCGATTGAAGCGGACCAGGGCACGCGCCTCGCTAAACCGCGCTTCGGCCGCCTTCAGATTCTGATTGGAAACAGAGACTTCTTCTTCGAGCGCGTTGAGCTGCGGATCGCCAAAGATCTCCCACCATTTTCCGCGAGCCGTCTGATCGCTGGGCTGCGCGGTCTTCCAGCCGTCGAGTTCTTTGAATGTGTCTGTAGGCGCCGCTGGGACTGATGGCTTAGCGTACTTTGGTCCGACCGTGCAGCCTTCGAGCAGCGTCATCGTCACTACAAGAAAGCTAATCCAGGCATACTTCATTGCCGTGAACCTCCCGCCGAAGACTGATTGATTTGCACCGGCGTCCCGCTAGTCAGGGAGTCCGACGGGTTGAGAATCACCGCATCTGAGGCCAGAACCCCGGAAAGTATTTCCATGCTGCCGCCGTAATCGTGCCCAGGTGTAACTCCCACCAACTCGGCTTTCCCATTTCGGACCACGCCTACCTGCAGTCCCTCCCTCCGGAACAACAGCGCATTGGATGGAATCACCACCGAGGCAACATCCGCGGACAGTTTGAAGTGAACCTGGACATACGACCCTGGCATAAGTTCGCCTTTGGGGTTGTTCACATCGACCTCAACCAGCAAGGTTCGCGAAGAGTAATCGATGGAGTTCGAATTCCGAACCAGAGTGCCGTGGAATATCTGCCCCGGATATTCGTCCAGAGTTAGGTCGGCTATGCTTCCTGGGCGCGCCACCCGCGAATAGATTTCCGGAATTGAGACATACACGCGAAGCTTATTGATGGCGGCGATGTGAAATAGTTCCTTAGAATTGGCTCCGGCGTCGATCAGCGCGCCGACGTCAGTGCTTCGGGCGGTGATCACGCCATCGAAGGGAGCGTAGATTTTCTCGAACGACTGCAACTGCTCCAGTCGGGCCACGTTGGCCTGATTCGATTCAACCGTCGCCTTGTTCGCGGCATTGGAATTCACCGCATTGTCGCGCTCCTGGGTCGAGATGGAGCGCGTCTTCAGCAGATTTTCATTGCGAGCTGCCGTAATTTGCGAAAGGTTGAGATTGGCTTCGGCCGTGGCCAACTGCGCTCGCGCCTCCCGCAACTGCTGATCGAGTTCCGGGGTCTCGATCTCCGCGAGCAGCTCGCCTTGCCTAACGCGCGCTCCAATATCGACGTACCAGCGCTTCAAGTAACCGTTGGTGCGTGCGTAGATAGGGGAATCGATAAAAGCTTGCGTATTTCCCGGCAGCACGATTTCCTGCGCGCGGGCTCCGAGTTGCGGATGAATCACATTCACTGTTGAAACCGACGCCTGCTCGGTGGTGACCTGCAGACTCGACTCGGCGGATACGCGAGAGTGAATTCCGTAATAGATAACTAGCGCCATGAAAATGGCGAAGGATACTGCCGACCCCAGAGCAAGTCTGCGCAGACTTCGGCGCTGGACTGGCTGTGGACCGGGTTGCACCGGCTCAGGCACGCTTTCCACTTCTTTATCCGGCTTTGCAGTTTGCTGGTTTGGCGTCATTGCATCTCCATTTTCTATGCGTGAATTGGCTGCTCCTCAGCCAAGGCAGAGGTCGATCCCTCGGCAGGATCGTGCTTTCTATGCAGCAAGGCAAAGACCGAAGGCACAAAGATCAGCGTCGCAATCGTGGCCAAGAGCAGGCCCCCGATGACTGCGCGGCCCAACGGCGCATTCTGCTCACCGCCGTCACCTGCTCCCAGCGCCATGGGAATCATGCCGATGATCATGGCCAAAGCTGTCATCAAGACAGGGCGAAAACGTGTGTAGCCAGCCTGGATCGCGGCCTCGAGAGGATCCTTAAGCTCGGTCAGACGCTCCTTCGCGAATGCCACCACCAGAATGCTGTTAGCTGTCGCCACACCCATACACATAATCGCGCCCATCAACGCGGGAACGCTGAGCGTGGTGCGCGTGACGAACAGAAAGACGACGATACCGGCCAGAGCCGCCGGCAGTGCCGAGATAATGATGAAAGGATCCAGCCACGACTGGAAGTTCACCACGATGAGCAAATAGACGAGGATGATCGAAAAGACGAGCCCTCCCAGCAATCCGATGTAAGACGTACGCATGGTCTGGAGCTGTCCTCGAACGGTGATGAAGCTGCCGCGCGGCAACGACTTGCGATTGGCATCCACAATTCGGTTCACGTCGCGTCCCACTCCACCGAGGTCGCGATCCTGCACAGCTCCGTAGATTTCGACGAGCCTGCGAATGTTGTAGTGACTTATGACTTCCATCTCGTTAGCGCGCCGGATGGAAGCCATATCGGCAAGAATTTCAGGACGCGGGTTTCCCGACGTTGTGATCGGCGTCTGTTGCAGATCCTGGAGAGACTGGACCTTGTACTGCGGGGTCTGAGTAACCAGATTGTAGTTGACCCCGTTGTTCCAGTTCAGGAAGAACATCGGTGTGATCTGAAAGCTGCCGCTCAGAGAATTCAGCACGCTGGTGGCAACGTTGCGCTCGTTAAAGCCGCCCTGAGAGGCCTTGGTGCGGTCAACATCGATGTCGAACGTGGGATAGTCAAACGCCTGCTGGATGCGCAGGTCAGTCAAGCCGGGAACGTGACGAAGTTCGTTCAACATCTTGTCGGCGACCTGACGATTGCCGTCGATGTTTGCTCCCTCAATCTGGATATCGATCGGCGCGGGCAGACCGAAGTTCAGCACCTGAGTCACCATGTCTGCGGGCAGGAAATAGAGCGTGGTTCCGGGAAATTCGCGAGGGAGAGCCTGGCGCAGCGTGCGAACGTAATCGGCTGTGGGGTGGTGCTTTTCCTTTAGCGACACCAGAATGTCTGCGTCTCCCGCTCCGATCAGTCCGGATGTGCTGTGCATGAGATTGATCGTGCTGTAGGGCAATCCAATGTTGTCGAGGATGTTGTCCATTTCGTTGCGCGGAATCTGGCGTCGAATGGAGGCTTCAATCTCGTCGCAAAGACGCGCCGTCTCCTCGATCCTCGTTCCCGATTTGGCTCGTACGTGCAGTATGAATTCGCCGTTGTCGCTTGAGGGAAAGAAATTCTGTCCGAGCCAGGGCACTAACAGAAAGGCCGAGAGGCAAACCGCCAGGAACGCCGGAACGAAGATTGCCCGGTGATGGACGACAGTCGTTAGCAGAAGCTCATAGGACAGCCGCAGGCGCTCGAATCCGCCCTCGAAGCCTTTCTGAAATTTTGAAAATAAGTTTTGCTTTGCTCCATTTTCGTGGACTTTTTTTTCTCTCAACAGGTACATCGCGAGCGTCGGGACGAGCGTGCGCGACAGCACGTACGACGCGAGCATGGCAAAAACCACCGCTTCTGCCAGTGGCACAAACAGATATCTCGACACGCCGGCCAGGAAGAACATCGGCAAGAAGACGATGCAGATGCAGAGAGTAGAAACCAGCGCGGGCACTGCGATCTGAGCGGCGCCTTCCAGAATGGCCTCGCGTTGCTCGTGGCCCTGCTCCAGGTAGCGCTCGATGTTCTCGATGGTTACGGTCGCATCGTCCACCAATATGCCAACGGCCAGGGCCAAGCCGCCCAGCGTCATGATGTTGATGGTCTCCCCAAGGAAGCTAAGGATCATTACCGAAGTCAGGATCGAAAGCGGAATGGAAACGGCGATAATGATGGTGCTGCGCCAGCTTCCGAGGAACAGCAAGATCATGAGGGCGGTGAGACACGCGGCAATCACGGCCTCGCGGATCACGCCGCTGACGGCCGCCTTCACGAAAACCGATTGGTCTGCCAGCGGCTGTATCTTCAGTTGTGGCGGAAGCGTTTGGGCGACGCGTGGCAGTAGTTGCTTGATTCCACTAACTACGTCAATCGTTGACGCATTACCCGCCTTCAAAATGCTGGCGAGAACTCCTCGATTCCCATCCTGGCGCACGATATTCGTCTGTGGCGCGAAGCCATCGCGCACGTTGGCAACATCGCGCAGGTAAACCGTGGAACTGCCCACTTGCTTGATGGGAAGGTCATTCAACTCGGCGACAGTCCGTGGACTTGAGTTCAGCCGGACGTCATATTCAAACTGGTCAACTTTGGCTGTGCCGCCGGGCAGAATCAGATTCTGATTCAGGATTGAGGTCAGAACATCTTGAGGCGAGAGTCCTTTTGCCTGAAGCAGGTCCGGATTCAGGTCGATCATTACCTGGCGTTGCTTGCCCCCGTAGGGAAAAGGAACGACGGCGCCGGGAACAGTGACGAGTTGAGGTCGCAGAAAGTTCTGTCCCAGATCGTTCAGTTGCTGTTCCGAAAGCCCTTGTCCGGTAAGTCCAAGCTGCACGATCGGTACGCTCGACGCGCTGTAATTGATGATCAGCGGCGGCAACGCGCCGGGCGGCAGAAAGCGAAGGACCGTTTGTGAAACGGAAGTGACCTGTGCGTTCGCGGTGTCGAGGCTCGCCGTAGGCTGCAGAAATATCTTTACTACCGCTATGCCATTGACGGTGGTCGATTCAATGTGCTCGATGTTATCGACGGTGGTAGTCAGAATCCTTTCGTACACGCTGGTGATTCGGCCTTCTGTCTCCTCGGGGTTCAGGCCGGTGTATTGCCAGGCGACAGCGATCACAGGAATGTTGATATTGGGGAAGATGTCCGTGGGTGTCCGAAGGATCATCACTGGGCTCAGAATCAGGATTAGCAAGGCCAGAACGATGAAGGTGTATGGCCGATTTAGTGCGACTCGAACAATCCACATAGTTTTCTCTATTCAGCCTCGAGAGTCCTGACGCCCTGTGGTCGGTAGAGGGGGATGAGCGGTCAGGTACTCTCGAGTGAGCTGAGGGTATGCAATGCTCAGCCAGTCGCGAGAAAGCATGTGACGTGCCATAATCCGCCGCGAAATTGCAGTCGGCGTCGAAGACAGCAACTAAAGAATTTGGAAGCTCATCCTGGAGTCGTGACGTGAAAATTTTCGTTTGCCGGAAGACAGCACGCGTCGAGTGATAGACAGCACTCGACATTCGAGTTCTATCCGGTTATTACATTGCGATCAGAGGGAACCGTCGGGAGACTTGACCCAATGCGGGTCTTGGGGAGGAATTGTTACTGACAGCTCGGAAGGGGGTATCGGTCTCACAATCCGCGGAGATGGAGCGAATACCAGACTACGCATATAGTAAGGATGACCACGAACAACGCGACAAAAGGGGTAGCGCCGATATTGCGTCTTACGTCTGGATCGAGGTAACGGATAATGAGCCAGACTTCTTCATCAGAAATCGACTCCGCAACCTGGATTCCCTTCCGCGGACCCGCTTTCGACACCGTATTATCCGGGTAGTTTGGGGAATGCTCATCCGCCTCGGGAAATAGCAACTGCGCTTCCTTCAAGTCGAACTGCCTGGATGTCGAGGAGCCGGAGTTCCCATCGCCACAATTCACTCCCAAGTCGCATTCGCTGCGCGCCTTCCCGGCTTTCATGAACGTCTCCTTAACTGGTCCTTTGGTCCTGGATCACGCTTGGCTCATAGAGACACCAAAGGCGGCTGCAAACGACGACGCCATTACGCTGATCCGTTACATTCGGTACCGCAAATCAAATCTAGGCACAACGTTTTCCTTGCCCTGCTGGCTCTAACCGGCGGACTTGAGTTCTTGCCGAATCGCGGTAAATCGGATGCTGCTGGCGGTCTTCCGCGAAGGCAAACCAGCACCAAACGAAGAAAACGCAGACAGACAGCGAAAGGCCTGCAAGCGCGAAGTCGAAGATTGCTGCGTAAAACATATCGTCACCTCCGGTGATGACCCTGCCATTTCTGTTTCTGTTCAAATCCCGGACGCCGTACCCATTTGCCCGGCGCTTCGTGCCTAATGCCTCTATGAGCCGACCGGCGTCGCTTGCCTGGAAGCAGGGCTGGCCGGCATTCCGGTACGCGGAAGCAGCGCCTCAATGCCTTGGAGCAGCGCCAATATACCTTCCGACTTCGGAACGAAGAGATCGACTAATGCCAGCTCCTGTCTCGGTATGCCTAAATATCCTGAAAACAGAATTAGCTTCATGTCCGGGTTCACCGCTTTGCAAAATGCCGCCAATTCGGCGCCGTTCATTCCAGGCATCTGATAGTCAAGGATCGCCAGATCGAATTCTTCGGTCTCCACGATTGCGGCGGCGTGTGCGGCGTCACAAAAAGACGCAACGTCGTATCCTTCGTTGCGCAAGATCACGGCATTCACGTACAGGCCAAACGCGTTATCGTCCACGCACAGAATGCGGTAGCTGCGCGGCGCCGAGCTTGCGGACCCGACTGCTCTCATGCCTTTCTCCAATCTTTCTCGATTTTTTGACTGTGCAACTTCGATTCCAAATCCGATTGCGTTGCTGAATACCCGTAACCTCATCTAAAACCAGTCATTGAGTTGAATTATTCCGTCGACTTGCCTGATCGACGGTACTGTCGGCGTCGGGCAGTTGACACGAGTTGACGAATTGCAACGCAGATGTGAATCCTGCGGGGCTTCAATTAAATCCAAAGCCATGATGCCAGTAGCGACAGGTCGGGCTGAGCTCGCATTTCGTTCCACCCGGGAGCACGGTGCTCTTCTCGCAGAGATTTGTCGGGCCATCGCCGCCCACCGCAATCTCACCGAGCTTTTCGATGTCTTAGCCGGATCTCTACACAGCACGGTGAGCTTCGACTATTTGAGCGTCGTCCTCCACGATCCGAGCTGCAACATCATGCGCATGCACGTGCTGCAGACCTCCATTCCGTCTCCTTTTCGCGAGGGCATGGAGTTTGAAATGGACGAATCGTTAGCCGCCTTCGTGATGCGGAACGCCGAACCAATAATCCTTCCAGACCTCGCACTGGAGACGAGGTTTCCCAGACTTACGAAGTTGCTGGTGGATCATCATGTGGAGTCGGTTTGCAGCGTCCCCCTGGTAACGCCGCGTCGCAGTCTGGGGGCCTTAACCTTCGGCAGCTCCGAAAAATACGCTTTTGCCAAGGAGGATTTCGAGATATTGCAATTGGTTGCCGAACAGGTCGCTGTGGCCGTAGAAAACGCGTTGAATTTTGAGGCTGCGCAGAAGTTGCGGGATAAGCTGGCGCGCGAACGTGACCGTCTTAAACTCTTGCTCGAGGTCAACAACGCAGTGGTGTCCAACCTGGACCTGAACGCGCTATTCCGAGCAATTCCCACCAGCGTGCGCCGAGCCATGCAGTGCGATGTCGCATGCATCGCAATGCCCGAGCCAAATCAGATCGACCTGCATTTACACGGACTTGATATTCGCGACGGCCGCGGTTTTCTGCAGGAGGACATGACGGTTCCGCTCCTTTCCTCTTCTTCCGGACTCGCCTTCACCAGTGGCAAGCCGTTCGTTTTCGGCACCCCTCCACCTGAGTCTCCGCAGTTCACGCGTGAGGTGAGCGCTGCGGAGGGCATGAACTCCGGCTGCTTTATTCCCATCATTCGCGGAGAACGAAAGCTTGGGGTACTGCTCCTGCTTGACCGGCGCGAGAATGCGTTCACCGATCCGGATGTGGAGTTCCTTGGACAGATCGCAAACCAGGTCGCCATCGCGCTGGAGAATGCTTTGAATTATCAGGAGCTGAGCGAATCGAAGGAAAGGCTCGCAAAGGAACGGCTTTATCTACTTAATGAGATTCGAAGCGAGCACCGCTTTGATGAAGTGGTGGGATCCAGTCCTGCGCTGAGGAGCGTTCTGGAGCAAATCGAAACGGTTGCGCCCACAGATTCCACGGTTCTGATCGAGGGTGAGACCGGAACCGGAAAAGAAATCATTGCCAGAACAATCCATAACCTTAGTTCCAGACGCGAGCACACGTTCGTCAAGGTAAACTGCGCAGCTATACCCTTAGGTCTGCTGGAAAGCGAGCTCTTCGGTCATGAAAGAGGCGCTTTTACCGGCGCCCTTGCCCAAAAGATCGGACGCTTCGAGCTGGCCCACAAAGGAACTCTGTTCCTAGATGAAATCGGCGATATGCCGCTCGAACTTCAGCCCAAGCTGCTTCGAGTTCTACAGGAGCAGGAATTCGAAAGACTTGGCGGCACGCGGTCCATTCGCGTGAATGTGCGCATTGTCGCGGCCACCAATCGTGACCTCGGCAAGATGGTGGAAGATCGGCAATTTCGCGCCGATCTCTATTACAGGTTCAGGGTCTTCCCGGTCACACTTCCTCCGCTGCGCGAGCGCAGAGACGACATTCCCGCTCTGGTGCGTTACTTTGCCACAAAGTATGCGGCGATCATGAAGAAGCCAATCACAACCATTCCCTCGGCTGCGATGGACGCGCTCGTGCAATATGACTGGCCGGGAAATATTCGCGAACTGCAGAACTTTATTGAACGCGCTGTCATCCTCTCCTCCGACACGGTGTTGCGCACACCACTGGTCGAGTTGAAGAACTCGGTAAAGCCGAGCCCCGCTCAGAACGGCAATGGCAGCTCGCTGGAAGAGGCCGAGCGCGAACATATCGTCCGCATGTTAAGAGAGACAGGTTGGGTTCTCGGCGGTATCCAGGGCGCAGCCGCCAAGCTCGGAATTCCTCGCACTACCCTGCTGTACAAAATGCGCCGCCTCGGCATTCCTCGCCAAGAGGCCTAGTCTCGTGTACTTGAAACCCCGTCATTCTTCCAAGTGTCGAATGTTGCCCGATCTCTCGCTGTCAGCGACCTCACTTAGGCGGCAACCGAAGGCAGAAATTGCCGAGCCGTGACCGGACACGCTGGATGATCGCACTCACACGCCACCTCGACGCCATCGCTTCCCGCCTCACGGCAGGAGTCGCTGCAGAACTCTTCCCCAATTGGTACAGCGCAAAAGCAAGCGATATGGGCGCACATTTTCGTCTCTTGATCTTTCATCGATAACCCCGAACTCTCCCGCGCCACTGATTTCTGTTCACTCATGCCTTCCAGTCTTGAATCTTGCATGCAGATATCCAAAGGTCGCGGTGTCGCTGACAGAGGATTTTCAACCGTTTTGCAAGTAACACCGTCGTAAACGACTACCACCGTGTCCACAGATTGATAGTGGCGTCCGCATTTGGACTCCAGGCTGCCCGTGTCATCGGCTATCTGTAAGGTTCTAGTTAATCGCTTGTTTGGCAGATCAAGTGCTTCTGTCTGTGTGCTGACCTTAACGAAAGGAGACTTAGCAATGGCAAACAAGGCACCTAGACAGTGTGCGCACATACCTTGCCGATGTGAAGTCACAAACGGTGACAAGTACTGTGGGCAAGCTTGTCGGGATGCGGGAAGCGATGAAGTCGAGATCGCTTGCGACTGCAGTCACCTGGCGTGTCCGCTTACTGTTTAGAGCGGCAGCGCGAGGCCGGAAACAACGCGCATCAGGACTTTAGAAGGAGAAAACAATGAATACACGAAAAGCAATCCTAACGAGTGTAGTGGTCTTCGTTCTTACGGCGGCATCGCTTTCGCAGCAGGTGAAGACCGACTATGACCGCGACGCTAACTTCACGAAATACAAAACCTTCTCGTTTGAGAAGATCGACACCAAAGATCCACTCTTGGTCGATCGCATCAAGTCTGCAATCGGCGGTACGCTGACTGAGAAAGGCTTGACGCAGGTTGAATCAGGTGGCGATATCTCTATCGTAGCCGTGGAAATGACCAACACCCAGCAAAGGCTCGATACCTTTTACAACGGCTTCGGCGGCGGCTGGCGCTTTGGTGGCCGATTCGGAGACGCCACTACTACGACTGAGACCTACCAGGTCGGTACGCTCGTCGTCGATATGTTCGATTCGAGCACAAAAGAATTGCTGTGGCGAGGATCCGCCAGCAACACGCTCTCCAACAAATCCAACACTAATATCAAGAACCTGGATAAAGGCGTGCAGAAGATGTTCAAGAACTATCCTCCGAAAGCGTAATGAATTGGGTGCGACGCCGAAACATATTCAGCGCGAGAGGCCGCCAAACTGGTCGAGGATTTGGCGCTTCGTCGCACCCATCTTTTTACCTGCACGCGCAATCTCAATAACCGGGCGAATTCACCGTTGCGACTGAGGCCAGGTCTGGAACTGGTCGAAGCGTTGTGCTCCGGATCGCTGCGTTGCATAAGCGATTGCCCATGCGATGAGTCCTACCGCCCACGCGACCGCAAAGCAGACAGCGATGCCTGAGACCAGGCCATAGTGAGAAGGCCACGATCTAACGGACTTGCTGATGTGACCGTCCACACTAATGGCGCGGAAGTAGTGAGCCACGCCCTGAATCTTGGCGATCATTTCGAGGACGATCAGGAATACGATTGTCATCATCACAATTGCAGAGTTGGGAAAGCGGCATCGAGATGGCCGAGTCATAGTTCCTCCTATATTCAATTCGCAGGGGACTGATTGCGACGCAAGCAGCCGTTCGCGTGCTGCGCCGGTGAGAAGGCCAAGAACTTCGCGCAGATAGAACACAAGACAGCATCGAACGCCGGAGTGCGAGGCGTCGCACTGTGCGTCGCGAAAGTCGGCGAGCATTTCCGTTCCAAATACGGAACGATAACGACACGGATAGAGTTTGAGCAGCAGTCGATACATCGCTGTCATCTCAGGCCTCCCGTCCAGCAAAACGCAGGCTGGCAAGCCGGGTAAGGCGCTTCATTCGCGCAACCTCCTGCCGCAAGATGCCTTTGCCTTTCGCGGTGAGCTGATAACTCTGACGGCCACGAGAGGTATCTTCTTCTTCAAATCGTTGGATTAAGCCCTCGTCGAGCAGCCGGTGCAATGCGCCATAAAGCGTACCGGTACTCAAGCAAACGCGTCCGTCGCTCATTTGGCCGACATCTTTCAAGATGGAATAGCCGTGGCGCGCCTGTTGGGCTAGGCTGAGAAGAATGTAAAGAACGGGTTCAGTGATGGTAGTGGCTGCAAGCTGCATGTTTATATTTCATCACATGACATGTCGTTAGACGACATATTACTCGAAAATGGTGGCCAGAAGGCGTTTTTTTCTTGTCATGACATCCAAGGCCTGTTGCTACGCCGGCCTGCAAGCCTGGCACGTGCAGCTAAACAGTCCGAAGTGCGGCGCTGAAGGTCCCTTAGATTCCAGTGCCAGCAGCTTCACCTATGCTGCAAAATAGATTCTGTATGCTTCGGAGCATCCTCGTACCTCTCGGCGTCTTCTGCTGCTCTCTCTTTGCGTGCTCCCAGACTGTTCCTGAACCGACGCCGAGGATTCCGGTCCCGGAGAGTGCCTTTGTTTCGCCGCACCAGTACACCAATGCGTTCTTCGGTTTCAAGCTCCTGCTGCCCGACGATCGCCATTTCCAGGTGGTGGATCTGAGCGAGTCGAACAAGGCTCTGCAGCATTTTCTCTTTGCGGAGAAGTCCGTTAAGAAGGGAATTACTCTGCTCATCGTTTCCGCAATTCAGGTGCTCGGAAATCCTGACGAAGAGGCTCAGAAGGCTGCGTTTCTGGCGGGTGAACAGGGCGCCAAGGCGCCAGAAGGGGTTGACATCGGCGGACGCCTGTTCTGGAAGAACCAAACTGAGCAGAAGACCATCTCGGGAAAGGTCTATCGCTTTCGTTATGCCACCGGCCTGAGGGAATTCGTGCTCGTGTTTTCCGTCTCGGCTCAAGATGGGCGGCAAGCCGACGAGTTGCGTCAAAACATTGAGTCGGTCAAGTTCTTCGATCCCGAGACGGCCAGAGAAGTAGCCGGCGCGGACAGCCATCCATATCTTACTGACCGTGTTCGCCACTGGTTGGAGAGCGCGCCGCAACTGGATGTCGCGCGACTCGATCCCGGCAGGCTTTCAGGGAATGTGTACTCCAACCCCTTTCTCGGGTTCTCCTATCAGTTCCCGAGCGGCTGGCACGCGGGGCAGTCATCGTTGGAAGCTGCCAACCCGAACGCGCGGCGCGATAGCGCAGACTCGAAGAAAGACCAGGGCCTTGTCGGGCAATGTACCCGCGTTCTGAGCGTTGCCACTAAGGATCCGCAGGAAGGGCATGATGACTCGTTCAATCCACGCATCGCAATGGTTGCGGCGGACCCCAGTTGCTTTGCCCCCGACTTGAATTTTCCCGATTCGGTCCACGATGAGCAGGCGATGGAGCTTTTTGGCCAGGCCTTATATCGCGCCTTCGCCGGAACGGCCTTCCTTGGACGAAATGCCAGCCGCCTGATCGCAGCCGATCTTTCAGGGCACGTTTTTCTGGAGATGCCAAGCGGTAGCGCTATTCCCGTTCCGGGAAGCACGCTGCTGCGCAAGGTGCACATGTCATTCGTTGTCACTTCCCTGCGCGGGTATTGGGTGATCTGGCTGCTGGAAAGTGACACGGAGTCGGAGTTAGGACGCCTGCTGAGGACTTCCATCTCTTTCGTCCCGCCTGTGCCGGCAACCGCCCCTGGCACTCATTGAGTCCTTGCATAAGTTGGTGGGCATGCGGGGATGTTTCAGTTTAGCGACTGCCATTCTCCGGCCGTCCCAGGCTTTTTCCTGAACTCACGGCTTGCGTGGATTAATCCTCCGACATTCCCGATTTACTTCTTGTGGTTCGAAGGTGTTCTGAATTCTGACGAAAAGGAAAGACGTGGAATGAAGCAAGCGAATCGACGTGCATTTCTCAAAAATGGAATCATGGCAGCCGGCGTGGCAACAGTCGGTGGCACGCTCTTAACCAGTGTCCCGGCTCTTGCACGCGATGACGACGAGGGCCGCAGTCCAATCACCAACGGCGATATTGCGATTCTTAGATTTCTCAACGCTCTCGAACAAGTCGAGGCGGACCTCTGGTTGCAGTACTCAGAACTTGGAGGCACTCAGGACAACGAAGTTTCGGGCGTCGGTGGCGGGAATGCCCCCTACACGGCCGCGCTTACAATTCTCGATGGCGACATGCCGCAATACATCCACGACAATACCGACGATGAAATCAGTCACGCAGCGTTTTTGAAAAATTATCTCGAATCGAAGGGAGCTCAAGCCGTCGATCTTCGTCAGTTCCGCAACTTGCCAAGCAGTCAGGCTGACGGCGCAAACAAGACCGCGGGCAGGCTCACCAACCTTACAGAACTCACCGTCGACACCACTTTTTGGTCACGGTACCGCAGCCTTACCAACCCGGACCTGGGTGCCACAAAGTTCGCGCAAGCTGTTCCCAGCCTCGCCGTAAATAAGCATACCGCGATCCCACGAACCAATGACGACACGAACGGCAGCGACCCCAGCAATCCGCCGAGCAGCATTTCAACGCACTTGCAGGCGATTGCATTTACGGCTGGGTTCCACTTCGCATTCATCGAGCAAGGCGGGACCAGTCTTTATCCCGCACTGGCACAGCAGGTAACGAATCTCGAGGTGCTGAGGGTTCTGCTCAGCATCGGCGGATCCGAAATCATGCACTTCCAAACGTGGCAGGACAAAGCCGGCAACGCCCTGGCCATTTCCGATACTGACACAGGGTTTCGAGGGTCCACCGGCGCAACCGTGACCTTCACCGATCTTACGAAGGCTCAGGGAGAAACGAACCCTGAATCGAAGAATGGCGACACCCTGCAGTCCAACCTCATCATGCCGGAACCGACGCAGTTTTTGGATCCCGAATTGGGACCGGTGGCAATTATTCGGCCCACCTCCGATCGACTCGGAGGCGCAAGAGCTTCCGTGCAGAGTTTCATGGATGACGGACTCTTCATTGGCCACACGGTGAAAGGTAAATCCGACGGATTTGTCGAGCTCCTGTTCCGCCTGGCCGACGAAGCCGACGCCGCCAGACGCGGGATATAGCCGGGCCGCGAAACTTCGCCAATTTGCTCCGATTTGCCCTCAAGC
>Ga0307475_10001414_pt1 | contig 14257 bp, 9 predicted proteins | sample atmos_gasesECM1C_FD_203317 | JGI IMG/M metagenome (GOLD analysis project Ga0307475, IMG submission 203317) | Hardwood forest soil microbial communities from Morgan-Monroe State Forest, Indiana, United States - atmos_gasesECM1C_515 | ecosystem: Environmental > Terrestrial > Soil > Temperate... | reverse complement strand
AAGATCCCCTTGGGCAGGAGCAAGCTTCGCAGGCGCAGGCTCCGCAGTCTTCTCCCTCCCCACAGGTGCAGGCGGGTCAGACGCTCTTTACCGCCCAGTGCGCCTTTTGTCATGGACGTGACGCGGCCGGCGGCGAGACCGGCCCGGACCTGACGAGCTCCGAGACCGTGGAAAAAGACGTCGGCGGGAACGAAATCGGCTCGGTAGTTCGCACAGGGCGGCCGGATCGAGGAATGCCACAGTTCAACCTCACCGATACCGATCTGGCAGCCATCGTTGCATTCCTTCACGATGAGAAGGCAAAGGCGGAGTCAAAGCCGGGCCGCCGCCGTAACGTTCAACCGGAAGATCTCCAGACTGGCAATGCCGAGGAAGGCCAGCATTATTTCAATGGAGCCGGGGGCTGCTCGAGGTGTCATTCTCCTACCGGCGACCTGGCTGGCGTGGCCAACCGGCTGAGAGGACTCGCGCTTTTGCAGCGTATGCTGTATCCCAAGCCCCGCAAAAGCGGCCCTGCCGATTCCCCGGCGGCGGTCACTGTGACCTTGGCTACGGGGCAGACTGTAACCGGCAAACTGGCGTATCGAGACGAATTCGTGATCGGACTGACAGATTCTTCCGGGTGGTACCGTTCCTGGTTCAAGGGCGGGGTGAAGGTCAAGGTGGTCGATCCACTCGAAGCGCACAGCGAGCAGCTCGGAAAGTACACCGATGAAACTATGCACAACGTGCTGGCTTACCTTCAGACGCTGCGTTGACATCCTCCCCGCCGCAAGCGGCGAGGATTCCTACGGCCTCTCGGTTTGTTTTTCCGAGATGGCTTCGGGGGGTTCCTCCCACAACCGCCCTACTTCAGCGGAGGACCACGAAGAGGCTTTACTTTTGGGCTGCCCGCCCATAGGTCTTTCGGACAGAAGAAATAGAGAGCAGTTCGGGAGGAAAAGAAAGGGGGGCCTTCTATCCTCGGCCCAAAAACGCCGAGGCTTTACGGCCCACCTGGCAAGGCGTGTTTCTTTTCCATAGGTCGCGTTTCGGTAGTCGCGGATTTGCTGTAGGGCAGTCAAGAATGAAACTCGGATCTTCCTGTTTGCCTCTTCTCGCTGCAGGTTTGCTGCTCGGGGTGTTGCACGGCCCGGCGTTTGGTCAAGGCGCGGACGGGGGGCTGGACCCCGCTACGCTTTTGAAGCCGTCCGCCGACAGTTGGCCCACTTATCACGGAACGTACTCTGGTCAGCACCACAGCCGTCTAGCGCAGATTACTCCCGCGAATGTTTACCAGATGACGCTTGCGTGGGCCTTTGAGACCGGTCAAACCGCGCAGATAAAAGCCACGCCGATCCTCGTCAACGGCATTTTGTACGCAACGACGCCGGATAACGTCTGGGCCCTCGACGCCAGGTCAGCTAATGTCGTGTGGCACTATACCTACCCACCCAACCAGGGCCTTCACATCGGTCACCGGGGAGTTGCCGTCTACAGGGACTCTGTTTATTTCACGACGCCAGACGCGCACTTGATCTCGCTGGATGCGAGAGACGGGAAGGTGAAGTGGAATGTCGTAATCGCTGATGTAAAGAAGGGGTATTGGACAACCATGGCGCCGCTGGCGGTTCGCGACCACATCATTGTTGGCACGTCCGGAGATTTCGACAATCTGGCTGGCATGCTGAAGTCGTTTGATCCGGAAACCGGGAACGTTCAATGGACCTTTTACAGCACTCTCCCCCGAGAAGCACCGGAGGCTTTCAGCGGTGGCGCCACCGGCGGAAACATGTGGATTACGGGAACGTATGATCCACAGCTCAATCTCGTTTACGTCGGAACAGGAAATCCCACGCCTGTGCTGGCAGCCCAGGATCGTCCGGGAGACAATCCTTGGACATGCAGCATCGTGGCGCTGAATCCCGATACCGGTAAGTTGGCTTGGGGGTTCCAGGCGTCGCCCCACGATACGCATGATTGGGATGCCGTCGAGGTTCCGGTCCTGGTCGATGGCAATTTCAAGGGTGTCCCCAGAAAGATGTTGTTGCAGGCTTCTCGAAATGGTTATTTCTTTGTGCTGGACCGCACTACGGGAAGCAGCCTTCTTACGACTACCTTCGCGGCTGTCAATTGGTCCGCCGGGGTCGACAAAAACGGCCGCCCAATTCCCAACCCTGCGAAGGATCCAGCGCGTGACGGGCGACTGATTGCGCCGGACGAAGGCGGCGCGACAAATTACCGCTCGCCGAGTTTTGACGCCAAGACCGGGCTGTTCATCGTCAGCGCGCGGGATGCCTACGGTATCTATTTCTCGAAGCCCGAGCACGGTGAGTACGGCTGGGCTGGGGCAGATTACGGACTCTTTGGCAAGGGAATGCTGAAAGCCATCGATTATCAGACGGGAAAGGTGCGTTGGACGCATGACCTTGGCGGCGGAGGAAGCGCGGGAGTCTTGACCACGGACTCAGGATTGACTTTCACCGGTGATTCGGCCGGCAATGTTTTGGCGCTTCGGACCATCGACGGGACAACGCTCTGGCACTCCCGTATCGGGCATGTGGGGAATTCTCCGATCACGTATGAGCTTGATGGGCGGCAGTATGTCCTGGTAGCCAGCGGCGGAACGCTGTATGCCTGGGCGCTCCCGGAAATGCCGCGCGCCATCAGGCACGGAAGCCCGTCGCAAACCAATCCAAAATCACACTGACGTTTTTGGACAGAACGTAGCTACTCATTGCTCATTGGACCAGCAAACCGGATGCAGTGCCAGCGCCCGGAAATTCGGGCATGGTGCTGTCTTTCTTGCGGTGTTGCTGCTCGGGAAAACAGGCTATACGGGACACCACTTTTGCGAAATGCATTCGTGAGACGTCCTCTTCCAGCGCCTTGGGTAGACCTGCGGGCTCTTCATTGACTGGTGCGCCTGCGTGCCGCGGTTTTGGCGACGTTTGAAGCCGATGGCTGAACGTTGGATAGACCCACCGGAATCCGGATCGCGATCTTAGAAATTGTGCGCACGGCGTGGTCACGGGACTATTGATCAGCGTTTCTCATCTGAACAACGGTAGCTTGCGAAGGCCGAGGTGGGAAAAAGTTCAGGAATCCTTCCGGTCGGTCACGGCGCAGACCACATCACCTTTTTGTCTTTGCCGAAGAGCACAAGGGATGCTGCCGAGGTTCGTTCGTTTTGTCCGGTACCGGGAAATTCCACGTCAACACGGCCGAGGTTGAGGGAATAACCTTCCTTGTCCGTCACAGCAATCCTTGGTCCTCCAAGGTCTTCATCGAGATTGACCCGGAATGTTCCAGCAGAACCGAACATATCAATCGCGTTATGACTTCCGGCGACCATGAGGACACCGTTTGGGGGTAAACCGAGTCCGAGAGACGCATTCGGCGACTCCGTAGTTCCTGCATGTAGGTAAACGCTTTCTCCAGTTCCGATTGGCCTCAAGGTCAAGGACGGCGAAGGCGTTGTCGAGAGGGCTACAACAAAATCCCCACTAGCATCATTGAACGTAAGTTCAGGGCCTCCGGAGACGGACATCGACAAAAGCGCACGGACTCTCCTCGAAGCATCCAGCAGGCGAAATTCATTCGCCTCAACAACCTTGTTGGTCTTGGCCTGCCCGCCGATGATGAACGTGGACACGACAACGGCTGCGACGATCCCGATTTTCTTCATCCGCCGATTTTCTCTTTCGAGTTTTTCCACACGGGCGTTGATGTCCATGCTGTCCTCCTCGTCGAGCGACGCGCTTCCTTCGCCTACCGGCCGGAAAAGTTCTGGGAGAAAGTAGGCGAACATAACTAGAAAGTCGCCTAAGCTCCCTCAGCTCGCGTTCGTCGCTTTTGGGGTGTTTCCTTTTGGTTGGGCAGGGTTTGTAGTAATAGTACCAGACTAAGGCGAGAGATTGTAAAGCAAAGATACCCCGACATACCCCGATTCGATACCCCCATTTACCCCGATTCCTGGCAAGGCGGCAGTCTAGAGATCGGGCCGCACCGGCAAATCGCGGAGGCCGCCCAAGGAAGCCATCTCAAGCACGATGAGTTTCAGGAGGAAATCATAGCGGGATATCGCGGAGAACGATCGGAGAGTCTTGCTATCGCGGTCTTGTGCATCCATGCCACGTCGCCACTAAAAACATGCACTTCAAAAACAGCACATGACGTCTAGCGCAGCGTCAAGCGAGATGATTGGACAATCCTGCGGTGGAAACAAGTCAAGGCGGCACCGAAGAAGATGATAGGCTCGCTTTACGTGGGTGCGATGAAAAGCACTGTTTTAACCATCGCCGCCATGCCGCCCATGCCGCGATCCTTGGCCGGGGCACGATCCCGAAAGGCGTACAATTCAGGGACAACGAGGTGTGGCTGATGAAGTGGTTACTTGCCGTCTGTGAGCCAGAATGAAGCAGAAGGCCGGAGTCAGAACACTCGCATCTCTTCCCTATAGAAAAGCGGACTTCGTCGAACCTATGGACTGCGCCCCGGTCACGAAGCTGCCCGACGGCCCGGAGTGGATTTACGAAATTAAGCTCGATGGCTACCGCGCTGTTGGTGTCAAATCGGATCGTGGTGCAATGCTGTTTTCTCGGCGGCACAAGTCCTTCAACCATTATTATCCACACATTGTCGACGCCCTTGGCGAGCTTCCAGAAGGCACAGTGGTTGATGGAGAAATCGTCGCGCTCGACAAATCAGGCCGTCCAAGCTTTGATCTGCTCCAAAAGTGGATGCGCGATGCATCGCTGCGGAAGCTTTACTTTATCTTTGATCTTCTCATCTGCCACGATCGTGATCTCACCAGATTGCCCTTGAGCGAACGTCGAAAGCTGATGAAATCCCTTCTAAAACTGCGGTCCGGTCGCATCCGTATCTGCGATCAGTACAACGTGTCAGCGGCCGATATGCTTGCCGCCGCGCGTCAGCAGCAACTCGAAGGCGTCGTTGCCAAGCGCAGGGACAGTCTATACGAACCTGGAAAGCGTTCCGGCGGGTGGGTCAAAAATCGCGTGAATCGCGGCCAGGAATTTGTGATTGGCGGATACATTCCGGGGTCTCACGGATTCGACTCGCTGATCGTCGGCTATTACGAAGGGAAAGACTTACTTTACGTCGCCCGCGTTCGCAATGGATTCATCCCGGCATCGCGACGACACGTCTATGAGAAAATCCGTCATCTTGTTTCGCCAACGATGCCCTTCGCAAACCTGCCGGACACGCACAAATCAAGATGGGGCGACGAACTCACGGCGGAGAAAATGACGCAATGCGTTTGGCTGCGACCCGAGTCGGTTGCACAGATTGATTTTTTGGAGTGGACGCCAGGAGATCGGCTCCGGCACGCAAAATTTGCGGGGCTGCGGGAGGACAAAGACCCAGGAGACGTCGTTAAGGAAGCTGGCAAAGCTGACCCCTGATCGGGAAAACAACCGGCGTCACGCACCCAGGCTCGGGCCTGAGCGAAGTGGGAGGCATCCACCATGCCCACGGGAAAGACTCAGCGAGAACTCTCCTCTTTGTACTCACAGGCCCTCAAAAGCAAAACGTAAAACACAAGGATGGGATTTTTTTAGCTTGTCGGAATGCTACGTCGGAATACGTTCGCGACAAGCTGCTCCCATGCGGTCAGGCGTCTCCGTCGAGAGAAGTAGCGGCACCCATTAAGTCCTTTGCCGGTCGTTAGCCATTTTCTTCGCGGCTCTCACCTTCGCCCACCGCGCTCTTTGCGCCTTCGCTATTCTGGCCCTCGCACTTCGAGACAAGCGTCGTCTCTTGCCACGACCGACTCCGGTCTTTCCGCTCAAGATCTCGATGGCCGACTTGAGTGTGTCCAACTGTTTTTGCAGCTTGGACGCTTCGCTTTTCAACCCTGATAGAATGTCCATGTTTCCTCCGACAAGAATTTATCAACGTAACTCGCGGGCCCACCATGCTGCGGCTCCAATTACCGCAATGCATCTTCCAAACCTTCGTACTATAGGGGCCAAGAATCTTCGTCGGGTACCTTTGCCTCTGGAGATACCACCTTCATGCTGTTGCACCTGATTGCCGTGGCGCTGGTTGTGGGTACGATTGCGGTTCCGCTGTGCCTGCTGCGGTTTGTGTATTGCTTTGTGAAGAAGGGCGCAACCCGACGATAGCCAGTGGCGAAAGGAGGGGGCAAGTCTGCCCGGGGTGTGGGGCTTCCACAAACCCTGCCCCCTGCTAGTGACCTCCGCAAAGTGAGTGTTCAGTGTTACTGTGTACCGGAAGGCCCGCGGCGCAATCCGGGAATCCCTGTAATTGCATGCGGGGTTTCGCTCAGCTGGGCATTTTCGGCTTTCTTCGAGCGGCGAAGTTTCTGAATCTTCCCAAATCTTCCTCGTCACGCCACCGTTGTGGAGACGTTGTTCGGCCCTGGACTTTCAGCGGAATTTGCTAGCTGTTCGGTAACAATCGACAGCCAGTTCTCCGGGCCGTTCAGCGCGTTGAAATCTGCATTAGACAGTTGCTGACCCGGTAGATTCAAAGCCAGGATTTTGACCCTCGGGTATTTCTCTCTAGCCAGTCCACCATTTCTTCTCGGATGGCCTCCGCTGCCACATGACCCACAATGAAGAGATCATAGTGGCGAATGCAGCCTAATAGGACTCTTGCCTTCTTGTTGCCCACCAGTGTTGCACCGTATCCGCGTGATCGAAGCAGTTCGGCTATGTCGTCGCCCAACCTCTACATCATAGGCGATATGAAAAATCCGTTTAGTGGCCCACCACTAATGCCTGAGGCACATTCATCTGCGCGACGATCTGGCGCGTCTTTGCATCCGCTGCAAAACACTCGTTGCGCGTGCGTTTCGCCAACTCTCGCAGCGTCAGCAGACTAAACTCCAAGCCAGACACAGCGGTAATCCTCCGTGCCGCGCCACTTGGCGTGACCTCGGATTTCGCGTACTGCCGCTGCATGATGGCTAGCTCGCTCGAAACCTAGATCACGAGACGGAACCCGTTAAGGTCTGGTCTTTGACAGTTCTTCGACGTAACTCCGCAAATTCAAATCCGGCTAACTCCGCTTGGCCATGAACATCACCTAAAAGTGAGGCCCGGGTGAGGCTCTCCCTAACAACGCTAGCGTTTATGCGGCTTCTGCCACTTCTCAACACGAACCTGAAGTCGGAGACCAACAGCAAATTTGCCTTCCCCTAGGGGCTGACAGTAAACCACCCGTCCTCGTAAATTTACTTGTTCCTTCGGTGCATCCAAGCGCACGAGCTTACCCGGAGCACAGACCGAATCGGTAATCACCCGTGCGCCCCGAGGACTCACGTTCTCGGTGAATGCCTCAACTTTTGCAGTCGGCGACCCGTCCAGGTGCAAAAGCTCTACGACTTCTGTCTTTGCAATCCGCTGCTCGAATCGGCCAGTCGGCACCCGCATCCTTTGGCCCTCCCCGTCATTGCCTTTCTGCGGACGCCCGGGCTAGCCTAGCTGGGTTCACAGGAAGGTAAAGTTCCGCCGAATTCGCTCGCCTTCTGCCGCACAACCGACAAAACCGCGCCTGGAATCGCTTGTAAGCAGTTCTTCTTGAGGTAACGGAGGGGGCAAGCCTGGCTGCCGGTGTGGGGGTTTCCACACGAACTCGCCCCCCTTGGTGATCATCCGCAAAATGAACTGTCAGTGTTACTGTGAACCGAAGGGTTAGCGACGCAATCCGGGAATCACTGTAAATTACATGCGGGGGTTTCGGGGTATCGCTCAGTCGACGCTTTCAGAAGCCACTCTCGGCTTTCTTTTGAACGGTGGGATGTTTCCATCGGCCCGTAGCCGGGACTGGATGCGTTGCCGGTCCTTTTCGGCGATTGATACCCTCACCCAAGCGGCGCAAGACTTCTAGAAATTTCCTGTTGATTCAGGAGTGAGCCAGTCTCTCCAAGGAGATACTGCGATAGAGGATTGCTCACGGGATTCCTCCCTTTCTCAGGCTGACCGGCGTTTGTAAAAAAGACTCTCGATGATGCTGGTCGCGCAGGGCCTCGGTGCCACCGGCGCGGGTTGTAGAGAGCGCCGCAACGGCGTTGCCATACTCAAGGCACGCCTCCAAATTGGCTCGGAGAATGAATTTATGGAGGAATCCGGCATTGAAACTGTCGCCCGCGCCAACCGTGTCCACGGGCTGAACCGGCATGGAAGGTGCGTGGAATTGATCTTTGCCACGCCTGGCCATTGCGCCTTCCGGGCCGCATTTGATCGCCACAATCGGAACTAGCTGCGCTAGCACGTCAAGCGCGCTTTGGACATCCGCTGTGCCAGCGAGCTTGCATGCCTCTCGCTCATTGGGCAAGAAGATGTCAACACTCTTGAGCGCGGACTTAACGTCGTCAGCCCAAAGATCTTCGGGGTCGTCGTTGGTATCGAGTGAAGTAGTGAGTCCTGACTTTTTCATTTGCGAAAACAGTTCGGGGATCCTGGGGCGCAAGGCCCGCAGAAGAAAGAAGGAGGAAAGATGAAAGTGCGAAGCGCTGCGAAGATAATTCAGGTCGAGATGAGTAAATTGCAAATCTAAAGTCGTGCCTAAATAGGTGAGAATACGGCGCTGCTTCGCCAGAGGAAGGATCACCGTGACGCCGGTTGTCCTGCCGGCAAGGACCTTGACCTCGGAAACATCCACGCCGCTCTCCCGGAGACGGCCGACACAGAATTTACCGAGGGGATCATCGCCGATGCACGACGTGAAACCCACGCGGCTCCCCAGCAAAGAAAGGTTGTGGGCGAAGATTGCCGAGGAGCTGCCGAGCGTCATTGAGAAGTCGGCGGCTAGATGTTCCCGCTCGGGTTCGAGCGTTTGGGGCAGGCCGTACAAGATCAAGTCGGCATTGAGCTCCCCGACGACGCTTATGTCAAAGCGCTTCACGTCACCTTCTCCTACGAGACCCGTTCCACGCGAATGCTTTGCTCGAATCGCGAAACGTTTTCCCGCGTAATCCGGGCCGGCAGCGGTGCAAGGCAATTGGCCGCGCCGCAAGCAACGGCGAGCGCTAGGCTGCGTTCGAAAGAAAAACCATTTGCTGTCGAGAACGCTAATCCGGCAAGAGCCGCGTCACCGCAACCAACCGTCGATTGGGGACGCAAGGGAGTAGTCCAGGCATGAATCGCAGGTTCATCGAGCTGCCGAATCCCGACTAGTCCGCGCTCACCAAGGCTGACGGCCGCGGATTTCGCGCCGCGCTCAACCAGCTTGCGGGCCGCCTGGGCGGCGGATACGGGATCCTTTACCGCAATCCCGGTGACGTGCTCGGCTTCCTCGCGATTGATCTTCACCAAGTCAGGGCCGGCGGCCAGCGACTTCATCAAAGGTAGGCCGCTCGAGTCGAGAAATGCAAGACTGCCCGCGGAATGAGCCAATTTCAACAGCGCGGCACAGGCTTCTGAGGGAACCCCCGGAGGCTGGCTCCCGGAGATTAGCACAATTTTGTTGCTCGCCACGCGCTGAAACTGATCCGCACAAATTCGCTGAAATTCGCACCATTCCGGTTGCGTAACCGTTGCTCCGGGCTCGAGGATTTCAGTTACCCCTCCACGAGTATCCACGATCTCGAGGTTGACGCGGGAGTCTTGAACCGTCCTTACGGCGACAGCTTCTATTGGCAAACGGCGTAGTCCGGCAAGCAATTCGTTTCCTGTCGCGCCACCGGAAAAACCGATCCACGTCGGATTTGCGCCTAAGGCCTGGAGCACCATGGCGACGTGCGCAGCCTTGCCTCCCGGAGTTTTATGAACTTCAGAAGCACGATTCACGCGGCCGAGACAAAATTCGTCCAGCACCAGCCGCGTGTCAATGGCGGGATTCATGCTGACGCAGAAGAAGGCAGTTGTGTGCTGACGCAAGTCTTCGTCTGGCTTATTCATTAGCGGGATACTTTTCCGACCAGGGCGTTGCGTGCCGAAGGCTTGCGTCGATGGCTCGAATATTTTGCACGCCATCTGTTTCGAGCCATCTTTGTAGGGCCTCCGTTCCCCTGTGGATAAAGGCACCGACGCCGTCCTTCCAAGTCGCCCGTCCACAAAGTACGCCACAAAAATGGACACCGGCTTCCGAGGCAAGCTCAAGGGCTTCATTGAAGACGCGATTGCTTACGCCGGCAGAAAGAAATAGAAAAGGTTTCGCTGTCGCTTCAGCCGCTCGGCGAAAAAGTTCCAGGGCCTCTATGCGGCTGTGCACAAACGTTCCGTCACAGGCCGAAGAACCTTGAACGTAGGCCATGGTCACAGGCACACCAACCTTCAAAACATCGACGCAATACCGGGACTGCGAGAATTCCTGCATTGCCCAAGTCAGGATATCCGATTTGCAGCGCGCAAATTCAGGGCTTTTCTCCTCCACGCCGGCCTGGTAAGGGACAATTTCAAGAAAGAAAGGGGCGTCGCAGCCGGCGCATTCCCGCCCAACCTGTTCGACCCACGCGCGCTTGCGCTCCATGATTTCCGGTGCATCGGAAAGGGCATAGTACAGCAAGACTTTAATGCAGTGTGCGCCGGCGTCGAGCAAACGGCGCACCGACCAGCCTTCCAGCAACCGAGGAAGACGGCCGGGAACATCGCGGTCGTAGCCGCTGACTTCGTAAGCCATCAGGAGGCCCGACGATGGTGAACGCTGACCTGCTGCAGGCAAACCGTATTCCGGCTCGAGAAGCACGGCACTGGCGTGCGGGGAGAGGACGCGCACCACAATGGATTTGAATTCCTCAAGGTGCTCGCGTGGGACGGCCGCTTTCTCGATTTTGAGTTCAGCAGAAAACAGCTTCCGCAGCGCGTCGCGCTGGTCCATGGCAAGCGCGGCAATGACGCCACGGGAATCCGAAACGGATTCGAGCCTCTTACGTTTGCCCGGCGAAAGCTTCACTCCGATTCCTCCGGTTGAGTGCTGCGCGCAACCCCCAGGCTGTCAGTTGCGACAAAAGGGCGAACCGGCGTCCGCCCCTTTGGTCATTCTAATTGTTTGCGTTTCCGCGAAGTAGAACGTAATCCGCCGGCAGAGCTGCGGTGCAGATTAGAAGTTCAGTCGCAACGCCAGTTGGATGACGCGAGGATCATGTCCCGGATCGAAAATGATGCCAAATGTGCCACAATCCACGCACGTGTCCGGATCGCCCATCCCAGTGCGGTTAAAGACGTTGAACATGTCCGCGCGGAACTCGGCTCCGACTCGTTCTGTAATCCGCGTATTCTTCACAATTCCAAAATCCTCGTTACTGTGACCTGGGCCACGGGTGCGCGGCAGAAAACCGGGCGAATTGCCAAAACGAAGAGCGAAGGAGTTGACGGGAGAAAGAGGTGGCGTCGCAAACGCAGCGGGATTCAGGTACTGCGTCCCGTTGGTCACGTCCAGGCCATGGGAGGGCACCGTCTGGGGAACTCCAGGGATGACATCCGCGCGCAGCCCGGCAAAAGAAAAGAAGCCGGGGGAGAAGGACGACGTGATCACCAGCGGGTCGCCTGAGTAGTAGTTCTGAATAGCGGTAACCTGCCAACCAGAGACCAAGCGATCTAGCGCGCCGCCGCTCGTCAGCCATCTTCTCCCGCGCCCAAATGGCAACTCATAGATCCATGTCAGCTTCAAGAATTGTGGAAAATCAAAGCTGGCGATGGCCTTTTCCGCCCTACGGTTATAAAAGTCCTGAACCACCTGGCTGCCGGAGGCATAAAGAGCGCTATCCGTGTCCGTGAGGGTCTTGGACCAGGTGTAGGCGGCGATGAAGCTCAGTCCGTGCCGTGTGGTCTTGCGAGCCATGAGCTGGAGAGAGTGATAAGTGGAATTTCCCATGGTCGGATAATTGTTGACCAGCCCCTGATACTGAGGAAAAGGCTGGATGGCCGCCGCCACCGTCGTGTCGTAGTTGTTTGTCTCGAAACTAGGATACGGTAGCTGGGTGATTCCGAAACTCGCGAGGATTGGGCCATTGACCGGGTCCGCCAGGTCGGTCGCCAAGTCATCGGCGAGAAGATCTCCCAAGGCCATGTATTTCGAAGGCGCCTGGTTGAAGGAGGCGCCGAAGTAGCCGTTCAAAAGGCGCGTGCCTTTGGAGCCCACATAGTCGGCCTGGAGCAGCACGTCGTGGGGCAGTAGATACTGCAGTCCGGCACTCCAGTTCTGTACATACGGCTGCGCCGCCGCGTTCCGCGGCATGAAGTCGAGAAACTGCCCGTTGGCCGATGCTGGGTCACGATTGGGAAGTGGTGGTCCCGTATACGGGGGAACACCTACCTGTGCCTGCGCTGGCAAAGGAGCAGACTTTAGCGTCGACAAGTACGTAACCGGATCTTGGGAAAATCCGGTAGGAGAGCCTCCCCTGTTCAAATTCACAGCGCTGTTGAACCCGAAAAGATTCTGGCTGCCAAAATTGTTTTCGATAGGAGGACCATAAGAGATGCCGTATCCGCCACGAAAAACGAGATCCTTATAGAATTGGTAAGCCAGGCCAATCCGCGGCCCGAACTCTTTGTAGTAATAGTCTTGGAAAGAGCTGCGGCGGATACAGGTTTGGCAGCTGCCAAGGAAAACCAGGGCGCCGGGAATGTTGTCGGCGCCAGGGTTTGGGACGGTTGGGTCAAATCCCGACTGGCGGCTCAACACCTCCCTCTGGGGAAGCGGAATTTCCCAACGAAGCCCAAGGTTGAGGGTCAGCTTAGAAGTCGCCTTGAAGTCATCTTGGGCGAAGAAGGCATACAAGCCAGCCCGGTAGCCTGGTTCGGTGGTGTATACCGAGCGGCTGCCGTGATTGACAGCCCCTAGGATGAAACTGGCAAAGGGATGTCCCGTCTTAGAGGTAAACCCCGGGAGCGAGGTCTCCCGGTCAGTGAACGTGAAATCGCCTGATAGAGGACCGGGTTCGTACGTGTTGTACCGATAGCGGCGGAATTCCCCGCCGAACTTCAGGCTATGCTTGCCACGCAAATAGCTGAACGTATCTTGGTAGACGTAACTCTCAGAGGGGTCAATGTTCTTGCATCCCACACCAAAAAGCGGAGCAACGGGAACGTGACCGCTAAAGCGTAAGGGCGGGAAACAGTCATTTGGAAGGCCAGGAATCCCCAGTTGGGGAGTGAATTTGGCGTTGTCGGTGATGTTGTTTTTGTTTTGAAAGCGGTTGTATCCAACCGAGAATTCATTCACGCTGCGGCTGCTGATGGTCCATGCATGGGCGATGCGCACCTGCGGACCGCCCACAATCTGTCGCTTGACAGGGTTGATGGGCTGTCCGGGAAAAGGCAAGAATGTCCTGCTGTTGTTCCTGTTATACCGGTCCCGCTGATTCCACGTGAAGGATCCCCATATCTTTTGCTTGCTCGTAAGGACGTGATCGATTTTGCCGGTATACGCGTTCCTTGACAGGATCGGGCAGCAACCATTGAGCCTGAAGGCGTTATTGGCGTCCCCGGGCAACGAGGGGTCAGGGATCAGGGGGAGGAGAACGGAAGTGGCGTTACTGAACTGAGGTGCGGGAATGACATTCAAGTTGCCGCCCGACGAGAAGGGATCCCGGATGACTGCGTCCGCGTTCGCCGTTAAACCGGTTTTCGCGTCAACTTGCCCTGCAGTCACATTGCGCGTGGTTGTCGGGTCGTAGATCTCATTGCTAAAGACGGGTCGACCTAGCGCGTCAGTGCCGACCTGGGATCCCAACCAGGAACTGAAATCGCCGCTCTTCATCGCGGCTGTCGGCAACGTCATCTTGCCCGCAAAAGCAAAGCTTCGGAAGCGATCGCCTTCGTAGTTGAAAAAGAAAAACGTGTGATCTCTTCTGATTGGACCACCGATTGTGCCTCCGAAATTGTTTTCCTTCTGGTTGTCTTTGGGAGTGCCAAACGTGTCTGCCAGCACACCGGCGGCGTTAAAAACGGGGTTTTTGTTGTATTCAAAAAGCGTTCCATGAAAGTCATTGGTTCCTGATTTGTAGCTGAAGTTGGCGATTCCACCACCGGTCTCGCCGTACTCGGCAGAATAATTGGACGTCTGGACTTTGAATTCGCCAATTGCGTCTGTCCCCGGACTGAACTCATCCAAGCTTCCGCCGCTTAGGTCGTAACGACCAATGGTGACCCCATCAATCAGGATTTCATGGCTGAACAGTTGACCGCCGTTAATGGAACCAGAAAAGGTATCGCCAGCGGTTCCTGGAAGACTGGTAAAGATGAAAGTTTGTAGTTGCCTTCCTCCGTCACTAACTTGGATGGGCAGCGTCTCAAATTCCTGAGAGCTTACGGCCGAGCTAACCTCTGCAGTGGACGGCGTG
>Ga0307475_10001413_pt1 | contig 14261 bp, 18 predicted proteins | sample atmos_gasesECM1C_FD_203317 | JGI IMG/M metagenome (GOLD analysis project Ga0307475, IMG submission 203317) | Hardwood forest soil microbial communities from Morgan-Monroe State Forest, Indiana, United States - atmos_gasesECM1C_515 | ecosystem: Environmental > Terrestrial > Soil > Temperate... | reverse complement strand
CACCTGAGACCCTTGCGCTAGTGTGTCCACGATTCCTCTTTGTGGACACAAACAAATGTGTCCACAGAGTCTATCCTCTTCGACTATTCACACACTGTACAGACGGTCTGAATTTGACGCTTACGCTTCTTCTCTGCCTCGGTCTTTTGCGAAAGCAGACTGGTAAGCAGACTGGAAAGAGGCGTCGGACCCCCACCAAGACCCCCGAATGCGCCGGCGTACGAGGGTGAAAGCAACGGACTCGGGACGGGTGGGGCTGTACCTCCAGCGAGAGCTGAAAGTCCCCCGGCAAGGAATGGATTCGCTGGAGCTGGCTTGTATCTGTGCTGAAACTCGGTTTCAATTTCCTTGTCAAAAGCTTTGCCGTTATTGATATCGACCACGGTAAGGCGTTCAGGAAATTCAACAATTGTACAGTCGCCGTGACCGACATCCAGAAAATGAACGTCGAGGAACTGCATCCCATTACCTGACCAGACACTCATTTAGCCCCCGGTCGTACCAGTTCTGCATACCGGAGGAAAAGCTCGTAGGAATACTGGCGAAAAAACTTGAGGTAGCGATAGAAGAGAGTCACCCCAGTAAAAGCACTCAGCAAAGCCCAGCGCAGCAGCACGGGGTGATAGCCAAGTCTGTGGGCGATGAGGATTGTGATTGCAGTTACGATGAAGGCGAACGACATGTTGCGAGCGAATCCGTACTGATTTCGGAAGTCGTCTAGACGCGCTTGAAGGGGCGCGCTCACAGTGACGACGGGATACGCGTGGAGGAACAGGGCTTCCCCGGTACTCTTCGCACCGCGTGCCTCCGCCTGCTCGTTTACGCGTCTTTGTGTTTGTCCGGGGAGGGCGCGAAAGTAGTTTGGAAATAGCCAAGACAAAAACCGCCAACGCGGGGACTCGCCCATCAATGTTGACGCGGGGCGCTTCAGCAGCCTGCCCACGACCAGGTGTTCCATAATGAATGAGGAAAAGTGAGCAACAATGTGCCCACATACATACGCGAAGATAATTAGCGTGATGCCGAAAACTGGGGTAATTTCCTTCTGAGTTAGGAGTCCAGTCCCCAGTACATAGTCGGCAGTGACCACCCACACCGCGCCGGACGACAGGTAGGCAAAGAAATCGTAAACGCTAAAAGGAATTTTATCCACGGGCTGCGTTTATCCGATATGGACGAGCCCAACCTATTACTGAAGGTGCGGTTATCGCAAGCCGACATCGCCATCGCCGCGCAACGTTACTTCGAAGCGTCTGGTTTCGGAACGTCGGGCGTACCCGGCGCATCAGCGTTCTGCAACGTGGCGAAAGTCCTGAGGCGTTCCTTGGCTTGCTCTATGTTTTGCTGATGCTCTTCTAAATCACTCTCTTCGAGAATCCGTGCGCGGAATTTCCCTTGGTGCTTCTCCAGCACCGCGATTCGAACGGGGCCATTTATACCGCCGGGGTTTGTTTTCACCGCATGTTCGAGCGTCCAGGTTACCGCAAAGGTCGCGTCCTGAACGGTAGGCACGGTGCTACCCCAAAAGACTTCGCGCATCAACGCTAGGAAAGGGTCAGTAATCGGCTGACCGCTACCCATCGAGCAATACCACATCGTTTCGGTTTTGAATTCAGGCTGAAAATCAGAGACGGGAAACTCACACAGATGGGGCTTGTCGCCGAGTGCAAAGCCCACGAGTGCTCCGTACTGCGCGGGCCTTACTCCAGTTGAACCAAAATCGGTTAGCGTCCGTCGGCAGAGTTCCGTGCCAACACTGGTGAAGTGATTTGTGCCGAGAAAGACCTTTTCGGCGTGTGCTTTTTCAACGATGTAACCGAAGCGTTGTCCCAGCCCGACCTGTCCAGTTCCGGCGACAATGATTGTGTCGGAGACTATCTTTAGCTTTTCAGTCGGCTGTTCCATTATCGGCGGACCAATCCCCGAACCCGTTGTTGTCGAGCTGTCGGTCCCAATGACGAGTCCATCGCGGCAGAGCACGCCCACAACGGCTGTCATCTCTGAGCCTAACTTTGGAAAACGCTGTTCTCCCGCATCTCGGGGAACGCCTTATAGATTGCAGAAACGAGCGAAGAGAAGCTCTGCGTACGGACGAAGGCACAGGTTCTGATTATGAAGTCCTGCGTGAGGTGGGAAAGAGTATTCAGAGCCGCGGACCCCATTGCTTGGCCCTGAGGCGTAAGCGTATAAGTTCGCGGTGCCCACGCACTATAAATCGCTACGAACCCCTGCTGGGCCAACTGGTCCAGTTGCAGATACACATTCCTGTCGAATGGACCGTAGTGGTAAGGCTCGAAGTTGAAGTGTGGACCGCCAACCTTCTCGGGTATTTGGCGGTCAATCAGAAAGAGAAGCTTTTGAACTTGGACAGGCGTGTAGCAGTGCCCTCCACCGGGTGCCATTGCTGCCAAAACCAATTCGTCTCTTCTCATCAGGATTTAGTATACCTCAAGCGACCGCGCTAGGTTCTAGGTAGCTGCTCACGTAGGTAACAGCGCCCTCTCGTCCGCCCGTCCGGTACTCTTGATCGCCGTGGCGTCGCTGGTATACCTGTGGGTATGATGCCACTCATTCCCAAGTTTGGAGAGCCGGGCGGTCCGTGTGCTCATCCATGCGGACACTTGCAATGTGCCACGCTGATACAGGTTGCCGGGACGCTGTGCGCGAAGTGCGGTCGCAGAATTGGCTACGGACGCCAGTACATTTTAGTGAAAGGCGGCGCACTCATGCACGCCAAGTGTCCGAAGAAGAACAGGGAAGCGGCTTAACTCGTCTCTACGACTGAGCCCAAAAAGATGTCCGCCTGTCCCGTAGGTACACTGCCAATCACGACCACAGAACCGACCACGTTGTTCGGCACTCCCGCAGGAGCCACACTCAGAACTTTTACTTTGCCGAGGTAGGGATTTGGTGCGCCACTCGGCGCGACCGTGAGAACTTGGACCGTCCCGAGGAACGGGTTGCTTGCTCCCGCAGGAGCATCGCCTGCTGTGACGCTGCCCAAGAACGGCAGGTTTGAAGGAGGCGCACTTTTATAGAACGTCGCGATAACCGCCGGACCGAGTGTGCCTCCGCTGACGTTCGTCAAGGTCGCGGTTGCCGTGACGACGACCTTTGAAGTGACCTCGAAACCCTCGCTAAACGACGAGCGGAAAGTTCCATCATCCGCAGTTTCGGCGCCTTCGTTGCCGCCATCCCCGGTCCAAGTTATCGGGTCGTGGAATCCGTATTTTGCTTGGAATAGAGCAAGCCCGCATTCTTTGTCACGTGTGGTAGCACTCGATGTGCTGACAGCAGCAGACGACACTTGCGTGTTTGCGGAGTTGGGGTACACGCCGACCTTGTCGAGTGTGTCATAGCCCGCCACTTCGTAAACGTGCAAAGTGTACATCCCGGCCAGCGGGTCATTGTAGTTGACGGTCAGGGAACCACTTTGATTTGCGAGCGCGTAAACGAGAGCTGCAATGGCTGGCTCGCCAGAAAATCCATTGTTCGTGTACTCTTGAACGGCCACGGCGTATGATGTTCCAAAATTGTCACTGAATTTCGTGCCATCGTACGAAGTTACTTCACCATTTTGGTCCGCGATACCCACAACAATCAAATTACCCTTCGTTACCGGGGCGTTGAGCGCCACCGACGTGCTGCTGCTGTGCGCCACTGCGCTCTTGTGCTGTACGATTCCACCGCGGGCTGGGTCGGTAACAGAGCCAATCGTGAAGGCTGATACCGCAGCGTTAGACCCGTCGCCGCTCCCAAACAATGCTAACGCAACCTTTCCTGAAGCTACGCTGATGTCCGTCGTCGAAAATAGAAGAGTGCCGTTCTTATACGCGGAGATTGTTGTACCAAAGGCCACAAAACGAAAAGCGTCGCCAGGTGTGAACGGAAGAGCAACATCGATATACAGAGCCGTGAGCGCGCCACCTACCGCGCGGGTAATGGAAAAGACGACAGTTCCGTCCCCGTTGTCGGTTAATTCAAAATCATAGCCCGATGCCCGTGGGTTGTTGGATGAGCGAAGAAAGACATCCGCTTCCGAGTGGCCGCTTAGGCTGCTGAAAGTGATGTCAACATATTGGTCATCAGAGGGGGTAAGACCCGAATACAGCGCAAAGCCGCTCGGTGTTCCTTCTATTTTGTGATTCTTCTGCTGAAGCTCTGTGAAAGTTGCGACGGTCGTCCACTTCGCCGGGTCGATGGGATTCGCGTCGGGACCTGTCAGGTCCACAACGGCTAAAGGCGTGTAGGTTATCACTTGATTTGCTCCTGCTCTATGTGGGTCGTGTTACAGAATTTCTGCGCGTTCAAGAATTGTTCACGGGGCAGTAGAAAGTTGCGTGCCATCGGAATCCAATCTCTTCCGGGTAGTCACTCGTGCATGTTGTATGCGAGCACGTGGTTGGTTCCGCGCACGGGATGCTCTCGCGCCAAATGTTCCAAACGCCGCGCTTGTTGTGTGCTTGCATGTCTCGGGTGGCCCAACGAACATTCCCGATTTCGTAATTGCCCAAAGGTGAAATCCTATCAAGCGAATATTCTGGTGACGGGCGCGGGCCGAGTTCCAAGTAGAAAAGTTCAACGCTGTCCAACAGAAATTCAATCCCACGTCCACCATAAAAAGACCAGCATGGAAGCTTTTCGTTTTGACATCGATATTTCGCGTTCATGAACGCGCGATATTCCGGCGTGCCACTCATGCCGTGCGTTTTGGTCGGGCGCTTTGGCTTCGGAGTGAATTTCCCGCTTCTGTGACCCGCAATGAATGGCTTCGGTTCGCCCTTCACCAGACCCCAACAAAGATTGGAACGCTTCGCACGTCGCGGACGCCTACCACATCCGCAGAGACAACTTCCAGGTTTGATTTGCGACTCACCCATGCGGAACACACGTCGGATGTTAGGAAAATCTAGCGGCTCATCTTCAGCTTGGCCAGTCCGACGTCCCGGAGTGCGCCGGTAACTACTTCGATTTCTTCCTCTGTGCAGCCGTCCTTGCGGAGTTGTTCTTGCCGTTCGCGCCACGTCATCTTTAGAAGCTCACTCAGCTTGCACAGCATGATGCCCTTGCAAAGTGGAAACTCGTGGCGATACCACAGCGAGTAAAGCAAGTATTTGATGAGCTTCATGTCGCTTCCTCTCAAAAAGTCGGCACTCTGTAAATTGTCTCTACGAAATCGACGCCCGGTTTCCAGTCCGGGCTCCCCTCAGTTGGTGGATGGCACGCTCGACACACACCGACCACGTTTTTTGGAACGGTAAAAAGGTCCGGGCGCACGCGTGGACTGATTAGGTGGTGGAAAATTGCGACAAGCTCGGTGCATCGTACGCCGTTGAGGATGCGCTGACAAATGACATTGCCATGGGACATGAGGACGGTGCGAAATGTCTCCCAACCATACCGCGGTTCGGTGTAGAGGCAATGCACAGGGTCGGTTTGCCGAGCCTTGTAGTACTCGCGCTCGCGCTGCTTCACTGAATTGTTTTTCTCGTGGTCGGCACAATAGCCACTCTTGGCGGTTGTGCGCTTGTAGCAGCCGCGTTCGTTGCATTGTTGGGGGAGTCGGTTTGCCAATCTTCTTCTCCTAAACCAGTTTGACTATGCCATCCCACGCGCAGACCGCCGGTGGAACGTATGCGAGGAAGCTCGCCATTGCGTTCGCTGCTGCAACGGCACAGTCGATTTTCTCCCGCGATTTGTTCTTGCTAAACATCACCCTACCGTTCTTGTTGTGCTCGAGCATCACATTGGAGAAGCACCAATTCGCAACCGGATTCCCATGCGTGCACAACTTGCCCTGCACGACTAGCCGCTCAAGCCGCTGAATCGGTTCGTCCAACCAGAAGCCCTGCTGCACTTTGCAGACATTCATTCCTTCTTGCGTCAACTGCTGCGTTAGGTCGCTCGCGTGGGCTATGTCGAATCCAAGTTCATGGACCTTGAACTTCTCGCGCACCGCCAGAATGTCACGACGGACACATCCGAAGTCAGTCACCTCGCCGGGCGTGGCCGTGATAAATCCCTGCTCATTCCAAAAGCGGTACGGGACACGATGCTCCTGACTTCGCGTGATGATGTTTTCTTCTGGCACCCAAACACGAAACAGGCATTCGAAGATTCCTTCTTCCTCAAGCGGCGGGAAAAGGATAGCCAGAACGCTCAAGTCATTTTTCACAGCTAGGTCGAGACCGAGAAAAGCCAAGCGTCCCTCGAGACGTTTCTCTGCCGCCGCAATTCTCTCGACCGTGGTAACGAGCTTGTCGGCTTCAGTGAGGTACGCATTCCCCGGCTTGCTAAGGTCGTCGATGCTCACCCACCCGGACTGCGAGATGCTGGGCCAAATGTTCAGGTTGTAGCGGAGGAAGTCATACTTGGTCGTGGGCATCGTCCTTGCGAGCTTTGCACCACTCCGCAAGTTGTCCAACGGTACGAGTGTGCCGAGTGAAGGGTTTGCCTTTCCCCACACACTCTCATCTTTCCAATCGTCGAGGTCGTCCAGCGTGGCGATGAACGCGAAAAATTCATCGTCTGGCGCGGTGCCGTCGATGACCTGCAAGGCATGTTGCCTCTGCTCCCACGCTATCTGCTCACGCGAATTGCCTGCCGTCGTGATTGAGAGGAGGAGGGGCTGTTGGCGGCCAGCCATCGAACTGCGGAAAACGTTGAACAGTTCCCCGGTCGGATGGTCACCCAACTCGTCGAGGAGCCCCAGCGCCATATTTCTTCCGTTCAACTTGTCCGAGTTAGCCGCAAGGGGCTGAAACGTGCCATCAGTGGCAGGAAATTCAATCGAAGCGTTAGCTCCCTTAAAAGTTTCTGTTCGGGACATCAAATCTTCTGATTCGTTGCGTAGCCTGAGGGCTTCCCGAAAGCAAATGCTTTGGGCTTGAGCTTTCGTTGTGGCGGCCACGTAAACTTCAGGTCTTTTCTCGCCATCGCCCTGCGGGTCTGCGTGGTACAAACCGAGGGCTGCAAGCAGGGAGGTCTTTCCGTTCTTCTTTGCTACCTCGATGTGTGCTTGCCGGAAGCGGCGTAACCCGTTGGTCTTCTTGAAGCCATAGAGGTTCGCCAGTATGAAAACCTGCCACGGTAGGAGCGTGCCTAGCGTCAGGCTCGAGATGTAGTTCACGACGTGCTGCGCGCCCTTTGGGTCGAACGTAAAATGCTCGGTTCCGCTTGCGAGGTCGTCGAGGAACCGCTGACATGCTTGTATAACGAACTTCCCGGCGACGATGGTGCCGCTCGTGACATCAACCGCGTAAGCTTTTGCGACTGCGGCAGCGTCCGGCACTACCGGGGGAGCCGGGGCGGATTGATCAGCTACCGGGGCTGGGGCTTGCGGCTCGGGAAAAGGTGCGCGGTCTCGCCATTCCTTCAAGCACTCAAAGAGCGCCGCATCATCACCAGCCAGCTTTGCTTCCACACTGCGGAACAGCAAATCACCATCGGTCTTAGCCAATTTCCTTTTCTTGCTCAGCAGGGCTGTCTGCCGGTTCCATTCATCGCGAACCTTGCGGTCAAGCCCTTGGGGTCGTGGCGGCTCGCCAAGCTCGAAAGCAGGGTTCTCCTCAGCCCGCCGGGCAGCCTTCTGCTCGGCGCTTAAATACCTGTGAATGCTGCCGGAATTCTTCTTTTTGCTCACAAATCTCCGCTAAATCCCTGCTGAATGGATAAGGAAATCAAAATTTCCGTCGCCCCAACACCGTAGAATTTGAAAAAATACTAAGCTGCGGTTCCGGCAAAGGGATCGACAAGCCAAAATCACTACCCCCACTGGTCATTCTCTTTCTCGCCACAGCGTCCTAGGAGCAGGGCGAACGGTGCTACTTGCCCCTTGTTTGAGAGCCTTGCGAGCGGTTTGAACCCGGTTTCAAGCCCTTTGCTGTGGCTATTCTGCGGTTCAGCTCCCTGACCACTTCCACCACTTGCTCACGGGCTAGCCGGCACAAGTGGGCCGCAAGCAAAACGTCCTCGCCTATCGAGCTGTCCGGTCCCAGCTCATAGGCAATGTCGCGGAGTGCGAGTCCTGCGTTGTCTACGGGGTCTGCCTGCTTCACGATGCGGTTGCTCAACTCCTGTGCTTCTGCTATCGGTATACCCTTTGCTGCTTTCATTGCTTTGGCCCTCCTATTGGCCCAAACTTGTTTGCACTGCTCGCTGCTACCCCGCCTGTACCCCGCCAGCTCAATACGCCGGTACATTCCTCGGGCTATCTCGAGCTATCTCGCCGCTCTAGTGGTTAGCCCTTACCTGGCTCTTTCTCACATGGTAGAACCGCTCTATGAGTGTTCCTGGCTGTTCAAGCGCGGATTTGGATACCAGTAGTAAGCAGCAGTGGAGCCACACGCTTCCGGTAGCGAGATGCGGGGCGCTCTTTTAAGTGGAGCAAGAGCCTCAGTCCTTTGTGTAGTATTCGCGGAGCGGGCTTGCTGCTTTTCTTCTGTTCGCATTTTCTTCAGAGCTCCTGTTTTAGATTCTTCTGTACGCTCAAGCTCGCATGTTGTTTCTGCGAGGCTTAGATTCTTCTGCTCCAGGCTCCCCTCCTGTGTGTGTTAGCCCTTTTACTAAGTAAAAGGGGCTAATAACACAGCACAGGTATGGGCAAACTGTGTTAACACAGCGATTAACACAGCTAACACAAGGCAGCTAACACAGCTCACGATTCCATGCTGACGTTTGAGTGGACCCACAAACCCTGTTCGCTATCGAAGCACCAGCCCTCGCCGCCAAGCCGAGTCCGGAGACGCTGTAGGCTGATGCCTGTCTCGCGCACCAGCTTACGCAAGGAGGTTTTGGGGTCGGCTGTGAGCAGTCCAATGGCTTGATCAAACCTTGTGTCCGCGACGACTGGCTCGTTCTCGACCTCACCAGACAGGATGACAAAGTCGCCCTGCTCGTCGATGTACGGACGCCCTTGAATACGGAAAGGGTCTACAGGCTCAAAGTCGCGCGGCTTGACACACATCACGAAAAGCCGGGTAAGGTTCCGGCTCTCTTCCGTGTATTCGTCAACCCATCGTGCGCCGTCCTTCTTCTTGTCAAAGGCAATGCCCCAAACCGCGTCGCACATTGCGCCGAAATCGCCCGTACCGCGGAGGACGTTTTCAAGGGTCATTGTGATGTTGTCAGATGCGCCTGAGCTTTTCGGGCTGTGATGCAAACAGATGACGCTCGGTGCCCCGGCTCTGACCAGCGCAAGCACTACGGACGCTAGTCCCATTTGATTTTCCGATGAGCTGTTCTCGTCCGCGCCTGTTCTGAAACGAATCGCCGTGTCGAGGAACACGACGGGCTTCAGGTTACGGATGGCAGCAAGCAGGTCGGCGCTCTTGAGGTCACAAACGCCGTCGCGCAGAGTTTGGCAATAGAACCATTCGTCCATCGGCATGCCCAACCGTTCAAGGCGCTGGCGCAACGAGCGGTCGCCCATTTCAGGTACAAGGTACAGGACGTTGCATTGCTCGGGGACTTCGAACGTACCAAGGAACGGCTTGTGGGTCGTCAACGCTTTCGCCATCGACAGAGCCAGCCACGTCTTACCGACGCCCGATAGTGAGCCAAGAAACGTGACGCCTTCGGGCAGGATGCCTTTGATGAGCATCTTGATTTCGCCATCGGCGAGTTGTGAGCCTGTTCGAAACGCGGACCGCCACGGAGGATTCTTGACCGCAGTTTCTGCCAAGCCCAACAGTTTGTCGTAGAACCCAGCCGGATCCTGCTTGTACAGGTCACCGACATCCTTTGCGTCGCCGCTGTCCTTACCACGGAACTGCCAGCGCACGCGGAACGTCTTGTACTCGGGCAGTTGCTTTGACCACGCCGCCCAGTTCTTATCGCCAGGTTCGTCCATGTCCGTGACGATGAAAATCTGCTCGGCTATGTCACAGAGTTCTTTGAAAACCGACTCGTCGTACTTGAGCTTGCCTTCCTTGTCGAGCGAACTGGTAGCCGACGACACGCTCACAGCATTCAGTCCGTGGCTCCGGAGCATGCAGGCGTCAAGCTCAGACTCCGTGACCCACACTTCGGGGTTGAGCAGAGCTTCTTTCCGCAAGGCTTCGAAGCCGTACAGCAAGTCGTCGCTCGGTGCACCCTTGATGTGGCGGAACTTTTGAACACGACCGTCGGAATCTGTTGGCGGGTTTATGGCGCGGATTTTGTAGACAGGCACATCGCTCGCTGATTTCACGCCGTAGGGAATCGTGACCGCGAGGCCGAGTCCCGGGTAGTTCACTGCGCCAAGTCCGGCTTGCTCTGCCACTGCCATGCTGATACCGCGAGACTCAAGGAACTTAGCGATTTCAGGTAGACGTTTGATCGCCGCAGCTTGGTCTATTTTGAAAGAGGGTTCTTCCGTGGACTTCGGTGATTCGGCTTTGACGCCCACTTCGGTTCTGAGGGTTTCAAGAGCCTGTTTGAACGGAACCTTGTCCGCCAGCTCAATGAACTTGAGCACGTCACCGTGTTTGCTGCACGGGTGACATGAAAACAGAAGGACGTTCGGGTCATCTTTCGCCGGGTAGATTGAGAATGATGGTGTCTTGTCGGCGTGAAAGGGGCATTTTGCCGACCACTGTGCGCCCTTTTGCGTGAGTCCGCGTAGGCGCTTCTGGTACGGCGCGATTCCAGCGCGGTGCTTTAGTTCAAGCGTGGCGTCAAGAGACACGGAACCCCGCACTGTTCAAAAGACGTTGGGTTTTCTGTATTGCAGTCATTTGGTTCTCTTCATGGAAAAGAGTTTGAGGCCGGTGGTTAGACCGGCCCCAAGGTGTAAGCGTTGCGGGTGACTAGTCCGCGTGGGCGTAGAAGCTCGAACGAAGAAATTGTTGGCCGCACCTAGTCAGGGCGCGAGTCCCACTGCTCACATCACTGCGCACTTCTGTTACGGGATTGCTACTGCATGTGTGCTCGCCGGGCCGTTCCCTAGCATCCCGACAAGTGGGTACTTCTGAGGTTAGGAACCCGTGACTTCGGCTCCAATGGAAAAGAGTGTATACCAGTCGGCTACGTCTGTCAAGAGGTATTTAGTCTCGCAGACAGAAAATGCGGCGAGGCTTCCATGCACCAACGGGCGTCAGTGTACGTGCCCCCGCCGCGAGGCCGCACGTGAGCCAAAACGCCCGCCGTATGTTACGCCGCGCCAACGCTGGCTGCTTGTGGTTCAAGCTTCTTTTTCTGCTCCAAGAAGGTTCCGACCACATCGTCGTCAGTGAAAATTGGTAGATTCCCGGCGTCTACGTGAACCTTCTGGAGGGTTTCTGAGAACTCCCTACCGTCAAAGCCCAAGAAGCGAATCTTGACGGGAGCTTCCCACTCATAAATCGAGGTGATCATTACTCCACGCCCAGCCCGGACGTGAACGTAGTCGAGTGTCTCGCGCATAATGACTTCACCGCTGGCGTCGTACACGTCAACGAACAATGGGTACGCGCCACGGTCCCGGTCGAACTGACGCTTCATTTCTCGAATTTTTGCTGCATAGCCGATGAACGGCAACTGCTCAGGTTTGAACATATTCTCTACCTTGACAGGACCCACATCGGCTGAGGCTTACCGCCGTTCCACGAACGTCGGCGCAACAAGTTGGGGTTCCACCCGCACATATCTATCTCGGCTACAAAGCCTAACTGTTGAAGAGCCTCAAGGTTCTTGCGAATGGTCTCTTCCGTTATCTCATCAGGCCACAGCCTGAAAAAGTAGACTTGGTTGATGTCTTCTGATTCGTGGATACCGCTGATAAGCGGTGTCAGAAACACAAGGTCGAGCGGGTCGTCCTTGTGGAGTTTCTTAACCTGTTCCATCACGGCGGACAGAACCCCATCCAAATCTGTGTCCAGTCGAGGGTATGCACTTTTGGTTGACATCACGCCCTCCCTTCTGCAAGCAAAGCGACGGCTAGGCGGTCACGCTGCTCATCGGAACATCCCGGTAGGAGCTTGAGGCGCGTTTTGAGCATGTTCCCCTGTTGATACTCCCTTGTGCGAGGCCCGTTGACCCAGTACTTATCATCTGTGAGCAGTAATCGAACCTTACCAGTCGGGTCCTCGCAGGGTACGGCGGGTCCAACCCCGAGACGACGAGTTAATCCAACACGGGCAACGTCACCAAAGGCACGGTGGTGGTAAAAAGTATTCGAATCCATGGAAATTTGACCCCGAAAGATTTGTTGAGGAGTACTAGTTACTCAGGTGGGAAGACCCTTGAGGAGTTGGCTCGACAAGGGAAGGGTATCACGGATTCGGAATTTGTCAAGGACTTTCTTGCCACTCTTGTTGCCACTCTTGGAGTTCTGGACCATCGTCAGACAGCAAAGCCATCGCCTTGTAGAATCGCTGTAACCAGCACGACCACGATGTTGCAATTCATGCTTTCCTCCGGCACCGGAGCCTAACACCGCTAGTGATGATGAACGACCCGATGGATTCGTTCTCGCAATTTCCAAAACCAACCTACTTCATGGGGAGCAATTGCTAGCGCAGCAAGCTCCTTGCTGTACTTCCTATCAAACGCACATTCGGGATTGAAGGACCGTTTTATTAGCACATCCAATTCTTTCTTCTCAGTTTCGTTTTTGACCGTCTTCATCCTCTCACGAATGGCATCTTCTATGCGGGTTAGCGCCTCTATGGTTTCCAAGGCCTCAAGATTCGTCCCCTTGCCACCTGCTGAAATACTATCGGCGTGCGCGTACCTGATTACACTCTCAGCCTCGCCGCCCGTTAGTCGCTCAACAACCCCCTCTGGCATCCAACGAACTTCCAAGTACTCCGGGGTGTGGTCCAATACAAAACCACTCTTGCCGCTCTTGCTGGGACCTAACGAGCAGACGTCGCCACGCCTCCAAGGGTACTTGCGCGGGTCAAGCGGCGGCTGTGATGTTGGCATCGGATTTTGGATTATCCCACAAAATTCCATCTCCGTACCGCGATACATTGAAGAGCGGCAGCCGCGCTGTTTACTGCGTGAGCACGTCTGTACTGCGGACCCGTTGGGCGTTTTGGCTGAATCGTGGGACACTGTCGCGTATCTTAGGTGTCCGAAATGTCAGAAGCTCCCAAAAAGCAGGCTCAAGGAAGTGGATGGTGGCCTTCAGTGGAAACTGAAGAAGAGGCTAAAGGAGCCGCTCATCAAGGAGCCGGGGCTGCTGTTTGTGTTGCTAGCGTTACCGCCCTGTTCTCCGTACTTGCAATGTTCAATATTCGAATCCTACCCGGCTTTTCTCCGCTCTCGCTTGTTGACGCGGGACTGTTCGCATTTATGGCGTGGAGAATCTACAGGATGTCGAGAGCGTGGGCCTTAGTAGGACTGCTGGGGTATGTCTCGGAGCGCGCGTATTCTATCTATGCTGGTGGTTCCACGGCGACGGCAGGCTGGGTCGTCGGAGTGGTCATTCTACTGGGCTTCGTCAACGGTGTGCGCGGTGCATTTGCATATCACAGGTTGTCCGCGTTGCGAAGTGTGGCGGTCAATGGTAGCGGGTCTATGTAAAGACTGTACCGTTTCTGTACCGCTTGGACCCTTGGTGGGCTGCAACGCCGTTAACAACACGGGACTTAGAATTTACCCTTATAGTTCGACTCCCACCCCGGGCACCAGTTTTTCCCTTTTGTTTTGAATCAGTTGACGCGTTGCCGTTCGCCGTGTAACCGCCGTGTAACTTTTTCTTCGGGAAGAACAATGGGATCACGGCTCCAGGCACGCTCTAAATCGGCCTCCAGCTGCGCCTGTCGAGAGCGCACCCAGGGGTTGTAGTGCCTCTCTGTAACCCCGACGCTCTGGTGTCCGAGAAGGATCGAGACTCGTTCAATAGGGATCCCCAGCGCCCAGAGAGAATTCGCAAATCTCGCAACTGCCGAAGGCCTTGGACGGGACGAAGCGGAAGCTTTGCTTAAGCAGGGCACCGGGAAATTTTGGAAAGTCCGCAAAGGCCCGAGAACGAAGATGATCTACGTTCTCCGGAAGATTAGTGGTGGCAACATTGCTGCCTAATTGCCGGTGAACAAAACGCTGGCGGAATAGAGTAGCCTAGCAGCCTAAACCCTACGCACCGGCTGCTAGGCTAACTTTTGGTTCTGGTTGTCCATTAATCCGACTATCTGAAGTCATTGGGGCGATGTTCCTCGCACGCCTGACGACCCCCGCCTGGCCTTTGGTCTACTCGCGCATTTACTTTCCCGTTGGTCACAGGTTGGGGAGTCCCCGGATAAATTGAACCTGTAGGACAATTCGCAGCCTGGGGGAACTTGTCCGATTAGGCGACT
>Ga0307475_10001405_pt1 | contig 14316 bp, 5 predicted proteins | sample atmos_gasesECM1C_FD_203317 | JGI IMG/M metagenome (GOLD analysis project Ga0307475, IMG submission 203317) | Hardwood forest soil microbial communities from Morgan-Monroe State Forest, Indiana, United States - atmos_gasesECM1C_515 | ecosystem: Environmental > Terrestrial > Soil > Temperate... | reverse complement strand
TCGAAACCATGCAAGACAAGATTCGCTCCACGCACCTGCACGACAATCACGGCGAGCGCGATGAACACTTGTGGATCGGCGAAGGCACCATCGATTGGGAAGAAGCCATGTCGTTGCTACGCTCCGCGCCGCATGTACCGGCCATGCTGCTGGAGATTACCGGCGATTCGCAGAAAGAGATCGCCGCAGGCGCAAGCGAAAGCTTTGAACGCCTGGAAAAGGCGCTGGACCCAGCAGAAAAGCAGATGGCAGAAAGGTGAAGAGGGGAAGGGCGGCTGAACCTTTTTGCGCGACTTGCGAGATGTTCGAGCAGGGGTCTTGGCGGGCGAAAGGTAAAGGGCCGTAGGCCCGAGCGCCAAACGTCAGCCCACAGCGTGAGCTGTGGGTCGGTGAGCGAAGTACATGCAGAGCGCCGTAGGCGCGGCACCCTACACACCGATGAAAGGTGCCGTGCCTCCGGCACTCTGATCCATAAAAGCCCACCCACAGCTAAGGCTGTGGGCTGACATTTGGCATTCGGGCCTACGGCCCTGGTTTAATGCCGTTTTATAAACCAAGGTATTAAGACAACACAAAAGACTCATGGAAGCCACACAAACCCAAACCACCACCACCGCCCCCGTCACCTCCATCGCCCAAATTGGGACGCGCGAAGGGCAAGACGTCACCATCCGCGGATGGCTTTACAACCTGCGCGAGAGCGGAAAACTTCTCTTTCCTATTTTTCGCGATGGCAGCGGACAGATTCAGGGCGTAGTGCCCAAGAGCGCCGTCTCGGCTGAAACCTTCGAGAGCGTGAAGCATCTCACGCAGGAATCCGCCGTCATCGTCACTGGCAAGGTTCGCGCCGACAAACGCGCTCCCGGCGGCTACGAGCTCGACGTCAGCGATGTGCAGGTGCTGCAGCGCGTTCCCGAAGACGACCCCTTTCCCATTTCGCTTAAGGAACATGGGGTGGACTTCCTCATGGAGCACCGCCATCTATGGATTCGCACGCCGCGTCAGGCCGCGATTTTGCGGACTCGCGCCGAGATCATCAAAGCCGCCAGGGATTTCTTCGACGATCGCGGCTTCACTTTGACCGACCCGCCTATCCTCACGCCAGCAGCCTGTGAAGGAACGACCACGCTCTTTCCCGTCGATTACTTCGAGGAGCAGGCATATCTCACGCAGTCCGGACAGCTCTACATCGAAGCCACTGCCATGGCGCTGGGCAAGGTCTATTCCTTCGGCCCGACCTTTCGCGCCGAGAAGTCGAAGACCCGCCGGCATCTCACCGAATTCTGGATGGTCGAGCCCGAAGTGGCATACGCCACACTCGACGACCTGATGCAATTAGCTGAGGAGTTCATCAGTTTTATTGTCGGACGCTGCCTGGAGCGGCGCCGCGCCGACCTCCAAACCATCGGCCGCGACGTCTCCAAGTTGGAAAACATCAAGGTTCCCTTCCCGCGTATCACCTATGACGAAGCCGTGCAGATGCTGCAAAAGGGCTTTGAGGAAGGAAAGCTCGAAACCAAGTTCGAGTGGGGCGGCGACTTCGGATCGCCCGACGAGACATACATCTCTTCGCAATTCGATCGGCCGGTGATGATCCATCGCTATCCTGCGGCGGTGAAGGCCTTCTATATGGAGCCTGATCCGCAGCGTCCCGAACTGGCACTGTGCGTCGATGTTCTCGCGCCTGAAGGCTACGGCGAGATTATCGGAGGCTCGCAGCGCATGGGCTCGTACGAGTTACTTCTGAAGCGAATCCACGAGCACGGCCTTCCCGAATCGGCATTTAAATGGTACCTGGACCTGCGCAAGTACGGTGGAGTGCCGCACTCCGGTTTCGGTATGGGAATCGAGCGCGCAGTTGCCTGGATCTGCGGGCTGGAACACGTGCGCGAGACGATTCCGTTTCCGAGGATGTTGCATCGGTTGTATCCGTGAAAAAGCTTCTAAGCTGCTGAGCTCCTACGCTTCTGAGCTGTAATCATGTGAGAGCTGCAATCATGTGAGAGAGGTCATACCCTATATTGACTGTCATCCTGAGGACGAACGACCAAGCGAAGCGCGGGAGAGAGGACGAAGGATCTCCCGGAATATGTCGCGCATGAATGCTCTCTCGCGGCTCTTCGGCCCAAACTCAAGGTTTTGGTGAAAGAGTCATAGCACCGGCCACTTAGCCCACAGATCGCGGGGGTCCTTCAGACTCGGGCGTTCGCCCTCGCGCAGGATGACAGAATTATGAGTTCCATATTGAAACTCGAACTAACTGACCGGCTGGAGTCCGTGCCTCATTACAACTCATGACCGAACCGAAACTTCCAAAGAACCCTCTCTCCCGCCCGCACGGCGCGCTCACCCAAGTCCCGGCGCGTAAAATCCGCGTCATCGGCGTACCGCTTGATCTGGGACAATCGCGCCGCGGCGTCGATATGGGACCTTCGGCCGTTCGCGTCGCCGGGCTTGAAGCTCGGCTTGAAGCGCTGGGTCTGGTCGTAGAGGACGCCGGCAATGTTCCTGTCGCCATCGCGGAAACCAAGAAGGAAGGAAATCCCCACGCGAAGTATCTGAAGGAAATTGCAGCTACCTGCGCCAAAGAAGCCGAACTGGTAGTTAAGACGCTGGAACAGGGCATGACTCCGCTGGTACTCGGCGGCGATCACTCCATTGCGGCAGGAACGGTCAGCGGCGTGGCCGAGTTTTACCGGCGCCAAGATCAACGCATCGGCCTCATCTGGATCGACGCGCACAGCGACATCAACACTCCTGAAACCTCTCCCAGCGGCAACGTGCATGGCATGCCGCTGGCTGCCATTCTGGGAATGTGGCCCGACGAACTCGCTCGCATCTATGATTTCTCACCCAAAGTTCTGCCGGAGAACACGGCGATCATCGGCGTTCGCGACATCGATCAGGCAGAGAAAGACAACATTCGCAAAGCCGGCGTCTCCGAGGTTTACACCATGCGCGATATCGACGAGCGCGGCATGCGCACCGTGATGGAAGAAGCGCTGCGCACCGCCGGCCGCGGCACTGCCGGATATCACGTGTCGCTCGACATGGATTGGATCGATCCTGAAGACGCTCCCGGCGTAGGCACTCCAGTGCGCGGCGGCGCCACTTACCGCGAAGCACATCTTGCCATGGAGATCATCGCCGACCACGGCCGCATGACCAGCATGGAAATCGTCGAAGTAAATCCCGTGATCGACGAGCACAATCGCACTGCCATGCTGGCAGTGGAACTTGCGATGTCGGCATTTGGGAAGAAGATTCTGTAGGTTCGCGAGGCACGCGTCTTGCTCTAAATGATCCGGTCAATTCCAATATGGAACTCTTAAGTCTGTCATCCTGAGCCGCCTTTCGGCGAAGGATCTTCCTCGATACTTAGGACGTAAATGCATTCAGTGCGGCTCTTCGGCCTATGCTTTGGTTTTTTGTGAAGGAGCCACACTCGCGGCAATTAAGTCTGACACATCGCGGGAGATCCTTCGCGCAAAAGAGGCGGCCAGGATGACAGTTCTATCAAGTTCACAGCAAATCCTTCGACTTGGTGAGTTGTTATTTGACCCATCCGCCTGAATCCCGTTCCTACCGGGTTCCTCCACAGGCAGGATGAAATGTCCGGCCACTCTGGTTTACACATGCAGCGCCGGGAACTCTGGCGCGCGCAACCGCGGAATCCTATTCGCCCCAGACTCCGCGAACAAGCAACCCCATCAGACGGAGGCACTCCTGTGCAATTACGACTTCTCGCCTGGCGTAAGCCGGCTCTTATGCTTTTCGCGCTGCTTGCTTGCAGCACACTCTTATCCGCTCAAGCTTACAAACAAACCAACTTAGATTCCGACTTCAATGTCGGCACGCCGCAGAATCCCGGCCTGGCGCCAAACCAGAGCGTTCACCTGCTCAATCCGTGGGGACTCATTTCCAGCAACACCAGCCCCTGGTGGATCGCCGACAATAACGGGGGGGTCTCTACCCTCTACAACGGCAACACCGGCGCGTTGCTTGGTCTGGTAGTAAACATTCCTCCGGTGGTGGGAGGAGTGGGCACGGGCACGCCGACCGGGGTGGTTTTCACCGGCGGGATCAAACCAGCCGGCAGCCAGACTGCGCTACCGGGCACGACGTTTCATTTCGGGAACAACACAGCCATCTTCAGCTTTGTTTCGGAGGACGGCAGGATCAGCGCCTGGCCTGGCCATGGCGACGCCCTCCAGATCGTACCGGCAAGCGACGCCGTGCCCGACCCAAACGTTGGACCGGTGTACAAAGGCGCAACCGTGGCTCCCATGACTTCTGGCGGGCCGCTCTTCCTTTATGTGACCAATTTCCGCCAGAACAAGATCGAGGTCTATGACAACAACTTCAATCCGGTGGACCTCAACAGCGGCCAAGGTGATTCCGACGAGGCTTTTCAGGATCGTCGAATTCCGCGTGGCTTTGCTCCCTTCAACATTCAGGAAGCAAATGGGAATTTGTATGTTACTTATGCCAAGCAGACAGGCGATAAGCATGACGATTTCGACGCGCCGGGTAATGGCTACGTGGACAAGTTTTCTCCTACGGGAAAATTGCTGCAGCGCCTGGAGCATGGAAACTGGCTGAACGCTCCCTGGGGCATCGCTTTGGCTCCGTCAGATTTCGGTTTCTACAGCAATCACCTTTTCGTGGGCAACGCCGGGAGCGGACAGATCGCCGTCTATGACGCCGATTCAGGACGCTTCGACGGTTTGCTGCGCGATAACACCGGGGCAAACGGACACGCATTGCAGAACGATCGTCTGTGGGCGCTCCGTTTTGGGAACGATGGTGGGGCTGGTCCACACAACTGGATGTTCTTCACCGCCGGCATCCTGGGTGAGCAACACGGCCTGTTCGGTTTCTTCACGCCCGATCCTGCGAGCGCAATCACCGTGTCAGATGATAACGGAGACGAATTTTAGAACCGCTACTCAACCTTATCGGTTTGGTAGCAAACCTCATCTCGACCCTTGCCGCTCCAGCCTGCGGCACAATCGGTCAGGAAGCGAAGGTAAGGAGTGGTTTTCCCTTCCTTCGTTTCGTGGCCGAACCTTTTGCTACGGCCAAAGTTCGTTCCTGCTAATTAGACTGCCCTAGACGTCCTGCGGGCGAATCGGGCAACAAATGCTGCCCAATTCCGCACAGCCAAAGCTCAGAACGGACATTCCATCCCCTGACGTTGTCTGGTTCTTATCCCTAAGTCTCTGGGTCTTCAAAGACGAAATCGCTTCTGTTATTGGCAGAAAACCTGCGCAATAGCTGTAAATTTGAAGTGTTCCATTTCTGGACCCTTGCCAGGAGCTCGGCTGAGCGCAGGCAAAAGGATGACGATGGAGACGCTGAACCAGGACGTTCGTTTCGCTGTTCGGATGTTGGTAAAGAATCCAGGCTTCACCACCGCAGTCGTGGTTTGCCTAATGTTGGGAATTGGCGCGACCACTGCAATTTTCAGCGTAGTGAACGCTGTCCTGTTGCGGCCGTTGCCCTACCGGGAGCCGGACCGGTTGGTTCGCGTCTATTCGGAGTTTCCTAAATTTCAAGGCGGTGGTCTTCGCCGCTTCTGGCTTTCGCCGCCGGAATTTTTCGATCTGCGGCGTGACGCCAAATCGTGGAAAACGCTCGACGCCTGGGTAAATAGCGGGGCCAACCTCGCCGGGACTACCAATCCAGTGCGCGCCACCGCGTCGTTCATTAGCGGCAGCACGCTGCAGACGCTGGGAGTCTCGCCCATTATGGGACGACTGATTACGCTGGAAGATGACGATCCAAAATCTCCCGCGGTAATCGACATCTCCTACGGCTTGTGGAAGACGGTCTTTGCCGGCGACAACTCGATTATCAACCATGAGGTCCTTCTTAACGGAGGAAAGGTGACTATCATCGGCGTGATGCCGGAAGGCTTCGCCTTTCCGCCGGGCGAAGTCGATCCACCTCAGGTTTGGGCGACGCTGCAAATCGATCCAGCGAGGCCAGGTAGCCGCGGATCGCATTTCCTGTATTTGTTGGGCAGGCTGAAAGACGGTGTTTCTCGCCAGCAGGCCCAGGCGGAGCTGGACTCACTTACCAAGTATTGGGGAGATACCGGTTCGGCGAAGGAGCATCATTTCAGCCTGGAGCGACACACGATTGTGAGCTATCCATTGCAGTCGGAAGTCGTAGGCAATATCCGTCCCGCGCTGTTGATGCTGTTTGGAGCCGTTGCGTTTGTGCTTCTCATCGCCTGCGTAAATGTCGCTAATCTTCTGCTGGCGCGGGCGGAAGCGCGTCAGCGCGAGATTGCGATTCGCAGCTCGCTGGGCGCGGGCGCCGGACGCCTGATGCGTCAATTCATAACCGAAGGCGTGCTGATGTCGTTCCTGGGAGCTGCCCTTGGGTTGCTGCTGGCTGTCGGCGGTTTGCAAATGATCAAGTACACCAATGCTGGGAGTATTCCCCGGTCGCAGGAGATCGGCGTCGATATGCACGTGCTCCTGTTTGCGCTAGGCATTTCGCTATTCACGGGAATTCTGTTCGGTCTGACTCCATTGTTCCACGTCGTGCTTCGAGACTTGCACCAGATTCTGAAAAATGCCGCCGCCTCCAGCACTGGAAGCGGCGGCTCGCAGATTTTCCGTCACATTCTAGTAGCAACGGAAATTTCGCTGGCTTTGGTTCTGCTCATCGGTTGCGGTCTCATGCTTCGAGCTTTCTGGAAGCTCCAGGAAGTGGACATTGGCGTGAATCCGCATTCGGTGCTTACCATGCAGGTGAATTTGCCAGGCGCGAGCTACACCGATAACAACAAAGTGCAGAGCTTTTGGATGCGTTTGGATGAGGCTGTCGCTCATCTACCGGGGATTGAGGCCTCGGCCATCGCTACTGGTCTCCCACCGCAACGGCGCGTGAACGCCAACGATACCGACATCGAAGGCTACGTGCGTAAACCCGATGGACCGATGGAAAACGTTGACTACTATCAGATCGTCACTCCCACCTACTTCAAGACGATGGGCATTCAGCTTATTGATGGACGCCTGTTCACCGACGCCGACCGTAATGGCGCTCCCGATGTAGCGATCATCAATCAAAGCATGGCGCGGATGTTTTATGGCAATCAGAGTCCAGTGGGTCGTAGGGTGCGACCGGGCAACATCGATCCCTGGTGCACTATCGTGGGGGTGGTCGCGGATGTTAAGAACGCGGGCATCGACAAGCCGACCGGCACGGAACTCTATTTGCCCTATAACCAGAAACAGGGTTCGAGCAATCGCAATACCGGTATGACTCTGTTTGTGCGCAGCACAATGCCTGCAAGCTCCCTGGTCGGCGCAGTGCGGCGCCAGCTCGCGGATCTCGATCCTCAAGTTCCGCTTTCGAAAATCGCTCCTATGGAAGAAGTAATCTCGACTGCACAAGCGCGTCCGCGCTTCCTGAGCGTTCTGCTGACGATCTTTTCCGCGGTTGCGCTGGTTCTTGCGGCGGTGGGAATTTACGGACTACTCGCCTATTCTGTAGCTCGCCGAACCAAAGAATTTGGGCTAAGAATGGCGCTCGGAGCGCAGCAGCAGGATGTGCTCGGTCTGGTTCTGAAGCAAGGCGCAATCATGGTTGCCAGCGGACTCTTCGCAGGGTTGATCGCAGCATTTGCGCTCACCAGATTGATGTCGAGCTTGCTATACCACGTTCGCGCCACCGACCCGCTGACGTTCATTGTGGTGCTTTTCGGACTCGCATTGGTTGCTATGCTCGCCAGCTACATTCCCGCAAGGCGTGCAACTAAAGTCAATCCGACGGTAACGTTGCGCTACGAGTAGCCGTTGCGATTGATGCTGAACATCGCTCGCGTTCCACCAACGATGGGGCCTAACCCGTTCCAGTTAAGCCTGAGGAAATGTCGGCGGAGTCATCGGGATCGGCAGCAGGGCCGGCGCGGGGGCTATCCATGCCGGCTTCGCCTGCGATTTGGGTACGATGGCGCGGAAGAAGCGGCAGCACTCTTGCCAGGTTCCCAGGATTTGCTGCGCCCATAGGCTTTCGGTAAGAAGGGCATGTACGCGAACGAGCATCTCGAGCTGCCGAAGCTGCTCGGGGGACGGCAATCCAAGTTCGATTGTTTCCTGATTGACGCGGGTTTCAGTAAGGTGAGTCGGATCGAAGACGAAAGCCTTCCCGCCAGTCATGCCCGCAGCGAAATTACATCCAATTTCCCCGAGCACCACGACGCAGCCACCAGTCATGTACTCGCAACCATGGTCTCCAAGCCCTTCCACCACGGCAACCGCTCCGGAGTTGCGAACCGCGAAGCGCTCGCCGGCTCGGCCAGCAGCGAACAGGCGTCCTGAAGTCGCCCCATACAACGCAACGTTGCCGAGAATCACGTTCTCGTTCGACTGCATGATCGCCTTGCCGCTGGGCTTTAGAATCAGCGCCCCACCGCAAAGCCCCTTGCCAACGTAATCATTCGCTTCGCCTGCGAGCGTGACCTCCATGCCATCGACGCAGAAGGCGCCAAACGACTGTCCGGCAGATCCGTGAAAGGACAAGCGAACTTCGCTGTTGGTAAGGCCGCGAGGCCCCAAGGCACGAACGATCTCTCCAGCGATAGCCGCTCCTGCGGAGCGATCCTGATTGTGGATGACGAACTCGCGATCGAAGTTTTGTCCATCGCGCACGGTGGCGACAATTTCCTGGGCGAGGCTCAAACCAAAATCGTCGCGGTCCGATGGACGATCATTCCTGGATGTCGTGCAGCGCGGAGCATCGCCTTCGGCCTTAAATAGTAATTGCGACAACTGCAATGGACCTTCGCGGGAAACTTCGCGCAGCAGATCCGTCCGGCCGGTGGCTTCCTTCAGCGAACATACGCCCAATTCGGCGAGCAGGATCCGGATATCTTCGGCGAGGCGCAGGAAGAAGGTCACAACGTGTTCCGGCTTGCCGCGGAACTTTGCTCGCAGCTCCGGACGTTGCGTCGCGATTCCGGCCGGGCAGGTATCGAGATGGCACTGCCGGGCCATGTCGCAGCCGATCGAGACCAGCGCTGCTGTGCCAAACGCGAATTCTTCCCCTCCCAACAACGACGCGATCACGACATCGCGCGCAGTACGCAAGCCTCCATCCACGCGCAGTCGCACGCGGCTGCGCAGGCCGTTACGCATAAGCGTTTGCTGTGTCTCCGCCAGTCCCAATTCCCAGGGCGCGCCGGCATGCTTGATGCTGCTGAGCGGAGAGGCGCCGGTGCCGCCCGAGTGTCCCGACACGACGATGTAATCGGCGTACGCCTTGGCGACCCCTGAAGCGATGGTTCCGATTCCCGCTTCGGAAACCAGTTTTACGCCGACGCGAGCGGCGGGATTTACCTGCTTAAGATCGTGGATGAGTTGAGCAATGTCTTCGATGCTGTAAATGTCATGATGTGGGGGAGGGCTGATCAGCGACATGCCAAGCTGAGCGTGCCGTAAGCGAGCGATGAGTTCCGTGACCTTGGCCGCGGGAAGTTGGCCGCCTTCGCCGGGCTTTGAGCCTTGCGCAATCTTGATCTCAAGCTCTTCGGCATTGACCAGGTATTCGGTTGTGACTCCGAATCGGCCGGACGCGACTTGCTTGATCTTGTTGTTGGCCTTCCTATCGGAGCGGTAAATCTCGGGATCCTCCCCGCCCTCTCCGGTGTTCGACTTGCCGCCAAGCAGATTCATCGCTTCGGACAACGTGCGGTGCGCCTCGGGACTGATAGAGCCAAGAGACATGGCGCTGCTCACGAAACGCCGCGCGACCTCCTCTGCCGGCTCGACCTGCTGCAGCGAAACCGGTTCTTCGGTGCGGGTGAAATCCAGCAGGTCGCGCAGGTTGTGGGGAGCTAGAGACTCCGCAGAAAGGGTGAATTCACTCCACGCCGATTGATCGAGCGAGGCTGCCCCTTTACCGCGAGCGACTCCAACGGCGTTCTGCATAGCACGCACGAGCGGCGGCGCCCAACCGTGCTGGTCGGCATTGTCGGCCTTGCGGTAGCGAATGGAGCCAGGGTCGGGCAACAAATCCGACCCGCGATCGGTTACCGCACGCCGCGCAAGCTCTTGCTCAAAAGTTTCAAAACCGATGTTGCCCACCAGGTTCGGGGTTCCCTGGAAGCAAAGCAGGACCAGGCGATCGTCGAAGCCGATGGTCTGGAAGAACTGACCCCCGCGATAGCTCGCGACATCGGAAATACCGAGCTTGGACATCACTTTTTTCAGCCCGTTCCTCAGAGCTTCAAGCAGCTTCTCCTGTGAATCGCAACTTCGCAGTGCCAGCCACGGACATACCGCGCCTGCTCCATATCCAATCAGTACGGCAACGTGGTGGACGTCCCAGCAATCTCCCGCCTCGGTGATGAGATCGCAGCGCATTCGCAGACCTTTGCCGATCAAATGATGATGGATGGCGCCAACTGCCATCGCCATGGGAATCGGAAGATGAGTGGAGCTGGCGTTGCGGTCCGACAGCAGGAGCAATTCGGCGCCGTTGCTCACAGCGTCTTCCGCACGCTCACACAGATTCACAAGCGAATGCTCCAGACCATCCATCGCTGGGAAAACGCATTCGAGTTCGGCGACTTTGACCAGGCACTGAGAGCGAACTCCGTCGAGCTGAGACTCCCCGAGAATGGGAGAGGAAAGGTCGAGAAGGGCGCCACCCGTGGAGACGCAGCGTGCTGCGTCTCTACAAGTTCCGAACAGGGATGGCTTGCGGCCAAGCGTCGTCCGCAGGGACATCATCAACTCTTCGCGCAGTGGATCGATGGGCGGATTGGTGACTTGCGCGAATCTTTGGCGGAAGTAGGTATAGAGGGAACGCGGAATGCGGGCGAGCGCTGACACCGGCGTATCGTCGCCCATCGACCAGACTGGCTCCTTGCCATCTCGCGCCATCGGAGCAATTACGAGCTTCAGATCCTCGCGCGTGTAGCCGAAGAGCGCCTGAATTTGCTCGGTAGGAGCAGAAACCAGGCTGGCGGGCGCACCGTCCACCTTCATTGCGTGAAAGCCGTTCTCACTGTGAGTTCTCAAAAGGTGTAGCTTGATGTTCTCCGCATCGAGGATTTCGTGCTGCTGGAGATCGACAGCCAGCATCTGGCCTGGACCCAGCCGGCCCTTGATGGCAACTCGCTCGTCATCCAAATCAAATAAGCCGACTTCGGAACCAGCTACCACCAATCCATCCTCTGTGACTTTGTAGCGCAGGGGACGAAGTCCGTTGCGATCAAGAGCCGCTCCCACGTAACGGCCGTCCGCAAATGCCACTGCGGCAGGACCGTCCCATGGTTCCATCATGGCCGCATGCTCACGGTAGAACGATGCGAGTTCCTGGAACGCAGAATGCGCTTGCCAGGCTGGCACCAGGAGCATCGCCAGACTGTGCAGAAGATCGCGGCCGGAGTGCAGCAGCAGTTCCGCTGTTTCGTCGAGATGGCAGGAATCCGATCCACCCTCCCGCAGCAGTGGCAGAAATTCCGGCGGAAGCTCGGTTTCGCGCGCTTTCATCCAGGAACGATTGGCGCAGATCGTGTTGATTTCTCCATTGTGGGCAAGCAGACGAAAAGGCTGCGCCAGCCACCAGGAAGGATGGGTGTTGGTCGCGTAGCGTTGATGAAACAGCATGAACGCCGTTTCAAAGTCCGGGTCGCGGAGGTCGGCATAGAACTCTCGCAGATGTCCGCCCGCGCACAGAGCCTTGTACACCACGGTTCGCGAGGAGAGAGAAGCGATGTAGCTTTTCAGGTTTGCTCTCTCGAATTGCTTGCGCGCGCGGTGCAGTCTGAGTTCGAAGTCTTCAGATTGGATTCCAGATTCGGGAACAACGATTGCTTGCCTGATGATTGGCATGGATTCAAGCGCCGTCTGTCCCAGGGCGTCGAAGTTCACCGGAACTTCGCGCCAGCAAAGCAGCTTCAGGCGCTCCTGCCGCAACGCTGTATCCAAGGCTTGAACCGGAGCCGCCAGGTCTTCGGCATCGACAAACACCATTCCCACGGCAAGACCGGTTCCGGCGGGAAGCTCGCATCTGGCTTCGTTCAGGAATCGTTCCAGGAGCCGTCGAGGCACGGCCGTAGTGATTCCCGCTCCGTCTCCGCTCCGTCCATCCGCGGCTACCGCGCCGCGGTGAGCTAGACGAGAAAGCGCTTCCAATCCCATCTGCAGCAGTGCGTGCGACGGCGAACCTGAAACCTGGGCGATGAAACCGACGCCGCAAGAATCATGCTCAAATCGGGGATCGTACAAACCTTGCTGCACAGCGGCCGCCTGATAGGAAATAGAGCGGAGTGCTGACACTGCGCTCAAAGCTAGCCTTCAGGTGTATCAGTCACAGTGGAAGCGCTCCAATCGAATCTTCAGATAGTGCGCATTGAAAAACCGAATCGCATTCCCCTGGTTCAATGCTCGAAACGCTGCCTTATAATATTGACATTTGTATAAGCGAGATTTATAGTTCTCATCACGAATCGGCAGGTAAGTAACATCCATGAACAGTGCATTAAAAGCGAGAAGCAGCGATTACAACCGAGGCTCGCTAGCGCCACTGGACGTTCTAATTTCGATTCGAATTTCCGTGCTTACGGTAGTGCTCTTGTCCGAGCAAAGCGGATGATGGCGGACGAGAGCAGCAAGATTGAAGGCCATCATCCGAAAGATGATGGCCTTAAGTGTTTCAGAGCAGACTGCGCTAGAGGTCGAGTTTGAAACTTCGACAATGAACCCACTCAAGAAAAACAGCGCGGCAATTACCGATGGTCCCAGCCGGTCTCCGGCTCGCGCGATGTTGAAGGCCGTTGGTTTTACCGACGAGGATCTTCGCCGACCCATTATCGGCGTTGCCAATACCTGGACGGAAATCGGCCCTTGCAACTTTCATCTACGCGAGCTCGCCGCCGAAGTAAAGCGCGGCATTCGCGATGCCGGCGGGACTCCCATGGAGTTCAACACGGTTTCAATTTCCGACGGCATCACCATGGGCGCGGAGGGAATGCGCACCTCGCTGGTGAGCCGCGAGATTATCGCCGATTCCATCGAGCTGGTCGCGCGCGGCAATCACTTTGACGGCTTGGTGGTGCTGGTCGGCTGTGACAAGACTATTCCTGGCGCCGTAATGGCCGTGGCGCGCCTGAATCTTCCTTCGGTCATTCTCTATGGTGGGTCTATTGCCCCGGGTTCGTTCCGCGGCCGGAATGTCACGATTCAGGATGTCTTCGAGGCGGTGGGAGCCCACGGCCGGGGCAAGCTGGCGGATTCCGAACTCAAGGAAATCGAAGATAACGCATGTCCCGGAGCCGGCGCATGTGGCGGGCAGTTTACTGCCAACACCATGGCGATGGTCTGCGAATTTCTCGGAATCGCGGCTATGGGAAGCGGCGGCGTACCTGCACTCCACTCCGGGAAGGCGCGGCAAGCGCAGGCTACGGGCAAGCTGGTAATGGAACTGGTGAAGACCCAGCTTTTACCGAAGCAGATCTTCACTCATGAAGCGCTCGAAAATGCTGTTGCCAGCGTTGCCGCAACCGGCGGATCGACCAACGCGGTTCTTCATCTGCTGGCCATCGCACATACCGCCGGCGTTCCCTTCGCCATCGACGATTTTGAGCGAATCAGCGCTCGCGTCCCTTTGATCGCGGATCTCAAGCCCGCAGGCAGATTTGTTGCCACCGATCTTTTTGAAGCTGGAGGCGCCGCTCTGGTGGCGCAACGTTTGCTGGAGGCGAATCTGCTGCACGCCGATGCCTTGACCGTAACGGGAAAGACGATCGGAGACGAGGCCCGAAAGGCTGTCGAGACGCCCGACCAAGAGGTCGTGCGGCCAGTGAATCAACCGCTTAAAGCCACCGGCGGACTCGTGATTCTGAAAGGCAATCTGGCTCCAGAGGGCTGCGTGCTCAAGGTGGCAGGACACGAGTTCCATCGCCATGTCGGGCCGGCTCGTGTCTTCGACAGCGAAGAGCAAGCCTTTGCCGCTGTACAACAGAACGCGATTAAGCAGGGCGATGTTGTCGTGATCCGTTATGAAGGCCCCAAGGGCGGACCTGGAATGCGGGAGATGCTCGCGGTGACCGCAGCCCTGGTGGGGGCTGGCCTTGGAGATTCCGTCGCATTGCTTACCGACGGCCGTTTTTCCGGCGCTACCCACGGACTCATGGCTGGTCACGTCGCTCCGGAAGCGATGGCCGGAGGTCCGATTGCCGCAATTCGCGAAGGAGATACGATCATCTTTGATCTCAGCAAACGCGAGCTACGAGTCGATGTTCCCGATTCCGAACTGAAGCGACGACTGAGTGGATGGCGTCCGCCACAG
>Ga0307475_10001404_pt1 | contig 14332 bp, 7 predicted proteins | sample atmos_gasesECM1C_FD_203317 | JGI IMG/M metagenome (GOLD analysis project Ga0307475, IMG submission 203317) | Hardwood forest soil microbial communities from Morgan-Monroe State Forest, Indiana, United States - atmos_gasesECM1C_515 | ecosystem: Environmental > Terrestrial > Soil > Temperate... | reverse complement strand
AGGAAGGAAGGTGTAGGCTGTCGGACACCGAAACGCGCAGGGAAACCGGACGAGTCCGAAGGCCCAGTTGACGCCGAACGCCTAGGCTCAAATTTGAAGCTCCCGCCTATCAAAAGGGGTTAAGACCAGTTGACTAAAGTACGCTCATCTTTTGAATTGGGAGAGTCGGACGCTGCAACCGAATTTGAGAAGGCCGCGACAGTTGGCCACCCTTCTGACGCCGCATCCAGCTTGGAGCACCTGAAGATTCTACATATTCTCGATCACAGCCTGCCTCTGCACAGCGGATACACGTTTCGAACACAGAACATCTTAGAAGCTCAGAAGAAAAGAAATTGGGTGCCAATTGGATTGACGTCCCCGAAGCACGAACTGAGTTGGAAGGGGACATCCGCCCAAACCGAAGAAATCAATGGGTTTCGATTTTATCGAACCGGACGATTGAATCCAGGGCCAGCGTCGATTGCGGCCGAATTCCGGCTCGTAGGGCAGCTGGCCAGACGAATTGAAGAAGTGGCAAAAATCGAGAAGCCCGCATTGCTGCACGCGCACTCACCCGTGCTAAATGTCCTCGCGTCTCTTTGGGTTGGGAGGAAGCTAGGGATTCCGGTGGTCTATGAAATTCGCGCATTTTGGGAAGACGCAGCAGTGGATCACGGAACATATTCACCTAACTCCTGGAAGTACAAGGTGGTGAGATCGATGGAGACCTGGGCTTGCCGGAAAGCCTCGCAGGTCGCCGTTCTCTGCAATGGAATTAGAAATGATTTAGTCCTAAGGGGGATACCAGAAGAGAAACTCATCGTGGTGTTTAATGGGATCAACCCGGAAGACCTCCACACCCTCGATTTTGACGAAAACCTAGCGAAAGGCTTGGGTACAAGCGGCAAAATGGTACTTGGGTTTGTGGGTTCCTTCTACCGCTACGAGGGACTCGACCTTCTCGTCAAGGCTTTTGCGAAGTTGTGCGAGACAAGAGATAATCTTGTTCTGCTGCTCGTTGGCGGCGGCGAGATGGAAAAGGAACTACGGAACCAGGCCGATAAAGCGTCGCTGCATGGCAAAGTAATCATTCCGGGCAGATTCCCGCACGCGGATATTCCACGCATTTATTCGCTTATGGATATTCTGGTATATCCGCGATATTCGATGCGGCTGACCGAGCTCGTGACACCACTCAAACCCCTCGAGGCTATGGCGATGGGCAAACCCTTAGTTGCCAGCGACATTGGTGGCCATCGAGAATTAATCCGGAATGAATCTACAGGTGTATTGTTTAGTCCAGGCGATGTTTCTGCGCTAACAGCAGCACTACTTCGCCTGCTGGATGATGCCGGGCTGCGCGAAAAACTCGCGGTGCAGGGAAGCAATTGGGTTCGTCAGCATCACACTTGGTCGATTACGACGGCAATTTATTCCACCATCTACGCAAGGGCCTTGGCCAAATCATAGCTTGAATCAGTGTCGCCAACATTCAAACGACGGCACGATACGTGATCCGAGCTCTTAAATATTGATCGACCTCGGCGGCAACCTGCGTCCATCCACGAGACCGACCATGTAGTGACAATGAACTTCGATCCCAAGCTTTGAGGAGCGCCGACTCTAAAGCGACGGCAACGCTGTCGCTGTCCTGCTCGGCCAGCATGCCTAGGTCAGGTGAGATTATCTCCGGGATCCCGCCAACCCGAGTGGCGACGACAGGTGTTCCACAAGCAATCGATTCCATGATCACATTCGGCCAACCCTCGCGCGAACTAACCAAGCAGCTAACATCCGCAGCACTGTACCAGATGGCAAGCTCGTTATTTGGTTTTGCACCTACCAGAATCACGTTTTCATGCAGGCGAAATTCGGAGATAAACTCGTTAAGAGCTGACCGCCGAGGACCATCTCCTATGATAAAGAGTCTTGCGCTCTGGAAGTTTGCAAGGATCTTCGTAAAGGCGGAGATCAGCAATGGATGATTTTTCGTTTCCGTAAGTGAGGCAATGGATACGGCGATTTTTCCTTCGTCCGGGAGTCCCAGGCTGCGCCGCGCGTCCCGCTGAGGAATTGGATGAAAGCGATTTGTATCCACTCCGTTCGGTATTACGCATATTTTTTCGGCGGGAAAGCCCAAATCCATAACAGCATTCTTTAGGGAATCTGAAACGGCAATGATCCCGGCAACTTGGCGAAGAGTCCAGACAATCAACGGGCGAATGGTGGGAAATGATGGAAAAACGTTGATGTCCGTGCCGCGTGCCGACACGACTACAGGCAACCCCAGTATCCTCCCGAGCAGAACCGCGGCGAATCCGTCGGGATAAATATAGTGTGCATCAATACAATCGAATCGAGCTTGACGGTGCAGCCGCCGAACCATGAGAAAAGAACCAATAAACATTAAGAGGCCATGTAGGGGCATGAGCCGTGGTAGCAAGAAATAGCGGGGATGGTAAACGCTAAGATTTTCGATTCTTTCTTCGCGCTGAATATGGCTATATTTTCTCCATCGGCTAGACCTGATCCAGGAAGGAAAGTACGGCACCGGGGCAACTACCTTTACGAAGTTTCCAGGCTTCTGGGCTAGATGCGAAATACGCTGAAAAATGAAGTTGCCAAAATCGGGCCGCTCATGGTTTGGGAACAAAGATGTGAAAATTAGAATCCTCATTAGGTTCTCATGATAGCCCAACTTCCCAGGGGCGCTTGTCGATATCTGGCGATTGTCTGGTCAAGTCCCGAGATGACGCCTACGATATCTGCATGGTTCCTTGACCGTAGCAAGCGCTACCGGATCGAGGAGAAAAAGGATACCTTGCTGTCAAACGGCGCCACTATGAATCTGGAAGCTCCATCGAGTTTGAATTGTAGTGTCCGAGCTCGACAAATACGGGAAAATAAACATAAAGCATAGCAGGTACGAGCAAATTCTCCTGAAAGTAGTCTTCCTGGAGGCTGCGAATGAAGAATGCTCTAACGATTGACTTCGAGGATTACTATCAGGTTAGCGCTTTTTCTGAAACCGTCATCGTTGATGAATGGAATGCCTATTCCAGCCGGATCGAAAACAATACCACTAAGCTTCTTTCTATGCTTGATGAGGGAAATGCACGGGCAACCTTCTTTATACTGGGATGGGTGGCCGAGAAATACCCCAAACTTATCAGGGAAATTTCTGACAGCCATCATGAGATTGCTTGCCATAGCAACGTGCACCGCAGCGTTTACACGATGGGGGTTGGCGAATTCCGTGAAGACACGCGCAAAGCGAAAGAAATACTGGAAGACATAACTGGGAAGTCAGTATTCGGGTATCGCGCGCCCAGCTTTTCGATCAAATGCAATTCGCTCTGGGCATATGAAATCCTCGCTGAGCTAGGTTTTAGTTATGACTCTAGCGTATTCCCCATAAAGCACCCGAATTACGGTTGGCCACAGGCGCCTCGGTTCCCATTTAAAATAAGGACGGCGAGCGGGTCGATAGTCGAGTTTCCAATGGCCACGCTCGAGTTGGTGGGTATGCGAGCCCCTTTAGGCGGCGGAGCTTATCTACGCCTCCTTCCATACTGGTATACAAGGTGGGGGCTTCATTACATCAATACGGCGGAGGATAGGTCGGCTTGCATCTATCTGCATCCTTGGGAACTAGATTCGGAACAACCTCGAATGCGGGGGAGTGTCTCGGCACGTCTGCGTCACTATCTCGGGCTACGGGGGGCTGAATCGAAATTCCGACGTTTGCTGGGCGATTTCCAGATGCAACCCCTAAACTCGGTGATCGACGCCCTCCAACTTGACTCAGCGGGTCTTCCCAACGGGATCCCAGAGGTAGAGTTCGGAGGCTTAGTAGCATATCTGGACCCGTCACGCTGAGCCGGGCTTGCAACCTGTCGCACGGCCAGCGGGTTACCCCCGCTCTTACGGATTGCAGCAACCGGGTTCTATCAGAATTTTCAGAACCCTGTGGGTCCAGGCAGAAATCCTTTAATTGCTACTGTCGGTCCTGGCTTCCGAACAATCGTGCGAGTCAATAAATGTGAGCTGGCTCCAAAAGACAATGCTCAACCGGCATCCGGCGGTGAGCCTGGACAACTGCGAGGAGCGTGCCGAACGAGTCTTCTATGATATCGAACGGGTATTGGCAATACCGATTACTTCAGTGGACTTGCCTGCGTGCCAAGGTTAGTTTTCGAGTTGCGGCTAAAAGCTCGAACTACTGTTATCAAGACCAATCGCATGATCAGCGATGCAGCGAGAAAGCTACATCCCAGTAACATCAACGTTCCGGGTTCCGATGCTGGAAATTGAATCATCGCACCCCTAAAAGGCATGTGACTGCCCAAACGGAACACAAAAGTAAGTCTTTTATTTTCATCGATGTAGGTATGTTATGAGGGGACCGTTTGGTTGAGACCAGGAACGGTAAAGGACATTTCTTGCACTCTTTTTCCTACATCCTTCAATTCAGGGCAGTCGCCTAACTCGAAGAAGGCGAATGCTCAATTCGCGCTCGCACGGATTTTACCGCCTCGATGATTAGATCCAGTTCCTTCGTGCCCAAGTCCTGGTGGAGAGGAAGAAAAACGAGGTTTTCGTACAGGAAGTCCGCTGCGGGGAATTCTGTGGAACGGATCCTCGGAGGGCGTACTCCGCCCCAGCTGACTGCGGGAATTCCAAGTTTGCGCAAGGGGAATTGGCCGTTAGGCATATCCTCGAAGAAAATAGGGTACACCCAGGGGCAAACGCCGGCCGGTAAATTGTCGATTAGCGGCCTAACGCCTTGCACTCCTTTGAGTTGGCGGCATAGATAGCAATAATTCGTCCTGCGTTTCGCGATTACGCGCTCCAGCAAGCAATGCTCCAACAAGATCCGCGATAGCCGGGAAATTGGACAATTAATCATTCGTTGGTCGAATGACTTACTGTCGGGATTCACGTGAAGCAATGGAACAGACGTTGGATTCGCGGCAGTACCGAAACTTGATGGGAAGGAACGGCGGAGACGCAGTGCGCTAAGCGGAGACGCCAGAGCAGTCGGAAGAGCTCGCTCCAAAAGATTCTTGGCGACTCGGAGCGTGAATAAGAAACGCTCCCTCTGCCAGTCGACAGTCAACTCATGCACCCATCGATTCAGAACCAAGCCGCCGCCATCGTAGAGCGGCAGGAACTTTCGCCAACTGAAGACGCTAACCTCTCCGAACGTACCCAGTGGCTGGCCACCATCTTGTCCTTGGAGGACATGGGCGCAGTCTTCAATCAGAAACAGCCCGTACTTGTCGCAGATTCTGCGAATGTCACGGATTGCGCAGGGGAACCCGAAAAAGTGCACGGCCAAAATTGCACGTGTCTGATCATCGATTCTTGCTTCAAGATCCGCAAGATCGGGAATACAGTCTTTCCGTATCTCGTAAAACTCGACCCTCCCACCGAACGCTTCGACGGGCTCCACCGCGGCGGTGCATATGTATGCCGGAATCAGCACGGTATCTCCAGGCCGGATGCCAAGCGCGCTCAAGCTATGGTAAATCGCATTTCTAGCCGAGAAGAATTGGTAGCGTAGACTTGTCTGGGGAATATCCACCAAGAGCGAGTTTCTGCCCCTGCCAGCGAAGGTGCGCCAGGAAGGCCATTGTTCTGCGGGAAAGAGAAATTGCTCGGAGGCAACACTCATGCGGACGCGGTGAGGCCTCCCTCGCCCCTTGCTGCATACCCGAAAATGAAGGTAAGGTTCATTGAGGTCTCTCTACACGCTGCCCTGATACTCTTTCTCGTTAATGTTCGCCGCGATCAACTGACCACTTAAGGACGGACATCTCTGTGTTCTGAAGTCATAGGAATCCCGAAGTCCTGGCCCGCTCGGTAGAAATCGCTCACCACAGACCTCGTTTCGTTGTCGAAGATTCCAAGATTCCCGTGGGCCTATTGCGCTAGTCTCTTTAGCCTCACCCGTTCGGCAAATGCTTTTAGCGACCGAACCCAGGGATGCCGGAAGCAATTAATGTGATACATCGTTCGAATATCATCCGTCCACTCTCGATGCCAATCCATTGCTCTTCCGTAGAACTCCAGCCGGCGCACACGCCCTTCTGCAAATAATTGCTTCATGATCTCCTCGCGCATAAGTATCGCCGGCGAATACTCGTTCCAATCTTCATCATAAGTGGTCTTCAAAAGAACCAGAATGTCATTTCTCACCAAGCATAGGTCAGTCGCAATAACTTCGCCGCCTACCCGCAATTGATAGATGACAGCCTCACATCGTTGACAGAACTGTTGAAAAATCTCTTGATAAAATCGGCCTTGCGGATTGTCGAGGGTCACAGCCGTGCCTGCATTTGCTTTCCAGCCTTTCGATTCCAGCTTTGCATAGGCTTTTACTGCATCCGCTACCTCTGAACCGTCTCGCAAGGCGACGAAGTCGGGTATCAATCCTCTTTCGATCATTCGTCTCCTGCGCCTACCAACGTTCTGGCGCAGTTTGATGCTGCGCCCTTTCCAATACTGTTCAAAAGTTCCCGCCAGCGCGATACGCGCTGTCTCGATGTAGTTCACGGTTTCGAATCGCTGGCGCTCGAGCGCGGGAGAAACCATCGCGTAGTCTGGGTCTTGCTGCAACACGCTCAATTGCACGGCATACCCAGGCAGCGCGCAGATCAACCCGTTCATCTCACCCTGCACATCGATTTCCTTTGGGAAAAGTATGAAGCCGAGAGGCGCCTGAGAAGGCTGAAAGGTCTCCCAGAAGCCGCTAGCCTTTCTCTTGAAAATCCCCAAACCAGGCTGACGTGGATCGCTTTTTACCCCGAGTACTATGCTGTCGTCTCCAAAATGCCGAAGAGCGCAGTTCACGAAGATGGAATCCAGCAAAATGTGGTTTCCGCGTGCCGAGTTGAGTTCGTCCCAGCGGCCACGAAACTGTTCGAATACTTTCCGTGCTGGCGCAAAGACCCATTTCATTCAGCCTCCTGGATCGGACAAGAATATATCAGCATACATCGTCGGCCTGTGGTCCCTAGGGTGCCCTGACTGGGCGGTTTTTTCAATCCTCTCGGCGGACAATAAGATTCGACCTACAGTGATCCGCATATACTTCATTTGGTTTCCTGGATTGCTGCGGTAAACCGCGAGATTCATGATCGCTTCCATCAGCGCTGCTGGTGCGAAATCTAAAATTCATCGAATGTTCCTCAGGACAGCTTGCACCTGCTCGGCACACCTGCACTAATTTCCGCCAACGGAACAGTAGAAACCTAGCTCTGAGTCTCCTACCCTACCAGTGAGGCGAATGATCTTGTTGTCTTTTTCGGTGTCTCGCGTGTCTTGTGAACAATGATTTGAGGAGATAGATGAGAGATTTCCGGAAAAAGACAGGCAAAGTTGAGTTGGAGACGAAGCACTTACCCATATTTTTTGGACTTATGGGCCTCGCGCTGTTCAACTCGGGATGCCTCGCGTTGGTGGCCGGTAAGACCGCATCTCTAGCTGTAACAATCACGGCACCGACAAACGGGTCTACGGCGTCGGGTAGCATTACGGTTACTGCAAGCGTTTCCGACAAATCGAGTATCGCAAGCGTGCAGTTTCAACTTGATGGTTCTAGCTTAGGAACACCTGATACGACGGCTCCCTACAACACTTCCCTGAACACAACCACGCTCGTCAACGGGAACCACACGCTAACAGCTGTGGTTACCGACAATTCAAACAACAAAACAGCAAGCGCACCTATAACAATCAACGTTCAAAATTCAGTAGCTAACCGGCGTGTTGTATTGATCACTGCGCCGCTGGCCGGCACTATCGTTTCAAAGACCATCACGATGACGGCAACAGCTTCCAACAACCCAGCCAATATTCAATTCCAGGTCGACGCATTGAATTTGGGGACCGCCGATAGTTCGTCCCCGTATTCGCAGTCCTGGGACACCACAACCGTCGCCGACGGCACGCACTCTCTGACGGCCGTTGCCACTCCGGTCGACAGCTCCCAAAAACCAGCAAGTGCCACGATCGTCGTGACCGTCAACAACTCAGGAACGGCGCCAGTTCTTAGCGCCACTCCTGGTTGGCACAAGGTTCCGGGTACAGCCCTCTGCGGAGGGCCCGAAAACGCGACACTCTCAGTCCCGGATAACTTTCCCAACAACCTCAACAGCAGCTATGTCAGCTACGGGTTCGGTTTCAATACTACATGCGGATCGGGATTTGAGGATTCGAGCGGAGCGGTTCTGGATACGGCCCGCAATCGGATAATTTTTTGGCAGGGAGGCCATAGCGGCTATTGGGGCAACGATGTCTTCGACTTCGAGGCAAACAATATTGGTACCGGAAAGCCGGTCCTGCTTCGCCTCAACAACCCGGCGAATCCCAATAATCCGGTAGGAAGCGTCAGCACACGAGAGACGCTTGCCGCCTGTAACTACGTTGCCGGGTGCGCCCCCACAACAAATTCTCCTGGCAGCCGCCACACTTACAACAATCTCGTCTATATCCCCTCCACTGACCAAATGACTAGTTTCGGCGGAGGCTTGACTCCTCAAGGGAACGCCAGTAGTGCTCTCTGGATTCTGGATATGGGCTCAGTATTGCAATTCTGTGCTCCGACAGCTACAAACCCACAGGGATGCAACCCCAACTGGACGAATGCTACTCCCAGCACGGCTCCCCCCGGGGGACAGGTTAATTTTATCAATTACGACCCCAACATCGGGCAGGTCTGGGGCATTTACGGCACCAACTCAATCTGGCTGTACAACCCTGCCAACAATACATATGCGCCGCATGGCTCACTTTCGACCGGATACCATAACTTTAGCGTTCTCGATCCGGTCCACAGGCTCTTCATTACGGCAGGATCGGATGGCATCCACTATTTTGACACCTCCGATCCATCGAACACCAACATTACGTTCCAAAGTCCAGCTACGACAGGCTGCTCATTGCTGGTTAGTGGAAATGCAGGCACCGACGGCCAGTACCCAGGCATGGTTTGGGACCCTGTAGCAGGCCAGGTTGTTGCCTACCCGAACGGAGGCAACGCTCTCGTCATCCTTGATCCGATCACCTGGACATGCATGACCGAAGCATATGGCTCAATGCAGGGAACGGACTATCCACAAAACACTATTATGTTGAGCGGTGACACCGGAACGTTTGGCCACTTTCAGTATCTTCCGGCCTATGACATTTTCGTCTTATGCAATGATCCGAGCAAAGATTGCTGGTACTTGCGGCGCAAACGCTAACGACACGTTAACGCTCGTTAATCACGAGCGCACCCGTTGCACAATATTCCCTCAGCTGGGATGCCCATCGGGACAGTCGGCGACCGCTCGTCACACCTGCACCAAATTGCGCCCTTTGAACAGTAGTGAGTGCAACCCAAGTCCCATAATCTAAAAGCGTTTAAGTACGATACTGCCCTTTCGGTGTCTCGCTTTCTTTCAGGAGAGGTAATTTGAGGAGTGAAATGATCGACTCGGCGAGGACGAGGGGAACAGTCGAATACAAAGCAAAGCACGCAATTCTGCATTCATCGGTTTTGGGTCTGGCGCTATTTAGCGCGGGATGCACCGGATTGAGTAGTGCAAGCAAGCCTGGCACTCCTTCCGGGCCTGATACGATTCCCCCGACAGTCTCAATCACGGCGCCCACGAATGGCGCAACCGTTGGAGGCACGATCGCTGTAACTGCATCAGCTTCAGACAACGTTGGCGTTGCCAGTGTGCAGTTCTTACTCGACGGCGCAAACTTGGGATCTAAGCTCATCTCGTCGCCCTATTCAATGTTGTGGAATACAAATCAGGCTAACACCGGAGCTCATACTCTTTCCGCCCGGGCGTGGGATCAGGCTGGGAATCTGGCAACCTCAGCCACCGTGGCAGTCACCGTATCTCCTACCGCCACTCCCCCCCCGCCGCCTGTCGGTGATTCCATAACAATTTCTGACGCTTCCGGATTGGGCCAAGTCAATCGGCCTGTATCGATCTCGAGATCTTTTGCTCAAGGCGAAATTGCGAATTTCGCGCAAGCTTCAATCAATGGCACGGCCCTGCTAACCCAATGCGATGTTAAGAACCGCTGGCCTGACGGCAGTCTGAAATTTGCGATCGTCAGCTTTGTCATACCCGCCATTTCGGCAAATGGGTGGACAGTAATTTCTTTCTCGAATCAGACAACGGGCAACAATACATCACCACTCATACCGACGGAAATGCTGGGATCGAACTACAACTTTGACGGGCAGATCCAGCTCACCGGTACAGTCAATCACAACATTTCTGCTCGAGCGATCCTCGCCGCAGCAGGCCCCACCTGTGCGGATGGAACATGGGCGGATCCAGACGGAACCATTAGTCAAAATCTGTGCACCTATTGGCTACAGGGACCGATCGTAACGGGCGTGATTTTAGAGGACCGTTCCGGTCGTAAATTTGATGTGAACACAGATGGTGGGATTGGCAATCCTCTCCATCCAAGATTTGAGGCTTGGTTCTACCCCCAAACGAGTCAGGTCCAGTTGGGCTACACACTTGAGAACGACTGGGCGTCCACAATAGCGACAAGCAGCGCGCGAGACCAAGCTATCACCAGTTTCAAGCTAACCGGAGGCAACTCCAATCCGGTCACCGAGTTTACCAATAGTGCATTCCCAATGCTGACGCGCACCATGGTTCACAAGACTTATTGCATTAATGGAACAAACGCTGGCTCACAGTTCGATTGCCTCGGCTCGACGATCCACATTGACCACAATTGGGGCTACTTAGCGAACGCGAAGACCCTTCCACACTACGACACAAACATGACCATGCTGCCGTCGGCGATTGCGGCCGAGTACAGCGGGCTGTTTAACAATCCGTCTGCGTTGGTTTTGCAGGGTTGTACAAACTGCATTGGGGGCGCCGGCGGCATCGGCTACTACCCGAATGCTCTTGACGCTACTGGCGCTAGTGCCTTTCACGGCTTGATGCCGACGTGGGATGTTGAGTACCTCATTACGCAATGCGATTCTGGTGACTCAACTTCACCGGTTTGCGGAAACGGAAGTGCTGGCGACTTGCGATCCGTGATGCTGACGAATGCCGACCTTGCGGGCCGGATCCCGTACTGGTTCCGCGAGGCCGATACCAACGCGGGCCATGGTCAGACCTTCGATAATTCGGGAATACCGGGAAACGTCACAACGCTTGGGCGCGTGGTATCCATTAATGCCCGCACACAAATCAGTCTCTTCGACGTAGGCGAAACCGTGAACCAGTGCAACACGAATTTCACCGCTGACTACATCAATTATGGAGGTCCAGGACAAGACATCGGCGCTTGGAATGGCAACCAAGACACGTCGCATTGGCCCAATATTGCTCTGGCCAGCTATCTTACGACTGGACAATACCACTACTACGAAACGCAGATGATGCAATCAGCGAATGCCTTGGGCAATTTCCCCGGGACCCGAGCTTGCAGCCAACCAACTCAAAACGGCACCTTACGTATGGGTAGTCTCGGCTATTGGTATCTAGGTGACGAGCGCGGAACGAACTGGTTAAAGCGCGAAAATCTGTATGGTGCGTTCTTTGCTGTAGATGGCTCTCCCGAGAAAGCGTATTTTCTTGATAAACTGAACGCCAATCTTGCCATCGAAGAGGCTCTTCACGGCATACCCAATGATATCGGACCGCAATATGCCGCCGCGTATTCTTTCGGGCAGAGCAGCCGTTGCAACGGAATTGGTTACTGTCCAGCGACACTAACTGGCGCGCTGGGCGTGTGGAACGCTTACAGTGGCGCTTACTCAGTTGATGGGCAGATAACCGGTTCGTTTTTCCAAAACGGCAGTGGCAAACCCATTCCGCAGGCAGCCGATGCGAATTTTCAGGCCGCGTTTAGCGCTCTAATGGTTGGGATGGCCTATGACATGGGCTTTACATCAAATGCATTGCCCCAATTCGCGATGAAGCGCTATATCCATCTGACTCAGGATCCGACTGCAAATATTTACACATTATCTGACTATGTTTTCCCCACGACGGACGTCAATGGAAATTGGTTCACTAGCTTTAGCACAATGGCGCCCTACTACGCTCAGTACCCGAAAAACTGGCCCGGAATTGGGGGTGGGACCTGCCAGGGGGGCGACGAACCCTATGATCTTGAAGGACTAGCTGCGTTTAGTTATGGTTATGCATTTAGCGATGCCGGTCTCAGCGGGGCTGCCGGCTGGAACCTGATGCGAAGCCAACTCCAGCCTTGCTGGTCTTCAACCAATCCGAGTATAGGCGGCTTCCCTAACGACCCTAAATGGGATATAACGCCGCGCTGAGCCATCCAAAGAGGCGAAAGCAGAAGCAATACCATCCGGTCCCGGGCCTCAACGCTAGTCCGACCCAAATAATCCTTGATTTGCGCGCAAAGAATTAGTAAATACTATCCAAGAGTTGCCTTACTGTCCTCTTTAGAGCGACTAAATTTGGGAAGCTGATTTAGACAACTAATTTCTCCAAATTACGCGGAAATGTTCGTTGGGGAGCTTTGTAAATGTTGCCCAGAAAACGAGCTGGCGTATCCTATTCTATTGGTGGCGGTCTGCAGTCCAAATTTTGGACGTTTTTCCGTCTGCCTAGGCCGACTGGCCTTACAATCCTTGGCTTGCTTCTACTCGCTGAGATGGTTGAGCCGGCAAGGGCTCAACTGCCATCCGGAATCGGGTGGACGGCGTTGCCAGCGACGACATCCTTGCAGGGAAGCGGCGCATGTCCTCCCAACAACTTCGGGGGTGATCCGTATTTATTTTCCGCGGGCTGCCTAAATGTGATCCGCGCCTGGGGCGGGGGCATCGGCGATGTGAACTCGAATCGTCTAATTATCTGGGGCGGAGGTCACAACAACTACTTTGGAAATGAAATATACTCATTGAATCTTACTGATAATCCGATTACGTTTACCCGCCTCAAAGATCCCACCGTTCCTACCAACTTCAGCAACGTTCAAAACTGCATAGAAAGCATACCCCCTGGCACCACGAATTTCGCGCCTAATTCACGCGAGAGCTACGGCGGCATGGCTTTCATTCCTACGGTAGATGTAATGTACATCATTAATGGTGCCTTGGCTTGCAGCCAGGGGCACGGAAGTACTGCCACTTGGACAATTTGGATTAAGGGCCTTTCCAACTCGACGTCGTGGTTGTATGAGAATCCGTCCCTAACCGGACCGCAACCGGGCGTCTTCCCTCTTTTGGGTGGGTCTTCCTTGGGCAACGTAGCCGTCTACGACCACAGTAGTGACTTGGTCTTTGTTAGCGATTCTTCCGCTCTGTTTACGTATAACTATCGAACGAACACCTCGACACGCATAACCGCAGTGGAAGGTTTTTTGACCAGCATCTATGTGAGCGGCGCGATAGATCCAGTCAGGAAGTTATTTGTCGAAGTAGGAGGATGCAGCGTGAGTGGCTGCGGCGCTGGCGACGGGGTTTTCGTCGCCGACATCAGTAACCCAACGACAACCACCATGCAGAACTGGACCGCGGCAACCATGGCAGACCCTGCTTGCGCCGAATTCTTGAGCGGCGGCGCAAATGCGATTAGCGCCTCGAATCCTGGTTTCGTTTATGACAGCGTGGCTGGCAATTTTGTGGGTTGGCCGAATCAGGGCAACAGCGTTTACGTCATGACCCCGGACTCTGTCAATCGACGCCTGTCCTGTCAGATAGTGACATTTCCCAATGGACCGCCGAATTCCGCGCACGCGAGCAATACTCCCAATACCAGTTATGGAACGTTTGGACGATTCCAATATTTTCCTGCTTTGGATGCTTTTGTTCTCATAAACGATTGGAACATCCCTCCTTATATCCTTCGGCTACGAAGCGGAATCGACTTTGCGCTTTCAGCCACGCCGGGCACGGCCTCGGTGAGTCCGGGGGGCACGGCTACCTATACGGTGAGCACCTCTGTGATCAACGGATTCACAGGTACCGTGAACCTGAGTGTTACGAGCGGCCTACCGGCGGGGGCCACCGCATCATTCAGTTCGCCATCGATCGCGGCAGGAGCGAGTTCTACGTTGACGGTGAGTGCCCCTGCAGGCAGCTCGGCGAGCAGCTCGACTCTGACCATCAGTGGTACCAGTGGAGCGATCACGCACACAGCGAATGTAAATTTCAAGGTGATCGTCCCGGATTTTACGTTGAGTGCGACGCCTGCGAATGCAAGTGTGAATCCAGGCGGCACGGCCACCTATACGGCGAGCGTCGCGGCGCTGAACGGGTTTGCAGACACGGTGAACCTTTCGGTGAGTGGCCTGCCGATCGGTGCTACCGCTTCGTTTAGTTCGACCTCGA
>Ga0307475_10001403_pt1 | contig 14334 bp, 14 predicted proteins | sample atmos_gasesECM1C_FD_203317 | JGI IMG/M metagenome (GOLD analysis project Ga0307475, IMG submission 203317) | Hardwood forest soil microbial communities from Morgan-Monroe State Forest, Indiana, United States - atmos_gasesECM1C_515 | ecosystem: Environmental > Terrestrial > Soil > Temperate... | reverse complement strand
TAGAAAAACTTCTGGCATCGTTTGGGGGGGAATGACTGAGATGACGGTACTGACAAAAGCTCCGGAGAGCCAGTTTGCCTATGTGGTGCTGGCGGCGCGGCGAGCAAGGCAGATCATGGCCGGCGCACCACCGCTGGTGGAAAATCCGAGAACACAAAAAGCGACGCGAATCGCGGTGGAAGAACTCGATCATAGTTTGCTCGAGTACGATTTCGTGGAGCCGGATTCGATCGACGAGGATAAGGACGGCAACAAGCGCCGTAAGTAACGCGGCGCTGCCAGGGACGCCATGCGAATCACGATGGGTGTGGCCGGGGGGGTCGCGGCTTACAAAGCCGCGGAACTGGTGCGCCTGTTGCAACAAGATGGATTTACCGTGGAAGTGGTGATGACCCGGGCGGCGCGGGAATTTATTACGCCGCTGACCTTTGCGGCTTTGAGCGGGCAAAAAGTAATTACCGACCTGTTTGGCAACACTGAAAATGAAGCGAATCTGGAAAGCGCCATCGAGCACATAGCGGTGGCGCAGCGCACCGACTTGTTGTTGGTTGCTCCTGCGACTGCCGATATTATTGCTAAATTCGCGCGCGGGATTGCGGATGATTTTCTGAGTACTCTGTATCTGGCGTCGACCGCGCCGATGGTGGTGGCTCCGGCGATGAACGTGAATATGTGGAATCACCCCGCGACGCAGGAAAATATTGCGAAGCTGCGCGAGCGCGGCGTGAATGTTGTGGAGCCCAATGAAGGTTACCTGGCTTGCGGCATGGTGGGGGCTGGAAGGCTGGCGGGGCACGCAGAAATTTTGGCGGCGGTGCGCGCGACCTTGCATACGAATAAAGATTTAGCCGGCGCGACGGTGTTGGTTACCGCGGGGCCAACCTGCGAAGACCTTGACCCGGTGCGCTATTTGACGAATCGCTCTTCCGGGAAGATGGGTTACGCGGTGGCGCAAGCCGCGGCACTGCGCGGCGCGAAAGTGATTTTGGTCAGCGGGCCTACGGCGCTGGAAATACCGACTGGTGTTCGCCGTGTTGACGTGCGCACCGCCGAGCAGATGCATGAAGTGGTGACGAAGGAGTTTGCAGCGTGCTCGATTGGTATTTTTGCGGCTGCGGTGGCGGATTACCGGCCCGCGGATAAGCGTGCGGAGAAAATCAAGAAGACTGACGGAAATTTAACGGTGCAATTGGAACCTACCGCGGATATTTTGCAGGAGATCGGCAGTGCCAAAGGTGACAAGTTCATAGTTGGATTTGCGGCCGAGACCGCTGATGTGGCGCAAAATGCCCGCAAGAAACTAGCGGCAAAGAATCTGGATTTAATCGTGGCGAACGACGTTACCGCGGAGGGTGCGGGGTTCGATCATGATACGAACATAGTTTCGTTGTACTACCGGGACGGGCGCGACGTGGCGTTGCCGAAGATGAGTAAGGCCGAAGTAGCTCAGCGCGTGCTGGACGAAATTGTGCGGTTGCGCGGAGCGTTGCGAAGCAAACCTGCCAAGCGTCTCTCGGTGGTCTGATTCCCATTATGACCGGCCGCCTTTCCGAAAAACTCCAAGAAAAACTTTCTTTGCGACTGCAATATTACGAAGACATCGGCATTCGGGAATTTTTCCGCGACCGGATTGCTCCAACGCATCTACAGTCCCCACTCGAACAGGTGATGTCACAGACCGAAGTCACCATGACCTATGAAGGCACCGAAGCCATGAAAGAACCACCCGCACAGCTGCGGCTGATAACAGCGATACCCAAAATTGGCGAAGGCACGCTTCAGACTATTCGCGAAGACATCGGCGACTGTATACGGTGCAAGCTGCATAAGGGGCGCACTAAAATTGTTTTTGGTGATGGGCATCCCCACGCGAAATTGCTTTTCATCGGGGAAGGTCCGGGGCGCGATGAAGATCTGCAGGGGTTGCCGTTCGTGGGGCGCGCCGGGAAACTGCTTACGCAGATGATCGAGGCCATGGGGCTGCGGCGCAGCGATGTGTACATTTGCAACGTGGTGAAATGCCGGCCGCCGGAGAATCGCGCGCCGGAAAAAGATGAAGTGGCGGCGTGCTCGCCATTTTTATTTCGGCAAATTGACTTGGTTGCTCCCCAAGTGATCGTTTGTCTCGGCAGCATTGCGGCGCAAACTATACTCGAGACCACGCGGGGGATATCGCAGTTTCGTGGGCAGTGGCTTGAGTTTCGCGGAAGAAAGTTGATGGCCACGTATCATCCCGCTTATCTGCTGCGTAATCCCGCCGCAAAAAGCGAAGTTTGGAAGGATTTGCAAAAAGTGATGGCCGAGTTGGGGCTCGAAGTAAAGAAGAAGTCTGCTCAAACGCAAGCTTGACGATAAGAATCGGAACCGCATTGTAAGACTTTCCTGCATGATGTTTCCTGCCGCGGTAATGAGAAACTAACTATATGGGAATTCTGCTGGGCCTGCTCACCGCCGTGACCTGGGGCGGCTCGGATTTTCTTGCGCGATTTGCAACCCACCGTATCGGCACACTTCGGACAATGTTTTATATGCAGGCAACCGGGCTGTTGCTGCTCAGCATTTGTCTGCCGTGGCTGGGCGGTTGGGGGCATTTGCATGATGGATCCGGCTGGCAGCCGTGGGCCTGGGGAATATTGGCCGGATGCATTAATGCGTTTTCGACGCTGACGCTTTATCGCTCGTTTGAGGTTGGCAAACTTTCTGTGGTAGCGCCGCTTTCGGCGAGCTACCCGGCGTTAACGGTGATTTTGTCGCTTCTTACGGGCGAGCATCTGCGTGCCACGCGGGGAGCGGCAATAATTTGCACCATGCTTGGCGTGGTGTTGGTGGCGCGCGGTGAGCAAGTGCCGCACAAGGATGACGTGGAGGGAAATGCGCGCAAGGGTAAGGGAGTCGTGTGGGCGCTTTGTGCCTCCGTTGGATTTGGTGTGCTGTTTTGGCTGTTGGGGAATCGTATTGTGCCGCGGGTGGGGGCGCCGCAGGCTGTGTGGATGATTCGTTTGACGTGTGTGTTGCTGACTGCCGCGATTTTGCTGACCGCGAAGCAATCGGTTAGCCTGCCGCGCGGGCATGTTCGATGGTATGTGTGGGCCATGGGTTTGCTGGATACCAGCGCGTTTGTGTTGAGTAATCGCGGAATGCAAATGGAGCAAGTGGCCATCGTGAGCGTGCTGGGGTCGCTTTACGGCGCGGTAACTGTGGGACTGGCGGCAATCTTTTTAAGAGAGCACGTTGCGAAGTGGCAGTGGGCCGGGATTGTCACCATTTTCTTGGGAATTTCTTTGATCAGCCTTTAACGCGCGAGCAAGCAGGCCTCTTGCTTATCACGTCGAACGTCCAATCGCGAACCTCGAACCTCCGACTTGCTAAACTACACGCCGGAGATATGAGCGAAGTATTTTGCAATGTGGCGCTGGCTGTGCCGCTGCGAACGACGTTTACTTACGCGGCGCCTGAACAACTGCGCGCAGCTGTGCAGCCTGGGGTACGCGTACTCGTGCCATTTCGACAAAAATCCCTGGTCGGAGTTGTGGTTGATTTGCCGGAGCGGGCGCCGCAGAAAGCAAAAATTCGCGAGATCAGCAGAGTGCTGGATGAGATTCCGGCCTTGACTCCGGCACTGATTGAACTGGGGCATTGGATCGCAGGGTATTACCTCGCTCCGGTCGGAGAAGTTTTTCGCGCCATGTTGCCTCCCGCAACGGAATTGCGAGCGCAGCAGCAAATTACGATTACGGCGGCCGGCCGTCAGCTGGTCGATTCGACCTCGAGCACACTCAGCGCAGAATTTGCCGCGGAGGAAATTGCACTGCTTTCGAAATTGATCGCGAAGCATGGGACTTTGCCCGCGACTGCGCTCGAGAAGTCAGGATTAAGTGGTGCGATATTGCAGCGGCTTGCGCGACGCGGCCTAGTGGAGATTCGGCACAGCTTGCTTGCGAGAAAGCAGAAGACGCACACGATTCTTGCGTGGCGAACTGAAGACTCCGATAAGCAGGACGAAAGTACGGATGGGCAGGGAGAAAAGCGGGTCCGCCCGCTGCAAGGAAAAGCGCTGGAGAAATTTCAACAACAAACCGGGCGGGTACGAGAATTGCTGGAAGCCGAACGCGGGCCCCTACCGCTTCCGCAAGTGTTGAAGTTGGCTGAGCTTTCGCGTAGCGCGGTCGAACGCATGCTCGCCTGCGGCTTGCTCTATAGCTGGGAAGAGCCGATTGATCCCGCCGAGGATCCTTTTGATGTGGGATATGCGCCGCCAGCGCACGAATTGAATCCCGATCAGGATGTGGCGCTAAAACGCATCCGGGCACGATTCGAACTGGGAGAATTTGGTGTGCAGTTGTTGTATGGAGTGACGGGCAGCGGGAAGACCGAAGTGTATTTGCGGGCGATACAAGAAACGCTGGCGCGACAAAAAACCGCGCTGGTGCTGGTGCCGGAGATCGCGTTGACGTTGTGGATGGGGCGGCAGTGCCGGGCGTGGTTTGGCGCGCGATTCGAAGGAGTGGCGGTGCTGCACTCCGCGCTCACCGACGTGGAGCGCGCGAGAGAATGGTGGCGGGTACGAAACGGCGACGCGCGCGTGGTGGTGGGGACACGCTCGGCGGTGTTTGCGCCGCTGGAGCGACTCGGGCTGATCATCGTGGATGAGGAGCAGGAGAACAGCTATAAACAGGAAGAAACGCCGCGATATCACGGGCGGGATGTGGCCATCGTGCGGGCAAAAATGGAAAACGCGGTGGCGCTGCTCGGTTCGGCCACGCCTTCGCTGGAAAGCTATCATCACGCCACGACCGGGAAGTACGAACTGTTGACGCTGGGTTCGCGCGTTGAAAATCGCGCGCTCGCGAAAGTGGAAGTCGTCGATTTGCGCGAAGAGTTTCAGCAGACACATCAAGCCAGCTCGATTTCTGCGAAGCTGCGTGCCGGGATTCAGGAATGCCTGGCCAGCGGCACGCAGGCGCTGGTGTTGATCAACCGGCGCGGGTATTCCTGGTCGGTGTTGTGCCGAAGTTGTGGAGCTTCGGTGCAATGCGCGAATTGCAGCATTTCTATGTCGTATCACAAGAACAGAAATCGCCTGGAGTGCCACTACTGTGGGTCTGTGGCGCAGACGCCGAAGAATTGCCCGAAGTGCGATTCCAAATATGTTTACTTTTTTGGGGAGGGTTCGGAGCATGTGGAAGAACGGCTGCGTAAGGAATTTCCCTCCGCACGCATTGCACGCCTTGACCGCGACACGACACGCACCAAGCGGCAATATCAGGAAACGTTAGGAGCGTTTGCAGGCGGAGCGCTGGACATCCTGGTCGGGACGCAGATGCTGGCGAAGGGCCACGATTTTCAGCGCGTGACGCTGGTGGGCGTGATTTCCGCGGACGGGTTACTAAGCATGCCGGATTTTCGCGCGGCGGAGCGCACGTTCCAATTGTTGACGCAGGTCGCTGGGCGTGCCGGACGGGGAGAACTGCACGGACGGGTGCTGATTCAAACATATTATCCGGAGCACTACGCGATTCAGGATGCGGTAAAACAGGATTACCCGGCATTTTTTGAGCGTGAAACGAATTTTCGCCGAACCATGGGATATCCACCGTTTACTTCGCTGGCCAACGTAATTGTGCGCGATACCAATCTGGAGAAAGCGATTCGCTGGTCACGGCAACTCTCGGAATATTTTTCGCCACACAACGGTAAAGGCGTGCGGATTCTGGGTCCCGCTGCGGCGCCTTTGGCGCGACTGAAAAAGGAATACCGGTTTCAATTTCTGCTGAAATCGCCAAGGCGAACGGTGCTGACCAAACTGCTGTCCGGGGCGCTCGATCATTGTGACGCTAACGATATTCCGGATACGGCCGTGATTGTGGATATGGACCCATTGAGCCTGATGTGACGACGGAGCTAGGCGGGAGTTTGTTTTCTGCGCCAGAAATAATAGGCGGGCAGCCCAAGCAAGAAAATCACGATAGCTACGGCCAGGTAGCGAAACTGGCTAGGATCGACGAACGCCAGAAAAATGGCGTTGCCGACGATGGCCGCGGCGACAATGACGAAGATCAGCGGCGTCCACGGATAGCCGGGCACGCGGTAGGGAATTGGCAAGCCTCTTGAAGCACGGCGAATCGGGAAAATTGCCGCAGCCCCAAGGCCATAGAAGATCCACCCGATAAAAATTGCGCCAGAAGCCAACTCCGCGAATTTGCCGGCGCAGGAAAGAATTGCCGACCATACACCAAGCGCAATGATCGCCCAGGCCGGCGTTTGAAAGCGGAGATGCACCTGCGCGAGTTTTTTGAAGAAGAGATTATCGTTGGCCATGGCGTAAAAAACGCGCGGTGCGGTGAGAATCACACTATTGGTGGCGCTAAAGGTAGAAATCAGAATGGCAATGGCTACGATTTTTCCCGCCCACGGTCCCAGCACGAGGCTCACGGCGTCGGCTGCGATGGCGTCGCTTACGGTAGCTGCCGCGGGGCCGAGCGCGACGAGATAGGCGATCACCGCGATCAAGTAAAGGGCCATCAAAAATAGAGAGCCCAAAAGGAACGCTTTGGGAAAAGCTTGCTGCGGTTTCAAAACTTCTCCGGCGCTGTAGGTGCCGAATTGCCATCCTTCATAAGCCCACAGCACTGCAATCATCGCCAAACCGAAATTTGATAGCAGTGAAAATCCGTGTTGTGAAGTGCCAAGGGCTCGTGGCAGATCGGCGGCATGGTGGCCCATGGAAAGCAGCACAGCGCTGAGAACGGCTACCATGCCGACCTTTGTGAGCGTGGTCCAGTTTTGCAGGTCGGAACTTTTGCGAGTGCCCCAGATATTTACCGCGGTGACCACCGCGATCATGGCCACACCGACGACGGTACTGGCGATTGGGGAGAGCGGGATGATTTCGGCGAGGTAGCGAGTGAAAGCGCGTGCCAGCGCTGCGATGGTGCCGCTGGCGATTATCAGGAAAAGACTCCAGCCATAAAGAAATGCGGGCATGCGGCCGAAACCGTCACGAATGTAGCAGTACAGGCCGCCGGCTTCGGAATTAGAGGCGGCGAGTTCGGCGTAAGTGAGTGCGCCGAGCAGCGACAGGATGCCGCCAACGAACCAGACCAGCAGAGACAATCCTACCGAACCGTTGAGTTGCTGGAGGATCAGGCCGGGAGTGAGGAAAATTCCTGAGCCGATTACGGAGCCGATGAAGAGCAATAAAAGATCGGAGAGGCGGAGTGTTCGAAGGAGTGGTGGCATCGTTGATGGAATTTTGGACGCTGGTAAAAGAAGCGACCAAGCATGATAACCGGAGTTGGTTGCCGGCACCCTCGCAAAATCCTCACTCGCAAACGCGACCGCGTGCGGCACCAAAAACATCAGTCGCGCGTGTTTGTTGAGATGGCTAGGGATGGGATGATGGTTTACGGTTCGGAGTTTTTTAGAGGTTGATTATTGGGGCGGGCATAAAACAGAGCAAAAATATTAGCAGTGCGAGTAAAGCGGCGAAGCGGCGATCGGGGTCGAGAGGAGTATCGTCGTAGACCGGGGCCGTGCGGAGAAAGCGCAGGCCGAATAGCAGCGCGGCCCAGATGTACCAGCCGGTCCAATGACGGAAGAAGCCGAGAAAGAGTAGCAGCGCGGGCAGGAATGTAGAAACCAGGCGATGAGTGCGAGCGCTGAGAGAGCGAAGAATATGGCCGCCGTCGAGTTGTCCCGCTGGCAAGAGGTTTAGCGAGGTCGCGAACAGGCCGACCCAAGCGGCGCGTCCGACTGGGTGTAACAAAAGAAAATCTACTGAAATGTTGGGGTGAAAAACCCTTGCAAGGATTTGGAGGATTAAAGGGACGCCAAATACTACGTCGGAATTGGCGGGGTCGGCCAGTCCGGGAACGATTCTTGCGTTCAAGACGCCGTAGACTAGTGCCGGAATCGCGAATAAAAACCCAACGAATGGTCCGGAGGCGCCAACATCAAAAAGAGCGCGAGTATTGCGGATGGGTGAGCGAAGCAGAATGAACGCGCCGAAAGTTCCGATGAGTGTGGGAGCTGGGACGAAGAACGGATAGCTGGTTCGAATGTGGTGGTAGCGGCAGGCGAAAAAATGGCCAAGTTCGTGCGCCAGCAGGATGGTAAGGAGCGTGATTGCGAACGGCAAACCGCTGAGCAGTGCTGCCGGATGTTGATACAGGAGTTTAAAAGCCCGCACGAATTCGTCCACGGAGACGGATTCGTTGTTCGCGAAGGCCACTGAGAATTGCGCGCCTGCGACGAGGCAGGTACACAGGGTCAACAGGAACAAGAGCGCTGCCAGTGCCAAACTTTTGCGCGAAGGACTCCGTGGAGTGACGCTGTAATAACGGCTTACGGGCGGAATGGTGCGCCAATCTATGTTGACTGGAAGCGGTTGAGTGGAGCCTTCTGGAGATCGGGTGGCCACGAATGATATTGCGAACCTTGGAAGCGGCGAAATAACAGTACAGCACAGTTGTGAGGAGTGCGCCAGTCAGTCGGAATTTGTTGGTGTCCTAGTTTTGTAGCGTGTCCGGTTTAATCTACATGTAGGCGTGGTGTTGTTACCGGGGACGTCACCTTATTGTGAAGAACGGAATTAATGTGGTGGCGAAAATTCACTGGCGAACCTTGATTGCGGCTCTTGGTATCGGGTTGGTCGTCGAACTGCTTCTGGTGAGGCTATATTTATGGTATCTGCCCGGCGCATTAGCGGCTTCGCCAAATGGTCAGACAAATTTGTGGCTTTGGGAAGCGATACGGCTGACGCAGCAGCCGGGCTTGGGGGTGGTGCAGTCCTGGGTCGGGATCGTGCGGCCAGGGTATGCCGAGCTGATCGGCGACATGTTTCTTGTTCCTGTGATTCAGTGGCTGGTTTATGCCGCGGTTATATATTTGGTTTTGGAGAAGTATCTACGGAAGAGCGTGCGAACGATGCCGGAAGGCAAAGACTAAGCCACTGATCAAAGTAACGACAGCGTTCGCTTGGAAAATTAGCGAAAGTGAAACGTCACGTCAAAAAGGAATTTGATTAAGCTGACTCAGAGGGCTTGGTGCCTTCCAGGCCCTGCAATTCCTTGCCGGGTTTGAAGCGGACGGCTTTTCCTGGGGGGATGCTGACTTCTTCCCCAGTGCGCGGATTGCGGCCGATGCCGGTCTTGCGGGGTTTCACGCTGAAGACGCCGAAGCGGCGCAATTCGATGCGCTGCCCGCGGCCCAAGGCGGTCTTGAGGGATTCGAATACGGTCTCGACAGCCTGCTCGGCCTTGGTGCGGCTGATGTTTGTCTTGGTCACCACGGCGTTAACGATGTCCAACTTGATCAAAAGGAACCTCCCTGGAGCGTGGGCAGATGCTAGAGGGTGTGGCGCAGGTTGTCAAGACGTGAAGGCGTACACTACACTGACGTTCCTTTGCGGCGAGCGGTTAATTTCTTTGAATGACTGATGGCGAATTTTTTATCGTGAACTTTTCCAGGAGGAAGTGAATGTCCGTTAAGCCAGATAGCTGGATCCGGCGCATGGCGCTGGAGCACAAAATGATTGAGCCTTTTACGGACCGGCAAGTGCGGGAAGGAGTCATCAGCTATGGGGTGTCGTCGTATGGGTATGACATCAGGGTTGCGGACGAGTTTCGTATCTTTACGAATGTGAATTCCACTATTGTCGATCCCAAGAATTTCGATTCGCGATCGCTGGTGGATTACAAAGGCGACGTGTGCATCATTCCGCCCAATTCGTTTGCGCTTGCACGCTCCATTGAATATTTTCGGATTCCGCGAAATGTGTTGACGATTTGTTTGGGGAAATCCACTTATGCGCGGTGTGGAATTATTGTAAACGTCACGCCTTTTGAGCCGGAATGGGAAGGATTTGTGACCCTGGAAATCAGCAACACCACACCTTTGCCGGCGAAGATTTATGGCAATGAAGGGCTTTGCCAGGTGATTTTTTTTGAGTCCGATGAGGATTGTGAGATCAGCTATAAAGATAAAAAGGGAAAGTATCAGTCGCAGGGCGGGATTGTATTACCGCGCCTGTAGCACTTTTAGCGCGGGCTAAAGGGGGCGAAGCCGGGAACTCCGCGATCTTTATTTTAGCGCGGGCTCGATAGGGATCAATTTTACGGCCGGAGCCGTGCCCTCCAGCGGGTAGCCTTTTTCGCGCCAGGCTGCAAGGCCGCCTTGCAGCGGCCTGATGCGCTTGATGCCTTGCTTGCGTAAGAGCAGCGCCACACGGGCGCTGGTGGCTTCGTTTGGTCAAGTGCAGTAGAGGATGACGTCGCGGTCGCGGGGCAAGCGTTCGTTTTTTTCCTGAAGTTCTCCGGCGTCCATACGAAATGCGCCTGGAATGGTTTGTGGGTCGGCTTCGAAATCCATGGAGTGGCGCAGATCGACGATGACGATTTCTTCGCCTGTATCGATTTTGTCTTTCAACTCGCCGACAGTAATGCGCGCGATGCGAAGTTGCCGGATGAATCTTTGGCGAGCGATAAATTTGTAGGCGATATACAAGGCGAATGCAGTGAGCAGCACAACGCCCAGGTGGCCGCCGAAATAAGTAAGATGTTCGGCGATTTGTTCGATCTGGCCGCTGAATACAAATCCCGCGCCCAAAAATGTGCCGGCCCACAGCAGCGTGCCCATCAAATCGAACATCATGAAACGCGCCATGCGCATGTGGAAGACGCCGGCGAGCGGCGGTGCGACTGCGCCGACACCTGGAAGAAATTTTGCGAAAATCAGTGAGCGCGCGCCCTGGCGAGCGAAAACACCTTCCGTGCGTCTCACGCAGGAGTCTGGCTCCAGCGAAATTTTGCAGAGCAGCTGGAGGATGGCGATGCCTTTGATTCTGCCCAGTTGATACCACAGAGAATCCGCGCAGAGGGCAGCGAACATGGTGATCAGGAGCGCGGCAAGAATATTCATGTGGCCGTCGCCCGCCAAGGCGCCAGCGGCCAGAAGCAACGGAATAGAAGGAATGGGAAGGCCGAGCTGCTCAACGAATACCCAGGCGAGGAGAACTACGTATCCGTGGCGGATCAGGAATTCGAGTGTGCTGTTCATTTGGGCCGGTTAAAATTTACCTTAAATTCAGGGAAGGAATGGCGCTTTTTTCCCCCAGCCTCCGGACATGACAAACTCGGAGATGAGTTTCCGAGTGCGCGGCGCGACTTCGCGATCGCGCAAAGGTTGCGGCAAGGAATCCGGATCGCCCGGATAGCCAATGGCCATTGCGGCGATAGGCTCCCAGCCGGTGGGTACTCCAAAAACTTGCCGCGCTTTGTCGTGGTCGTAGCCGGCCATTTGATGAATGAATAATCCGCGAGAAGTGGCTTCGACGGTTAGCCATGCGCTGGCGGCGCCAACATCATATTGCGCGTTGCGATTTGGGGTTCCGTTCTTTGCGAAGGATAGCTCGGCTACCGCGAGGGCCAAGACAGGGGCATGCTGGGCCCAAGTTACGTTGAAGGGCACCAGCACGCTGACTAATTTGGCGAAATCTTCCGCGTCTTCCTTGGTGGCGACGATATACGCCCATGGTTGTTCGTTGCTGCTGGAAGGCGCCCAGCGCGCGGCCTCGAAGAGACTGGCCAACACATCGGGCGCAACAGGCTTGTCGCTGAACGCGCGCGGACTCCAGCGTTCGGCGATCAAATCGTGTACGGGAAAATCCGTTGGCGCTCTCTTGTGTATGAACGTTTCCTTTCGCTATTCAGAGCTGCAGTGGCCTCGGATAAAATTTAGCGAGCTAGCTTGGTGGCGATTTCAGCTACGCGCTTACCCTGGAAGCGCGCAATCTTCAATTCATTTTCGCTGGGTTGGCGCCGACCGTCGGCTCCGGCCAATGTCGTTGCCCCGTAAGGAGTGCCACCAGTGATGTCGTCCATATAGGTTAGCCCGGATTCGGTGTAGGGCACGCCGACGATCACCATGCCGTGGTGCAGCAGCGTGGAATGAAAACTCGTAATGGTGGTTTCCTGGCCGCCATGCTGCGTGCCGGTTGAAGCAAAAACACTGCCAACTTTTCCGACCAAGGAGCCCTTGCCCCACAGCGCACCGGTCTGGTCGAGGAAATTGCGCATTTGCGCAGCCATATTTCCGAAACGCGTTGGAGTGCCGAAGATAATCGCGTCCGCTTCAGGAAGCTCGTCTACCGCTGCTATTGGTACATTGGCAAAGCTGGCTTTGGCGGCCTTGGCGCCGTATTTTTCCAAAATGTCGTCGGGGATAAGTTCCGCGACCTGGTACAACGAAACTTCCGCGCCCGGGACCTGCCTGGCGCCATCGACAACGGCCTGGGCCATTTTGTAAACGTGCCCGTACATGCTGTAGAAAATCACCTGAACTTTGATGCTCATAAATTTCTCCTTTCAATTTTTAATCATGATTTTGACGCCCCAGCCCTGCGTTGGTACCCGAAAAGTTCCAGTTACAACCCGATTCACGCTATCGATGACGAGACGGTTTCAGTTTGCTCGCTTTCACTTTGAATTATTTTGTTTCGATTTATTGACTGCATCGCTACGCAAGTCGCAATCCGCCTTTTGGCCAGCGTGTCGCGAGCGAATTTCTTCCAACATGGCAGCCAGAACTTTTAATTTGGCCGGGGCGATGCCCTGGAATTGCCGCTTGTGCAAGGCGCTCACGGGGCGATCAAGAGTCTTTAGAAGTTCGAGGCCCTCTGGGGTTACATAAGTCTTGACCACGCGACGGTCGTCGCTCTGGCGTTCCCGGGTGATGAGGTTGCGCTTTTCCATGCGGTCCAGGAGCCGAGTAATGTCAGGGTCGCGAGAGATCATGCGCTCGCCGATTTCGCGACAGGCCAGTCCGTCGCGGCCAGCGCCGCGAAGGATACGCAATACATTGTATTGGGCGGCGGTCAGGCCGGTGGTTTTGATTACCTGTTCGGCTTGGGCACCGAAGGTGTCGGCGATTTGCATGAAGGCGACGAACAAGCCGGCCTCCGCGTGGGTGCCGGAGCTTTTATGGGACGAGGAACTCACGGGGTCAATATAGTCGTTATAACGACAGTTGTCAAACCCGGATGCACGAAGGAGGCCGAACAACCGCGTGGCTCGATTCGGAAAGAGTGTTCCCAGCTGCGAACAGCGCGATCAGGGTTTGCTTAGGGGGCGGATCTGCAGCTGGCTTATGAAGCTCTTCGGGCCTTGCGTGAGGATGGTTTCCACGGCGTGAGCCACGTCATCCGGTGATAAAACTTTGGCAGGGTCCTTGGGACTGGTGCCGGAAAATTCTGTCGCTACGCTACCTGGACAAATCGTGCTGACGCGAATGCCGTGGCCGCGCAAATCCTCGGCCATGCATGCGGAGAGGCCTTGGAGGCCCCATTTCGAAGCGCAATATAGGCCACCGCCTTTGAAGGCGTTTACGCCGGCCAAGGAGCTGATGTTGATGATATCGCCGGTTTTGCGACTGATCATTGAAGGTGCCACGGCTTTGGAAACCAAGAACACGCTTTTCAAATTGGTATTAAGGACGCGGTCCCAATCTTCTTCGGATTTTTCATGTGCCAGACCGAAGACGCCGATGCCGGCGTTGTTTACGAGGATGGTTATAGGCCCCAGAGCGGACTCTGTTTTCGCCACCAGACTATTCACATCGGCAGAACGGGTCACATCCGCCAGGTGCGAGAATACGCGACCTCCCAATCCGGCTAATTGAGCGCTCACATCATTTAACGCGTCGGCATCGCGGCCGCAGATAGCCACAGCGGCTCCCAGCGCCGCCAGGCGCACGGCGATGGCACGGCCGATACCGCGGCTCCCACCAGTCACCAACGCCAGCGAATCGCTAAGCGGTTTTTCGCCAGGGTTTTGAACACCCGACTTATGTGTTTCAAGCATACAAATTCTTTCTCGTGCAAGCCACGGTTTTTATGCGAAACTCATCTTAACATTGGAGGCCGACATCCAGTCGCCTGACGAATCACGCGATGATATAGCAGGACGGCAATTCGAAAACCTCCATAGATTATTTTTCATGCACGTAACGACTTGCGGAAGCCTTGCGTCTTCCCTATAATCCCAGAGTTTTCCGAACCATAACAGAATTCCGGATAGAAGTAATCCGGGTGAACGGGAATAGGAATAGAATCCCAAGGTGGTAGTTTGAGCGAGGAGAAATCGGAATGAATGGAACACAGAAGATAGTTGGCCTCGCGATAGCCGCGGCGCTTAGTCTAAATCTCGGAGCGGCGGTTGGGACGAGAGCCCAGGCGACACAAGCTCCGCCGGCGGGGCAAGATGCGGCGGGTGCCAAGCCGCAGTACACCATGGCGGAGTACAACTCCTACCAAGCTGCCGCGGCGGACAAAAATCCGAC
>Ga0307475_10001402_pt1 | contig 14336 bp, 12 predicted proteins | sample atmos_gasesECM1C_FD_203317 | JGI IMG/M metagenome (GOLD analysis project Ga0307475, IMG submission 203317) | Hardwood forest soil microbial communities from Morgan-Monroe State Forest, Indiana, United States - atmos_gasesECM1C_515 | ecosystem: Environmental > Terrestrial > Soil > Temperate... | reverse complement strand
GGAGCGGCCGGAGGCTCCTAAAGATTGCGATTTCGGAAATTCCAGCTAGCGGCCTGCTGAGCTGCTTGCGGCTGCGCGCGGAATGACCTGCCTGCCGCAGGCAGGCTCGAAGCACGCTGGAAAAAATATGGTCCAGCGCGAAGAAACAGTATAGACGGGCCGATTCTATGCGGTCAATCGTTGCCTCGTTTCGCAGCCGTGGCGCGCTGGGCGGCGGCCTGGGCCATTATTCTTTCGATTTCGGCAGGGTCACGAGGCAGGCGTTCGCTGAGGAGCTTGTAACCCATTTCGGTGATGAGGACGTCATCTTCGATGCGCACGCCGAGATTTTCCTCGGGGATGTAGATGCCCGGCTCCATGGTGACGACCATGCCGGGCTCGATTGGCTGGCAGGGTTCGCCAGGATCGTGGACGTTGAGGCCGATGTTGTGGCCGAGGCCGTGGATGTAATACTGGCCGAGCGATTTTCCGTGCAGGTCTTTTCCATGTGAATTGATGTAGTCGTAGGAGATTTTTTGCAGGCTCTTGCTTCCCTTCTGGCATAGGTCCATGCCGGGTTTGATGGCGGCGAGCGCGGCGTTTTGCGCGCCGAGCACGATGTTGTAAATCTCAAGCTGGCGCGGCGTAAATTTCCCGTTGGCGGGGATGGTGCGGGTGATATCGGCGGAGTAGCCGGAGTACTGCGCGCCGACGTCGAGGACGACGATGTCGCCGTCTTCGATTTTGCGCGAGAGCTTGTCGTAATGGAGCGCAACAGAATTTGGCCCGGCGCCCACGATGGGAGCGTAGCCTTCCGCTTCGGAGCCGCCCATGGCGTGCACTTCCACCATTTTGGCGGCGACTTCGTATTCGTGTAGTCCGGGGCGCATCATGCGCATGGCTTCGAGGTGAGAGTCAACCGTCAGATCGATGGCGCGTTGGAGAAAGGCAATTTCGCCTGGGGATTTAATCTGCCGCAGGGCGCTGACTTTCCCGCGAATGTCTTTCAATTTGATTTGCGGCGCGGCTTGCTGGAGCCAGTCGACGGCTTCCTTCTCGTGCGGGTAGCCGCCCAATTCCTTTTCGTAGGGGAGAATGGTGTAAAGGCAAGGATAGGTTTTCGCTAGGTTCTCGACTGCGGCGCGCATCTCTACGAAAGGTTTTACGGCCGCGAAGCCGATGCGGGCCTCGATGCCGGGATCGGCGGGAGACATGCGCACGCCGTTCCACTTTTCTTTTTGAGGGTTTTTGATCGGAAGGTAGAGGATTTCGCGCGGGGAATTTGACGCGTCGCTGCCGGATGATTTCGCCGGGAGGATCACCAGGCCGGCGCCTTCTTCGTTGTGGCCGGTCAGGTAGTAGAAGTTTTCTTCCTGTTCGAAGAGGTAGGCTTGCGACGATTCCTCGCGGCCGGTGAGGCCCAGGAGAACGATGGGGCAATCCACCTGTGCGGCGAGTTTGGCGCGGCGCTCAAGGTATGCGCTGTTCGGTTCGCGGTCGCGGCGTTCCTGGGCACAGGCGGAGGGCGCCGCGAACCAGGCAGCGAAGCCCAGCAAAATCGCCAGGATTGTTGAGGCGGCGAACGCAGTCCTGCGGCGTGCAGAACGCCACGGTGGTTGGCTATGCATCGATAGACCTCGGGTCATGACAGCTCGCCTGAATGTATTGGGAACCCGCAGGGCGGTCGGGTTGCGACTCCGCCGCCGGGCGGCAGGGGGCGGAGCAGACGGATTGTATCCGATTCCGGAGATGGGGCAAAAAAGGGTGCGAGGTTGTTCCGAGGAAGAGTTGCGCGTCATCTGCGCGAAGAATTATTCGTGTCGCAGAGCGATCATGGGGTCGACGCGCATGGCGCGCCGCGCTGGGATGTAACAGGCCGCGACGGCCACGATAACCAAGAGCATGGCGACGCCCGCAAAGGTCAGCGGGTCATGAGCACTGACACCGAAGAGCTGGTTGGCCATGAGACGCGTCAGTCCCAGCGCGGCGGCGATGCCGATGGCGACGCCGATCAGCGCCATGCGTGCCCCGTGCCCGATCACCAAGCGCAGCACATCGCCGCGTTCGGCGCCGAGGGCCATACGCACTCCGATTTCGTGAGTGCGCTGGCCGACCAGGTACGAAATCACGCCGTAGATACCGATGCACGCGAGAACCAACGCGAGTGCCGCGAAGACGCCGAGAAGAATCATCGAGAGGCGACGCGCAGCAAACGAATTGGAGACGACTTCGTCCATCGTTTGCACGTTGTAGATTACTTCGCGTGAATCGATTCGCTCGACTGCGCGGCGGACCGCGCCCATGACCGCAGTGGGATCACCTTCGGTGCGCAGCACGACGGCGACTGCATCGGCCACCAGCGGCATGAGCTTTTCGGGAAGCTGCATGAACGGATAATCGAACTGTGCCTCGATGGTCGATTTCGCGTCGGCGTCGAGCCCCCATTGTTTTACGTGGCCTACCACGCCGACGATTTCGGCTTGCACGTTGAAGCCCGCGAGATTGATGCGCTTGCCGATGGGATTTTCATGAGGGAAATAGGTGCGCGCGAAAACGTCGTCGATGTCGATGACCACCGGCGCGTGCTCGTCGTCCTGCGGCGTGAGGAAGCGGCCGCGCTCGAGGGGGATGCCCATGGCTAGCTGGAAGCCGGCTTCCGCAAGATAGAACATCGCTTGGTGCATCTCCTGGAGGTTGGCAGGCCTTGGCTGGCCCTCGATCCAGAAAGGCAAAGAGGAATTGTGAATCATCGGTCGGGAGCCGAGCGTGACGGAAACTGCTTGGACGCCGGGGATGTTATGCATTTCATCGTCGAAGTGTCGCAGACGGGCGCGCGTTTCGGCGGCACTGGTTGTGGAGGCGGCCGGCAAGGACAAATTGAAGGTGATCGCGTGGCTGGGATTGAAGCCGGGATTGACACGCCAAAGCGCCGCGAGACTGCGCACCATCAGTCCGGCTCCGACGAGCAAGACCAAGGCCATGGCTACTTCGACGGCCACGAAAACGCCTTGGAGGCGGTGGCGGGCGCCGCTCACACCGCGGCCGCCCTCCTTGAGGATCTCCTGCAAACTGACGCGGGACGTTTTCAGCGCGGGAGCGAGGCCAAAAACAATTCCGGCAAACAGGGACAGCCCGACGGTAAAGAGCAGGACGCGTGAATCGAGCGAGACTTCGTTGGCGCGTGGTACCGCGCCGGGCAAAGAACCGAGGACGGCTTTGGTGCCCCAAAAGGCCAACAAGAGTCCCAGCGCTCCGCCCAAGCCCGCGAGCAGAATGCTTTCGGTGAGAAGCTGGCGAATGACGCGCACGTGGCTCGCGCCCATTGCCGCGCGAATCGCAAACTCGCGCGAGCGGCCCATCGAGCGCGCCAGAAGAAGATTGGCAACGTTCGCGCAGGCAATCAGCAGCAAGAAACCGACGGCGGCGAGAAGCACGAGCAGGAATGGCTGGACATTACCGACGATGTCTTCCTTCATGGAAACGAGGGTGATGCCGACGGCCTTATCGGCCTCCGGGTACGCTGCGGCGAGATTTTCTGCGATGCCGTCCATATCCGCTTTGGCCTGCGAGAACGTTACGCCTGGCTTCAGGCGGCCAATGCCGTGCGCGCTCACGTCGACGCGGCGGTCGCGGAATGACGCATCGGTCCACTGGCCGATGGGAGTGTAGACATCGCGGTCGTGACCATAGAACGTGAAGGCGGCCGGAATCACGCCCACGATCGTGTAGGACGTGCCATTCAGGATCATCGCTTTCCCGATGACTTCGAGCGAAGAGCCAAATTTGCGTTTCCAAAAGCCTCCGCCCAGAATCACGACCGGCGCGGCGCCCGGGTGATCCTCATCGCGGAGGAAGGTGCGGCCAAGAATTGGCGTTACGCCCAGCGTCGAAAAAAAGTCCGCAGAAACCATGTAACCTGTGAGGCGTTCCGCTTCGCCCGTGCCGATGAAGTTGTAATCGTTGTTGCGGTATATGGCCATGGAGGAAAACGTTTGCGTGTCGCGCTGCCAATCGAGGAAATTCAGGTAAGAAATCGGGGCCTGCTCGAATCCGGTGGTCTTTCCATAAATTGCGACGAGTTGGCCGGACTGCGGGTAGGCTAGCGGATTGAGGAGCACACCGTTGACTACGGAGAATAGCGCCGTATTCGCGCCAATGCCCAGCGCCAGCGTCAAAATCGCAGTCGCCGTGAATCCCGGTGACTTCGCCAGCATGCGAAGCGCGTAGCGCAAATCCTGAAGAAGTGTCTCCATGCTACCTCCCGGGTTTCGGCCCAGGGCAGAGTGGAGCAATCGTACCGCAAGAAAGAAGCCTTGCCCTGGCGAAAAACGAAGGTGGTCACACCGGCCCGGAGATGCGTTGAAGCGTTAGGATAAACTGAAATGGATGATGAAGACGCATAGCGCGGGAGGGGTGGTCACCAATGGCGAGGGCCGGGTGCTGGTGGTGAGCCAGCACGGAACATCGTGGTCGTTGCCGAAGGGACACATCGATCCCGGCGAAGACGCGCTGGTTGCGGCGAAGCGGGAAATCTATGAGGAGAGCGGGGTTCGCGATTTGGAATTTGTCCGCCAACTGGGAACGTATGAGCGGCACAAGATCGGTGTGGATGGCGGCGATGATCCTTCGGAGCTGAAAGTGATCACGATGTTTCTGTTCCGAACGAGCGAAACCTTATTGAGGCCGGTTGATCCGGACAATCCGGAGGCGAAGTGGGTGGAGAAAGCAAAGGTCGCGGGGCTGCTCACGCACCAAAAAGATAAGGAATTTTTTCGGGGCATAGAGCAAGTCTTGTGACGCGCCTGCGGCTTGCAGCGGATGACGAGGTGAAGTCGCCGCTACACGGACGCCAGCGGTCAGAATGGGGGAGTGATGCCGGTGTAGTCGCCGATTACGTAGGCGCTGTAAGGCGCATTCATCACACTGGCATTCGTGGTGCTAAAGCCCGGGACGTCGATCGTGCCGAAGCTGCGAACGATCTGCTTCGCCTGATTGATCTCGATCACCTGGTCGTTGAATTGATCGCTGATGAGGGTATGGCCGTTGGCCAGGCGCACCGCGCGCGTCGGGAGCGGCGATGGATTGCTGCCCGGGCGCGTGTTGGTGATGTACTGGTGGCCTGGAACCGGATTGTCGTTGCGATCGACTTCGACGATGCGGCTGTTGTTGGAGTCAGTGATCAGGGTGTGGCCGTTGGGCAAACGGCTCGCGAAAGCGACTCCACTAACCGTGCCGTGAGCGGTAAAGGTCTTCACGATCGTGCTCGGCATGGTGTGCGTGACCTCGATGGCGCGGTTGTTGTTTTCGTCGGAGATGAGGATGTTGCCATTGGTTAGCAGCTCGGCGGCGTTGGGATTATTCAGCCCATCGTATTGCCACACGATCTGCTTATCTGAGCGGCGAACCTCGATGATGCGCCCGTTGCCCTGGTCCGTGATCAGTATGTGGTCGTCTCCGTTCGACTGATGCAGGTAGGTGTTCTGCACAGGGGTGTTGAGCTCGTTGGGTCCGGATCCAGTGACGCCGAACTGGCCATAACACCAGACGATGTCGCCGCCCTGGTCGACGAGGAGCACGCGATTGTCAACGCAGCCGGACGGGCAGTTGCTGGTCGCACCCGGGGGGATGCCGGTACCTGACATCAGTGTGAGGTCCCCCACGCGCTCAGCGTCATTGGTGCCTACGATCGAGCTGGGTGAGATGTCCTGCGGACCGTTTCCAAAGTGCCAGACGATGTTGCCCGCCGGATCAATTTCAATTACACGATTGTTGAATTGGTCGGTGATGAGGATATTGCCGGGCTGATTGAATTCGCTGGGAATCTGTGCGTTTGAGAACGCCACTGCTAGAACGATAGCGATGCCGATGAGCAGGGATGCAGAGATGCGTGGGAACAGGGTGCGGTTCGGGGTGTTCATTGTGGTCGCTCCTTTCACGTGAGGTAGTCGGGTTTAGCATCGAGCGAGGGAGACGTGTGCAAATGATTTGTAAAGTTTGCGTCAAGGACTTGTCCGCAAGTACTAGGAGTTTCACGACGTTGTAAACGCGAGAACAGCAAATTGTCGAGCGCGAAGCTCGACGAAAGGAGCGTTCTGGCGGACCGAGTCTAGGAGGCGGCGGCGCTGGTGTTGATTGCCGTGGAGTTGAAAAGCAGCAGGCGGGCCCGAACGACTTGCTTTACGGCGTCGACGACTTGCGGTAGCACCTTGTAGGGAGCGACATCGTTGGCCTTTTTTGCGAGGGACGACTCGAGCGCACGGCGCCAGGCAACGCGCAGCTCGGTATTGATGTGAATCATGTTTATGCCGGCCTGGATGGCCTGGCGGAAGTCATCGTCATCGGTTCCGGAGCCGCCGTGCAGGGTCAAGAACGCCGAGGTCGCCTGCTTGATGGCGGCGATGCGTGGAAGGTCCAAACGCTTGCGGGTATTTCCGGCAACCATGCTGGCGAGCATGCCGTGCATGTTGCCGACGGCTGGAGAGAAGAGGTCGACGCAGCTGGCGGCGACGAATTGTTTGGCTTCTTCGGGTGTGGTTAGGGCCAGGCCCTCCGGCGTCTTATCGAGGATTTCGGAGGAAGTGCCGATGTAACCGACCTCGCCTTCGACCAGGATGGCCGGACGGATGGACTTGACGGCTTCGACGGCGGCTTTGGTTTCGGCGATGTTTTCTTGCAGAGGCAAAGAGGAGCGATCGAAAACGATCATGTCGAAGCCGGCGCGCGCGGCTTCTTCGGCGCGGGCGAGGGAGTGAGTGTGGTCGGCGTTGAGAAAAATGGGGTGGGAGAATTCGTCGCGATAGGCGTTTACGAGCGCGGCGGCCTGGCGCACGCCGAGAAAATCGCGCTCGCCTTCCGAGACACCCACGACAACGGGGACATTGAGCTCGCGAGCGGCGGCAACGACGGCCTTCAGTGCGGTGAGCTCGGAGAAGTTGAAATGGCCGAGCGCGACGCGATCGCGCTGGGCTTGCTGAAGTGAATCGGCCAGGGTCTTCATGATCTTCCTTTCAGGTTCGTTTTAGCTTGGATGCGCCTGCCGGGGATCTTGGCTACCCAGAATTCACTAGAGGGGACGACGGGAACGATCTCGAAGTCGATTAGGTCCATCCAGCGGCGCGTCCAGTCATCCAATGCCTCTGGGCTGGGCGCTTGCATGACCTGGAAGCAGCGAGTGCCGGCGGAATCGACCCAACTTGCGTGGTAGACGACTCCTTCGGGGAGCATCCGGCCCTTTTGCCGGAAGCGTTCGCCGATGGGCGCTGGATCTGCGGCCTTAAACCGCTCTATCACCATGAACAGCATGGTTGCGACTATACACCGTACGTAGAGCGTCGGGGTGGCGACAAGGCGGACGGTACCTTGCTTTTGCCGTGGCGCGGGAATATACTCTAATTTCACTCTGAAGCGGTCGCACCGATGAGTGGGCGCAAGCCCACTTTTTTGTTGACGCCGGTTGGGGTGCACTTGATACCGGCCATGGCCGGGGAGTCTCCACGTGAATTTGGAGCAGATTCGCGCGGCCGCCGAGCGGGTGGCGCGCTCGGAGGGGCTGGAAGTCGTTGATGTGGAATGGAAAGTGGGGAAGCAGAGGTTTTTGCGGGTGTACATCGACCGCGTGCCTCAGCGGAACCCGGCGCCGAATGGCGTGACTACGCCGGTGGATGCGGACCCGAAGATTAGTCATGCGGATTGCGAGCGGGTCAGCCAGCAGTTGAGCGTGATTTTGGATGTGGAGGAGTTAATTGACGGGCCGGCGGGGTACATCCTGGAAATCAGCTCTCCGGGGTTGGACCGGGCGCTGAAGAAGCCGGGAGATTTTGAGCGGTTCGTGGGAAGGCTGGCGAAGATTTCGACGAGCGAACCGATTGGGGAAGCGAAGTTTTTTGAAGGAAGGCTGGCGGGATTCGCGGACGGGAAAGTGCGGATGGAGTTGAAGGGGAAAGCGCCGCGGGTGGTGGAGATACCGCTGGAGGGGATTCGGAAGGCGAATTTGGTGGTGGAGTTTTAGGGAAGAAGAGGGAATTTACCACAGAGGGCGCAGAGGACGCAGAGAAGAATCGGGAGAAGAGAGTTAGGAACTAGCGATGGCGAATTTGCTTTATCAACAGATTGAGATGCTGAGCCGCGAGAAGCACATCGAGCCGGAAATCGTGGTGTCTGCGATTGAAGACGCGATGGTCGTGGCGGCGCGGAAATATTACAAGACGGAAGAGAACCTGCGCGGGAAATTCAACGCGGAGTCGGGCCAAGTGGACGTGTTTTCCGTGTTGACGGTGGTGGAGGAAGTTACCGACCCGAAAAACGAGATCGCACTGGCGGATGCCAAGAAAAAGAATCCGAGCGCGGAAGTTGGGACGGAGATTCTTACCGTGAAGCCGACGGATGTGCTGGGGCGAATTGCGGCACAGACGGCCAAGCAGGTGATCCTGCAGAAGGTACGCGAGGCCGAGCGCGACACGATTTACAACGAGTATCACACCCGCGTGGGCGAATTGGTGACGGTGATTGTGAAGCGCGCGGAAGGGCCGGACCTGATAGTCGATATGGGACGCACCGAAGCGCGGCTGCCGAAGCGCGAGCAATCGAAACTGGAGACGTACAACATCGGCGAGCGGCTGCGCGTGGTCATCAAGATGGTGGACCGCGCGGCTAAAGGGCCGCAAGTGATTGTTTCGCGCGGCGACGCGAGCCTGGTGCAGCGGCTGTTCGAGATGGAAGTGCCGGAAATTTACGACGGGACGGTACAGATCCGGTTTGCCGCGCGAGAAGCTGGCGAGCGGACGAAGGTCGCGGTAATGAGCCGCGATAAAGATGTGGATCCGGTGGGCGCGTGCGTGGGCATGAAGGGCATGCGCGTCCAGTCTATTATTCGCGAGCTACGCGGAGAAAAGATCGACATCATTCCGTACAGTGAAGAGACGGTGGCATTCGCGCAGAAGGCGCTGAGCCCGGCGAAAGTCACGCGCGTGCAGATCGTCGATCCGGAAACGAAGAAGTTGGAAGTGATCGTGGAAGATTCGCAGCTTTCGCTGGCGATTGGGAAAAAGGGGCAGAACGTCCGGCTGGCCAGCAAGCTGATCGGCTGGGACATCGACATCAAGAGCGAGGAAGAGAAGCGGCGCGAGATCGAAGAGCAGATGACGGCTCTTACCGCGCCGACGACACCGCTGACGGCGCTTGCCGGCGTGGGGCCGAAGACCATCGAGAAGATCGAGGCGGCGGGGATCACGAACGTGGAGAAACTTGCGGGGATGACGCCGGAGCAGTTGATGGAGATTCCGGGCATCGGCGAGAAGATGGTGGACAAGATTTATCAGGCGGTGAATCGCTTCTACGAGGGCGGCGGCGAAGCGGCGGCGACGGGCGAAGCGGTTGAGAACACCGACGCGCTTGCGGAGGATGGGACAGAACAAAGCGCCGCAGGAGAGGCCGCTACAGAGGAAGAAGCGGACGCGGCGGCTCACGAAGGGGAGCAGGCCTCGGAAGGCGGCGTGGCGGAAGCACCTGAGGATTCGGTTGAAGCAGCCCGCCACGATGAGCAAGCTCCTGAAGCTGGGCAAGAATCCGAAGCGAAAAACGAAAACGCAGGAGAGGTTGAGTCCGCGGAAAACAAGAACAACGCGGAACGGCCGGAAGAGGCAAAGTCTTAATAAGCATGTCAGACGTCAACCAAGTCCGAATTAACGAGCTGGCGCGCGAGCTGGAGGTCAAGGCGAAGGCTATTATTGACCTGCTGGCCGGGTATGGCGTCACGGAAAAGAAGACGCACTCGAGCTCCATTCCCGCGGATGTTGCGGAGAAAGTGCGCAAACATCTCCAGGGAGTAGCGGACGCGGAAGCGGCGGGAGAAGCCAAGGCCAAGGCGGACAAGGAAGCGAAAGATGCGGCGGCAAAAGCGGCGCGGATGCGTCCGGCTGCCGCACCTGCGGCGCCTATAGCGCCTGCGGCTGCGCCACCGAAGCCAGTGGCACCTGCGGCGCCGGCGGCCATAGCTGGAACGGCAGCGCCCGCGGCAGCGAAACCGGCGGCGCCGGTTGCTCCGCCCCCGGGGACACATCCGGTTGCGGCTCCTCCTGCGAGCGCAGCGCCTCCTGCTCCTGCGGCACCTGCGGCGAAACCTGCGCCGATCGCGCCTCCCGCAAGCGCACCGGCGGCGACGCCGATTCGCACTACGGCACCGGCGGCGCGGCCTGCGACTCCAACTTCTGCTCCTACCAGTGCTCCTGCGCCGCGTCCTGGGCAAGGCACTGGCAGGCAACCATCGGCAGTGCGTCCCGCAGCAGCGGCGCCTGGCGCGTCCGCCCGGCCTGCGGCTCCGGCGCGTCCACCGATGCCGACGGGCGGGAACCGTGGACCACTCCCGGGTACTGGGCCAGGAGGTCAGCGGCAAGGCGGACCGCGTCCGGGTCAACCGATGCGTCCGATGCCCGCGGGGCAAGGCGGGCGATCGTATCCTTCACGGCAGGGTGGATCAGGCGGGCCTGGCGGCGGACCTGCAGGCCAACCAAGACCCTTTGAACAGCGGCGCGGTACGGTGCCAACGGGCGCGCGCCCGGGGCCGCGCACGCCGGGACGTCCCGGGATGTTGCCGCCGTTGCCTCCGGACAAGGCGCCTCCGAAGGCCGAGCCGGGGAAGCCGCTCTATACGCGGAGGCCGACGCAGCGGCAGCGTCCGGTGCTGGACAAGCGAGAGATTGAGGGTGAGCGCAAGCTGCACCCGACGCGGCAGCGTCCGGGAGCGGGGCGTGCGGCAGCGGCGGTAATTGCGCCGCCGGAACCGCGTGCGCCGCGCGATGTGACGATTACCGAAGGCATCACCATCCGCGAGCTGGCGGAGAAACTGGATGTGCGCGCGAAGGAATTGCTGAAGACGCTGCTGGATCGCGGCGTATTCGCCAGCATCAACCAGGCGCTGGATGTGCCGACGGCGACGACGCTGGCGGAAGCGTTCAGCGGCGTAGTCAACGTGGTCTCCCTGGAAGAGGAAATGGTGCTGGAGGTTGCGAAGGAAGAAACCAAGGAGAGTCTGAAGCCGCGGCCGCCGGTGGTGACGGTGATGGGACACGTGGACCACGGCAAGACGAGCTTGCTGGACGCGATTCGCAGCGAAGACGTGGCGGCGGGCGAGGCGGGCGGCATCACGCAGCACATCGGCGCTTACAAAGTGCAGGTGAACAATCGCAGCGTGGTGTTCATCGACACGCCGGGCCACGAGGCGTTCACGCGCATGCGCGCGCGCGGCGCGAAGGTGACGGACATTGTGGTGCTGGTGGTGGCGGCCGACGATGGAGTCATGCCGCAAACGAAAGAAGCGATCGATCACGCCAAAGCGGCGAATGTGGCCATCGTGGTGGCAATCAACAAGATTGATAAACCGGAAGCGCAACCGGAGCGCGTGAAACGTCAGTTGGCGGATAACGGCTTGCTGCCCGCGGAATGGGGTGGCGACACGGAATTCGTGGAGGTTTCGGCGAAGCAGAAAACCGGGATAGAGAAGTTGCTGGAAACTTTGCTGCTGGTGGCGGACCTGCGCGAATTGAAGGCCAATCCGGATGCGCCGGCGACCGGTACGGTGTTGGAATCACGCGTCGATAAGGGCCGCGGCCCAGTAGCGACCATTCTTGTGCAGAACGGGACTTTGCTGCCGGGCGATTTCTTCATTTGCGGAGCGGTATTCGGCAAAGTGCGCGCGATGTTTGATGATCACGGGCGCACGGTGAAAGACGCACCGCCCTCCACTCCAGTGGAAGTGCTGGGTTTGCAAGGCGTGCCGGAAGCGGGCGACAACTTCCAGGTTACCGACGAAGCGAAGGCACGGCACATTGTCGAATACCGGCAAGGCAAGCAGCGCGATGCGGCGATGGCGCGCACTTCCGGCGCGCGCATCACTCTGGATCAATTGCACGAGCAATTGAAGACGGGCGATGTGAAGGAACTGGGGATTGTGATCAAGGCCGACGTGCAGGGTTCGGTGGAAGTGCTCAGCGAAATGCTGCCGAAGCTTTCGACGGACCAGGTGAAGCTGAAGATTATCGGCTCGGGAGTCGGGGCGGTGACGGAAAACGATATCCTGCTGGCGTCGGCATCGGGCGCGATCGTGATTGCGTTTGGCGTGCGGCCGGACCGCAAGGCCATGGACCTGGCGCAGCAAGAGCACGTGGACATTCGCACGCACACCATCATCTACGAAGTCTCCGACGAGATTAAGAAGGCCATGGAAGGCCTGCTGGAGCCGGTGATCCAGGAAACTTACGTGGGCCGCGCGGAAGTACGCAATACGTTCCGCGTCAAGGGTGCGGGAACGGTGGCGGGCTGCTATGTCGTGGACGGCGTGCTGAAACGCGACGCGCAGGTACGCGTGGTGCGCGATGGAGCGATTATCTACACTTCGAAACTGAGCTCGCTAAAGCGCTTCAAGGATGACGCCAGCGAGGTGCGCACGGGCTTCGAGTGCGGCGCAGGAATAGCGAACTTCAATGATGTGAAGGTCGGCGATATACTGGAATGCTTTCAGGTGACGAAGCTGAGTGGCGCGGAAGCCGCAGCGCAGAGCGCCGTTCCCGCGTCGCGCAGATAGCTGCAAAACCGTCCCCCGGAGCCGCGCATGCCGGTAGGTCTACTTACCCTCGAGCTGCACATTCCGGACGCCCATTCGCTGAAGGACAAGCGGCAGATCGTGCGAAGTCTGAAGGACCGGCTGCGGCGGCATTTCAACGTCGCGGTGGCAGAGATGGAGTATCAGGACGTGTGGCAGCGCTCGATCATCGGCGTGGTGACATTGTCCACCGCCGAACAGCATGTGGAGGAGTCGCTGCAATTGGTGCTGAGGGAAGCGGACCGGCTACTGGGTCCGGTCCTGGTGAATCACGTCGTGGAAATGATTTAAAGGCTAGAGATGAGTCCGACGAATCATCGTCATGAACGCGTGGGCGAAGAAATTGCCCACGAAATCAATGCCATGCTGGCCGGGGAGCTGAAGGACCCGCGGCTGGAAGGCACCGTGGTGGTCAGCGAAGTGCGCGTACAACCGGATATGAAGCACGCTCGCGTGTTCGTCAGCATGCTGGGCAGCAGCAAAGAACAGGCCGACGCCATCAAGGCGCTGGAGCATGCCTCGGGTTACATTCGCAGCGAAATCATCGAGCGTCTGCAGTTGCGGCGCTTGCCGGAGCTGCACTTCACGCTGGACCTTTCCCAGGAGCACGTTGAACGCATCGAGCGACTCCTGAAAGAGATGAAGAAGGACAAGCCTTCCTCCAATCTCTGAGCTCTGATCTAACCTCTGATTTCATGTCAAAACAGCCGCAGCCGGCGCCATTCGATGGCGCCTTGGTGATCGATAAGCCAAAGGGTAAGACATCGCACGACGTCGTGGACGCGGTGCGGCACCTCGCCGGTTTTCGGCAGATCGGGCATCTTGGCACGCTCGACCCGCTGGCCACTGGCGTTTTGGTGTTGCTGCTCGGACGCGCCACGAGGCTGGTGCAGTTCTATGCCGGACGCCGCAAGCGCTACTCCGCCGGTTTTCGTTTTGGTTTTGCGACGGATACGTATGACTCCGATGGGGAGGCGCAAGGACCAGACGTTCCGCCAGCTCTCGACAAGTCCGCGCTGGAGAGACTCGCCGGTGAACGCGTCGGGCGGTTTCAGCAAACGCCGCCGGCTTTTTCGGCGAAGAAAGTGAAAGGACGCCCAGCGTATGAGCTGGCGCGCAAGAAACAGCCGGTCGAACTAAAATCGGCCGAAGTGGAATTGTTTGAGTTCGACCTGAAGGAGATTGAGGGCAGCGTCGCCCGTTTCGTCATCGAGTGTTCTTCCGGGACGTACATCCGCTCGCTCGCGCATGAAATGGGGGAGAAGCTCGGATGCGGAGCGCATCTTGCGGAAATCGAACGCACGGCGGTGGGAGAGTTTTCCTTGGAGCAGGCGGTGAAGCTCGAGGAGCTGGCCGAAGCGGCGCGTATGGGAAAGTTTGGCGATTACATCATCCGGCTGGAGGATCTGCTGCCGAATTTTCCGCGCGTGAATGTGCTGCCGATCGTCGAGAGGCGAGTGCGGCACGGAACGAAGTTCAACGTGATGCTGGCGCAAGTGCAACCGGGCCGCGTCGAGCCTCCCCCTGGCGCAACGACGCAGTTGGACGGCGGCGAACCGCGGCCGCCGCGCCTGCGCGTTTTCAGCCAGCAAAACAGCCTGATCGCCATCGCGGAAGCCGTAGTGCCCCGGACGTATCAGCCGATTGTGGTGTTCGAGCCGCTGCCCTAGCGCACGCTAGGGCTGAGGCGGCTGGGGAGGCGGCTGTGGAAGGGGTTGCGTGGGCGGCTGTGGAGACGGTTGCGGCAGTTGTTGCTGCTGCT
>Ga0307475_10001401_pt1 | contig 14337 bp, 14 predicted proteins | sample atmos_gasesECM1C_FD_203317 | JGI IMG/M metagenome (GOLD analysis project Ga0307475, IMG submission 203317) | Hardwood forest soil microbial communities from Morgan-Monroe State Forest, Indiana, United States - atmos_gasesECM1C_515 | ecosystem: Environmental > Terrestrial > Soil > Temperate... | reverse complement strand
TCCGTGGCGATCCGTGTGCATCCGTGTTTATCCGTGTTCGTCTTTTGGTTTTGCCGTTGCTTCCTAGCGCGAAAACAAGAATCCCGCATCTCTCCGCAGCCCGTGAACCGGTAGCCGGTAGTCGGGCTCGCATATCTGTCTTGACAATAATCGTTATAACAGATAATATTGAGTTTGACCATGAAACAAGGCTCCCAGTCCGAAAGCAAACGTTACCGCGGGAGCCGTGAGGAAGCCGTGTTCCTGGATCTGTTGCGTACTACCGACTTGTTGTCACGGCGGCTGGTTGGCGTACTCAAGCAAGAAGATCTCTCGCCCACCCAGTACAACGTGCTGCGCATCCTGCGGGGCGCTCCTGAAGGACTGGCTTGTGGCGAGATCGGCAATCGCATGATTACGCGCGATCCCGACATCACCCGCCTGCTCGACCGGATGGAGAAGCGCCATCTCATTGCCCGCTCTCGGGACGGCAAGGACCGGCGAATGGTGCTGGCCAGGATCACCGCCGAAGGCCTCGAGGTCTTGACCGGGCTGGACGAGCCGGTGCAGGAGGCTCACCGCAAGTTGTTGGGCCATCTGGGCCGGGAGCGGATGCAGCAACTTGCTGAGCTGTTGCGGGTGGCCCGCGCCAGGGTTGAAGTTGCTTGATTTTTTAGCTCGTATATTTGTTGCAACGACTATCGTTCTAACGCATCTAAGGCTAGCGAAAGGAAAAATGCCATGAGCGCAATTGCTGCACCACAAATCGCCGTATCTACCTGGAACATCGACCCAGCTCATTCCGTGGCCGAGTTCAAGGTCAAACACATGATGATCTCCAACGTGAAGGGACACTTCACTGGCGTTAAAGGTCTGCTCTCTCTAGACGAAAGCGACGTCACCAACTCGCGCATCGAAGCCACGATTGATGCAGCCTCGATCAGCACACGCGAAGCCCAGCGCGACGCGCATCTGAAGAGTGCCGACTTCTTCGACGTGGAGAAGTTCCCGACACTCTCGTTCAAATCGACGCGCGTGATCCGCCGCGCCGATGGAGATCTGGATGTAGCAGGCGAGCTGACCATCCATGGCGTCACACGCAAGGTGGTTTTCAGTGTTGAGGGACCGACTGCGCCGAACACCGACCCGTGGGGCAATACCCGCGTGGGACTTTCCGCAACTACCAAGATCAATCGTAAGGACTTTGGCCTTACCTGGAATGCCGCGCTGGAAACCGGTGGGATTCTCGTGGGCGATGATGTGACTATCACGCTCGATGTCCAGTTCGTGAAGGGCTGAATCGTTCGCCGACGGCGCACATCAAAAGCTGTGCGCTGGCGGCGCAGAAATGAGGTAACTATGTCGCTCCGTGCAATCAAAGAAGTCATTCACACCAAGCCCACGATCGAGGGCGCTGGAGTAAAGCTGCAGCGCGCGTTCGGTTTCGGGAAGACCAAGGAGTTCGATCCTTTTCTGCTGCTGGACGACTTCCGCAATGAAAATCCGGAAGACTATCTGGCGGGATTTCCCTGGCATCCGCATCGCGGGATTGAGACGATCACCTACGTGCTGGCCGGCTCCGTGGAACATGGCGACAGCCTGGGCAACCGTGGGAAGATGACCGCCGGCGACGTGCAATGGATGACGGCCGGGAGCGGCATCCTGCACCAGGAGATGCCCAAGGGCGATCCGCAGGGCCGGATGCACGGCTTCCAGCTCTGGGCGAACCTGCCCTCGTCGCTGAAGATGACCGATCCGCGCTATCAGGATATTCCCTCGAGCGCGATTCCTGAGGTCACCGACAGCGATGGCACCAACGTGCGCGTGATTTGCGGAGACTTCTGGGGGAAGAAGGGTCCGGTGGAAGGAGTAGCTGCCGATCCCAATTACCTCGATATCTCCGTGCCGCCGGGACAGCGGAAGCGCCTGAAAGTCGAGACCACGCGCAACGCGTTTGCTTACGTCTTCGCGGGCTCTGGCACCTTTCGCGACGCGTCGAATCCGCGCGCCGTATTGACCGAGTCAGCGGTCGATCCGAATGCAGATCCGGTGTACGACGTGAACAACCATTCGCTTGTGCTGTTCGATCGCGGCGACGAGATCAGCGTGCAAGCAGGTCCGGAAGGAATCCGTTTCCTCCTGGTCTCAGGCAAGCCCATCGAGGAGCCGGTCGCCTGGTACGGTCCGATTGTGATGAATACTCAGGAGCAGTTGCGGCAGGCCATCGGCGAATTGCACACCGGAGCGTTCATCAAGCATCGCTGAGCATAGAACAATGTAGAGACGCAGCATTGCTGCGTCTCTTTTTTATTGCACTGAGGACTCTCTGAAGCGCGAATCAACGCAGGAGAAGGTCCGAATATTCAGGATGCTTCCTGAGATAGCCGGCTACAAGCGGACAGATCACATCCACTTTCACGTCGTGTTCTCGTGCCCATTGCAGCGCCGATTCGGCAAGCTCCGAGGCCACTCCGCGTCCCCTCATGCTCTCCGGCACCTCAGTGTGAATGAGTTCAAGGACCTTACCGGCCAAAGCATATTCGAGATAAGCTACGCTGCCGTCGCTCTCAATTTCAAAACGCCCGTTTGTGACCTGCTGCGTAGCTTTATCTGGCTTCCCGAAGAGTTTCATCTGGATAGATTGCCAGTCCCGCGCGGGTTTTTGGGACCGTAAGCGCCATCTTACTTCGGACGCCGCACTGCCGTCTCAAGGTAGTCCTCGAGATAAGACTGAACTGCAAGCAAAGCGTCGTTCGTTCGTTCGAGGCGGCTCATCATCAGCGCGCCCTCTAGCGAAGAGATGATGAGCGTTGACAAGTTCCTCGAGTCCACATCTCGCTTGATCTCTTTCCGTTTGATTCCTTCAGCGATAACGTCGGTAAGTCGCTGACGCCATCCCTGCAACGCTCGGCGGGCGCGGTCGCGCAGGACAGGATTGCCATCATCCGCGTCAATCGCAGTGTTGAGCAGGGGACAGCCGCCGGGCACCGACGGGCGCCGATCAATGAAGTTGCGGACAAACTGCTTTAACCGGTCCACGCTGTCGGGGATCGAGTCCAAATCGCGCATTCTCGCGTCGAGGGCCATTCCCCAGGCGTAGTCAAAAGCCTCGGCCGCGAGCTCCTCCTTGCTCGAAAAGTGCCGATAGATTCCGCCCTTTTCCAGGCCAGTGGCTTCCATCAGTTCGGACATCGAGCCGCCTTCAAAGCCATGTTGATTAAAGAGCTTGGCGGCTTCGGCCACAATGCGTTGCCGCGTTTCTTCCCCTTTTGTCATAAGAGCGCCTCCCCGTCGGGCGATTAGATGATTTCCGGGACCATTCGGTCTCTCATGTTAGCACTTCATTTATTTGCGACCGTTCGGTCTCTATTCACATCAGAACGCGGGAGTGGCAACCATAACCCAGGTCGCAGAGATTCCCGTCCGCGCGACGCGCAGCGCAGCCGTCAATCCCTGGCTGATTGCCATCACGGTTACGCTGGCGACGTTCATGGAGCTTCTCGACACTGCCATCGCCAACGTTTCTCTCCCGCATATCGCGGGAGGACTCGCCACCAGCTACGACGAAAGCACGTGGGTCCTGACCAGCTATCTGGTAGCCAATGCCATCGTTCTGCCGCTGAGCGCCTGGCTCAGTAGAGTCTTCGGACGCAAAAACTACTACATGACGTGCGTGGCGCTGTTCAGCGTGAGTTCACTGCTGTGCGGTCTGGCGCCGAGTCTGGGAATGCTGGTGTTTTTCCGGGTGCTGCAGGGGATCGGCGGTGGAGGATTGGCGCCCGTCGAACAAGCCATTCTGGTCGATACCTTCCCCGCGGACAAACGCGCGGCAGCGTTCGCGCTCTATAGCATGGCGATCGTCACTGCGCCCGCGATCGGTCCTCCGCTGGGAGGCTGGATCACCGACAGTTTCTCCTGGCGCTGGGTCTTTTTTATCAACGTGCCTATCGGCATCATATCGCTGTTGCTCACCAGCCGAATCGTCTCCGATCCCCCGGCATTCAAGCAGGAAGTAGAAGCCGCGCGCCGGAGCGGCAAGCTCAGGATCGATTATGTCGGCATCTCGCTGATCGCAATTGGATTCGCGTGCCTCGAAGTCGTGCTCGATCGAGGACAGCGGGACGACTGGTTCGAGAGTCACTTCATCGTTGCGTTCTTTGTCGTCGCTATAGCCGCACTTGCCATCGCGATTGTTTGGGAGTTGCGGCATCCCGATCCGGTGGTTGAGCTTGGTTTGCTTAAAGAACGCAATTTTGCCCTGGCCAACGCCTTTTACTTTTTGTTCGGATTCACGCTGTTCGGCTCGACCGTGCTGGTTCCGCAGATGCTGCAATCGCTCTACGGCTACACCGCTACCGATGCCGGACTGGTTCTGGGACCGGGAGCCTTCGTTATCGTGCTGATGGCTCCGGTGGTGGTTCAACTGGTGAAGCGAATTCCCGTGGCATGGCTCATTGGTTTGGGCTTCACGATTCTGGGCAGCGCCATGTGGTACTTCGCGAGCTTCAACCTGGCCACGGATTATCAGCACGAAGCGTTGGCGCGTGTAGTGCAGGGATTTGGCATCGCATTTCTGTTTGTGCCTACCAGTCAACTTGCCTATTCGTACCTTCCCAAGAACAAAAACAACAAGGCTTCCAGCCTTACTAATCTATTTCGCAATCAGGGTGGAAGTTTCGGCATAGCGTTTGTGACCACGGTTCTCGAACGGCGAACGCAATTTCATCGCAGCGTGTTGGCCGCGCACGTCACCAGCTCCGATCTCAGCGTCAAAGCGGCTCTCGCTGGATTCACCAACCAGTTCCTGCAAAGCGGATACTCCGCCGCGGATGCAGCCATGCGCGCGCTGGCGCAGGTGGAAGCAATCCTGCAACAGCAGGCCGCGCTGCTCGCGTTTCTCGACTGCTTCTGGCTGCTCGGCGTGATCGCCCTCGCAGGCCCATTGCTTGCCATGTTCACACGCAAGGTCCGCCCAAGCGGCGGAGGCGCGGCGCACTAGCTAAAAGGCTCCCTCGCCCAGTTCCCATTCTGAACCTCTTAGAAAACTGTCATCCTGAGGCCCGATTTTGGCCGAAGGATCTCCCGCGATGCGTAAGACTTAAATGCTCTAACCTGGTTCTTTGGCCCACGCCCTGTGCTCTTCGTGGAAGAGCCACACTAGGGGCAAATAAGACGGACGCATCGCCAATCACGGAACCATGAATAGTGCGGGATAAGACACCTTTCGACGAGCAGATTTCCGTCTGGTCTAGTAATCTAAAGGTTTCGGTAGGTGAGAACTTATGGCCACATTACAAGCGTCAATCGACCACACACAGCCACTGGCAAAAAATCAGCACCTGGTCAGATGGGTGCAGAAAATGGCCGATCTTACTCGGCCCCGCGACATTCACTGGGTTGACGGATCCCAGGAGGAAAACGACCGGCTCTGCGCGCAGATGGTGGAGAGCGGAACCTTCATCAAGCTGAACCAGCAGTTGTGGCCGGGATGCTACTACGCGCGTTCCGATGCAAGCGATGTTGCCCGCGTCGAAGACCGCACCTTTATCTGTTCCTATTCCAAGGATGCCGCAGGTCCCACCAACAACTGGGAAGAGCCGTTCAGCATGCGCCGGAAACTGAAAGGGCTGTTCGATGGCTGCATGCGCGGCCGCACCATGTATGTGCTGCCCTTCAGCATGGGTCCAATCGACTCGCCGATGTCGCAGATCGGAGTTCAACTTACCGACTCGCCTTACGTCGTGGTCAGCATGCGCATCATGACGCGCATGGGCATCGATGTCTTCAGAGAGATCGACAAAGACGTGAAGCGCGTCGTGCCCTGCATGCACAGCGTTGGCGTTCCGCTGGCGCCGGGACAGAAGGATGTCCCCTGGCCTTGCAATCGGGAAAAATACATCGTGCATTTCCCGGAATCGCGCGAAATCTGGTCCTACGGCTCCGGCTACGGCGGCAATGCGTTACTGGGAAAGAAGTGCTTCGCGCTACGCATCGCGTCCACTATGGCGCGCGACGAAGGCTGGATGGCCGAGCACATGCTCATCGTCGGAGTGGAGAGTCCTCAGGGCGAAAAAACATATGTCGCTGCCGCCTTCCCTAGCGCCTGCGGCAAGACGAATTTCGCCATGCTGATCCCGCCCAAAGGCTTCGAGGGATGGAAGGTGTGGACGGTCGGCGATGACATCGCCTGGATTCGTCCCGACGAGAACGGACACCTACGCGCGATCAATCCTGAGGCCGGCTTCTTCGGCGTCGCTCCGGGGACATCGGTAAAAACCAATCCCAACGCGATGGCAACGCTTGCGCGCAATACCATTTTCACCAACGTGGCGCTCACTCCCGAAGGTGGCGTCTGGTGGGAAGGCATGACCGACCAGCCTCCGAAGGAGTGTCTGGATTGGCAGGGCAACCGTTGGACGCCGGAGATCGCCAAGCAAACCGGAGCCAAAGCGGCGCACCCCAATGCGCGCTTCACCGCTCCCGCGCGCCAGTGTCCTACGATCGACCCATTATGGGAAGACCCTAATGGCGTTCCTCTAAGCGCCATCATCTTCGGCGGACGGCGGGCGACAACCATGCCTTTGGTGTATCAGGCTTTCAACTGGAGTTCTGGCGTTTATACCGGGGCCACCATGGGGTCGGAGATGACTGCGGCCGCTGCGGGCGCGGTCGGACAGGTGCGGCGCGATCCGATGGCTATGCTCCCGTTCTGCGGCTATCACATGGGCGATTACTTCCGGCATTGGCTGAAGATGCAGCGCTTGCTCACAGCTACTCCGCGAATCTTCCACGTGAACTGGTTCCGCAAAGACGCCAACGGCAATTTTCTCTGGCCGGGATATAGCGAGAACATGCGCGTGCTCAAGTGGGTAGTCGATCGCGTCCAAGGCCGGGTTCTCGGTCAGGAAACACCCATTGGGTGGGTTCCGCGATACAAAGACATCGAATGGAAGGGCCTCGACTTTCCAAAAGAAAAATTCGACGAACTTCAAAATGTCGATCGTGCCGCCTGGAAGCGGGAAGTCATGGGACACGAGGAACTCTTCATCCTGTTGCACGACCATCTTCCGCCTGAGATGGTTTATGAGAGAGAGTTGTTGATTTGCAGGCTGTGACCAGTAACACCATCGTTCTGCTGTTTTAGAGACGCAGCATTGCTGCGTCTCCTGTAGAACTCAGAGCTTTCGACATTCTCAAGATTTTTCACCTAAACGAGGGCGAACGAACCTAAAGGTCTGGAAATGTTCACCGAAAAATAGCAATGGACAACGCAAACTCAGCATTCTTGAAAGACGCCCTATACACGTTCCGCGGCTACAAATTGCGTACGGAAAAGGCTTTCGCTCAGCTTCGCCCGGAGGATTGGTTTCGTCAGATCGATGCAGAAGCGAACTCGATCGCCATTATCGTGAAGCACATGGCCGGCAACATGCGCTCACGCTGGACCGACTTCCTCACCAGCGACGGCGAGAAACCAAATCGCCATCGCGATACGGAGTTCATTCTGGATTCGTCCACCACTCCCGAGCAGGTGCAACAGTGGTGGGAGACAGGGTGGAATCTCGTCTTCGCTGCTATCGAGCCGCTCACGGCCGCAGATTTGGATAAGAAGATCCCCATCCGCGGGCACGAGCACACGGTGCTCGAAGCGATCAACCGTCAGCTAACCCACTATGCTGAGCACATTGGACAGATCATCATGCTGGCGAAGCATTTTCGCGGAGCTGAATGGAAATCGTTAAGCATTCCCAAAGGACAGTCGGAAAAAGGAGTGGACGCGCTGGAGTCTCAGAGGCGCGTGGAGCGAGGTCAATAGCCACGACCGGCTCTCAACTGGCGCGGCGAATTTGCGGTAGCTCTTCTTTGCCGGACTCGACCGGTTCCTTGACTGGAGGCTCCTTCCCCACGGCCTTCGCCAGTTCTGCGTTGACTTCGGCGCCCATAAGAATCGCGGCGCTGCTCACGTAGAACCACAGCAGCAGGGCCACCACCGCTCCCAGCGTTCCATAGCTTTTGCTCAACTGCGCGAAGTGCTCGAGATAGAAGCCAAGCAGATACGACGCGCCTACCCACAGCGCGACGGCGACAATCGATCCGGGAATCGTTTGAATAAAACGGCGCTGCTCCACGTTGGGCGCAAGGTAATAGATCACCTCAACCGACAGCAGCGCGCACATGGCAGCCAGGACGAACCGGAAATAAAGCCAGGCAGCCGTGAACAGCGGACTGAGGTTGAGTCTTGCCGCGAGTGCTCCCCCCCAGTGCGGTCCGAAGATCATGGCAAAAAGGAGAACCGTCACCAGCGCGCCAACCACCAGCGTCAGCAGCACCGCCAAACTGCGCGTTTTCCAGAACGGACGGCCTTCCTGAACATCATAGGCGACATTCAGGGCCTCGATCATGGCGCTGAAGCCTCCTGAAGCCGACCAGATGGTGCCAATGATGCCGAAGGAGAGAAGTCCCTTGCCTGAGCTGCTCATCAAGTCGCTGAGCACTTTACTCATCATGGCCATCGACTCCGGCGGGAGCATATAGCTCAAGCCGCGAAGAATCTCGTCAAACAGGCCAGGGATAGGGATGTAGCGCAGCAGGCTGGCGAGAAAGATCAGGAACGGAATCAGCGACATGAAGAAGTAATAGGCCAGGCTGCCGGCGAAGGCGAGGAGATGGTGCTGATCCACGTCCTTAAAGGCCGTCACAACAGCCCGCCAAATCTTCTTGAAATACTTGATCATCGCTCGATGTTTGGATGAGAGTCGATCAACAGCGGGTTGCGGGCCGAATCACTGACCACTCCCCTTAGAATGAAGGCCATGAGCCGGAAGAAGAAGCTGACATTCTGGACGATCGCGCTGCTCGCGGCGGTGTCGCTCTTCGCGCGGCTGTGCGGAAAGCAGCAGCCCGTGCGACACATTGTCGCGCCGGTCGCGCATGTCGCTTTGCGCGCGGACGCGAAACGCGATCTGGCGCGCGACGAGGATCGCGGTGGACACACGCTCCAGCGTCACATAGGCAAAGCCGACGCCGAGCTGCGAAGCCGCCTCGAGAACGAGTCAATCTCGGCAGATTCCACATATGCGGATCGCGATACCGCGGAGATGGCCGTGGCCGCAGCCATCCGGGAAAACGCGAGCAGGATTGATTCCTGGCTGCATCGTCCAGGAGGACATTCCAATTTGGTACTCGACTACGACAGCAGCTCACCCTTGGGCAGAAGCATGCACCGAGGCGACACGCAATCGTTTCCCTGCTCTCATGCAGTCGTAATCCTGAAATGGGCAGGTCCGAACGACTACTTCGTTCTCACCAGCTATCCCGATTGCTGGAGATCGCGATGACTGCGCGGAGGCAAAAACCAGTCATCGAACCTTCCGACTATTCCGCTCTGACTAATTTCCTGCGCGGATACCTGCATCAGGACACCGCTGTTGTGCACGGCTCCCCGGTTCGGGCAGCGCAAGACTTCCGCCGCGATGCCGACGAACGCGAAACGGCCGTCGTCCATGCGGAGTTCGAGCGGCTGCTGGCGGAGACTAGTGGTCTGCCTGATTCAGAGCTGTCGCGCGTCCTCGAAAGCCTGGGGAGCGCGTGGCAGTTCCGCAGCCGACAGGAGGTGGAAGAGCTCCGCGATGCGCTGAAGTAGTGAGTGAATCTTTCAGCAGAAATTTGGTTGTTGTGGGCACGGATGAATCCGCACCCTGCCCTAGGTTCGTTAAGCAATCCTGCACTAACTAATTCATTTCCACTCACCCGCGCAAATTCCCACTTCACTGTTGGAATGGCGACTGTTGGTGAACTGCGCTGCTATCATCGAAGCGCAATCATGGCTCACACTCGCAGCAAATCTCCGGAATCGCCTGTGCCGGCGGAGCACGCCGCTCCTACGGGCGGCAACGGCGCGCGCGGAGAGACCAAACCAATCCCAACGCCTTCGGAGCGGTTGAAAAGCGCTCCGGAGAGCGGAAGCGCGGCCGAGCTCTCGCTTAAGCTTGAGAACTTTCTCATCGATGTTGCCGATACCCTGAACAGCACCCTGGAAATGGACAAACTGCTGGCCCGGGTTGCCGAGCTTGTCCGCCAGGTGATCGATTACGAGATTTTCGCCATTTTGCTGCTCAATGAGCGTACCCATGAGCTGCGCATGCGGTTCCAAATTGGGCATACTCCAGAAGTGGAGCGATTGAAAATCAGAGTAGGCCAGGGCATCACAGGAATGGCGGTGGAAGAGCGGCGCACGGTGCGGGTGGACGATGTCCGCGACGAGCCGCGTTACATCAATGCGAATCCGCTGGTGCGTTCGGAACTGGCAATTCCGTTGATCGCCAAGAAGCGTGTGATCGGAGTGATCGATATCCAGGCGAGTAAAGAGCGCTATTTTACCGAGGAGCACGGGCGCATCCTGTCGCTGGTTGCGTCGCGCATCGCTACCGCAATCGAAAATGCGCGGCTGTACACGCGCGTCTCGCGCCAGGCTCAGACTCTAACCGTACTGAGCGAGATCAGCCAGGAGCTGACCTCGATTTTGAATGTCGATCAATTGTTCAAGCGCATCGGCGAGCTGCTCACCCGAGTGATCGAGTACCAGATGTTTTCCATCCTGCTGATTGACGAGGAGCGGAAGGTTCTGGCGCATCGTTTCTCTCTCCGCTTTCAGGAGAACATTCACCTCAAGCACGATATCCCATTGGGACGCGGGCTGGTGGGACACGCCGTGAGCGAAAAGAAGGCCGTGCTGGCTCCCGACGTCAGCAAAGATTCGCGATACATCCAGCTCAATCCAGAGACGCGTTCCGAGCTGTGCGTTCCGCTTATTTATAAAGAGCGGGCCATTGGCGTCCTCGATCTCGAACACACCCGGCGCAATTACTACAACGAAGATCACGTGCGCACGCTTACCACCCTGGCGGCGCAGATCGCGATCGCCGTCGAAAACGCGCGCCTCTACGAGCGCATCGCGCGCGAAGAGCAGCGTCTGGAACGCGATCTGGCCATGGCTCGCGAGATTCAGATGCGCCTACTGCCGCAGGTTCTGCCGCAACTTAAGTCCGCCGAACTCGGTGCCAAGTTCGAACCCGCCTTGGCGATCGGCGGCGATATGTTCGACTTTCTCGAATACAGCGGCGAGCGCATCGCCCTGGTACTCGGCGACGTGAGCGGCAAAGGCGCTCCGGCAGCTCTATACGCTGCGCTGGTGAGCGGCTTGCTGCGCTCTACGGCCTCGCTTGAGCCCTATCCGGCGCAGATGCTGTCCGCCATCAATCTCTCGCTCAACGAACGTAAGATCGAAGCTCAGTATGTGAGTCTGGTTTATGCCGTATGGGACGATGAAGCGCGCGTGATCACTGTCGCCAACTCTGGCATACCGCGTCCGATTTTTTGCCGAGGCGGCGAAATCAGTCGCCTGGAGAGCACGGGACTGCCTCTGGGACTGTTTGAAGAAGCCAGCTACGACGAAGTCACGGTACATGCAAAGTCCGGCGATCTTTTTGTCTTCGCGAGCGATGGCATCGTGGATGCGCTGAGTCCCACAGGTGAGCAGTTTGGCAGGAAGCGATTGGAGGAAGTGATAAAGACGAATTGCCCCCTGAGCGCCTCCGCACTGGTCCAGAAGATCTTCGATGAAGTGGACCTGCATAAGCAGACACATGCAACTTTCGACGACGAGACCGTATTGGCGGTGAAGGTGAGATAGCATTCAGGAACGTCGAGAATTGAAAATCCCACAACGTCCATTTCAGTATCACGCCGATCGCGCAGCGCAAGCCGAGGAACTTCTTTGCGACCGCCTGCCCTTGAGCGGGTTGGCGAAAAAGTACGCGACGCCGTTGTACGTTTACTCCGCTACACATATCGAGGCGCGGTATAAGGCGTTTGATGCGGCCTTCCGTGGAGTTCCTCACACCATCTGTTACTCGGTCAAGGCAAATTCCAACCTCTCGATTCTCAAAGTACTGGCGCGGCTGAAATCGGGATTCGATGTGGTTTCCGGAGGCGAGCTGGAGCGCGTGCTGCGCGCCGACCGCAGCGCCGCTCGCCGGGTTGTCTTTTCCGGCGTAGGCAAGACGCGCGAAGAAATCGATCTGGCTCTCAAATCGGGAATCCTGATCTTCAACGTAGAGAGCGAGAGTGAGCTTTCACTTCTCGCAGAACGAGCCGCCGCGCTCAAAAAGACAGCGCGAATGGCACTGCGAGTGAACCCCGATGTTTTCGCCGAAACGCATCCCTACATTTCCACCGGCTTGCGCGAGCATAAGTTCGGCGTGCCCATTCAGAGCGCGTGGGAACTGTACGCCGAAGCAGCGCGTTCCAAGTGGCTCGAAGTTGCCGGCGTGAGCGTCCACATCGGCTCGCAGATCATGAGTGTCGAACCGTTTATGGCTGCAATGCAGCGGGTGGCCGACCTGGTGAGACAACTCCGCAAAGAAGGCTTCAGCATCCGTTATGTGGATGCCGGCGGCGGACTCGGCATTTCCTACTCGACTGAGCCTGACTTCGACTTCGTGGCGCGAGTGTCTCAATATGCCGAGGCACTGCTGTCGGGATTACAAGGACTGAAAGTCCATATCCTGCTCGAACCAGGACGCACAATCGTGGGACCGGCAGGGGCATTGCTCACGCGCGTGCTCTACGTGAAAAGAAACGGCAGCAAGCGTTTTATCGTAACGGATGCGGCGATGAACGATCTTCTGCGACCATCGTTGTACAAGGCTCACCATGAGATCGTTCCTGCTCTTCGCCGGCAAAACGTGAGTTCCGGAATTTTCGACGTGGTCGGACCTGTCTGTGAAACCGGAGACTTCTTGGCCCGCGATCGCGAGCTGCCGGAAGTCGGCGAAGGAGACTTGCTGGCCATCCTGGATGCCGGAGCTTATGGCATGGTGCTCAGCTCCAACTACAACTCCCGCCCTCGTCCGGCAGAGGTGCTGGTGAGTGGAGGTTCGAGCAAATTGGTGCGCAAGCGCGAATCGGTTTCCGACCTGCTGAAACCGGAGCTGTGATTTCCGAAGTACCAAAGGACCTGCGGCCGCCCCCGGCCGGGTTTCACTCAGGAGTCACCTGGATCGCCAGAACTTCCGCAGCTCTGTATCCGAAACCAACACCCGCGCGGGGGCGCGCGTCGGTCCTTCGGTTCTTTGGTCCCTTTGGTTTTTTGCGTCCATTCCAACTCGTTCTCCTCTCCAACTCCGCGTGCGGTGGACTCATCCAACAACTTAAGAATCACAGCATCTACAACACCGGACAGGGCGCAGGCGCGTGGCTGCAGGTGTTGGGTTCGGGGAGAGTCTAATGAAACAACCCAAATGGATACTATCGACGATGTTGCTCACCGCGATGAGTTTGCCGGCTCAGAGCTTTGGAAACGCACGGCTGGTACAGAGCGCGCAACCGGTGGCATCGCCGAGTCATTACTATGTCACGGTCGCAGCAGCCAAGAAGCGCGTTGTCAGACGGACGAAGAAGAAATCCGCCATGATTGTAGGCGGCTCTGCCCTGGGCGGCGCAGCCATCGGCGGCCTTGCCGGCGGAAAGAAAGGCGCAGTCATTGGAGCTCTCGCCGGCGGCGGCGGAGGCTACGTCTACGACCGCAAGACCCAGAAGAAACCGATCATTCCCAAATAGAGAATGCTTATTGGATAACAATGAAGAGCGTACCGGCTTGCCAGTACGCTCTTTTATTTTTCGCCCGTCCGGCTAGAAGATTAGCTTCATCGCAAGTTGCAACTGTCGCGACGATCCCGCGTCTCCCGTGGGATTGCGCGTAGATCGGATTTGGCCGAAGGCGGTGGTTCCCGGAAGCGCCGTCAGGTTCGGGTTGCCGAAGTTGGGATGATTGAATAAATCATAGGTCTCAATTCGGAACTCGTTGTTCAGACGCTCTGTAATCTTCGTCGTCTTGGTGAGTGAGAAGTCGACATCTTCGAATCCTGGCCCGAGTATCGCGTTGCGACCCAAATCTCCGAAATGGAACACATTCTTGCCTCCAACTACGGTGACCGGAATTGTGAATGTCTGGCCACCCGTGCAGGTTGCGGCTTTTGTGGGGTCACAAACCGGCGCGCTGAAGTATTGGATGAACGGGCTAAGAGCCGTCCCGGCGAGGGTGGAGCCGACCGATGGTAGTGGCCCCGTCAGGTCTGGGCGAACAGTAGCAACTCCGGTAAAGCCGCTGATTGCCGTACCCGCGCTCGGACTGCCGGAAACGACATTCAACGGATTTCCACTCTGCAACTGCGCGATGGTTCCGATCCTCCATCCCGAAACCAATCGATTCCGGGTGAACGGCAGGTCGTAAACACCGCTGAAGGTGAAGTGATTGCGAGCGTCGAAGTCTGATGGTCCAAAATCGCCGTAGGGGTG
>Ga0307475_10001400_pt1 | contig 14353 bp, 21 predicted proteins | sample atmos_gasesECM1C_FD_203317 | JGI IMG/M metagenome (GOLD analysis project Ga0307475, IMG submission 203317) | Hardwood forest soil microbial communities from Morgan-Monroe State Forest, Indiana, United States - atmos_gasesECM1C_515 | ecosystem: Environmental > Terrestrial > Soil > Temperate... | reverse complement strand
TCGCCGTGCCGTCGGCATCGGTCGGAACGCACGCCCCCTGCGTCGTGAATCGAGCGATTTTCGCGGTGCAGGTGCCGCCGCTAGTTGGTGTGACGGGCGTGCCGCCATCGGGGCATGAGATGCCGCCGCCCCAGCTGTACCAGACCTTGACTTGCTGATTCGCTCCCCAGAGCGCTCGGCCGAGACGCGTACAAGTTGCTAACGTACTCACGGATAGAACTCCTCTCGTACTAGTGGGTTGTTTTCGTATTGATTCGTTTCGCTGCGTCGATGATAGAGAGCAGCCCATGCCAGCCGAACGCTCGCGCGGCCTCCTCATACGACTCGAACTGGCTCGCCAAGATGCGCTTGCGGTCCCCCGGCCGATCGCCGTCGATGACAAGTGCCACGACGTGGCCGGCAGAGATGAGAGCCACCGCGCCGGGCCCGACGCTCACGCTCTCGTAGAACGGCGTCATAGGCATCATCATGGCCTGGTGGGGACTGGCGGCTGGATGCCGATGACGTCGAAGTAGTCGAGCAAGCTGAGGAAGAGAGCGCGCGCAGCGACGCTGGTGTACGTATGGTCGAGCGGTCGGTGATTCGTACGATGGGTAGTCACGCGGAAGCACGCCGTCGAAAAACCCTGGAATCGGCAAAGCTGGAAACTGTAAACGCCGTTATCGGTGACGTGCCGACCGATTTCGGTCAACGCTGGTGGGGGGCGGGCCCTGCTGGTGCGTGAGCTGCTCTCATCTATCGGGATGGGAACGACGTCGGCGACGCTCTCAGCGGTCCGGGGGGGGCCAGGCTCGATCTGAATCTCGACGGGCGCGGCGTCTGCGGTGCTACTCGCGCTCGGCTGTGCTGTCTCGATCGTGAGCTCTGGGGGCGGGGCGATTGATGCATTTGATGTTGCGTTCATGGGCGTGTCCTTCCTGGTGTTCGTCTTCTTGGCTTCGGTGCTGGAGCCTGTCTGCGAGAACTGCGTTGCGATCCGCGAGGCGGTGTGCAGTGCGATCGGCGAGGGCCCGACGGCGATGCTCGAGCCGCCAATCCGCTCGCTGGACGGTGCGGGCGCTCATGGCTGCCTCGCTGACGCGTCGGAGCCGGCGGGGGCTCCGTTGGCGGCGGGCGGGGGCGCGGACGCGGCAGCGTGCGGCGTGGGCTTGTCCTCGACGCGCATCCAGCCGATGGGGACCTCGTCGCGCGGTGGTGGGCGAGCGGCGCTCTCGCGTGTGGCGAGCTCCCAGGCTCCCATGTCGTGCGTGCGAGCCGTTGCCGTGAGCGTCGCCGCGCTCTTGAAGAGATCGACGTCGCCGGACCCGGCCGCGAGCTCCGCAGCGAACTCGCCAGCTGCGTAGAGCCACGCCGCACTCGCGACCATGGCGCCCACCGCGTACGACACGCCACCCGTCATGGCGTGCAGCTCCGCGCGCCGCTTGCGCGCCCACTCGAGACGACGACGGTTGTGGACCTCGAACCTGGGGTCGCAGGCGATGTGCCTCGGCACGAACCGGCCACGCCTTGGCATCTTCGCGAGCGCGCGCGCCGCAGCGGAGTCGATCAGACGGCCGCCGGCGTTGCGTTGCACGAGCGGAACCGATACGCCCGCCGGAGCAAACGGCTGCTCATCGCCAGGCAGGACGACGGGGCGCGAGGCCCCATGTTCGCGGCGTAGGCTCATGCGGCCCTCACGCTCGAGCGCAAATGAGCGCGCCCCTCGAAGTAGCGGAGCTCTGCCCTCGCATGCGCAGCGGCCTCGCCGACGGCCGCAATGAGCTGCACTACCTCGTCGTCGGTCAGCCCCGGATGGCCCTTGTCCTCGCGCCCCCACACCGTGTCGCCCACTCTCCCGTTCTCTGAGGCCCTGAGCCGAGACTGGAGCACGTGCAGCACGCAGCCCAGCGACGTGGGCAGGCAGTCCGAGAAGTCGAACACGGCCCTGAACCTCGAGGAGCCGCACACCAGACGCCACCGAATCGGCTGCGGGTCGTCTGCCATCCGCTGCGACCATTGGGTGAGCAGGTCAGCCACGTGCGCGAGGGTCTGCCAGTGCTGGTCAAGGGCCATCATCGCACCCCCACGTCCGGCTTGGTGAGCCAGTGCCCAATAGGCATATTTGCCGAGGAATTCGCTATTTGTCCTGCCTTTTGGCCAACCGCTTTTGGCCAACCGAGGCCACGCGAAGCGCATGCCAACGCGCGCGGCGAGTGCGCGTCAAAGGGCGTTTTGACGCGATGAACCACACACATTTGGACACATGACGATGTGTGAACAGGGGAGGGTGTAACCCGGATGTCACATGATTCCGGGTTTGAGGCTTTGGGCGCGAGGCGCACCCCGCGCCCTTCACTGGGCAGTTCTACTGGGCAGTTCCATTGGGCAGTTAGTAGCTCCCCCAGACACCACCTGTCGTGTCTCCCAGACACCACCCGTGGTATCCGTGGGACACCACCCCCGTGTCCAATAGACACTACGTCGTCTCCGTCAGACACCACATGGTGTGCCGTAGACACCACCTCGCTGGTCACGTTCTGCGGTGCTGCGTTCATGTTCCCTCCGCGAGGTTGAAGAACCCGGTGGACTGCTCGTGGAAGCCGAGCCGCACGTGGCCCGTGGGCCCGTTGTTCGCTTTGGCGACGTCCACCTCGACGATGCCCGTGGGCGCGTAGTCGGGGTTGCGGCGGCTGTAGTAGTCGGCCCGGTACAGCAGAATCACGGTCCTGGCGCACTGTTCGAGCTCCCCGCTCTCGCGAAGGTCGGCGAGCTGCGGGCGCTTGTCCTCGCGATGCTCCACCTCGCGATTGAGCTGCGAGAGGCCCAGCACCGTGCACGCGAGCTCTTGCGCCATCGCCTTGAGCGCCCGGGCGTTTTCCGCGATGACTTGCTCGCGCTGCATCTTCGGTGCGGACGCGCGCAGGAGCTGCACGTAGTCGACGACGACGAGCTCGAGCTTGCGCCCCTCGCGCGCCAGCTGAAGCTGAAGACGCCGGCAGCGGCCCCAGAGGTCGCGCGCGGTCATGACGCTCTCCGTATCGAGCCAGAGCGGCAATTCCGCGATGGCGCGTGACGCGTCCAGGAATCGCTTCAGCTCGGTCTGATTCAAGGTTCCGAGCCTGGCCCGATGCAGGTCGACGCGCGCCTCGGCGCAGGCCATGCGCGTAAAGAGCGGCGTCTCGGACGTCTCCAGGCTCGCGACGTAGACGCCTGCGCCGCGCTTGGCGACGTTGGTCGCGATGCCGGTGGCGAGGGCCGTCTTGCCCATGCCTGGGCGGGCCCCGACGACGGTGAGCTCGTCGGATAGCCCGGCGATGAGGCGATCGAGCCGGTCGAATCCAGTGGGGCGAGCCCCAATGCCGGGCGTCGCTCCGGCTTTCGTGAGCGCCGTGACGACTCGCTCCGCAACGGCGTCCGCCCGGATGGACACTTCGCTGCTGGTCACCACCTGTGCGAGCTCGTCGAGGCTTGCCCTGGTATCGGCAAGCAGGACCTCGATGGAGGCAGAGTCATTCGCAATGCGGCTGACGACCGTCTGGCCGAGCACTCCCAGCGCGCGGCGCACGGCGAGATCCCGAACGACTCGCGCATGCGCTTGCAAGTGCGACGGCAATAGCACCGGTGCGGCGTTGGCGAGTTCTATCAAGTACGGCGGTCCGCCGACTTGGGCCAGTCGGCCCGATGCTCTGAGGGCAGACATGATAGTCACGGTGCTGATCGGCTCGGCCTTGTCCGCGAGCTCGATGCATGTCTCGTAGATGCGTCGGTGAGCCTCGGAAAAGAAGGCCTCCGCGGTGAGGGAAGCGCGAACTTCATCTATCGCCCCTGGGGAGTGGATCACGTTGCAGAGCACGGCCGCCTCGGCCTCGAGGTCGTGAGTGCGCTGCTCGACTGGCGGGCCTGCCGTCTTTCCGCCGTCAATCACTTGCAGCGATTTGCGCGGTTGCTCAAGCATCGCATTGCTCCAACAACGTTTGCCGCTCACGCTCGCGGCGCGCGTCGTCCAGGGCAAAGAGCGCGGCAGTGCTCCGCGTCTTGTGCAGTGATGCGATCACTCGCTCGACCTCGCGTGCCTGCGTGGCGCTCGGCGGAGTCTCGCTCGCAGCAGAGGGCTCCCATTCGGCGGGTGGCAGCTTCGTGACTCGGCCTCGTGCAATGTCATCGAGCACCCAATTGACGAAGGCGCGATCCCAGTCTCGTTTGGTGGCGTTGCGGCCCGATGCCGCAAGCCAGTGATTCCGAAACCGCTCGAGACTCCCGAGCGCGTCGACTCGCTCGCGCCGGCGGAACCTCTCAATCGTTGCCGCCGACGGCTGCCAGTCCTCGGGAAGGCGCGAGCCAGTCCGCTCGCGCGAAACGTTCGTCGTCGGGGCGGCCGATACAGGGACCACAATCGGCTCGGCTGCGGCCTCCGTCGGCACGGGGCTCTGCACTGGGGGGGCTGCTGAGCAGCGCAGGTGCACCCTGTATCGATTGGAATCCGACCACCCGGTGTAGCCGTCGCGGACGCCATGCCGAACGCTCAAGTGCCCGGCTGCTTCGAGCTCCTTGACGACTCTCTTACACTTCGCGAGCGATAGGCCCGCATCCCTCGAGAGACGCTCGTACGATGGCCACGCTTCACCCTCAGCATTCGTGCGAAGGACGAGCGCGCTCAGCACCATCTTGTGCGCAGCCGAGGTGTGCAGGTCACGAACCTCTCTCAGCGTGTCCAGCGCACTCATGCTGCCCTCGCGTTCGTCGAGACGAGGCGCAGGTGGTGCGGGCACTTCAGGTGCGCCCGCGCGTGAATGATAGTGCCATACGAGTGGCGCGAGACCGTCGCGATGATTCGCGCACCCGGACCAAACCCGCGCCCGCAAATGGCGCATTTGCCGCGCTCCTTCGCGATCGTGCGCCGCGTCGAGTAGTCAATCGCTATCACGCGACCCTCCGCGCGCCGACGCGAGATAGCTCGACGCTCTCGTCGTCGGCCGCGTGCGTCGCCGGCCGATGCGCTTCGATGAATGAGAGAACGTCGAGCGTCTTGACGTAGACGAGACGCTTGATCTTGTGAGAGTCGAACGCTCCCGCTCGAGCGCACTCGAGCAGGTCGTGCCCGGGCATCCCGGTCCAGCGCTCTACATTTCGCTGGTGGACAAACTCCGGCCTCGGCGACTCCTCGCGCGCAATCGCCCGTATGCGGCGCTCCAAAGCTGACTCGTCAAGCAATGCCATCGCGCGCCTCAGCCTCAAACGTTGTTCGGCGCGGCCGGCAGAGGCGTAGACACTCCGAGCGGAATGCCGAGCTCCTCGGCGGCGACGATGAGATCCTCGCGGGCGCGACGAACCGCTATGGTCTGCGCACCGAATGCGATCGCCTTTCGGGCTGTCGTAACCGCTACGCGAGCGTGGGCAGCAAGCAGAAGTACGGGATCAGGGGACGACTGCATGACCAGTCGTTTCTCATGACTATCCCGCTCTGGCCAGAAACTGCGGACACTCGCGAATGTCCGTGCGTCCTAGTCGTCGGACCCTCGCTTTTTGCGCTTGTCTCGGTACGACCAAATCGACCGAGCGGTTTTCTCGGGTACCCCAACGGTGAGAAGGAATTGGCGGATCATCTTCTCCGCCGCAGCAACCCGCTGGTCCTGCGTGGCCAGCTGGGGTGGACGAGCGCGGTCAATGGCGGCTGTGATCTTGCGGACCCATGTCGTCGGGTATGGATCCAGTGAGATGCTCGTGAGCGGAAACAGCTCGTTACAATAAAACGCCAGCATCTGGCGCAGCTCGCCCGTTGTCCCTCGCCCAAGCACGATTAGGAACTTTGCGATCGACTCGGACGGCGCAGGAGGTTCGAACTCGAAATCACGAGCGACGCGGCTGCACATCTTGTCGAGTGCCTCCGTCCTGTCCCGCGTCAGGGTTTGCACGTTGCCAAGTCGCCGCATGTGCACTGCGGCGCGGCCGCTGAGCTCGCGAAGGCATGCCATGTCGCCATTTACAAGGGCGTGCAGGATTCTCGCTTTGAACGTGACCTCCTTGTGCTTCAGCGGGTCCTTGGTGCAGTGGGCTACAAAGCTCCACTTCGCCGCGAGCTCCTCGGTCGCGTCCGTGACGAGTTTTAGCGCCTCATGGGAATCCCACGCGTACCAGGGCTTCTCAGGCTTGGTCGAGGCGAGGCGCTTGCGATCGCGCTTCGGCCTCTTATTGTTCTTGTCGGGCACGACTTGTCCTCGTGTCTCCGCGCCCCGGGGCCTGGCAGCCTGCGGGGCGCACGTGTTGCTTGTGACCGGCGCTCCAGTCGTGAGGCTAGGGCCCCCAAAAACCCCCATGTTGGCAGGCGAACATTGACCCGTGTGTGAGCACGTCTATTCTTACGTGCTTGGGGGGCTTTGGTGATGACGTTATTTGACGACAAATGTGGCCGTTGCGGAAAACCCGCACAGATAGTGGGTGGAGCCAATCCCAGGTGCTGGGCATGTGCCAGACTTGACTCGCAAGAGCGACGCGCGGATGTACTTGCTGGCAAGGTGAAGTGGGGCCCATGGCACTATCGGCCTGATAACCTGACGTTGGTGCACGACGACGGGTACGACGTGGATTTAGAGCGCTGCCGAACGAGCGCAGAGGTCCTCGATTGGATCGCGCAAGTCTCGGGAAAGGACGTCGTCTACGACGAAAAGGACGTAGGTCATCTTGTTCGGGCGCTGGACGAGATGCTCGGGCTTCAGGCGCGCCTCTGCGGCGGTGGACAGGATCACACGATCGATATTCCAGCGCTCCTAAGGCCATCCAAGCAAGCTCCGGCCGAGGATTGATCAGCGTTTGACTGGGGGCCGGGCCTGTACCGTGGTGCATCGTGGCTACCTTACCGTTTCGGTTCGCGTCGACGAGCGTCGAGGTGCACGACGTTCCCCGCGCGCGCCGTGCGCCGCGCTTCAAGTTCACGAGCGACTTGCGCGACCACGTCAAACCGACCAGCCGCGGCGGCCTCAGTCAGCGCCGTCCCGAGGGCCGTTTCGATGGCATCCACTTGGCCAGCGCGTTGGCCAACCTCTACCCGAGGGGTAGCGAGGGGCACCGGGCCACGTCGGCTAACTGCTTGTTTCGCCACCCGTGAGAGGTCCTCGGCCACGTTCGTGCCGCTTGACACGGTAGGGGTCACCGGTTCGACCCCGGTCGCGCCTACGAGATAAGCAGGCGGTATCACTGAGGATTCTGCGATTGCCGGTTCGTGCGCCTCCGCTGCTTTGGCCAACCGTGTGGCCAACCGGGCGGCCACCAGCTCGGGGATCGCGTCGGCGATGTCGGGGAAGGGTGCGTACTCCAAGTCGCCAAGGGTCTGCGCCCCGCGGTCGTAGCGGTTGATCATGTCGCCGGTGACTTCCTGGCCCGTGCGCTCGCTGATCCAGGCGTCCGATTTGTTTGAGCGCCGCGCCCACGTACAGAACGTCGATCGCAAATCGTGGAACCGTAGCGCCTCGACGTTGTCCGCGTCGTCTTCGAAGAGGATTGCCCGGGACACGCCAACGGCCCTCAGGTCGTCCCGCAGTGCCGTCGCAAGGCGCTTGCGTTCGTGGTCGACGACGGCATCGGTGACGATCGGCACGTCGTCGCCGGGCGTGCCCTGATGCGAGTGCCACGCCTCGAGCAGGGCCATCAGGCCACGGTCGGCCACGAAGTATTGTGCCCGGCCGGTCTTCGTCTTGAAGCTGGCAAGCGTGCCGTGGTCAAAATCCGCGTGCTTCCACTTGAGCTCGAAGAGGCTGCCCTTGCGCTGGCCCGTGTAGACGGCGAGCGCGTACAGCACGCGCCGTCCCAAGGGGACAACCGTCTCGCCCTGAGCGTTGGTCCCTCGAAGCAGGGCGAGCAATTCGGACGGGTAGAGGAAGCAAAAGAGCTTCTCGGCGTCGGGCTGCGGACGCACGTAGCGAAGCACCGGGTTGTCCTTGCGCAAGCGCAGCGGGAAGATCGCCAGGTCGAACAGGCGATGCAGGCGGTTGTATTGCTTGATACGCGTCTCGGCTCGCTGCTCCTTCGGCTGCGCCGCCATGACGAGTTCGATGTCCCGATCTGTCACATTGGACACGAGCAGATCGCCGAACGCCGGCCCGCTCGGCCCGCGCGTCTTCGCCTCGTAGACGTGCGCTTCGAGCGTCACCTTGTCGATGTACGCGCCAGCCTTGGTGCGCAGCTTGTTGACCGCTCCAAAGTGCTCAAAGAGCTGGCCGCTCGTCCACGCGGCCCCTAGCTGCCGGACAGAGTGCCAGCCTGTTGCGGAGAGGGTCACGCTCCCCTTGCGCGACTTCTCTTCGAACACGATGCGCCCCTCTCGGACGTCGGCAGCAAACTGAGCCGCCTTGGCCCTCGCTACCGTCTCGTTCATCTTGGCCGAGTTCGGAATGGGAAGCCGCTTGCGCCGGCCATCGGGGAGCATGACGCGGGCCCACCATTGGCCCCTACGCCGCTCGACCGTGCCGGCGCCGTTCGCTGCCTTGGGTTTGACCTTGGGGGTATTCGCTTCGCTCATGGTGGCCACCTCAGGTTCTGGGGGTCGCTGTCTGGTCCAGCGCGCGCGCAATCGCGTCGGCTGTGGCTTCGAGTTCGCCCATCGCACGAGCCACGTTGGCGAACGCAATCAAGAGCGCCTCTCTCGCGTGCCCTTTCTCGATCGCCACCAAGGGCTCAGGAACTTTGCCGCTGTCATCCGGTGGAATCATCGGAGCACCCCCGCCGCAAGGGCTCGGGCCTCGGTCAGTTCCGCGATGGCGCCCTTTACAGCGTCCGCGTCGGGGTCCACCTCGAGCCGCTCAAGCGCCAGCTCGCAAAGCCTGTCGATACGGCTGGCGAATATGAGAAGCTTCGTGGGCGGTAGCGCCTCCTGCTTGGTGGGCGGTTCGTCGGGGAAAGTGTCTACAATGGGCATGATCGAATCTCCTCTTTAGGTTCGGTCCACGCCCCCGGCTGTTTCCGCAGCGCGGGGGCACTTTCGTATCAGCGTTTCGCGTTCTTCTTCGCCTTCTTGCCCTTCTTGAAGGGGGGCGCGCCCTTCATGTCGATCGCCACGACTCCTTGCATCGGCACAAGCGCTTCATCATCAGCCCCGCGAACAACCTGCGCCCCGTCGGGCGCAGAGAGCATCGCCGTCACGAACTTCCCATCCTTGAGCAAGTAATATGGCCCCGACTGCTTGTTCAATGGCATCAGCCTCGAGGTCTGCACCTCCTTGACGAGCATGCGGATCATCGACGCGACCGGAAGCCCATAGTGGTCGGCCACCGCCTCGAACCTGGCCCACTCTTCGGGGGTGAGCCGCATGTTGAACGTCTTTTCTCTCATGTTTTCCGTGGTCTGCATTGTAACGCCTCCGTATATGCATTGCCAGTCCACTGCATTGTATACACATTCGCGTTACGCGCAACCCCCGCCAGTCGATTTCTCCAACACCTAACGGCCGATGTAGTCAGGCGGGGTCGGCGGCTCCGGGTGGTCCGGACAGTGCCACTTTCCCTTTTTCTCCCACCATCCTTTGGGGAGGGGTTCAAACCCCCATGGTGCGAAGCGGTTTGGTCGCGTCCCACTCACGTCCTCGGTCTTCCCGCAAACGGAGCATGTGTAGGTCTTGATATTATCGGGCATTTCCTGGTCCTCCTCAGTTCTCGGACCATGCACGTGCGCCGCTCGTCAAGCTCCCCTTTCTATTCGTTCGTTACGGACGTCGCGTTCGGTCGCCCCTCTCATGTTCGCCACCCTCTGGGCCGGATCGGCGCGTACGAGATACCCCCGGGCGAGAAGCCAGCGCGTGGCAGAGAGGACGGCAAAGGCTGGGGCGCCGGCCGAGTCGACTGACCGTGCAGGGCATCCCAATCCGTGAAGCCAGCGCCGGCTCTGATCGGGATCGCCATCGGCCGGTTTGCGTCGCCCACCTGGCGCACGAAGTCGCGACACTCGAAGCATGCCAGAACAACTGCCGAGAGAATGTCACCGTGCCCCTGGCCAGCGCGGCGGGGTGACGAGATGCGTGTGCCGCCCCCTGGCAGCGGCGTCGAGGTCACAGCCTTGAACTGCGCGACGAGGCGGGCGCTCGGTGGAATGCGCAGCTTGCCCCCGTGCACAAGGGCTCGAGTCGCCATGTACGTGGCGTACTTGCCCTCGCTGCCCGTGGGCGCATCTATCAGGCGATAGCCAAGGGGTGTGAGATGCTCGACGGCACTCTGCCGGTAGTGCAGATCCATCGTGATAGAGCGCGCACCATGCCGCTGCATGATGGGAGCGAAGCGATCGCGGATGACATAGCCGGGGGTCAGAGGCGCGTCCTTCGTGGGCTTGATCTCATCGAACTCGCAGAGTTCGTGCATGCCACTCATGTTGGAGACGATGGCAATCGCGCTCGAGTCGCGTTCTAGCCCAAGGTCGCCGCCGCAGCCGATGGCAGCACCATATGGCGCCTCGATGATGAGAGCGCGCCCCGGCACGACGCAGGCGTCGACCATGGCAGGATCGAACAGGCGCGAGCCACCACGGGCCCCCGCCTCGCACCAGAACTCGCGCCGGGCGTTGTCCGGATCGCTCTCGAGGGCCGCCTTTGCGTCACGCTCGAGGCGCCAATCGTCGGGCCGCATCGTGATCGAATCACCGAGGCACGCCAGGGCGTCGTCCGGCCGGCCGTGATTCTTTGCAAAGAGCTCGTCGGTGAAGTTCTGCGTCGGCCACGGCGTCGACTCGAGGACGGTGAGGCCGCGGTTTCGCGGGCGCTGCGCTTGGAAGATGTCCCGATCGTTGACGGCGTATCCGTCGGCGCTGGCTACGTCCTCGTTCGATGCAAAGAACTCGGACTCGTCGAGGATGCAAATCAAAATGTCGAAGCCGCGGAGCGTGGCGCCTCCCCTGCTTGCGGCCACGGCCATGAAGTGGACGACCCGCCCGTCGGGCCGCTGCATCGCAAACCCGTCGGCCACGTCCTCGGCAACGCATCTCTCGAGGCTCGAGCGCCGCACGAGCTCGCGAGCGACGTTGATAGAGATGCGCGCCGTCGGCTTCGTGGGCGCCACGATGACAGCCGCGGAGAGCATGCCGGGGCCCACTCGAGAGACGTCGGCCGTCCACATGGTGTAGATGGCCAGCGCCGCGGCGATCGTCGTCTTGCCGCTGCCTCGACCGAGGCGCCACACGAGTACTCGGCGGGCGTCCTCGGGAATCGTATCGACGTCGCCGAAGAGCTTGCGCGCTATCTCTCGCTCCTCGCCCTCGAGCTCGCACGGCTCCAGGCCATCGACTGCGACGAGTAAAAGAACGCGCCACGCTGGCGAGAGCTGCAAGTGCAGCACGTCGCTTGCAAACTTGGTGAACGGAAGCGGCGCGAGGCTCATTGGCCGGCCGATTTCGCTGCCAAGTAGCGCGCGTAAAGGGTGCCTACGGCAGTGAGGCCCGCCATCGAATAGGCCAGGTCGCCACCCCATTGGAGTGCCGCGATCAATGCAAGTCGCGCGGCTTCTGGTGTCGCTTGCGGCGTCGTGGTCGGCGGGTTTGAGCTGAGAACGTTCGGCGGAAGCGTCACCGCCGGCGGCGGGGTGGGAACGGGCAAGAGGAACGTCGCGGAGTTCGCGACGTACGTGCCACTGCCCGCTGACCCCGGAAGGACGAGCGAGCCAGGTGTGCTCGATGGCACTGGCACCCACGTGCCGTTCGCTGCCGTGTTGCCGAGCGCGCCAGTGATCGTAATAGAAGCGCCCGATGGCAGCTGAGCGAGAGACTGCCCAACCGTGATGACAATCGGCGTTGTGTTGCTCGCGCTCGTGACTGTCACCGTCGGCGCCTGCCCCGGCCCCAGCTGCATCGGCGGCGAGTAGTAGCTCGCGCCGCTCCGGCTCAGCGTCGCGACGATGCCCTGAGGCGTATCTCGCATGCTGCCAGAAAAGGGCGAGTCGCTGATCGAAACCGCTGTCATACGTGGCCCTCGGTGACTGCCTGCACGTAATAGGAGTCGGTCGAGGTAAACACGATCGTCCCTGCGTTGCCTGAGTCGACCTTGAGCAACGTGTGGAGCATGGGGATCACGAGCGGCGGGGCTCCGTTGACGACAGGAATCGAAGCTCCCCCAAGGATCGAAACGGTCGCATTCACGGACGACGCGTGGGCCACAACAAGCAACACCACTGCGCCCGGCCGCAGCGTGACGGTGCCCGAGGTGCCGGCGTATTGGGCGAGAATGCCTGAGAGGGTGTGCCACATGGCTCTCTACTCTTTTCGGTTGTTCAACTCGTTGATGATGAGAGAGCAGGCTCTCTCTTTTGCGAGCGCTAGGACCGTACGGGGCGAGCGGCCCGCTACTATGAGATCGTCGATCGCAACTTCGACCGAGATGGGCGTCGGACGAGGCGCAGCTCCCTCTGCCGGCCATGCGTACGCCGCCATCCGTTTGCCTCGAAGGTCGAGCGAGAAGGTGGCGTCTACGTCGGTTCGCCACGTCTCTCGCGCTACTGCCCTGACGTCGCTCATGGTCGCCACTGGGCGCCTAGGCGCGGCCGTTGGAGGACTGCGCGTAGGGCTCGCGGATCGTGCCGTCGGCGCCAATGGCAGGCCGGCCGTCGTCGAGCAGCGGAGCCGTAGGCTTGACCCATCCTCGTACCTGTCCGAGGCGGCGCTGTGCCCATTCGTGCGTCGGGGCGATGCCGCGCACGGACGTCGCAATATTGACGGCTCGTTTCAGGCCGCCGCGGCCGCCCGCTCCACGCATCTGCGCGAAGAACTCGGCGTCTCGGATCGGCGTGCCACCGAATCGAAAGTCACCGCATGTCGCATAGAGGTCCGGCACCGGAAACGAGGCATCAACCTGAGCGTCGCCTACTACTGCGCCGGCTCGTTCGTCCAAACAGAACAAGAGGTCCAGACGCTCGTCTTGCGTGAACGGCTTGCCTGACTTGGGGGCCAATGTGCTGGGCGGCAGCGGCTCGGGCGCTGGCGGGGGCGGCGTCTGAGACGTCAGAATGTGATTCACGTTCACGAACGTGTGTGCCCCCGGACGATCGAACATCGTCGTGGGCTCGTACGGATCATTGCGGGGCGCGACCTCGCGAAGGAAAAGAGCGTTCTGAGTGGCGCGCAGCTGATCGATCTTTGCCTGCAGCGGCTCGATCTCTCTCTGGACCTCGAGAATGGGAAGCACTCCGCGCTCGTGCTGGAGCCGATGCCGCTCATCTCGCTCTGCCTGTTGGATTCGATTCGTGGCAGCGATGACGTTGATGCGCGCGTCTTCGGCGGCACGCTGCGCAGCTGCGAGCATCTCGCTGGCCGTCTCGTCGTCGACGATGACCTTGCGCACCTCGTCAGCCGTCATCTCGGCTGCGATGTTCTTGCGAGCGCGCTTGGCCGTCCTGGCCGCGAGTTCTGCGTCTCTAACTCGCTCGCCCGCTTGCCGCTGCGCCTCCACGGCGGTCGCGTAAGCCTCGTGGGCTCCCTCGATGGCACTCATGCTGCGTCGCCTCCACCGAACACCCCGACCTTGTCTTCGTTGCGGCTCCGGAAGATGTGGCGACTGAGAGGTGCGCCACTTCCACTGAGCGCGAGACGCTTGGCCTTCCCTCTCTCTCGCTCGACGTCGCCCAAGCTCAAGGAAGCAGCGGCGTCCTCAGAGTGACCAAAGTTCTCAAGGATCTTCTGCTCGGCGCTCTTGAGTGATGCGGGGATAGGCGCCTTGGGCTTCGCGCGCATGACAGCCCCGCGGTGCTTCTCCATGTGTTGAGCGCTCAGAAAGCCAGCACGAACCGCGACACGATCGTGCTCCGACAACGCGGCGATCGGGCCGATGTGGACGTGATCGTCCACGGTCAGACCGTGCAGCGCGCCCGGGTAGACGCCCTTCTTCTTTCGCTTGTTGCCCTTCGCGACCTTGGTCTCTTTGACCTTCGCGGGCTTGCTCTTGACCTTGCCCTTCGCCGCCTTCCTCGGCTTCGCAAGCGGCTTCTTGGGCTCGTCGTCGTCATGATCGTCGTCGTCGTCATCGCCGTCCGCGCGGAGAATGAGCTCGGCGATTCTCTGATTCGACAGCCCGCGGGCGCGAAGGGCGCTGATGGCGGCCAGCGGTGACGTTCCTGCTGATGCTCTCATTTGATGTCTCCTATCCAAACTGCGGAATGGGGATGTTGGCGGCCTGCAACGCCGCGATCAGTACGCCAGCCAAACTCTCGAGTGCGGCGACCTTTGCCGACTCCGTGCGTTGGTAGATGGGCCCATCGGTGGCGAAGGCAACGGCGGCGCTCGAAAGAGTCGCCGTGCCGTCGGCATCGGTCGGAACGCACGCCCCCTGCGTCGTGAATCGAGCGATTTTCGCGGTGCAGGTGCCGCCGCTAGTTGGTGTGACGGGCGTGCCGCCATCGGGGCATGAGATGCCGCC
>Ga0307475_10001399_pt1 | contig 14355 bp, 13 predicted proteins | sample atmos_gasesECM1C_FD_203317 | JGI IMG/M metagenome (GOLD analysis project Ga0307475, IMG submission 203317) | Hardwood forest soil microbial communities from Morgan-Monroe State Forest, Indiana, United States - atmos_gasesECM1C_515 | ecosystem: Environmental > Terrestrial > Soil > Temperate... | reverse complement strand
TAGGCTTGTCTGGCACACAAGGTGCAGTCATTCTGTACTATGTCCTTAGTACTGTCCAGGGGGGCCCCTGTGGATCGCGCAATTGGGGAGATGAGAGGAGTGGAGACTCGCTCGATAAGGCGCTGGCCCCGCATACGGCTTCAAGTGCCAGTCTTTGTGCGCGGCACGGATGCCTCTGGGTCCGAGTTTATTGAGCTCACTAAGACCCTTGATATCAGTGCATTTGGCGCTTGCATCACTTGCCTGCATGTCCTGCGAGCGAACGAGATGATCCATCTCACCATCCCGGCTCCCTCCCCGGTCTCTCCCAGCCTTGTTCCTAGTGAAACGCCCCCTATTTTGGCCCGTGTTCTGAGGCAGAACATGGTCGGCGATGCACGCCTGTTCGGCCTAGAGTTCTTCCACCCCCTGGAATAGCATTCGCCCCGCTTACTGGGTAATTCTGTTACATTCTGAGGTCGGTCCAGCTTCCCTTTCCCGTCTCTTCGCCTCGTTTTTCACCGCATCTTATATTAGGATGCCCCACTCATTGGGCGGACCAAGATTATTCGGAGGCCGCCAAGGTCCAGTACGAATGGTCTCTTGGTTGCTCCAAATGGCTGTACAAGAATTTATGTGCTTGCCCCATACCCCGCGGGGATAGGCAGAGGTTAGGTTTATTCCGGATATGCCCAGCCCCGGCGCCCTGGCGCCCCCGCGTCTGCCGGTTGAGGACACGTATCTCGAGTTGCTTGCGGATACACTCGAGAGTCTTGACCTTACCGCCCGGGGGCAATTTCTCCAGCGCTTTCTGCGCGCAATCTGTCACGTGGAATTGCGCGAATCCGAGTGTGTACAAGTCTGGGACGAAATGCTCACTCGCCGTCGGGCGCTCGCCGATCAAGCGGGCCGTCCGGTCGCTCTGAAAGCTGCCCTGATGGATGTGCTGGCTTCCTCCGGATTTCTCCGCGTACCCATTATCCTCGAGTACGAGGAACTCAAGAAGCTCGAATTGAATGCCGTCACGGATCCGCTGACCGGCCTCTACAACCGCAGGCTTTTTGGAGAATCTTTCGAAAAAGAATTAAATCGCGCTCGCCGCTACACGCAGCCGCTCAGCCTGGTGATTCTGGATCTGCACCGCTTCAAGGAAGTAAACGACAAACACGGCCACCCCCGCGGTGATGAAGTTTTGCGCGCCACGGCCGCGACGCTCAAGAAAGCGTTGCGCACCTCCGATTCTGCCTTCCGCATCGGAGGCGATGAGTTCGCTTTGCTCTTGCCGCAAACTGACGCGCAGCAAGCTCTTGCGCTCAGCCGTCGCGTCGAAGCGGTCTTTGTGGAGATGCTTGGGCCTCTCCAGTTGGAAGTTGTCGTCAGCATGGATCATGGCATTGCCATTTTTCCGCAAGACGCAGAGCAGGCCGATCAGCTGATTCGCATCGCCGATGAGCGCCTGTACCGCCAAAAGCACGCCAATCACAAGAAAACCGTTAACGGCGCCAACCGCATGGAAACCGCCCCCTCGGCTGATAAGACTCCCGTCCCCGCCGTTTCCCCGGAATCTCCCAGTCCCCTCCCTCCGCCAATTTCCATCGAAACCAAGCGTGCACCCGAAAAACCAGAAAGCAACCTAGATACGCGCGACACGATTAGCCCTACCCCAACTCCTGCGCAAGTGATTCCCACGGCTCGCCTGTTCGCCGTTCCGCGCAAAGCCGAGCGCGTCTCCATGGCCGGCACCAACGCTTATGCCGTCCTCGGTGAACAGGGGGCGTTGCGTGCTCGCGTCCTCGACCTGGGTTTTGGCGGCGTCGCCATTGAGCTGGATTCCCCGGAAGACCTCCCGGAAAACCTGTTCGCGGTCCTGCACGTCCCGATTCTCCCTCCCGTGCGTGTGAACCTGAAACCCGTGTGGAAGCGGCAAACCGCCCAGGGGGGCACGCGCATCGGCTGCTCTTTCGTTTCCTGAAACGCAATTTTCCGCCGGGATTTCTCAAGCCCGGCGCACAACCTCATCGTAGTCTTTTTCACCTGCTCTCCGGTCTTCGATCTCGGATCCCTGGTCTGTGATTTGTCTGCGAATTCACTCTGACCGCCTCGCTCACCGCCTGCTACAATTCATCTCGATCCTCCATCTCTAGGGACTCACCATGCGCGAACCGACAGTCAGCCGGCCCTATTGGCCTGATGCCCTCACCAAGCCACCCGAGGGCACCTCTGGCCTGAAATCCTGGTCTTGGGCCGTCGAGCGCCTGGAGCAATCTCACAATTATTGGATTGCCACCTCGCGGCCCGATCGCCGTCCGCACCTCATGATTGTCTGGGGAGTCTGGTGGCGGGATGCCTTCTGGTTCAGCACCGGTCCACGCACACGCAAGGCCAAAAACATCGCCGCAGCTCCCCACGTCGTCATCGCAACCGAAAAGGCCGACGAAGCGGTAATTCTGGAAGGCACCGCGGAAGAAATCGCAGATCGCTCAATCTGGAAGCAGCTCGCTAAAGTTTACAATTTCAAATACGGTGGCGACGTGGAGCCTCTTTTGATGGCTTCCAATGGCTGCGTCTTTCGCGTCGAGCCCCAGGTTGTCTTTGCGCAAGACGAACACGCGGAAAACTTCGCCGATGCCGTCACCCGTTGGCACTTCGACGAGAATTAGCCCGGATGGTCAGGAAGCTTTGCGGCTTGAAATCGCCAAAGGCGCAGACCGTGCGTTCGGACAGAATTCTTTCGCTTAAGCGTCCTAGTCGGCGCACTTTTCCCTTATTTAAAGGTTTCGGCGAGGCATTCCACATTTCCTGCTTGATCTGCCACTCTCCGCTAGCCTCGCGATGGAGCATCAGCGCTATCTTCCCGTATCCGTCGAAATTCGGTTTCCCTTCTGGAGACTGCGCCAGCTGATGCTCTGTCGCCCACTCGGTGGCCCAATCTCCGCACACCTGAATATCGTGAAACACCAGCTCCTGTTTCGTCACTTTGTATCCGCGCATCTTCGACAGAACATTTTCAATCCACGCCGTGATGGTTTTTCTGCCCACAATCGGAGCCTCTCCCTGCATCAAATCCACGCCATCTTCTGCCCACATCGCCATGATCCCCGGCGTGTCCATCTTCAAATGCAGCTCCAGGAACTTGTTGTTGAACGCGTCAATCTCGCCTCGCTTCGAATCCTTTGCTTCACGCTTAACCCCAAGCGAACCGAGAACCAGAGTCCCCACGACAATGGCTACTTTTCTGAAGCCCGACATGTAACCCCCTTATCCCACAATGTACCCTAGCGCCCAATCTGCTCACTCTGCTCCCCCCACTTTGCGAAATTTGATTCTTCGCGTATGATGGGGAATTGCTCGCGACCTAGCGACGCGGCTGTAGGACCCGGCTTGGCCGGGTTTGCCGTGCAGACCGGACGCGACGAAAGGCAGCCCCATGAAACCCGGTATTCACCCCGACTATCACGCCGTTACCGTGCACTGCGCCTGCGGCAGCACGTTCCAGACGCGCTCGACCATCAAGGGCGACATGCTGCGCGTGGAAATCTGCTCGAGTTGCCACCCCTTTTTCACCGGCAAACAGAAACTCGTGGACACTGCCGGCCGCGTCGAACGCTTCACCAAGAAATACGCGGACGCCGCCTCCAAAGCAGGCGCCGCCAAAAAGTAGGACTTTCGTGGGGCAGACGTGGATGTCTGTCCCACATTTTCTTTTTCGACGGGGCGCACGCGTCTCTCTTTTTCTCACCTTGCTCCCTTCTTTCCTGCCCTCGGGGCCGTCTGCGTCCTCTGTGTTAAATCCTTCGCGCACGTGTAAAATACTTTTCCAACGTGGCTACCCAATCTCGCATGTTTGACAGCTCGCGCCCCGGCGAACTTGTCGAATCCGGCCCGCCTCGCGTCACCCTCCGCAACTCTTTCGCGCATCCATTCGACTCCGCCATCGCTGCCGCACGCACCTGCTACGCGCCGCGCCTGATCACTCCCCAAGAGATTACGGACAAGCAGCGTGTCAACATCGGCGCGGCCACCTTTTACAGCGGCCACCACACCGTCTACCAGCACGCGCATTTTGAATTCGGCCTCGAAAACGTCAGCCGCCAATTCGTCTGGTCCTTCCTTCACGCCCATCCGTTTTATAATTCTGAACAACAGAGTCAGCGCTACGTCCGCCTGGACCGCGCCCAGGCGTACGTTCCTCCCGTCTCGCTCTTCTTTGACGAAAAGTCCAAGGAAATCTACGAGGCCGCCATCGCCCGTGCCTGGAATTACTACCGCGACCTTTCCGGGCTCCTGATCGGCGACGCGCGCAACATCCTCAACGACATCTGGCACATCAGCCCCATGTCCCATGCCAAGCGTCTCCAAAAAATCGAGCGCTCCGCCGAGAAGCGCGCCATCGAAATCGCCCGCTACGTTCTTCCCGTCGCCGCTTTCACCACCATGGTGCATACGCTCTCCGGCATCGTGCTTCACCGCCTGTGGCGCATGTGCTCTGCTTCCGACACCCCCAGCGAAGCTCGCACGGTCATCGGCGAAATGGTTTCGCAGGTAAAAACGCTTGACGCTCAATTTTTCGATCGTTTCGAAACGGAGCCGCTCGAAGAATTGCCCGAATGGAAGGATTCACAACGTGCCGTATCCGAGGGTGAATCCTTCGCCCGCGAATTTGACGCCAAACTGAACGGCAAAACGTCCCGTCTTGTCGACTACTCCCCCGACGCTCTCCGCGTCATCTGCGAATCCTATCGCGCCGTCGCCGGCCTCACCGTCTCACAATGCTCCGACGCGGAAGCCCTTGATCGCCTGCTCAATCCTGCGCGCAATCTCTATCGCCTTGAAACGCTCAACGTTGGCGTCCATGCACCGATGATGCGTGCGCTGCAGCATGCCAATTACACCTTTTCAAAAAAAATCAGCCACACCGCCGACAGCCAAGACCAGCGCCATCGCATGGTTCCCGGCTCGCGGCCGCTGCTCACTCTCGCCGACACGCGCGAGCCCGACTACATCACGCCCGCGCTCTTCGCCGCCAACGTGCGCGCCAGGGAAGCTTACGACCGCGCCATGGGTGATGCGTGGGCCGCCAAGAATCAGCTGCTCGACCGCGGCGTGCCCCTCGAAATCGCACTGTACCTTCTTCCTAACGCCAAATCCATCCGCCTCTATGAATCCGGCTCGCTCCTCCATCTTCTTCACAAATGGACTATGCGCACCTGTTTCAACGCCCAGGAAGAGATTTTTCAAGCCTCGATGGATGAAATCGCGCAGCTCCGCGAAGTCCATCCTGACCTCGCGCGTTACATCGGCCCGCCCTGCTATCTTCGCGCCGGTATCACCACGCCCATCTGCACCGAAGGCTCCCATTTTTGCGGCGTCAAAGTTTGGCTCGACTTCCCCAATACTCCCCGCCGCATTTGAAACCGCGTCAAAGCCAGATTCGTCTTATCCCTGGCCGTCGGAAGGAACCAAACCCCTCCAGCCCCTTTTGCTCAGCCTATCGCGGGTCTCTGCCTACGGTCTTTACCGGATTGCCATCGAGCACAACCCGGGTTCATGAGTCAGTTTGGCTTCAGCACATCTCACCCCAAGAAGAACTAACGTCAACTCAATTCTTGGGGTCAAAGCGAGCCCTCGGTTGACCCACGGATGAAACCGCGCTGCTGTTTGTTCCCGTCTAACGAGGTGGAGAAAGCACGTCATGGCAGAGTCCTTCCGCCGAATCGTCGCGGTCCTTACCGCGGCCTTGCTCTTGGTACCCCTCTGCTTCGCCTTCCAATCGCCCCTTTCCGACGAGGCTATCCGCGACGCTTACTTCCTCGGCCAGCGCAACGATGAGTCCACCGCCGACCTCTTTGCTTCCTATCTCAAGACCTTGCCTCCGCCCAAGTCTGGCCCCTACATCTCCGAGGTCGAGCTTTACACGCCCTATTCGCAACTCGTCGAGTGGTCTCGCATCCACAGCCTTGGCTACAGCGCTCAGCAAGCTGCCAGGGACTATCACGCCACTTCGGATACCATCTTCGTGCGCATCCGCATCGATTTCACATCCACCTACGGCGCGTTCGAGCTCTATCGCTCCGGACGCCTTCTGGACCCTCCCAAGCGCAGCTCGGAGGACCCGCGTCCTGATTACCACCGAGATTTCCGCGCCGGCCTCTCGCAAAAAGACCAGTGGATTGAGCCGCTCAGCATTGAACTCGTGGCCACTGGCTGGCCCGCCACTGGCCACGTTCCCTTTTCCAATTTCCTCGCGTCAGCCCTTCATTCTCGGGTGTCCTTCCGCAACGCTTCCTTCAAGGGTCGTAGCTCCTCCCGCGGATATGACTGGTGCTTCATTGGTTGGGATGTCTGGCTGCAATATGACGCCGGCGATGTCGATTCCGGCGACGCCACCGTCGAAGTCTTTACCAGCGACGGTCAGCATGTCGTCGTTCCCTTCGACCTCTCCCGCCTCCGCTGACTTCCTATCCCACGGCTCTTGTCCAAAGCTAACGTTAACTGATTTTAAGGATTTCACTGGTCGCGAGTCACGGAACAGCGGTCCCGCCATTACGATCTCCAGCGCAGCGTGACCGGCCCGTCCATCGGATGCACGATGGGCGCGCCGGTGCGCAGCGACTCAAGCCAGTTGGCTTTCAGCGCGAAGTACCATTTCGCCTGCCGGTCCGCATCGTCGATTAGCATCAGGCGTGGATTGTGCTTTAGTCCCTCGGCTTGCTGGATCATGGTCTCTTGGTCCTGTCGCAAGAACTTCTTCGCGAACGGACGAAACAGGAAAACGGGCAGCGGCAGGTTCCACGCTGCGACGAAATCGATCCTGCACAAATCGCGCCGCACCGGCGTCACCGTCGCTCGGCTCGAAAACCATAGCTCCCCACTCCGATCGATTTCGGTCCGCAAATTCGGCAGAACGAAATCAATAGTCGTAGTCACCGGCTCGCCCGTGATTTTCTTCAGCAACTGGTATGGTGCGCTGTTCGCACTGGGTGTGTGCGGGCTCATCCGGAAGCCATTCGGAATAGGCTCGAACTGCTTGGCCTTTTCGTGAATGCTTGCGCGTTTCCGCCAAAACCACGACTGATGAACGAAGGGTCCGTGCGCTGGATCCATTAGCCCGATGATTCCGTGGTCGACATGCGACGGCAACTCACAGGAGAGATAGGTGATCTTGTACTTTTCGCTGAACACTTGGAGTGCTGGCGCTTCTGGAACCCGCTCCGGCAGCCTTGTGGCCGGCGCATTCATGTAGACCCATACGTAGCCGTCGCGTTCCTCGCAGGGATAATGTCCCGCAAAGATGCGCTCCACTTTCAGCTTGTCCTGGGAAGTCAGGGAAGGAATTTCCACGCACTGCCCGCTACACGCGTCGAAGCGCCAACCGTGGTAGCAACACTCGACTACATTGCCGTCCACTCGGCCGTACGAAAGCGGGATTCCCCGATGCGGGCACGCGTCCCGCAACGCAAAGGCTTTTCCCTCTGCGGTCCGGCCCAGCACCAGCGGCACTTCCAGCAGCGGCGCCTTGGTGATTTTTTGCCTGCGAACCTCCGTGCTCCTCGCCGCTGGATACCAAAAATCCCACAGAAAACCGGGATCCGTCTCGCACCCCGGTTCTCCGGCAGTCGTAGGGTCAGTCGGCAAGATCGTTCGAGTGGCTTCGCTCATGGCTTAGGCGCATCGTAGTACACCGCGCTGCATCTCAGCAACCGCGCGGATCGATTTGCGTGATTTGGAATTCGGAGTTATTCTACGGTGAGCATGTACGCCGCCTTTTATTAGTTGACTCGCCTTTCGCTCCCGCCCCGGGAGCCAGCCCTCGTACGCAAACTCAAAAACAACTTTTCCAATATCCTTTGTTTTCTTTCCATGACCTACGACTCAACACTTAGAACTGGAAACTGAGGTTCCGCCATGGCCGTTCTTACATTGACTGAAAAACTGGACCAGCTCGATTCGCGCTACGAGGAGATGACCCAGCAGCTCTCTTCGCCGGAAGTGGTGAACGATTCCGCGCGATTCCAGAAAATCGCCAAGCAGCACGCCGAACTCGAGGAAATTGTCGCCAAACATCGCGAGTACAAGCAAATCATTAAGGATCTCGTCGGCGCACACCAGCTTTTTCTCGAGGCAGAAGACGCCGAGATGAAGCAGATGGCGCACGAGGAGGAAAAAACGCTCGCCGTGCGTAAGGAAGCGGTCGAGCGCGAACTTAAATTGTTGCTTCTCCCAAAAGATCCCAACGACGAAAAGAGCGTGCTCATCGAAATCCGCGCCGGAACCGGCGGAGACGAAGCTGCGCTCTTTGCCGCAGAGCTTTTCCGCATGTATTCGCGCTACGCCGAAACGCAGAGCTGGAAAGTGGAAGTTCTGGAAAGTTCGCCGTCTTCTCTCGGCGGCATGAAAGAAGTCGTGGCTGCGATTCAAGGGAACAAAGTTTATTCCAAGCTGAAATACGAAAGCGGCGTGCACCGTGTGCAGCGCGTTCCCGCGACCGAGCAGCAAGGCCGCATCCACACCTCGGCAGCGACCGTGGCGGTGCTGCCCGAAGCGGACGAAATCGACATCAAGATCGAGCCCAAGGATTTGCGCATCGACACCTTCTGCTCCTCCGGCCCCGGCGGCCAGTCTGTGAACACCACGTATTCCGCCGTGCGCATCACACATTTGCCTACGGGTTTGGTCGTTTCGCAACAGGACGAAAAATCCCAAATTAAGAATCGCGCCAAGGCCATGCGCGTTCTACGCGCGCGCCTTTACGAACTCGAACAGGAAAAGCAACAAGCCGCCATCGTTGCCGAGCGCCGTGGACAGATCAAAAGCGGCGACCGATCGGAGAAAATCCGCACCTACAATTTTCCGCAAAACCGCGTGACCGATCACCGCATCGGCCTGACGCTCCATCAATTGACCGAGGTCATGGACGGCAGACTCGCGCCGCTCGTGGACGCGCTGGTTTCCCATTACGAAGCCGAGCGCCTCCAGCAGGAACTCGCTGAGGCATAATCCTCCGGAAAGCATTACTTGGTGAGGAGGTGCCGCATGCTGACCCGCCCCGGCTCTGAACCCGGTCCCGAATGGATGCGCGAGCTTAGCAGCAGCCCCGAAGGCTTTCGCCAGATTCGGAAAGCGATATTGGGCGTCTGCGTTCTATTCGGTGTGCTGCAGCTTGCCTCGATTGTCGTTGCGGACATCGCTGCTTACCGCGCGCATGGCCGGCACGTGCGATCTTATAACTCGCCCATGCAGGTTGTCGGCATGCCGCTGCTGTCGGTGGGTGGCACTGCGCACGGTGTTATCGCCTACGGCGGCGTGGCCACGGGGATCGTCGCTATTGGCGGACTGACCGCGGGAGTTATCGCGCTCGGACCAATCAGCGTTGGCGTTTTTTCCTTCGGCGCCTTGTCGCTTGGTATCTTTGTTCTGGCGGCTCTCGGCGTCGCTTCGATTGGGCGGTATGCGTATGGACCCGGTATTGCGCTCGGATACCACGAAGCAACCGGCAAACAAAACGAAAGTCTCTTTGGATGAACCGCGTTTTCGAAGAAAAGTCCGTTCGCGCCCTGCTGAAATCGGGCATCGCGCAGCTACGCGATGCCCTTGTGCCTTCCTACACGCTTGCCGCGGAACTGCTACTGCTTCACGTTTTGGGCCGCGATCGCACATGGATGTATTCCCATCCCGAAGAAGAAATCTCGCTCGTGAATGCTGAGCGCTATTCCGAGCTCATTCGTCGTCGCGCAGCGGGTGAACCGACTCAGCATCTGACAGGCAAACAGGAATTCTGGGGCCTCGAATTCGAAGTCACGCCGGATGTCTTGATCCCGCGGCCGGAAACCGAACACGTCATCGAAGTTGCCCTCGACCGCCTCGCGGTCCGTGAAGTTCGCGCTGGACGGCGTCAACCGCTTGGCGGCAAAGGACTGCGCATTGCCGATGTTGGTACTGGCTCCGGCTGCATTGCCATTGCCCTGGCAAAAGCGCTCCCGCACGCAACCCTTTTCGCCATGGACATTTCCGGCGCCGCGCTTGAAGTGGCGCGCCGCAATGCGGAGCGGCACGGCGTCTCTGACCGCATGCTTCTCTTCCAATCCGATTTATTGGAAGACCTTGCCATTCCGACGCCATTTGCCGCCAACGCTCTTCCTTATTCTTCCCCCAAGGCAATCTTTCCGTGCGAGACACTCCCCAACGGAGATCCGCTAGACTTTGGCGTTCCGCAACCCACCCCTCGAGACTCGCCGTTTCGCTTCGATGTGATTGTAAGCAATCCGCCCTACGTCGGCCGCCGCGAAGCCGCGACGCTCATGCGCGAAGTCCGCGAGCACGAACCGGAGGTCGCGCTTTACGGTGGTGAGGAAGGCTACGAACTCTACGCCGATCTCATCGCGCAAGCGGCAAGATATCTCCTGCCGCGGGGCATTCTTGTGCTCGAACTCGGCCACAACAGCTTGCCGGCCGTCCAGCCTCTGCTCGACACACCTGCTTGGAGCCGGGTCAGTGTGACCAACGACCTCGCTGGCATCCCCCGCGTCCTCGCCGCCGAATGGTTATAGGTAACGCCCCATTAGAAAGGTTGAGGGCCGCGGATGTCCGGCGTAGGCTAAGGCCATGCCGGAGCTAGCAAGGTTTCGCGCAAAGCATGGCCAGCTCGAGGAACGGGCGGCTGATGCACTTGCGTGCATTCTGCATGTGGATATGGACGCTTTTTTCGTCTCCGTGGAATTGCTGGAGCGGCCAGAACTGCGCGGCAAGCCCGTCGTGGTTGGCGGGCAGAAGGATCAGCGCGGAGTGGTCAGCGCCGCTAGCTATGAAGCGCGAAAATACGGTGTTCATTCGGCAATGCCCCTGCGAACGGCGGGCCGGCTGTGTCCCCACGCGATCTTTCTCGACGGCCACCACGAGAAGTATGGCGAATGGAGCGACCGGGTAGCCTCTCTTCTTGTGAAGTTTTCTCCGGTCGTGGAAATGGTTTCCATTGACGAGGCCTATCTAGACCTTGCTGGAACGGAACGCCTACATGGTCCGCCGCTGGCTGCGGCGGACAACCTTCTTCGAACGATCACGCAAAGCACGGCGCTTCCCTGCTCCGGCGGACTCGCCACCACGCGGCTTACTGCCAAAGTCGCTTCCGATCAGGCTAAGCCAAGCGGTCTCGTGTGGGTTCCGCCAGGCTGCGAAGCCCGCTTCCTCGCCCCGCTGCCGGTGCGAAAGATTCCTGGCATCGGCGAAGTCACGGAAAGGGCGCTGCGCGCGCTGGGCATCGAAACCGTCGAGCAGCTTGCGGCGGTTCCGCAGGAAAAGCTGGACAGAGTTTTCGGGCGGTGGGGCGAGGCGCTCTACCGCAAGGCGCGCGGCGGCGACGCGTACGAATTCGTGATCGATGCGGAACCCAAATCCATTTCGCACAACCACACCTTTGGAGAAGACACGGACGATGTGAACGAAATGGCAACGATGCTCAGCCACCTCTCGCAAAGGGCCTGCAAGCGGCTACGCGAGGCTGGCTTGGCCGCGCGAACGCTCACACTGACCATCCGTTACGCAGGATTCGAAACCCACACGCGCGCCAAAACGCTTGCGGAGCCTACGCATCTCGATGCCGACATTTATGCGGTGTTTCAGGAGCTGTTTCGCAGGCACCGCGACACGAAAAGGAGGGTTCGTCTGCTGGGAGTAAGCCTGAGCAGCTTCACGCACGGTAGCGAGCAACTCGAACTGCTGGAAGCGGAACGCCGCGAAAAGCTCGCAAGACTCACGAAAGCCGCCGACGGTTTGCGCGACCGCTTCGGTTTCGGCAAAGTGCAATTTGGCGGCTCGCTCTGGGCCGATGATCTGAACAAGCGCGAGGACTAAGCGCAAGGCGCGGGAAACCCGGGAAACCCGCGTTTTGAAGCAGAATCCTGCGGAATGTCCTATAATGTGTTTTTCGTCCAATCATTCCTATGAGTGCGAGCGCCTCTCCAACTCCAAGTGTCTCTCCGCAAGCCCCTGCCGGCGGCGCAGCGCATCGCGTACGGCAGTTCTGGCAGCACGTCAGCGAGGGCCGGCAACTCGACGACTTGTGGTCGCAATTTGCCGCGGACGCGCGCGCCAGCTACGGCTTCTACGGAAAAGACGTCGATTGGGAGGAAATCCAGAAGCTGCCGAAGTGGCATCGGCCGTTTTACATTGCCAAAGATATTTTCTGGGCCGTGTTGATGAAGATGACGCCCGCGCGGCGCGTGCTGCTGCTCCTGGCCCTGGCGATGTTGCTGATGTCGGGATTCACCCTCCAATTCGGGCACAAGGTCCAGATTCAATTCAAGTTCGAATTGTTTGCTGCGCTGATTTTCCTGCTGCTTCTCTCGCTGGAGCTGGCGGACAAGGTGACCATGAAGCGCGACCTGGAAATCGCGCGTGAAATTCAAACCTGGCTCGTACCTTCGCAAGCTCCTGCAGTTGCGGGCGCGGACATTGCCTTTGCCACCCGTCCGCAAAATTCGGTTGCCGGCGACTATTATGACGCGTTTTATCCGGACCCCGAAAACCGCGAAAGACTCCTTGTGGTGATCGCGGACGTGGCGGGAAAAAGCGTGCCGGCAGCGCTGCTGATGGCGACGCTGCAAGCGAGCCTTCGTACGATTGCGGGTGAGGGTGTGCCGGTCGCGGAACTGGTGATGCGCTTGAACCGCTACGCATCCGCTTACAGTTTGGACGGACGGCGCTTCACCACGGCGGTTCTCGCTGAATACGAGCCGGCCTCGCGCCGCATCACCTACGTAAACGCTGGCCACAATGCGCCGATTCTGCGCCGGGCGAATGGCACGCTCGAGAAGCTGGAAGCCGGAGGCCTGCCGCTGGGAATCAAAGTGGATGCGGCTTACCAAACCGCTTCCCTGGAGCTGCGACCGGGCGACGCGCTGATTTTCTTTACCGATGGAGTCATCGAGGCCTTCAACGAGTCGGGAGAAGAATTTGGAAACGAGCGCTGGCTTGCGACGATCCGGGGTTTGCCGGATTGGAATGGGCAGCTGTCCCTCCGCTATTTGATGGAACGCGTGGATCAATTCGTGGGTACCACGCGCCAAGCCGACGACATTACCTGCCTGGTGTTCCGCAGCGAATAAATCCGTTGTCAATTCTCAACAGAGCCAGGAAGGGTCCCGGGGCTTATTCTAGGCGAACGGGCGCATAATCATCCTATGAAGCCACGGGAGCTCGCCAATTCGATTTGTGAGAAGCTCGAACGCCACAAACATCAGGCGTTACTGGTCGGCGGGTGTGTGCGCGACTTGCTTCTGGGGCACGAGCCAGCCGATTACGATGTGGCCACCGACGCAACGCCGGTCGAAGTCGCAGGCCTGTTTCCGGAGAGTGTTGCAGTGGGCGCGCAGTTCGGCGTCATCTTGGTCCCGCAGGATGGTTTGAAAGTGGAGGTCGCCACGTTTCGTTCCGACGTCGGTTACAGCGACGGGCGTCATCCCGACCGCGTGGTCTATTCAAAGACTCCACGAGAAGACGTACAGCGGCGGGACTTCACCATCAACGGGCTGTTGATGCGACACGACACCGGCGACGTACTAGACTTCGTCGGCGGGCAGAAGGACTTAGACGCAGGCATAGTTCGCGCTATTGGCGATCCCGATCGCCGTTTTGCCGAGGACAAGCTGCGCATGATGCGAGCGGTTCGTTTCGCCGCGCGGTTCGGCTTCGAAGTCGAAGAGGCGACGTTCGGTTCGATTCGCAGGCAGGCCTCAGAGATTCGCCAAGTCTCTCCCGAGCGCCTGCGCGAAGAACTCACGAAGATGCTGACCGAAGGGGCTGCGCGGCGAGCCTTCGAATTGCTCGAGGAAAACTGGCTGCTCGGTCTGGTATTGCCGGAAATTGCGGCGATGAAGGGCGTGGAGCAGCCTCCGGAATTTCACCCGGAGGGCGACGTGTGGACGCATACGCGCCTGATGCTCGAAAAACTGGAGAAGGGCGTTTCCCCGACGCTGGCTTGGGGTGTATTGTTGCACGACGTCGGAAAGCCGCCGACGTTCCAGTCGGCCGCGGAGACCGGTAATCGCATCCGCTTCAACCACCACGTGGAAGTGGGCGTGCGAATGGCGGAAGGGATTTGCAGGCGGATGCGCTTTTCCAACGACGAGTTGGAGCAGATCACCGCATTGGTGGCGAATCACATGAGGTTTGGCCACGTGGGATCGATGAGGAAATCCACGCTGAAGAGGTTTGTGCGCCTGCCAAAGTTCCCTGAGCATCTCGAGCTACACCGGCTGGACTGTCTTTCGAGTCACAGCCACCTGGATGCGTATGAGTTCGTCCAGCGGTTCTTGGACGAGACCCCGCCCGAGCAGGTCCGGCCGGCGCGGCTGCTAACCGGGGACGACCTGCTCGCCATGG
>Ga0307475_10001398_pt1 | contig 14355 bp, 13 predicted proteins | sample atmos_gasesECM1C_FD_203317 | JGI IMG/M metagenome (GOLD analysis project Ga0307475, IMG submission 203317) | Hardwood forest soil microbial communities from Morgan-Monroe State Forest, Indiana, United States - atmos_gasesECM1C_515 | ecosystem: Environmental > Terrestrial > Soil > Temperate... | reverse complement strand
GAGGTCCAGCACAAAAAATTTCCCCTGCCGGACGTCCTTTACTTCGGCATAACCCAAGCCCGCGAGCGCGTGTTGGATGGTTTGGCCTTGCGGATCGAGCACGGTGCGTTTTGGCATAACCCAGACGTGTGCTTTCATTCGGTGATTATAACATTTACGTCCGCGGTGAAAGCGAGGCTGCTCGCGGGACCTTAGTGCAATGCGGACGTGGTTTTTCCAGTGCGCTGGAAGGCGACCTTGTCGTTTGCGTTTATGAATGCATATTCGAAGCCCATTTTCGCGATGCGCTTTACTTCCGCTTCCTGCAATCCCATCCGTCGAGCGTTTTCATATTCGGATCGCAGATCAGTGTGAAACATTGCCGGGTCGTCAGTGGACAGCACCACTGGAATTCCGTGACGAAATAGCTGCGGCAACGGGTGTTGCTCGATTTGTGCTTCAGGAAGACCCAGTTGCTTCGCTAGCGCCCCGGTCCGGATGTTGCTCTGCGGACAAATTTCCAGAGGGATACGTCGGCGAGCCAGTAAATCCATTAAAGATGGGTCACCGACGGCCGCTATGCCGTGGCCGATGCGTTCGACGCCCAGCAGCTCGATGGACTGGCGAATTTCTTCCGGGCCACCGACTTCGCCCGCATGCATTAATTTGTGCAGGCCGATGGCTCCGGCCTTTTCGTATACGGGCCGGAATTCCTTGACAGGGATACTCAATTCGTCGCCGCCGATCCCGAACGCCACAATGGTCTTTGAAGCGCATCGTTCGGCGGCATCCACCACTTTCATGGCTGCGTCGGCCCCAAATTGGCGCACGGCGTCAAAGACAAAGTTAAGTCGCAGGCCGCGGCTATGAAAAGATTCCGCGGCCGCGACGATAGCTTCGAAGTTTTTTTCCGCCGACTGATGGCGCAGTAGCATCACGCCGACAGAAAGGGTGATTTCGGCGTATACGACGTTTTGTGCTAGGAGCTGTTCGCCGAGATGCCGAAGCGCCAATGCAAAATCTTCCGGCGCGCGAAGCAGCGAGGAAACCCACTTAAAGCTTTCAATGAATTCCAGAAAATCGCGATAGGCGTAGCGCTGCAACACTTCTCGTGTGGATGCAGGGACTCCGTACTTCGCGGCTAGCGCGCAGACCGTCTCGGGTTGCAGCGAACCTTCGAGGTGTAGGTGCAGTTCAGTCTTGGGCAGCGCGAGGAAATCTGCGGAGAGCAGATTGGATTGTATTTCCTGGCTCAATGGGGAAGCTGCGGTCGGCCGGCATTGACCCACGCGGTCAGCCAATAGGAACCTACGTCCGTAGCCGCATCGGACAATTGTCGTATCAAAATCACCGCCGCCGCGTTATAGAAGTGATCAAAATACTCATCGTTGTAAGAATTCTCGCCACGTTTGGAGTTTCGATCCGCCAGTAAAATCGTTTCCAGCCAGCTGTGGGAGCTCAGGCAGGCCTCAAACGCGTGGTCGGTTGGGTCACTAATGAACGCGGCGTCATTCGGCCGCATCGGAAAAAACGAAGAGTAACGATCGATCAATGTCGTGCCAAAGCGCTCATCGATCCCGGTTTGGCCCGTGAGATGTCCATCAAAATCGTCCGTGGTATTGAAGGGGTCGTGGGCTTCGGCAACATAATTAGCCAGAATCGCGGCATCCAGCTTGGCTTCGTCCCAACGCCCGGTCTTCAGGTCTTCAGTTAGCTTCTGGCTGTAGACCCCGATTTGCCAGGGTAGCAATCCATTAGCTTGCAGCTTGGTTTTTCCATATTTATTTACTGCTGCTTTGTAGTTTCGCGGAAGAGCGTCGTAAGGGAAGCGTCCGTATTTGTCGAGGTAAAGAAAGTGATTGTGACGCTCCGCTGCCTTGGTGGCGATGGTATCGAGTGGATCGGTGACGTGTTGAGACAAAAGCGCGCGGTTGGATTCGAAAAAAGCGCGAATATCCGCCGGTAAAGTATCGATAGCTTTATTTACCACCAGCTTGTTGCCATTGCGGCCCCATGCGCGGACGCTGTGCGGAAACACTACGAATACCACAACTACACTCAGGAACCGCGTGCGTCGAAATGCTGTTCTATAGCGCGCCGACGACATAACGATATGCGCTCTCAGTCTGCGTTTGCTCACTCTTTTATGGCCGCACTACGGCTCGCAAGGTGCTGCGCTTCCGCCCGTAGTTGTAGTAAATCACAAGTCCGATGGCCATCCACACAAAGAAACGAATCCAGTTGGTTATGGGTAGCCCCGCCATCAGCAGCAGGCATGTCAAGATCGTAAGTATTGGCGCGATTGGGCCACCAGGAGCACGAAACGCCCGCCGCCGTTCCGGCTCACGATAACGCAGAATCAAAACTCCCCCCGCCACCAAGGCGAACGCAAAGAGCGTCCCAATATTTGATAAATCCGCCAGTGTCCCGATATCCAACAATCCAGCTGGAACGCCGACGACGATGCCGGCCATCAAAGTTGAAAAATCCGGAGTCTGAAACCTCGGGTGCACACGGCTGAAAATCCTGGGCAACAATCCGTCGCGCGACATCGCAAACCACACTCGCGCTTGCCCCAACTGAAAAACCAACAGCGATGAAATCATCCCCAGCAGCGCGCCGATCAGCACCACCAGACGCACACCCGTGAAATGTAGCTTTTTCAACGTATTTACAACCGGAGCGGCATCATCCAACAGCGTTTGCCAGGGAACCAGTCCAGTCAGCACCACCACCACGCCGATATACAGCAGCGTGCACACAATCAACGTCGCAATTATCCCGATAGGCAGATCACGTTGCGGGCGCTTGCATTCTTCCGCGGCAGTGGAGACTGAATCAAACCCGATATATGTAAAAAAAACGATCGAGCCGCCCGTTAAAATACCCGGCCATCCATTGGGTGCGAACGGATGCCAGTTAGCGGGATGCACCAGGCGCGCAGCAAACGTAATAAAGACTAAAATGGCCGTAATCTTTAGCAACACCATGACGTTGTTCGCTCCCGCCGATTCACGGATTCCGCGAATTAAAATTATCGTGAGCAGCATGACAATCAGAAACGCCGGAAAATTGAATCCAAAATGCCACCCCGGATCGAGCAGCATGTTCCCCTGAAAATCCGACATTCCGGTCGGCAGATAAGCCGGAGAAATCCACCTCGGGTTTGGATGGACGCCGAAAAAATCAAGCAGGTCCACGATGTGCGCCGAAAATCCCACGCACACCGCCATGTTGCTTACCGCATATTCCAGTATTAAATCCCAGCCAATGATCCACGCGATCAATTCGCCCATCGTGGCGTACGTGTAGGTATACGCGCTCCCGGCGATGGGAATCATCGCAGCCAGCTCCGCGTAACATACCGACGCAAACCCGCAGACAATCGCCACCAGCACAAACGACAACGCAATCGCTGGACCAGCGCCCGGCCGCCCAAACGAGGCCGAATGGTGAATCAAATACTCAAGAAGGGGAGCGTTAAGGATGGACGACGCCTGCAGCTGTTGCCCGGCGATCGCCGTACCGATCACCGTGAAAATTCCCGACCCAATCACCGCGCCGATTCCCAGCGCTGTCAGACTGACCCAGCCCAACGATTTTTTTAGTCCAATTTCGGCGTTCTCAGAATCCGACAACAGCTGATCGATGCTCTTGCAGCGGAAGATATCTGTTGCCACGCATACGCTCCGATCGCTCTTGGGTTCCCCGGATCGATTGGACCAAGCTGAATCCAATTCGCGCGACGAGGATGGAAGGCTGGTTGCGCCTCAATGTACCTTGCCAAGGCAGTAGACGCAACAACGCGGTGCGGCTTGGCGCCAAATCTTATGCCAGTTCTAGTTGCGCGTAGCGCTCGATAAATTTTTTTGTGCCGCGGCCCGGAAAACTCACCGACACCCGCCTGTCATCATCGTCCCCTTCCACGCCCACAACTGTTCCGGTACCGTACGTCGGATGCCGAACTTTTCGTCCCAGCATCGGATTAGAATCCGTTCCTCGCCTTAATGATGGCCGTGTGAAAGAGCTCGGACTACTTTGTCGACGCTGCGATGAGGGCACCGGCTTCGGTCCGCTGCGTACCCGCTGCAAGAATTCCTCCGACGAGTAAGAATATTCCGGGTCAAGTTCGTAACGCCTTTTCTGGCCGATTTCCGACATCGACCCTCGAACTGTCTCCACCAGCTCGCTGGGAATTTCCGTCAGAAATCTGGATTGTATCGACGCACGCATCTGTTGCTCATTCCCAAAAACGCGCCGGTACACCGCTCGGCTGAGGGTCAGCGATTTCCGCGCCCGCGTCATTCCCACGTAACAAAGTCGCCGCTCTTCTTCGATTCCTTTCTCCTCATTTAACGAGCGGCTATGCGGGCAGATGCCTTCTTCCAGGCCGGTCAAAAACACGTGATCGAACTCCAGCCCCTTCGTGCTATGCAGCGTGATCAACGTAACGCCCGGCTTACCTTCGAACGAATCAGCGTCGCTCACCAGTGCGGCAGCATCAAGAAAATCCGCAAAAGTTTCACCGGCATCCATACTCTCGGCAACCGCCCGCGTCAGTTCCTCGAGGTTTTCAATGCGCGCCACATCATCCGGAGTGTTGCGATCCTTGAGCATGTCCATGTAACCCGTTTCGTCCAGAACGGTGCGGAGAAAATCCGCAGGCTCTTTCGTCGATAGCGCGGATTGCAATTTCGCGATCATTTCCTGAAATACGCGCAACGGCGTGACCGCGCGGCCACCGGCGGCTCCGGAAATAAACTTGCCGATCGCCGCCCATAGGGACGAACCATCCGCTCGGGCTGTTTCGCGCAAAGCGTCTAAAGTAGTTTTCCCAATCCCGCGTGGCGGAACATTTAATATCCGAAGGAGCGAGACGTCGTCATCGGGGTGCATCGCCAGCCGCACATAGGCGAGGGTGTCCTTTACTTCGGCGCGATTATAAAAACTGAAACCTCCCACCAACTGATAGCGCAATCCCCTCCGCCGAAAAGCTTCTTCGAACGCGCGCGATTGAAAATTCGTGCGGTATTCCACGGCGCAAGTCTGCGAGGGATCATCGCCGATGATGCGTTCCAGCTCCCCAGCCACAAATTCCGCCTCGGTCTGCGCATCGCGCGCTTCGAAATAACGCAGATTGGCGCCTTCGCCATTCTCGGCGGTAAGGATTTTGCCGAGGCGTTCGGGATTGTTGCCCACTACCGCGCCAGCGGCATCCAGGATTTGCTGCGTCGAGCGATAATTCCGCTCCAGCTTGATCACCTTGGCTTCTGGGAAATCGCGCGAAAAACTCAGCAGAATCGAAACGTCCGCGCCGCGCCAACGATAAATAGATTGATCTTCGTCGCCCACCACGCACAGATTGTGTTTCGCGCCGGTCAGCAGTCTGAGCAAATCATATTGCACTCGATTGGTATCTTGATACTCGTCGACAAGAATGTATTGGAACCGCGTCTGCCACTTCTCGCGTACCTGCGGGGATTCACGCAGCAGCTTTACAGTTCGCAGCAGGAGATCGTCGAAGTCCAGAGCGGCGCTTTGCTTTAATTGCTTTTCGTAGGCTGCAAATATGTCCGCTACGTGCCGGCCATTTTTGTCGATGGCTTCGGAGCGAACGGACTCGGGGGTGTTTCCATGGTTTTTGGCATGACTGATGCGGCTCAAAACATTCCTGGGAGTCAACGCATCGTCGTCAATCTTCAGTGTTGCCATAACCAACTTTACGGCAGCAAGCTGATCATCGTCGTCGTAGATCACGAAATCGCGTGGCAGACCGGCGTTCACTGCTTCACGTCGCAAAAGCCGCGCACACAAAGAATGAAAGGTAGAAAGCCATGGCGAAGATGGCGGTACACCCGCTCTCAAGAGCAAATCTGCGACGCGGGTACGCATTTCCTGGGCGGCCTTATTGGTAAATGTCACCGCCAGAATGGCTTCGGACGGAACGCCATTGGCAATTAAATTGGCCATGCGGAAAGTAATAGCCCGGGTTTTGCCAGTCCCTGCGCCGGCCAGGATAAGTAAGGGGCCTTCCGTAGTTTCTGCCGCGATACGTTGTTCTGGATTTAATTCTTCCAGGAGACTTAACATTCGTCCGTTAGTTTCAGAAATATTTTGCACATGTCATCGTAGCCGAGCATTTCGGTGCGCGCAAATCAAGATTTATTAATCAAATCAGCCGCAGAATAAAATTTGACGCCTGTAAAAAAGGAAAGGTTATTTTCCGGCAGGTCTGCTCAAGTCAATTTCAAAATACGTTAGTGAGCGATTATTCTCCATCGCGACAACGTCGGGCACATACAAGCGTGCCCCATTCAATAAATCAAATTGTCCCTGAAGATCGAAATACAAAAGCCCTCGGACACTGCTGTGGGGAGCAATCACGCTCGCCGGAACACCCGCAGTCTCCGCTTGCTGTTCGAGTTCCGTCCAATGCTTGTCATTTCCGCTACGAGGTACGTTCACCGGTAAAGGGATCTTCGATCGCGATTTCGATGGATCTTTTCCTCCGGGTTTCAAGACTTGGTCCGCCACCTGAGCCGGAGTCAACGCCTGCAATTCCTGCCGGTTGTCCTGGTCGATTTGGAACGATAGACGGATCCGATCCAGACTAACTTTCATGCTTTCGTTCGAATCATTGCGAAAGACAACTTGCATCGCGACTATCCCCGCGGCAAACGGTGATTTCTTTGGGAATGTTTCTTTGTATAAAGCGGGGTCTGTCCAAGGTTGCGCGGAAATCGTAAGCCCTTCATGCGTCTCCAGGGACGCCGATTTCAATGAGTCCCGCTGGCCCGCATTTTGTTGAGCACCGGCATACGCTCCGGCCATCACACACGCGGCCAGCAAGGGAACTGCGCCGGATAGCTTCCGCATCGAGTTATAATAGACTTTTCTCATCTGACGCCTTCGATTCCAGGGCGATGTACGGGGTTGCCCCCGCGCTGGCACACGCTAACACCAATGGGGCAAACAGACCGGAGCCGCTTTTAGTGTATTTCATCTACAGCTTTCTTCTGGGTATTGCTGCTCTTGTGCTCGCGCCGTACTGGCTTGTGCATGGACTGCGGCAGGGCAAATATTTCTCTAATCTTCCCGAGCGCCTGGGCTTTTCCTATCTCTCTTTCAAACCAGGCACAAATCGCCAAGGTGCAATTCTTCTGCACGCCGTCTCTGTCGGCGAAGTCCTGTCGGGAGTTTCTTTGGCTCGCAGACTAAAGGAGGCCTACCCGGATCGTCCACTCGTTATTTCCACCACCACCATCACCGGAAATGCCTTGGCTCGCGAGCGCATGGCTTTCGCGGATGCGGTCATCTACTTTCCTTTGGATTGGGCATTCTGTGTCCGTCGCGCCTTGAATGCCATCAAACCTTCCCTGGTCATCATCCTGGAAACCGAAATCTGGCCTAATTTCCTGCATCAGGCCCGCCGCTGCAACATTCCAGTAGTTTTCGTCAGCGGCCGTATCTCAGATCGGTCCTTCCTTCGCTACCAGAAATATCTTGGCGCATTTGGATTTTTCCTGCGGCCTTTTTTAAAGCGTGCTCTCGCCGATCCCAGCATGTTCCTGATGCAAAGCGAAAAAGACGCCGAACGCCTCCGCTTTCTCGGCGCACCTGCCGATCGTGTGCGAGCCAGTGGCAATCTCAAATATGACCTGGACCTTCCCGGGCCCACGCCCGTTTCAAATTGGCTGGAGGCGGAAGTGTCGAAAACCGGCCGCACTCCAGTAATCGTCGCAGGCAGCGTGGTCGCCACCGAAGAACCACTGGCCCTGATCGCCTTTGGCACCTTGCAAGGCGAATATCCAAATGCGCTGCTGGTACTCGCGCCGCGAAAGCCCGAGCGCTTCGACGCGGCCGCTGACTTCATCCACGAATCCCGCCGCACATTTCTCAGACGCTCGCAATTGCCGATTCAAACTTCGTCGAATGGCGCGAGCGCCAGCTCCAGCGGCGCCACAGTGATACCAAAAGATGTCACCGTGCTGCTCCTCGACAGCATCGGAGAATTGGCCTCTATCTATCGTTGTGCCGATGGCGTTTTCGTTGGTGGCTCGCTGGTTCCGTCCGGCGGTCATAATATTCTGGAGCCCGCCGCCTTTGGCAAAATTCCGGTTTTTGGCCCTTCCATGGAAAATTTCTCGGAAATGGCGTCGCGTTTCGTTTCCGCGGGCGCTGCCATTCAAGTGGAAAGTCCTGAAGACGCTGGCGTCGCGTGGATCGAATTGTTTCGTGACCCTGATCGCATGCGCACCATGGGCGAGAAAGCGCGTACGCTGGTGGAAGACAGTCGTGGAGCTACAGATCGAGCACTCGCTGTAATCTCGGGATTCTTGAATGAGTTCGGTGCGCCGCGGCGATGACGCTTTCGCGGCCCCTTCGCATTTTGTTGTGGCCCGCTTCTAAACTCTACGGCGTCGGCGTTTCGATTCGCACCCGGCTCTACGCCAACAGTTGGCGAAAACAAAAACGCCTGAAAGCCGCAGTCATCAGCGTAGGCAATTTATCGGTTGGTGGCACCGGCAAAACCCCACTCGTAATCTGGCTTGCGGAAAAACTCCTCGCGCAAGGCCACCGCGTAGCCATTCTCACCCGCGGCTATCGTGGGACCGGCGGCAGCAGCGACGAAATGGAGCTGATGCGTTCACGCTTGCAAAATCGGGTAATCTTTGGAGTGGGCAAAGATCGCTTTGCAGAAGGTCAACGCATCGAATCACGTCAGGCCATCGATATCTTCTTGCTCGATGACGGTTTCCAACATCTTCAATTAGCTCGCGACCTCGACATTGTATTGATGGATGCTTCGCGCCCTGTGGGCGGACAGCCACTTCTTCCAGCTGGCCCGATGCGAGAACCGATCTCTGCCGTGGTTCGAGCCGATGTTATTGTGTTTACCCGCACTGAAAATGCACCCGGTGCGAAAGAGGCCATTCAACGGTTTTGGAAGTTGCCAATTTTTGCAGCATCAACATTCTTACTAGGCTTTCGCTCCCTCGGAATGGAGGGTCCCCTCCAAACCGTCGCAGACCTCGGCAGCGGCCCCTTCTTTGCTTTTTGCGGGATCGGCAATCCCGAGGCATTTGTGCGTGATTTGCAGCGATGGGGCGTCGCTCTCGCTGGACACATGTTTTTTGCCGACCATCACCGCTATACACTCGAAGACGTGCAAGCTATCGACCAAGCAGCGAAAGGTGTCGGCGCAAAAGGGCTGCTGACAACTGAAAAGGATTTTTGCAATCTGACCAGCGTCGCCCTTCCAGCTTTGCCTGTTTATGTTTCCATCATCGATCTAAAAGTTGACGGAGAAATTGCATTCCTGTCGGCGATTGACCATTTATTGCAAGCCCGTGGTGCCCAGGCATGAAAATTCTCATTCGCGCCACCAATTGGGTTGGAGATGCAATCATGGCCTTGCCCGCCGTCCGCGCCGTTCGTAACCGCTCAGACGCCAACATCTCAATTTTGGCCCGCTCCTACGTGGCCGACATCTACCGCGATCAAAACGTGGCCAATGAGTTGATCATTTACGATCATCGCGGCAAACACAGGGGTCTGGCAGGTCGCGAACGCCTCGCGGCCGATCTACGCTCACGCAAGTTTGACGTTGCCATCCTTCTCCAAAACGCCTTCGATGCCGCATGGGTCGCCTGGCGCGCAGGAATCTCGCAACGCATCGGTTACGCGCGCGATGCGCGAAGCATCCTGCTGACCAACGCCGTCCCGATGCCCAAGCCCGGCGAAATCCCGGCGCACGAAAAATTTTACTATCTCGAATTGCTTCACCGCAGTGGCTGGATCGATTCCATTCCGGATGAACCCTTCATCAAATTGCACGTCACCGAAGCCAGCCGCGCCCGCGCAGCCGATCAGCTAGCGTCCGCAGGAGTTCGGTCGCATGCTGTTCGCATTGCCATTGGTGCCGGAGCCTCCTATGGTTCAGCCAAGTGTTGGCCGCCATCACGTTTCGCGGAATTAGCCAACCGCCTCCAAGCGCAATGGGATGCCGACGTGATACTTTTTGGTGCCACCGCTGAAACGGATGTTTCATCGGCCATCGCTTCCGAAATGCACCGAGCGCCTATTGATCTCACCGGTAAAACCACCACCGCCGATCTACCCGCACTTATTTCCCAATGCCACGTTTTTATTGGCAACGATTCAGGCGCCATGCACGTCGCGGCCGCCGTCGGGCTTCCCGCCGTTGCAATTTTCGGACCCACCGATCCGTTCGGCACCGCGCCCGTGACGCCGCGCCACACCATCATTCGTCAACAACCCTATTGCAGTCCGTGTTTTCTCCGGCGTTGTCCTATCGACCATCGCTGCATGACAGGCATCACCACCAGCGAAGTGGGAGCCGCCGTCGATCCCTGGCTGGCTTCCGTTGCGGTGGAGCGTGTCTGATCACCGCCTAAAATCCGCTGTTTTTCTCGATCGCGACGGCACCATTTCCGAAGAAGTCGGCTACTTGAATCACGTTTCTCGTTTTTGTATGTTCCCATTTGCGCCGGCTGCCATCCGCAAACTAAACGAGCGCGGCCTTCTCGTTTTTGTGATAACCAATCAATCCGGAGTCGGTCGTGGATACTACCCGGAATCTTTGGTGCACACGGTTCACGATTTGATGACCCAGCAGCTGGCGGAAGCCGGAGCGCACCTTGACGGCATCTATTATTGCCCTCACACCTCCGACGATGCTTGCGCGTGCCGGAAACCGGGCCCCGGCATGTTGGATCAGGCCTCCGCTGAACATGGTGTGGACTTGACGCGCTCTTTCGTGGTCGGAGACCGCCGTGGCGACGTGGAGTTGGCGCATCGCGTCGGCGCCCGCAGTATCATGGTGCGCACCGGCTATGGCCAAGGTGAAATTCTCTGGCATGCACCAAAGTGGAAATTGAAGCCCGATTTCATCGCCGCTGATTTAGGCGTGGCCGCGGATTGGATACTGGAGCAAAAGAGTTGAAGCGCAAACCTCAACAAAAGATCGGTCCGCCGTCAGTGGATTTACGCGCCCTCGCCGAATACGTCGAGCAATTTTCTTCGAAGGCCATCGTCGTCTTGGGTGACTTCGTCGCCGACGTGTTCAAATTTGGCGAAATTTCCCGTGTCTCTCGCGAAGCCCCGGTATTGATTCTTCGTCATCGTGAAACGCAACTCCTGCCAGGTGGCGGAGCAAACGCCGCCAATAACCTCGCTGACTTGGGAGCCAAAGTGTTGCCCGTAACGGCTGTGGGCGACGATTCTAACGGCGAGGCGTTAATTAATTATTTTCGTCAGAAGAAATTGGATACTTCAAAAATTCTTCGCGTCAAAAACTGGTGTACCCCCACTAAGACTCGGTTTTTGGCCGGTTGGGCGCACACCGTCGGTCAGCAGGTCTTGCGCGTCGACCGCGAGCCGCAAACGCCGTTACCAGACGAAGCCCGCAAGAAATTAGGTCAATTTTTATTCAGCGCTATAAAAAACGCCGACGCCCTGGCGATTTCCGACTACGGTTTCGGTGTTGCCACGCCCGCGCTGGCCTTCGAAGCTTCGTCCAAAAGAAAATCGCTTATACCCATCACTCTGGACGCTCGACACAATTTGCACGCGTACAGCCGCTCCCGAATTACTAGCGCCACGCCTAATGAAGCAGAACTCGAATCCCAACATCACACTTCCATCGGCGAGGATCTTGAGCAGCTGGCCCGCGCGGGACACGCCACATTTTCCGCGATGAAGCTTAATTCTTTACTGGTTACACGCGGTCGCCATGGCATGGCTCTTTTCGAATCCGGTAAACGCCTCACGCACCTTCCCGTCCACGGCAGCGATCAGTCAGTGGACGTAACCGGCGCGGGCGACACTGTTCTTGCCACCTTTACGCTGGCCCTCGCATGCGGGGCTTCGCCGCTTGAGGCCGCTCATCTCGCGAATATCGCTGGCGCCTTGGTGGTCATGAAGCGGAGAACCGCCACCGTGACGCGCTCCGAACTCTTGGCCGCCATTCATGACCAAGTGGCCGAAGTTTCCGCCTAGCCTATGCGCTCATCGGAATCGAAAATCGTTTCGCGAGAAAAACTCGAGTCTCTTGTCGCCGTTCACAAAAAGCGTGGTCAAACCGTGGTGTTCACTAACGGTTGCTTCGATATCCTGCACGTCGGTCATGTCCGATATCTGGAAGCCGCGCGTGAGCAAGGCGACATACTCATTGTCGCCGTAAACAGCGATGTCAGCCTGCGAAGCTTGAAAGGCCCCGGACGCCCCATTCTGGATGAAGCCGCTCGAGCCCGCCTGGTTGCCGCACTTCGCTCCGTCGATTACGTGGTGCTCTTCAGCGAACCAACCGTTGCATCGCTGCTCCGCGATTTACTCCCAGATGTTCACGCCAAGGGCACCGACTACTCTGCCGACACCGTTCCTGAGCGCGCAATCGCCAAAGAACTCGGCATTCAAGTCGCCATCGTCGGTGACCCAAAAAATCATTCCACCCGCGCGTTGTTGGCCTCGCTGCGCAAGGCGCCGCATGACTGAGCGCCGCTTCCTGGTCGTGCGCCTCGGGTCTCTCGGCGATATCGTGCACACATTCCCTGCAGTGGCCGGCTTGCGCGAATCCTTTCCCGCTTCGGAAATTGTCTGGCTCACTCACGCGCGTTACAAAATGCTGGTGCACAGCAGCGGTCTGGCGTCCCAAATATGGACCACCGAAACGCGTGCAGCTTCTTCGCTCCTAAAAACTATTCGCGAAATTCGCGCCGCGTCATTCGACACCGCCATCGACTATCAGGGCCTTTGGAAATCCGGCGGCTTGCCGTTTCTCGCGGGTGTAAATCGGCGCATCGGATTTTCCCCAGAATCTGTCAGAGACTTTGGCGTGCCGCTTCTCTACACCGATCGTGTCCGCGCCACCAGCGCGCATGTTGCCGACCAGAACGGGGAATTGTCCAAGCGTGCCGGAGCTCAAAACGCAGTTGCAAATTTCCGCTTGGATCCACCGCCCCTTCAACACGAAGAACTTTCCAGATATTTGCCAAGTGACGGTACGAAGCATTACGTCGTTCTAAGTCCCGGAGGCGGCTGGCGCTCCAAGTGCTGGCCCCCAGAATGTTTCGGCGCGCTATGCAAAAAAATATTTCAGTCGCTGTCGCTCCGCTGTCTCATAAATTACGGCCCGGGCGAGGAAGATTTGGCCTCCAAAGTTCGCGCCGCAAGCGGTGACGCTGGTTCCGTGCTCTTCAACGGAGAACTCGGCGCGCTCATGTCAGTTTTGCGTGGCGCCGCTTGCCTTGTAGGCGGCGACACCGGCCCCCTTCACCTGGCAGTTGCGTTGGGCACGCCCGTCGTAGCCTTGTTCGGTCCCACAGATCCTGCGCGAAACGGCCCGTATCGCACCACGAGTGGCTCTCCATTCGCGGCCGAATCTTCGGATCGCCAGGATCGCAAGGATATTGTTCTCCGCGCTCCAAACGTTATAACCACGCACAGCCGCCAGGACCGCACGCATCCGTCCCTGCTGGAAATTCAAGTTGAAACCGTGTTCGAAGCAGTACGTCGTATCGTTGAGGCCCACAGATGAGTTCGGCAGGCGCATTTTTTGTGCGATGGCGAGTTCGCTTGGGCTACCCTCTCGCAATCGCAGTCTTATTCTTTGCGCGGCCGCAACCTCGCAGCATTCTGTACGGTGCGCTGGTTGGTCTGGTCGGTCTAGCCCTGCGCGCCTGGGCCGCTGGCTATCTCCACAAACAAGAAGTGCTCACCGTCACAGGCCCGTACGCCTACACCCGCAACCCGCTTTACTTGGGAAGCGCCGTGCTGGCGCTGGGCGTGGCCATCGCCACGCGCTCGTGGATCTCGTCCCTTTTGCTCGGCGTGTATTTCGCAGTTTTTTATTCCGTCGTGATGCGAAGAGAAGAGAACGAACTACGGCCGCGCCATGCCACAAATTTTGATCGCTACGCGGCCGCCGTGCCTCTCTTCTTTCCGCGATTGTCGCCCGCCAAACTTTCCGATAGTGGCAGCGCGGCGTTCTCGCCCATTCAATATGGGAAAAATCATGAGTGGCAAGCAGCCGTCGGTTTTTTGTTATTACTGATTGTTCTGGTTCTGATTTGGCGCTTCCGCGCGTTTTGAAATAGTCACAGCCGGTAATTCTGCGCACGTCACGAAGCAGGAAATCTCCAGCCGGTCGCCATCCGTCACGATATGCACCGCTCCATCCCGGTCGGTTCTCAACACCCTCGCCCCGCTCGTTTCCAATCGTTCCAGCAGTTCCGGGCTGGGGTGTCCATAGGGATTGTCTTCCCCTGAAGAAATGATCGCAATTGCAGGTGCTACCGCATCCAGAAATTCCTGCGTCGTTGAATTCTTGCTGCCATGATGGCCAACCTTTAACAC
>Ga0307475_10001397_pt1 | contig 14363 bp, 15 predicted proteins | sample atmos_gasesECM1C_FD_203317 | JGI IMG/M metagenome (GOLD analysis project Ga0307475, IMG submission 203317) | Hardwood forest soil microbial communities from Morgan-Monroe State Forest, Indiana, United States - atmos_gasesECM1C_515 | ecosystem: Environmental > Terrestrial > Soil > Temperate... | reverse complement strand
TCGATGTCCAACATCGTGCCCTGCGCCCCCTCGAAGAGCACGGATTTACCTTCGTCGAGCGCGCGGTTTACGAGCTCGGCGGTGTCGCAGATGTAGGCGCGGATTTTTTCGCCGAGCTGCAATGTCGCTTCCACTTCGTGGGAAAAATCTATGTCCGCGCCGTAGGCGCCTTTGGCCAGGCGATTTTTCTCGGCCACGACCCGCGCAGCTTTTTCGCGGAACAGTGCCGGATCGAGCAGATCGCAGACGCGCAGGCCGCGGCGCGCCATCTTGTCTTCATACGCGGGGCCGATGCCGCGCGAAGTCGTGCCGATTTTGTTCGCGCCGCGGGCTGTTTCAGCGGCACGGTCCAGTTCGCGGTGATATGGGAAAATCAGGTGCGCGCGGTTGCTGAGGTGCAGGCGGCCCTTCGCGTCCACGCCGGCTTTGGAGAGCGTTTCGATTTCGGCAACCAAGGCCGCGGGATCGACCACCACGCCAGTGCCAATGACCGCTTGCTGCTTGGGACGCAAGATCCCGCAGGGGATGAGCTGCAGGACGAAGCGATCCTTGCCGATGATGACGGTGTGCCCGGCGTTGTGTCCGCCGGCGACGCGCGCGATGTAGTCGAAAGCACCGGCGAGATAGTCGACGACCTTGCCTTTGCCTTCGTCACCCCATTGCGCGCCGACCACCACGACTGACTTCATGCAGCGCCCTCACTCGCACACGTGTGCAGCATCTCGACCGTAGCACCCGCACCCTTCCCTCAGCGATTCTGAGGAGGAAATGTCAGGTGGGAATTGCACGAAAACGACAGAATCAGCATCGTACGCCGCGCTCGCCTTCCGCGCAAGCGCTAGGCGGGGAAAGAAAAAGATTTAACACAGAGGGCTCAGAGGCCGGAGCACAGAGTTCGCAGAGAAGATGCGCATATCTAGCGCGGCTTGCCTCCGAGTTGCTGGTAGCGGTAACAGGTTACCGCGTGGTCGTTCACCATGCCGGTGGCTTGCATCAGCGCATAGCAAATTGTGGAGCCGACGAAGCGGAAGCCGCGCCGCGCCAGATCTTTGCTTAATGCGTCGGACTCTTTTGTTCGTGCGGGGACTTTGCGTTTCCAGGCGTTTTGCTTCGGTTTCCCGTTCACGAAGCACCAAACGTAGGCGTCGAAGCTGCCGAATTCTTGCTGCACTTTCAGGAAGGCCTGGGCGTTGCTGATCGTGGCCGCGATTTTCAGGCGATTGCGGATGATGCCGGGATCGGAGAGCAGCTGCCGCACTTTTTTCGCGTCGTAACGGGCGACCTTCTCAGCATCGAAGTTGTCGAACACTTCCCTATAGCGTTCGCGCTTACGCAGCACTGTGTCCCAGCTCAGCCCAGCCTGCGCGCCTTCCAGGATAAGCAGCTCGAACCATTTCCGGTCGTCGTGCAGCGGCACGCCCCACTCCTTATCGTGATAGGGAACGTTCCACTCATTGCTGGCCCAGCGGCAACGAACAAGATTTTCTGAAGCAGAAGGCATTGGCGGTTTATACCAGAAAAGTCATTTCTGCTGCAGGTCGGAACGTGGGTAAGCGGCGCTCAAAGAAAAAGCGTGCCCTGAGGACACGCCCTTTCTCAATTTGGAACCCGCCGCTGCCGGGCCTTGGCGGTCACCATTTGCGGATTAAGCGGATGGCACGATGTGGCGTTCGAGCGCCTTCGTGATCTGCTCTTTCGGCACCGCGCCAACGATTTGCTCCACCATTTGCCCATTCTTGAAAATGAGCAGGGTGGGGATGCCGCGAATGTTATACCGGCCCGCGGAGTTCATCGCCTCATCGACGTTGAGCTTGGTCACTTTGAGCTTGCCCGCATAGTCGTGCGCGATTTCCGCGACCGTGGGGGCCAGCATGTGACACGGGCGGCACCATTCCGCCCAAAAATCGACCATGACGGGCTGCGCGTTGCTCGCCGTCAAAACTTCGGCTTCAAAATTCCCATCGTTTACTGCCAGGATGCTATTGTCGGCCATGTTCTTTGTCCTCAAGGGCTTACCGGAGCAAGCCCTTTCCCTCTCCTAGACCAGTTTAATTAGATGTTACAACAGGCTTTTGGTTTCTCGGCGCCGGAGCCGGCTCGGGTACCGCAGGCAGGCCCCGCGCCGTACGCGCCGCGGCGTAAACCTTGGCGTATTCCACCGCGGACCCCTTCCAAGAAAAATCCTTCGCCATGCCGTTCAATTGGATGCGACGCCAGATGCGCTCGTCCATGAAGAGATGCAGCGCCTGGCGCACACTGCGCATCATCGCGGCGCCGATATACTCCGCAAACTTAAAGCCCGTTCCGGTGCCGTGCTCGATGTCGAACGCTTCAATCGTATCATCAAGTCCGCCGGTGGCCCTCACAATCGGCACGGTACCATATTTGAGACTATACATCTGGTTCAAGCCGGAAGGCTCGTAGCGCGAGGGCATCAGGAACATGTCCGCACCGGCTTCGATCTTGTGCGCGATGGCATTGTCGTAAGCGATCTTCACGCCGACACGCCCGGGATACGCCGCGGCCAACGCGCGGAAAAGCTCTTCATACTTGCGGTCGCCGGTTCCGAGCACGACCAGCAGCAATTCCTCATGCATCAGTTCGTGCACTCTTTCGGCGATGAGGTCGAAACCTTTTTGGTCGGCGAAACGCGAGACGATTCCGATCACCGGCTTCGCCAAATGTTCGGCAGGGAGTTCGAAAAGGTCCAGCAGCGCTTGCTTGCAAATTTGCTTGCCGCTCAAGTCTTTGGCGGAATACTTTGCGGCGATGAATTTGTCTCTTTCCGGGCTCCACAGCGTGTAGTCCACGCCGTTCAGGATGCCGACGAGGCGGTCGGCGCGGCTGCGCACGACTCCGTCGAGTCCGTAGCCGTATTCTCGCGTCTGAATTTCCTGCGCGTATTTGCGGCTGACGGTGGTGAAGTAATCCGAGAAGACCAGGCCGCCCTTAAGAAAATTCACGCTGCCGAAAAATTCAATGCCGCCAGGATGAAACACACCCACGGGAATGCCGGCGCGGTCGAGCGCTTCCCTGCCGAACAAGCCGTGGTAGCCCATGTTGTGAATGGTAAAGACCACGGGGATGTCTCGCACCAAGGGATCGTCGCCGTACGAGGTTCGCAACAGCACGGGCACGAGAGCGGACTGCCAGTCGTGGCAATGAATTACGTCGGGATGCCAGACGTGCTTGGCGATTTCGATGGCCGTGCGGCAAAACTCGCTGTAGCGTTCAGCGTTGTCTGGATAATCGCCAGCGGTGCCGCCGTAGACGCCATCGCGATCAAAATAGGCAGGGTCGTCCACGAAGAAATAGCGCACTCCGCCGATCACGGAACCATCCGCGACGGATGGAAAACGAAGGCGCGTGCCGCCCATCGGAATCGTGACGCTGGGCACAACCACGGAGCTAATCTTCGTTCCGCGGTAGCGAGGCAGCACGACCGCGACCTCGTGCCCGAGGCCGACCAACGCTTTTGGTAAGGCCTCGACCACGTCCGCAAGGCCGCCGGTCTTGGAGAAGGGCAGGCCTTCCGATGCCACGAATAGGATTCGCACTGTGCTCCCAGGAAACAGTTGAGAAGTAACGCTATCCGACGCTACCACTGTCGTCAAGCGGGCTTGCACGTATAATGTGCGTCCGTGAAGGGCCCTAAACGAATGAAGCTGATTTTTATCTCCGGTTTGCCCGGCGTCGGGAAGCTCACGGTTGCCAAGGAGCTTTCTGGTATCACGGGATATAGGCTCTTTCACAACCATCTTGCCGTGGATTTGCTGCTTTCGGCCTTTGAGTTTGGCAGCCGGCCATTTGTCGAGTTGCGCGAGTCGATTTGGCTTTCGGTTTTTGAGCAAGCTTGCCGCGCCGGGCTGCCCGGCCTGATTTTCACGTTCAATGCGGAGAACACGGTTCGTCAATCGTTTATCGCGAAGGCGCAAGAGATACTTCAAGCGAACAGCGGGACAACGTGCTTTGTGGAGTTGGTTTGCGACGAGGGCGAATTGCGGCGCCGTTTGGACACGCCCTCGCGCCGTCAATACACGAAACTCACGTCTTGGTCGAAATACCAGGAGCTAAAGGCGGCCGGAGTGTTTTCCGCTCCCATATTGCCAGCGCCTGCTCTTATCGTGGACACCAGGAAACTCGACCCAAAAAGTGCGGCGCTTCAAATTGCCCAGGAATGCGGCTAAGGGACTTGACGTTGAAAGTTGCGCGGCGCGCCCGCGCCACGAATTTGCCGCGCTGCGCATAAGCTCTTAGAGGACACTGCGAAAAATGGCACGGCAACGTTTAGGCCAGCATTTTCTCGCTGATGCAGGCTGGCGCGAAGAGATCGCACGCGCTATTCGCGTTTCGCCACAATCCATCGCGCCGTCTCCAAGCGGGAATATCGCTGACTTTTGCTGGATTGAAATTGGTGCCGGGCACGGCGAAATGACGGAGCAGCTTGCGTCCACTGGCGTGCCTATCCATGCCATCGAGGTGGATCCTTCGCTTGCGGCGACGCTGAAGCGGCTCGCAACACGCTTCCCTAATGTGGAGATTGTTTCGGCGGACATCCTGGTGTCCGAGATCGCCAAGATTGCGGCGGGGAAGCGCGTACGCATTTACGGCAACCTGCCGTACTACATCACTTCGCCGATCTTGCATCACCTTTTTGCCAGCGCTGACCTCATCGACGAAATCCACATCGTCATTCAGCACGAAGTGGCGCTGCGGCTCGCGGCCGAGCCGGGAACGCGCGATTACGGCTACTTATCTGTGCTGACGCAATATTTTTCACGGCCCGAACTCGTGCTGGAAATTCCGCGTGGAGCGTTTCGGCCGCCACCGGAGGTGAGCTCTGCGCTGGTCACGCTGCGCTTGCCAGGCGAGCGCGCGAAACTTCCGCAGATTGATGAAGCTTCGTTCCTGAAGTTTGTGAAATTGTGTTTCTCGCAGAAACGCAAGACGCTGGTGAACAATCTGAAGTTGCGCGTGAAGCCTGAACTGATTCGCGACACTCTGGCAAACCTGAAATTGCGCTCCGATGCGCGCGCCGAGCAGCTTTCAGTGGCCAACTTTGCTGCTCTTTCTCAGCAGCTAGAGAGCCGCCCGCGCGATTGATTCCGTTTTCTCGGCTTACCCCAAGTTTTTCTCTTTCTTCTGCGCAGCCACCAAGCGGTCCGGATAGTCGCTCATGATGCCGTCGACACCGGCGTCGATCAGCAAGCGCATGTGCGCCGGTTGGTTCACCGTCCAGCAGACCACCTGCAAATCTTTTTTTCTTGCTTCGCCGAGCAGGGCGGGTGTCACCAGGTCGCCGCGCACGGCCAACTGGCGCGCTCCGATCTCCACGGCGCGCTCGACCGGCCTGTCAATTTGCCCCTCATAAAGCACGCCGGTCATCAGGGTTGGCTCAATCTTGCGCAGCGACTCGAGAATGGCGACGTCGAACGAAATGACCACCACGCGGGGAATTTCTCCCGATTCGCGTAGCGCACCGATCAAGGCGTGCTCGCCGCCCCACGAACCGCTGGGTTTTAGCTCCAGGTAGAAGACGACATCATGTTTCTTTGAAAAGTCGAGAATTTCTTCCAGGGTGGGAATGCGCTCGCCGGCAAATTCACTGCTGAACCAGGAGCCAGCGTCCAAGCGGCGCAATTCCGCGAGCGTGAGGTCGTGCACGGCGCCGTGCCCACCGGTAGTTCTGTCCACGGTGGCGTCGTGGATGGCCACGAAATGCGCGTCGCGCGAAAGCTGGAGGTCCGTCTCAATGAAGGCCGCACCCAGGGAAACAGCTTTGCGAAACGCCGCCAGCGTATTCTCCGGCGCGTGCCCCGATGCCCCACGATGCGCAATCACCAGCACGATGCCCTCACCCGCCAATCCATTTGCAGAGTTGAGTTGAATGACCCGCTGTGAGTATGCTAGCACCCGCTGCAAGGCAGTTGGGTTGCAGTCTTCCCATCGGGGTCCTGAATCTATATAACCGCACCATCAGGAATTCACACAAGGAGTCATTCCATGCTGAAGAACCGGACCCGATTCGGTATCGTCCTGTCCGTCATTTCGCTTACCATCCCCGAGATAATGCCGGCAAGAGTGCCGCATAGCGCGAAGGCCCAGCGCGAAACCAAAGCGAATCAAAATCTGGTGCGCGAAGTTCGCCATCAGCTTCTCCTGCTTCCCTACTACTCGGTTTTCGACAACCTGGTGTTCAAGGTGGACGGCGATCACGTCACCCTGGAGGGCCAGGTGACTCGTCCCACACTCAAGTCTGACGCTGAAGCCGCGGTCAAGAGCATCGAGGGCGTTTCCGGTGTTACCAACAACATTGAAGTGCTACCTCCGTCGCCGATGGATGACCAGTTGCGCCACGCTCTTTATCGTGCCATCTACGGAGACACGGTCCTTCCAAATACGGTTGGTCTTCCATGCCTTCCATTCACATCATCGTGAAAAATGGGCATGTCAGTCTGGAGGGCGTGGTCGACAGCGAGGCGGACAAGAATGTCGCCGGCCTGCGCGCCAACGGCGTACCAAACGCCTTTGAGGTGAAAAATAATCTGGTAGTTAACGGCAAGCGCTGATCGCAGGCGGCAGAGCGCCGCGAAAAGAGGCGTTTTCGACGCAAATATCCGGAATGATGAGCAACGGACACAGGTGGGAAGTTTGTAGTCCCACGAGAGTAACTTTGTGCCGTTAGCCCGGGAGGCAATCTCGATTCTTAGGCGAGCCTTTCGCGACAGGCATGTATATAGCCTATTATCAGCAACTTATCAGCATCGGGCGGCGTAGCGTTGGCCTGTCAATTGCCTCTCCATCTGACGAGACCGGCGCGAAGCTCTCCGAGCTAACGGCCGCGAGGATCAACTGATGGCCACAACAGGCGCTAAAGCGGGTCTCCCCATTACACCTTCCACGCTCTCCGACCAACTCATGCCCGTAAATACGGCCCCGGTCGGCTTCGATGCCGCCCGCGACCTGCCCGCCGGCTTCCTGGAGTTCCTGGCACCGCTGCACGCCGCGCTCACCTTGCGCCAACGCGCCCTTATCGCTCGCCGCGAAGCGGCGCTTCAGGAAGCGCATGCGGGCAAGCTACCCGACTTCCTGCCGCCATCCGTCGCGACCACACAGGCGTGGGAAATCGAGCTGCCGGATTGGTGTTCCGACCAGCGCAACCAGATGACCGGCCCTGCGGACGACGCCGAGCTCGTCGTGAAAATGCTCAATTCGGGCGCGCCGGGCGTGATGCTGGACCTGGAGGATTCCAACGCGAACACCTGGGAGCACCTGACCGTCGGAATTCGCAACATCCTGGAAGCGCTTGCCGGCCGGCTCAATTACTTCGACAAGAAACGCAATCGCACGGTGAGTATTCAGCCGAGCAAGACGGTCCTGTTCACGCGCCCGCGCGGCTTGCACTTGCATCAAGCCGGCGTTCTTCCTGGTGAACTGCTGCCGGCTTCGCTGTTCGACGTTACGATGATTGCCTATCAGGTAGATTTCGGCGCTCTGAAGCATCCGCTTTGCTTCTACATCCCCAAGTCGGAATCCGCGGAGGAAGCGCTATGGTGGCGCGACCTTTTCCAGATGATTGCGCGCGCCAAGGGCTTGCCCGCCAATGCCATCAAATGCATGGCGCTGGTGGAAGCGCACCCGCTGGCGTTCCAAATGGAAGGGTTCGCCTGGAATCTGCGCGAACACATACTTGGGTTGAACCTCGGCCGTTGGGATTACATGGCCAGCCTGATTCATTTCAACCTTGAAAACCCGGAGTGGGTCTTGCCGGACCGCAATACGATTCCGCACAACGTCGCGTTCTTCCAGAATTTGCGCACACTGATGCCGGAGATTTGCCACAAGCACGGAATGCTGGCCATCGGCGGCATGACCGCGCTTTATCCGAGCCGTGATAATCCGGAGCTCAATGCGCGCGCCCTTGCGGTCCTCGCCGAGGACAAAAAGAACGAAGCGTCCTGCCTGATGGACGGCGCGTGGACCGGCCATCCGGACCAGAACGAAATCGCGGTCGCGCAGTTCCCTGCTCCGAATCAGCTTCATGCTCGACCGAAGAATGCCGATCCGCATCCCGACCTCCGCCCTCTGCCAACGGGTCTTGGCAAGCGCACGGTGGCAGGAACGCGCGCCGCGATTCGCACTGTGATTCGCTACCGCAACGGCGTATTGAACGGCCGCGGCGCGAGCTTGCTGGACGGCTACATGGAAGACCTAGCCACCGACCGCATCTACCGGCTGATGATTGCGCAGCGCATGAAGCACGCGGACAAGGTTGAGGTTCTTGACGAGAGCGGAAAAGCAATTCGCCACACGCCGGAGCTGGTACACGAGATGTTTGACCAAGAGCTGGAACGACTGCTGCAGGAAAATGCCAAGCAATCCAACGACCCGGCACAGGCAGCCAGGCTCGCAGAAGCGCGCCGCCTGAGCGAAGAGATGATTCGCCGCGGCGAGTTCAATCCGGTTTGAGTTCGACGGATTCTCGGCTGAAGGGCCAAATCAAGGAGATGCAATGTCATTGAAGGGCAACAACGGACACCAAATGCACGACGACCATTCCAACTGGGCCACGAATCCGCGCTGGTCGGCGATCACTCGACCGTATTCCTACGCCGATGTGTTGCGCCTGCGCGGTACGATCCAAATCGAGTACACCCTGGCGCGCCTTGGCGCCGAACGCCTATGGAACCTGATGCACAGCGATGCGTATGTCCCCGCTCTCGGTGCCGTCACCGGCAATCAAGCCATCGAAATGGTGCAGGCCGGTTTGAAGGCGATTTACGGCAGCGGCTGGCAGGTAGCCGCGGACAACAATACTGCAGGCGACGTATACCCCGATCAGAGCTTGTATCCTTGCGACAGCGCTCCGGCGCTGGTCAAGCGCATCAATCGCGCGCTGCTTCGCGCCGATCAGATCGAGTCAGCGGAGGGCAAGCGCAGCGGCGTGTATTGGTTCGCGCCGATTGTGGCGGACGCGGAGGCCGGTTTCGGCGGTTCGCTCAACGCCTACGAACTAATGAAAGCGATGATCGAAGCGGGCGCCGCTGGCGTGCATTTCGAGGATCAGCTTTCTTCGGCCAAGAAGTGCGGGCATCTTGGCGGCAAAGTCGTTGTGCCCATTCGCGAATTCATCGAAAAGCTGGCCGCAGCGCGGCTGGCCGCCGATGTTTGCGGCGTGCCCACGATTCTCATTGCGCGTACGGACGCCAATTCCGCTGGTCTGCTCTTGTCTGATGCCGACCCGCGCGACCGCGAGTTCATCCATGGCGAGCGCACCGCCGAGGGCTTCTACCAATTCCACGGCGGCATCGACGCAGCCATCGCGCGCGGCGTGGCCTACGCTCCTTATGCGGACGTGCTGTGGTGCGAAACCTCGACGCCTGATCTCGCCGAGGCGCGCAAGTTCGCCGACGCCATTCACGCCAAATTCCCGGGCAAGCTTCTGGCCTACAATTGCTCGCCGTCCTTTAACTGGAAAAAGAAGCTGGACGACGTCACGATCGCCAACTTCCAGCAAGAACTCGGCAAGATGGGCTACAAATTCCAGTTCGTGACGCTCGCGGGATTCCACTCACTGAACATGAGCATGTTCAACCTGGCGCGCGGCTATTCTCAGGCAGGCATGACCGCATACTCGAGACTGCAGCAGGAGGAATTCGCGGCCCAGGAACTTGGTTATCGTGCGGTCACGCACCAGCGCTTCGTAGGAACCGGCTATTTCGATGAAATTGCGCAGGTCGTCTCCGGCGGCCATTCGTCGACTACCGCGTTGGCGGGGTCGACCGAGACTGCGCAGTTCCACGCACAGCAGGAGGCTGACCTTAGGGCGACGCGATCCGGGGTGTCGTAGAGCAAGCTCGGGCGCATTTGAGAGAGTCCAGAAACAAAAGGGGCCGCGTGAGCGGCCCTTTTCCGCGATTTAGAGCAAGTCGGCTGGCTGCAAGCTCTTACTGATTGCTTCCGCTGGTCCCCGAACGAGAGGGTTCGGCGTTGGCCTGATCTCCCACGCGCAGTTCAAAATCCTTCCCGTGGAAAAAGATCTCGGTTAGTGCGTTTTTTCCGTCATCCGACTTCTTCGCACCGTAACCATCGGTCCGATTCTTTTCGCTGACGGTCACCACCTGCGCCGGCACCGAAGCTACGGTTTGCCTGCCGCTGGTGATGCTCAGTTCGACGTTGGGACCTTCGCCGTTCCATTCGACCTTGTAGTCGCCCGGAGGCAACTGCTTGCCTTGCACCTCCACACTTTCATACAGGTGCAGCGTGCCTTTACCTGTGCCGGCAGCAAAGGCGCTGGCGGCCAGCAGCAGCGACGCTCCGGCTAAAGTGACTAGATTCCTCGACCCTTTCATCTTTCATCTTCCTTTCTGTTTGTCCTCGCGAAAACTCCCCCGACAGTCTCTGCGGGAGCTTGGGGACTCCCTTACTAGGATGCGGGGCCTGACCGGCTGTCACACGAAAATACGGCTGCAAGTTACAGACAATACGGCAGATACGAATATTCTGGTTTTGTCCATCTCGAGCGATGTGGCTTGCCCCCTTTCTCGGGAGGGGCTTGTGTCCTTCTAGTTCACTGGCCTTACTAAATGGGGACTACGGTACCATTCAAGTTTCGCTGCGTTTTGACGATGATCACTGAGTATGGCGAGCCTCTACTTTTGCCAGCCCCACACGCAGAACCAGGGCATGCTGCGCGCGATCCTGAACCGGGAAGATTGCCAGCACCTGGCGGCGCCGAGCGCTATCACCTATCTTGGAGACGAATTCCCTAATTTTGCTAACGGTCACCGGCAGGAGCGCGACTATGCCATCCTGAAAGTGGATGCCGAAGAAGCGGATACGAATTGGCGCCCCGGCTTCTATCGCGTCGACGCCGACCTGATGGAGCTCAATAGCGTGCTCCTAACCCTCGCGCGCTAATCTGTTTTTCGCACCTCCAGTACTCACTTCCCTGCAAGCCTCCCCAGCAGTTCGCTAGTCTCCTCCCCCTGCACTCCTCCTACGACAACGAGGGTGCGGGAAAAATGGCCTGCTTGCCGTCGAGAGAGGTCGAGTCTATCCTGATAGCACGGCAATGAATCGCGTCTATCTGGATCACAATGCCACCACGGCGGTCGAGCCTGAAGCGCTCGACGCGATGCTCCCCTATTTGTCCGGGGAGTATGGCAATGCCGCGTCGATTCACACCTTTGGGCAAAAGGCGCGCGCCGCGGTTGAAACGGCGCGCGAGCAAGTCGCGGCACTAATCGGCGCGCGTCCCCAGGAAATCGTCTTCACAAGCGGCGGCACGGAAGCCGACAACCACGCAATCTTTGGCGTGGCGCAGCCATTTTTGGCTGCGCTTCGCGCCACAGCCGGCCCTGCTAGGGCCAAGCACATCATCACTACGGCGATTGAGCACGAAGCTGTCCTCAACAGCTGCCAGGCGCTCGAGAAGCGGGGCGTTCCCGTCACGTACTTGCCTGTCGACGGGCAAGGAGTCATCTCGACAGAGGCGTTGCGCAGCGCTCTTCGCGAGGAAACCGTGCTGATTACCGTGATGCACGCCAACAACGAGCTGGGCACGGTGCAACCGCTCGAGGAAATTGGGCGCATCGCCGCAGACGCAGACGTCTACTTCCATACCGACGCAGTGCAATCCGCGGGAAAGGTTCCCATTGACGTGAATGCGCTCCGCTTGGATTTGCTTTCTCTCTCCGGGCACAAATTTTATGCGCCAAAGGGCATTGGAGCGCTGTACATTCGCGGTGGCACGCGCTTGCAGCAGCTTCTCTATGGCGGGCATCACCAGCGAGGATTCCGTCCCGGCACGGAGAACGTCGCGGGAATTGGCGGCATGGGGAAAGCCGCGGAGCTTGCCCGGAAGTCGCTGGCGGAAGATGCACCGCGCATTTCTGCTCTACGCGATCGTTTGGAACAAGGCCTGCTTTCGCGCGTGCCGCATTCACGTGCGAACGGTGCGCGCGCGCCGCGCACGCCCAATACCACCAACATCATGTTTCCCGGCATCGAAGGCGAAGCGCTGGTCATCGCTCTCGATCTGAAGGGGCTGGCCTGTTCGACGGGAGCAGCTTGCTCGTCGGGAGCTGTCGAACCCTCGCACGTGCTGACCGCCATAGGTCTGTCGCCCGAGGAGGCGCGAGCCAGTTTGCGCTTCAGCCTGGGCCGGCACACCATTGCTGCCGAGATCGATCTCGCATTACAAATTGTGCCAGCCGCTGTCGAGCAACTCCGTGAGCTCGCGCCCAACTATCGCAAGGAAGCCGCAGCGCGGTCGTAAGCCGTCAGTTGCGTCCATGGGCGGGCGCACGAGCCCTGGAGAGCCCGCCAAGCAGTTGCTGCGCAACAATCAATGGTTTTCCCGTAAAATAGATAGAGCATGAGCAGCGCGACCCAATTCGACACTTTGCCCGCGAGCGACGCGATTCAGAGCGGGTTGATTGCCGTGGCCATGAGCGGCGGCGTTGACTCTTCCACCGTTGCGGCCCTGCTCCAGCAGCAGGGGCATCCCATCGTTGGGCTGACCATGCAGCTCTGGAACCAGCGGCGCCTGCCCGAGTTGCAGGGCGACGGACCGGCGCAGCACCGCTGCTGCTCGCTCGACGACGTTTACGACGCCAAACGCGTCGCCCAGCACTTGAACTTTCCGCATTACGTGGTGAACTTCGAGCAGCAATTTGAAGCGCGCGTGGTGCGTCCCTTCGTCGACCAGTATCTTGCCGGTCGCACGCCCATCGCGTGCACCAACTGCAACACAGACGTAAAGTTCGAGCCGCTGCTCCGCATGGCGCGCCAGATCGGTGCGGCGCGGCTGGCCACCGGCCATTACGCGCGCATCCGCCGGAATGAGCGCAGCGGGCGTTGGGAATTGTGGCGCGCTCGCGACGACAGCAAGGACCAGTCTTACTTTCTCTGGGGACTGTCGCAGGAGCAGCTCGCGCGGAGCGAGTTTCCTCTGGGCGAATTGAGCAAGGAGGAAGTGCGCGCCGCCGCGCGCCTGGCGAATCTGCCTGTGGCGGACAAACCCGAAAGCATGGAGCTGTGCTTCGTCCCTAACGGGAGCTATGTTCAGTTTATTGAGGCGTATTCGCGAGAGCGTGGCGCGGCTTTGTCGAATAACGAGGGCGAGATCGTCTCCGAAGACGGCGTGGTTGTCGGGCGACACAACGGCGTGCACAACTTCACTATCGGGCAGCGCAAGGGCTTGGGATTTGCCGCGGGCAAGCCGTTCTACGTTGTGGCGATTGACCGCGAGAACAATCGCGTGGTCGTTGGAGATGACGAGGCGCTGCGCACGACGACGTGCGACGTGCAAGACGTCAACTGGATCGCGCACCAGGTTTCCGGTGAACCGGTGCGAGCAACGGTGAAAATCCGCCACAAGCACGTTCCTGCCGAGGCCACTGTCACGCCGCTCGATGCCACCACACACGCGCGGATCGTTTTTGACGCTCCGCAGCGCGCCATCACCTCCGGGCAGGGCGCTGTTTTCTATGACGGTGAGCGCGTCGTGGGCGGCGGCTGGATTCGCTAGGTCAATAAGAAAGGCAGGCTCCTTGTGCGCCTGCCCGGCAAATCTCGCTACTCCGAAGTCCGATTAAATAAACAGCTCTTCTTCCTGTTCCAGTGGTTCTTCGGGCCGCCGCCTTCCGCGCCGGGCGCGGAGCAAATCGATACCGACCTTGATGCCCTGCATCAAGGCGGACACTTTCTGCACCGGGCGCCAAACGCTATGGGTAAACTTTGTCCCGGCGTCTTCCATTGCTTCCAGCGCTCCAGTGACAATTCGATCGGCACGCACGAGTTGGCCGCGCAGCCGGTCCGAAGCCTCGGTGAAAACACGGTCGACCTTCTGCGCCTGTGCGCGCGCCAGGTACACCACGTGAGCGGCATCGGCAACCATCTCTGAGATTTTCGGCTGCGTATCTTCCAGCAGGATTTGTACGCGGGTCAGAATCGGGCTAAGCCGCGACTCGAGGTCTGAGGTAAACCGCTCCATGCGATCCATGGTGCGCCGCATCTGCAAAAACATGGCGACCAGGATCCCCGCCTGCAACACGATCGCTGCAGCCGCGACGCAAACGAAAACCGCGATCCACGTTTCCATACGCACCCCAAGCCCTTACGCATGGGCTTACTTACGGCTGCCAATCAGCAACGGAGCCTACGACGCGAAGTCCGAGGCGCGCCGCGGCGCAAGACTTAAGACTTGGATTCGCGCAGATATGCTTCGCGCCCCGCGTCCACCGCCGCCGCAATCGAATCCTTTTTGCGCACAGCCACGTCCTTGCTGCGCTCGATCAGTTCATCCGCCCGCTCGCGGAGTTCGCGCGCCTTGCGCTGCGCGTAGTCGCGCCCTTCAT
>Ga0307475_10001395_pt1 | contig 14380 bp, 9 predicted proteins | sample atmos_gasesECM1C_FD_203317 | JGI IMG/M metagenome (GOLD analysis project Ga0307475, IMG submission 203317) | Hardwood forest soil microbial communities from Morgan-Monroe State Forest, Indiana, United States - atmos_gasesECM1C_515 | ecosystem: Environmental > Terrestrial > Soil > Temperate... | reverse complement strand
GTTAGCGTTGGACGTGGCACAAAGCGGAACGGAAGCGGCGTCAGGTCCGTCACGACGACTCACGCTTATTCCGGTGTGATGACTGCAGAGCCAGCCGGGTTTTCCGGCTTCAAGGTGAGGTACGAAATCGCGCCGGAATTTGTTGCATGGAAAAGGGATTTGGGGACTAGACGAGAAAGTTTTCTCCTCGCGAAAAACGGCTCGGAGAGGAAGAGGTTCTCCGTTCGCCTGTTCAGGCAAGCTCGAAATGAAGGAGCAGGGAGATATGGCGCGAGAGCGGCCGCAACTCAGCGGAGGGGTGGGGAGAAGTCGGTGAGAGAGAGGAATGTGGATTCGACTTTTTCGACGAGCTTGCCATTGGCTTCGGACTTGTCGCGGGCCGCCTGCCAGTCGGGATCATTGCGAAAAGCGTCCCAATTGGCGGTAGCGGCTTCGCGGCTGGAGTGCGCGAGGACGTAGAAGAGAGTCCTACCCTTGAGCGGTTCGTCAATAGGAGTCCAGTAGGCCACGTTGCGGATGCCATGCTTCTCGAAAAGCCGCATAGTGTGTTCGCGGAAGCGGCGTAACAGATCGTCCAGCTTGCCTTCGTAGGTGTGGTACACCCGGAGCTCGTACACCATGGATGCGGTTCGGCCAGAGCTAACTTTGTCTTGGGAATTGTCAAGAGATGAAAGCCAACTGGCCACCGGGAGCAGGGCCGCAGCGGGTAGCGATTGAAGCACGTCGCGTCGTTTCATGACCCGTGATTGTAGCAGACTACTGCCCAGAATCTGATGGCCCCCGCCGCGAAACACCACGACCGCAGCGGCTGTGTTGCCTCCTCCGGCGAATAAATCGTCATTGTGGGCCGCGAACGTTTTCCGGGGTAAACCCGCGGCTTTCCGGCTACCAGCAACTCACTTCCGGCCCCGCGGCGGGCCGCGCATCCGGCCTTTACTTCTCTATTCCTGCGTCTGTGGGCCGCTTGAGCACATGGTGTTTATTACGGCATCAACTTTTTGAGGACCGGGAATAACGGCCTTCTACAATCCACGCACATCGTTAGGCCCGCTGCGGCTTGCTCACTGAACAACAGATGGCAGCGAATCTTCTCTTTCAGGCTTTCATGGGCGGTCTCGATCATTTTTCATCTCGATGAATTGGTTATATCTTCGACACAGGCGACACTTCCATTCTTGACGCAGAAACTTTGAGTGGCATATCCTTGCGTCGTTCTTCTGACAGTCTCCTTCACTGAAAGGGGCGGCGAGACTTGCCGCCCTTTTCGGTTTTTGCGTTCTCATTTATCCCTGAGGGATGGCCGGGATGCGCGGCGGCTTTTGGGTTATGGGTCAGCAGGAATAGCTCGCGGGTAATCAGCATCCACCAAATCTTGGCGCAACTGCGGCGACCGCTCCGTTACCGCCAACGAAGACTGAAAGGACCATTCCACAAGGAGGGTTATTCAGGTCTTTACCTGTTTGACTCTCGACACCAGCTAATTGATGGGATTCGCGTTGACAGCCTATGGCTATTGGCGATGCTTGAAAGGGCTCTAAATTTCTTCGCTTTCGCTTTTCTGATTCCCGGCGTATATTCCGCTCATGAAGTGTCTTCTGAGTTGTCTTCTCCTTTTAGGCTACCGGCCAAAGTAGCCAGCTCGTTCGCCACGAGGAATCCACCGCTGTGGCCTAAGGCTGGTGGCGGATGCAACAGCTGTCAGAGCAAGTCTGCGTGCAGGAACAGCCAGTGAACGGTATATCCGACTGAGGGACCATTTCCTCGTCGCATCGAATAAGTGCACCGGGCGGGCGGTAATCAGCTAAAAGTTCCTCCCCTCGGCTTGCTCCACACATTTAGAAATCCTCACTTGCGGTTCCGGCGGCAGTCTTCGAAGGAGCTTCCGCCTGGCCTGAGAACTCCAGCGCCTCGTTGTCTACAGGGCTGCACTTCAAACTCCAAACATCGCGGAGGTAGTTCTGATAAACACGCCAAGGAGCTTTCGAACCCTGCTTCGGCCAACTTGCGATCGCTCGTTGCACATATCCCGAGGAGAAATTCTGCACAAAAGGCGCCACCGCAGTCTCATGTCCGTTACGCGGCGTGACCTGGCGTGCGCCCTTCCGGTCCATGAGGTGCAATAACCGGCATACATAGGCGCAGATCAAGTCGGCCTTGAGGGTCCAGGAAGCATTGACGTAGCCGAAAACCGAAGCCGCGTTGGGTACGCCCGACAACATCACGCCTTTGTAGGCCAACGTGTTGCCAAGGTCCACGCTGCGCCCGTCGACCTCAAGGTCTGCTCCACCGAATGCCTGCAGCGCCAAGCCCGTCGCTGTCACCACGACATCGGCTTGCAACTCGCCGCCCGATTGCAAGCGAATGCCTTTTTCGGTGAACCGTTCGATCTGACCGGTAACCACGCTCGCACGTCCAGTCTTGATCGCCTCAAACAGGTCTCCATCCGGCACCAGGCAGAGCCGTTGCTGCCACGGATTGTAGCGGGGCGTAAAGTGCGTGCCTACGTCATATTCCGGGCCCAATTCCTTGCTAATCTTCTTGATAATCCCGGCCTTCACAAAATTGGGAAAGCGCTGCGAAAACTGGTAGACGTACATCATGTAGGCGGCGTTCTTCCAGCGGCTGATCCTATAGGCCCATGCCACAGGCATTAGGCGGCGCAGGAAATTTGCAATGGCGTCTTGTGCGGGCATCGAAACAATGTAGGTCGGCGAGCGTTGCAGCATCGTCACGTGCCCTGCCGTCTTGGCCATCGCGGGGAGCAGAGTCACGGCGGTCGCGCCGCTGCCGACGATGATGACGCGCTTGGCCGCGTAGTCCAAATCCTCGGGCCAAGCTTGTGGGTGAACGATGCGGCCGGCGAAGCGGTCAATGTCCGGAAAATCCGGCAGGTGGCCCGCGCGATAGCGGTAGTAACCCGCGCAAGAAAACAAAAAGTTGCAGGTAAGCGTCACTGGCTCGTCGCGCCCGTCGGGTTCCTGGCGCACCGCGCTCACCTTCCAAGTCGCATGTTGGGAGGACCAAGCTGCCCGCTCGACCCTGTGGCGGAACCGAATGTGCTGGTCAATGCCATGATCGTGGGCGGTTGCAGTGACGTAGTTGCGGATATCTTCGCCTGGGGCAATCGCTTTCGGGTTCGTCCACGGGCGAAACGAATAGCCCATGGTAAACATGTCGGAGTCCGACCGGACCCCCGGATAGCGGAACAAGTCCCACGTTCCGCCGATGCGCTGCCGTTGCTCCAGGATAACGTAGCTTTTGTTCGGGCAGTATTTCTGCAAGTGATAGGCGGCGTCGATGCCGGACAGGCCGGCGCCCATGATCAATACGTCGAAATGTTCCACACCCACCGGCGTCTCCAGCTTGCTGCTTCGACGAGCATCCCAGAGGTTCTCGTTTCTTTGTTTTCTGGCGTTTCTGGGTCTCTGTTTTACGAAGTATACAATCCGGCAACGCGCTTGGCCTAGTCGATTCGCCTTTATGAATTCTGATTTGACGTCTAGCGACTCGTTTTTCTCTTATTGCCGCGTCGCGAAATCGCTAAGTCATTCTCAGCAGACGGGATGGTCGGGTGAAATACTCGATAGACAAATCTTCCTTCTGCACTGTGATTCACGAAATGGCCGACCAGCCTAGCACAATTATCTGACTCGCTGAACAAGAGTCGATGCCAAAACGTTTCGGCATTTTCTGGCGAGTCTGCTATCATTTCGACCGTGATGGCTCACGTGCGCGCGCAGGCCAAACAGCGCCTGTTGGTTTTTGGCGAGTTCTTCCTTGACCTAGTTTTCTACGACCTTCCCCGAGTTCCAAAGATGGGAGAAGAAGTGAAGACTGCTCGGTTCGCCACTTTTCCCGGAGGGGGAGTGGCAACGACGGCCATGGTCGCTGCCGAACTGGGGACTCCCACGAGCGTAATTACGCGAGTCGGCGAAGATGCGCGCATGAACCCAGCTTGGCAAAAACTGGTTCAGAGCGGCGTCTCCATCGAGGCATGTGTATTCGACAAATACCTGGCGACAGCGTTGACCGTATGCGCTTCTTATGACAGCGACCGGATGATGATCACGCAGGACGCCATCAACAGGAATCTGGATAAGCTTTTGGCGATGCCCGGAGCGAAAAAGCAACTGAGGAGAGCGAAACATTTGCACGTGGCGTGCGCTTTGTGGCCACCCTCTTCCTGGAAGCGTCTTATCACCCGATTAAAGCGCAGCGGTCTAGCTCTTTCGGCCGACCTGGGATGGAATCCACAACTTTGGCAGTCGCGGCAATTGTTTCCATTGCTCAAACATTTTGATTTTGTCTTCCCCAACGAAGAGGAAGCACGGGCAATGACCGATGAGAAATCGGTTGAAAAAGCGGCTTGTAAATTGGGCCGGTGGGCATCAATGCCAGTGGTCAAACTCGGTGGGGACGGCTCGCTGGCAGTACGCGATGGGAGAGTCATCCGAATTAAATCCCTGCAGGTACGGGCGGTCGACGCGACCGGAGCGGGGGACGCATTCAATGGCGGATTTCTGCATGCGCATCTATCGGGATGGCCGCTCGAGGATTGCCTACGGGCCGGAAACGTTTGTGGAGCGCTGGCCACAACAGGCCCTGGGGGATCTTGTGCGATCCCAACGGGCCGGAAGCTAAAGGAATTGATGAGAAAGCTTTGACAAGTCTTGCAAGTCGACTGCGTCCGCGTGTGCACCGCAACGAGCTGCAGGCAGAATTGGGGGAGAAGCCATCAACATGAACCTGTTTCCGGAGAGCAAAAGGCCATCATGAAAATCGCGCTCATCGGGGCGGCGGGAGTACGAAGCCCCCTGCTGATTCATGGCCTGGCAGCCGCGGGCGACAAGCTGCGACTTGGCGACGTTGCATTTTGGGACACCGACGCGCATCGACTGAAAATCATGGGAAAAGTAGCGAGGGCGATGGCCAAGCGGAGCGGACTGCGCGCCCGGTTAAATAGTTGCAACAGCGCCGAAGAAGCGGTTGAAGGCGCGGATTATGTAATTACCAGTATTCGCGTTGGTGGTATCGAGGCGCGCGTGAAAGACGAAACCATTGCCCTTGCGCATGGACTGGTGGGACAAGAGACGGTGGGGGCCGGAGGGTTCGCATGTGCGATGCGCAATTTAGCAGCGATGCTGGAATATGCGCGCCTGATTGAGCGAGTTGCCCCACGGGCCACGATCATCAACTTCACGAATCCCGTAGGAATCATTTCGCAGGGACTGCTGAATCACTCCGGCGCCAATTTACTGGGTGTCTGCGACACCCCGCTGGAAACATTCGAAGGCATCGCCCATGCAGCCGGCCGGAATCCTTTCCGGCTGCACTTCGATTATCTGGGGCTGAACCATCTGGGTTGGGTACGATCGATTCGAGACGAAAGGGGCAAGGAGCTGCTGGCGGAGATTCTGGCTTCGCCGCAGATTCTAAGGAATTGCTACCGGCATAGACTGTTCCCGGTGGAGTTCCTGCAACAACTGGGGCTGCTACCGACGGAATATCTTTACTTTTATTATTTTCCCAAAGCAGCCTATGAGAACACGCAACGAAGCGGCCAATCGCGCGGCCAGGCTGTTACAAGCATGAACAAACGGTTGTTTGAAAAGATTTCGCGCGCACCCGAAACTCAATTAGTGGATATTTACGAAGACTATCTAGGGGAAAGAAACGCATCGTACTTCAGCATCGAGGCAACCGCGGGAGAACGACGGAGAGAGAATCAAGAGTTGTACTCCGAATTTTCAGGGTACGAGCGTATTGCTCTGCTTGTGCTGCAGGCTTTACAGGCGGATACGCCGTCGTTGATCCCACTTACCGTGCGCAACGGCCGCGCGTTGGAAGACTTGGAGGCTGATGATGCAGTAGAACTTCCCTGCTCTGTCTCATCGCAAGGTGTGCAAGCGCGTTCCGTAGGATGCGCGCCAGCGGCAGTGCGTTCCCTGTTGCTGCAGGTGAAGGAGTACGAGCGCTTGACGGTGCGGGCTTCCGTCGAGCATTCGAACGAGATGGCGCTTGCTGCCTTGGAAAAGAACCCACTGGTTTCACGACGGGAAGTGGCAGAGCAGCTCTTAGCGGAATACGTCCAGGCGTTCGGAGACCAGATGAAACTGCAAGCCGCTTGAAAAGCGACGTCTCTCGGCAAGCCGAGGGTCAGTATTTCTGCGCCGCAAGCGGGGTGGAAGACGCCAGGCTCGCAACGACGCTCCTCAGGTACTTCAAGCTAGAGCGCATGCTCTCGACAGGCGGAATTTTTGTCTTGCCGTAAATCACATCCTGCTCAACGACCATCCATCCTGAGTAGGCTTCTTGTGCCATCAAGCGAAAGAAGCCGTCGAAATCGATGCAGCCGTCTCCGATAGGTGAAAACACGCCTGCGCCGACAGCCTGTTCAAAACTAAGCTCTGCGCGCCGCGCTTCACCAAGGGTCCGAGCATTGATGTCTTTGATGTGCACGTAGCGCAGAAGCGAGCGATATTTCCGCGCTTCTTCTATGGGATCTCCTCCGCCATAAACACAATGGCCGGTATCGAGGCACAAACCTACTTGCGTGGAAGCGAGCGATGCAAAGAGGCGCTCAACCTCCATCGGAGTTTCCACGTAGGTGGCAACATGCGGATGGAAAACGAGGCGCAGGCCGAATTCAGCCGCGGCATTCTCGATCTCTGCAACAATGGAGGCGACGTGTTTCCATTGCTCGCCGGTCAAAGACTCCCGGCCATCCACGGGTACGCGACCGGCAAGAACCTGGCGCTTGGGAGTTTGGCAGTCCGAGAGAACGAGAAGCCTGGAACCGAGTGCGGAGAGAAGGGTACCAACTTTTCTGACATGGTCGATCACTTTTGCTTTCTTGGACGGATCCGCGATTGGCACGGGAACGAAAGAAGAAAGCAAAGACAGGCCGCGGCGGTGCAGGCTCTCGGTCAAGACTCTTGGATCCGTGGGGAAAAAACTGTAGGGTCCAAGTTCCGTTCCTGTGTATCCGGCTGCGACTATTTCGTCGAGGACACGCTCGAAGGGCTGTTCCCACGCGGGACCAGGATCGTCCTGGACACCCCAACTGACGGGAGCGGCGGCAAACTGAATGCGATCGGAGAGCTCTCCCACGTCAGTGCCTTCTCACAGGATCGCCCAAATGAACGCGAGCACCGTCGCGGGCGCTCTGGTAACAGGCCTCAATCAATTCGACAACGCGGTAGCCATCTTCGGCAGTGACGGGAGCGGGCGATTTGCCGTCGAGAGCGTCCACGAAAAGGCGGTCTTCCTCGATGTAACCCCACTTTTCGTGCATACTGGCGAGGGAAAAATCAAATGTCGTGGTGCGGGATTCGAGGCCATTGGTAAAAGAGATCTTCTCCATCTCAAAGGTTTCGTAAGTCGAGTGCATGCCGTAAACTTCAAAGCGCTCAAAGGGAAAGTGCCAACTGGCGTGAGCGTAGGTTTTCATGGTGGCTTGCAAGCCGGACTGGAACGTCAGCAATATAGAAAAATCGTCGAGTTCGTCGTGTTGATGGGCCCGCGCAGCTACGTGGACCGACTCGACGGGGCCGAAGAAATAAGTCATCAGGTCAAACATGTGAACCGGAGTTTCGTACAGAAACCCACCGGTTAGGCGTGCATTCCAAACCCATGGAGGGTTCACTAACTCTCCCCGGTTCATCTTGGCATGGACGGAAAGCGGCCGGAGATCGTTCCTGTCCATGGTGTCCTTGAGAATTTTATAAACAGGGGCAAAACGACGATTGTGGCCCACCTGGTAGACCAGGCCGGAGCACGCGGCTCGATCACGAAGGCGGGCGGCGGAGGCAAGATTCAGCGCGAAAGGTTTTTCGCAAAAGACATGCCGGCCCGCATCCAGGACTTTCGTGGCGACTTCTTCATGAGTCGTGTTGGGAGTACAGACGAAGGCCGCGTCACATTCTTGGAGGAGCTCATCGACCGACTGCGCGGCGGAGCCGCCAAAGCGACTTGCCAAGGCGCGTGCGCGATCGGGCTCCACGTCAAAAAAGCTGTGGAGTTGGATGCGAGAGTCCTTTGCGAGAATAGCTGCATGGATCCCCGCCACGCCTCCCGCGCCAATAATTCCGATTTTATGCGGCATCTCCCAACTCCTTCCCGGGATCCTGCAACCTGGTCCTGCTAAGCCGACCGCTCCGTGGGTTCCGCGCGAACCAAAGGCACGCGCGGATCGCGCTCAAGGCCGCTATTGCGCAGATGCGCGTAGCGAGGGTCGTCGCTGGCGGCCATGGAGCGAGCGCTGCCGGCAAGCACGTTGAGGTAATACACGTTGTAGCCGTGAGCGGCGACCACGGGATGGTAACCGTCTTTGATCAAGACGAGGTCCCCGTCGACCAGCGTCAGGGTGTCGTCGCGGGTGCCAGCATGGTCATACAAACGCTGAAACGCATACCCTTCGGGCTGGCTGATTCGGTAATAGTAGGTTTCATCGAGATCCACCTCTTTGGGTGGATTGTGCACGTCGTGCTTGTGCGGCGGATAACTCGACCAGTTGCCGCTCGGAGTGTAAACTTCGCAAATCAGCAGTTTCTCCGCGGGAAATTCGGGGCGAATCACATCGACGATCTGGCGGGTACAATTGCCGCCGCCGCGAATTTCCTCGCGACAATCCGGGGGCTCAATGATCCGTGGGGTGAGGCGAGCGGAAGAAGGAACACGAGCATCCGCGAATTCACAGGTGGTGAGGGCGGAGATCTCAAGAGGAGTGTGACAAGGCAGATAGACAGCGTAGGGATAGCCGCTGAAGACGTCCCTGCGCGCACCGATTTCGCGGTAACCATGTCCCCAATTCACCGTCGCTCTCCCGCCGAGGAGCACAACAGCGGCCTCTTCGTCCCGCGTATCGCTCTGCCAGTATTGGCCCGCGATTAATCGGCGGACGGAAAAGTTTATGGTGTCCCAGCGAGCCTGCGTGCGGGTAACCGACACCAGGACGCCGGACTTGTCCGGGGCGACCTTGGCTGCGTGAATCAGAACCTCCTGTGCGTACGAACTTCCTGCCATGTTGTTTCTCCCGGGTAAGATCGAGGTGCCGAATGTGATTCGTTTGCGGTTTGGGCGGTGGCCAGGCCAGCCTCCTCCTAGAGAAAATGGCGCTCGCGCTGGACCGCAGCTTCATAGGCACGGCGCGCGGCGCGGACACTCTCCGATTCGGAAACTTCCGCGATGGGCACGTCCCACCAGGACTCGTATCCCGGCACGCGAGGCTCGCGGTCGACTTCAACGACAGTAACGGTCGTGCGCTGCGACGACTTGGAAGCAAGCAGGGCCTGTCTCAGTTCATCCAGCGAGCGCGCCCGGACGGCTAGGGCACCCAAACTGGCTGCATTCGCCACAAAATCCACCGGCACAATGGCGCCGCTCAGGCTCCCGCTGTTGCGGTAGCGGTATTCCGTACCGAAACACCCGCTCCCGCAGGCCTCGCTCAAGCCGCCGATGCTGGCAAAACCATGATTGTCCAGGACAATGATGTTAAGTTTGCACCCCTCCTGGATAGCCGTGTGGATTTCCTGCGCCATCATCAAATAGGAGCCGTCGCCGACCATGACGTACACTTCGCGATCGGGTGCGGCCATCTTTACTCCCAGACCGCCGGCGATTTCATAGCCCATGCAGGAGTAGCCGTACTCCATGTGGTAGCCTTTTGGGTCACGCGCCCGCCAAAGCTTATGAAGATCGCCCGGCAAGCTGCCTGCGGCACAAACGAGAACATCGCGCGCTTCGGTCACTGAATTTATGACGCCGATGACCTCGCTCTGGCTTATCCCCGGTTTGTGCTTGAGGTGAAAAAGGCGATCGACTTCTTTGGCCCATTCTTCCCGGAGGCGGCAAATCCGCCCCGCGTATTCAGTCGAAACGCGATATCCGTGAAGGGCCTGGGCGAGTTCCTCCAGGGCGAACCGGGCGTCGGCGACAAGCGCAAGACCTGAGTGCTTTCCCGCATCGAATTCCGCGACATTGATATTGATGAACCGAACTTGGGGGTTTTGGAACGCGGTTTTTGAGGCAGTTGTGAAATCGCTGTAGCGCGTGCCGACTCCGATAATTAGGTCAGCGTCGCGAGCCAGAAGATTCGCGCCCGGAGTGCCAGTGACTCCTATAGCTCCCAAGCATTGCGGATGATCGTAAGGCAGAGAGCCCTTGCCCGCTTGGGTTTCAGCCACAGGAATCCCGGTTTGCGCGACGAACTTGTCAAGGGAGCCAGTGGCTTCGGAATAGAGAACGCCACCGCCGGCAATCAGGAGCGGTTGTTTTGCAGAGAGAATCAGGCTAGCAGCGCGGCGGACGGCTTCGGCGTCGCCACGCGGGCGCGGAATATGCCAAACGCGCTTACCCAGAAATGCGCAAGGATATTCCCGGGCTTCCGTTTGAACGTCTTGGGGCATACTGAGGGTCACCGCGCCCGTTTCTCCGGGCGAGGTCAGCACACGCATAGCTTCGGGCAGAGCGGTGAGGAGCTGCTCGGGGCGGGAAATGCGGTCCCAATAACGCGACACCGGCTTGAAGCAGTCGTTTACCGAAATGTCTTGCGTTTGTGGCGATTCGAGTTGTTGAAGGACGGGCGCAACATTGCGGCGGGCGAAAATGTCGCCGGGAAGAAGGAGGACCGGGATGCGGTTGATAGTGGCGGTGGCAGCGCCGGTAAGCATATTGGTCGCGCCCGGACCGATGGAGGTTGTGCACGCAAAGACGCGCAAGCGATTGTTCATCTTCGAGAAGGCCACGGCGGTGTGCACCATGGCCTGCTCGTTTCGGCTGAGGTAGTACGGAAAGTCAGGATTCTGCTGAAGGGCCTGCCCGATTCCTGCGACGTTGCCATGCCCAAAGATCCCAAAACAGCCGGCGAAAAACTGGCGCTCGACGCCGTCCCTCTCGACGAATTGGTTTCTCAGGAACTGGATCGTCGCTTGCGCTGTCGTCACTCGGCAAGTGGAAGCCAAAACGCCTCCTCGAAAGGCGCCCGATTCCCAGGGGACTCGCGGAAATCGAAGGCGCGCGAAAGCAGTTGCGGGAGCGGTGCACCCCGCTCCCGCAAGGCACGCTAGAAGTACAGCTTCAGGGCAAGTTGAATCTCCCGCGGATCGCCCGGTCCTCCCGAATCCGTACCCAGGATGGGCTGAAGCGTGTTGGAGACCGTTCCAAATCCTGGGTTCCCTGCTGCTCCACCAGGGAGAAGGAAAGCAAACGGATTGGCAAAGTTGGGGTGATTGAACGCGTTGAAGAATTCCGCCCTGAATTGGAGCTGGTATCTCTCCGTGAACTTGAACTGTTTGAAGAGGCTCAGGTCATACATCTGAATTCCCGGGCCATAGAACTTGTAAGGAGCGCACGTTCCAAAAGTTCCGTCCCCCGGCACTGAAAACGCCGCAGGATTGATCATGAAGCCGGAAGTTGTGTACTGGTTGTGATTGGTGGTTGCACCCGCAAAAGGATTTCCGGTGCAATCGGCATAAAGGCTGTGAACGCCGGTGATCACCCCGTCGTTCGCGGCATTGACGCTATACGGAGTTCCTGTCTGCAGCGTCACGATTCCATTGAACTGCCACCCGCCCAGCCAGCGGCTCGCAGCGTTCTGGCCGTTGAGGAATCGCCTGCCATCGCCGAATGGCAAATCCCAAATGAAATTTCCGATGAACCGGTTGCGGATGTCGAGGACTGAATTGCTCATCTCGGAAGCGTAGTTGTAAGAGTTTTGTGGAAATGCCCCGGCGGTCAGATTGTCTGCGTAGTCCGCAAGCCCATGACTGAATGTGTAGCCGAAGTTGAAGCTGAGACTCTTAGACATGCGTCGCCGAAAAGAAAGTTCGAGAGCGTCGTAATCGGAATTTCCATCATTGGTGGCGAGCTCGAGGAACGCGTGTTGCCCGGTCGGCGCGCACCCCGTGCCTGTAAGCGTGTCCACTTGCGACACGGTATTTAGGTTGGCGAACGGATACTGCAGAATGGGGCATCCACCGTCAAAGCCCGTAACTTGCGGCATATTGGCGTCGCGGAGCCGATTCATTTTCCGGGCCCAGTTCCCAACGTAGCTCGCCGAAGCGACCGTGTCGCCGCTTACCTGGTAGTCCAAACCAAAGCTGGTCTGCTCCACGTAACCGGTACGCTGGTTCGGGTCTTGGGCGCGGATTTGGAGTTGTGTCAAATTAACTGTGGATCCCCCGAGAGAGCTGGGATACCCATTCTTTAGCTGGAAGACCGTGCTGCTTCCGCCCTGACTGAGCTGCGAATCCAGAAGGAACGGCGGGTTTAATTGAAGCAGGCTCTCCGAGCCAATACGGCTGTCATGCTGGTAGAAAACACCATAACCGCCCCGCCAGACCAGCTTATTGTTCATCTGATAGGCGAAACCAAGGCGCGGGGCAACGTTATTCAGATCCGGATGAATGAGCGCACGGTTGAACCAACCGGAGGCATTGCTGGCGGCAGTGACGAGCCCTCCTCCGTTGGCTGGCGTGAAGTTCGTCGTGCCGTTGCTCCTATCCAGAATGGGGGCAAACAGCTCGTAACGAAGGCCGTAAGTAAATGTGAGTTTGGAAGTAAAGCGCCAAGTATCCATGGCATAAAACGACTGTCCCGGCTGGTAGTAATGAACGACGTGGGGGGTGGTAAAGTGCAAGCCGTCCACATCCCCTAGTAAGAAATCCGGCAATCCAAACGCTCCACCCGTGGTGTAGACGCCGTCGACCTGGATTTCGCCCTGGGGCGCGCGGATATCGAGGAAATTGTCAGACCTCTTGAGATACTGATAGCCGAATTTGAAGCTATGGTTGCCTTTCAGCCAGCTTAAATTCTCAATTAAATTCCAAGCTTGCGAAATCTGGTACTGCGGCCGCCAAGGCGATGTTCCTATCCTGGTTAGTCCGTTGACTTCGATGGGCGGCAATCCCGCCGTGCCGGGACCCGCCGGGACTCCTGATAGACCGATGAGCGATTGCGCCTGAGAGGTTCCAAGGGACACACCGATGGGATCGCTATGTGCAAAATCGCGGTTCCAGCCAAAACGCGCGTCGTTGACTAACGCGCTTGACAACGTGTGGGTCCAGCCCAGCGACAAGAGCTGATCGTGGAGGCGGTATTGAGTGGCAAAGTTACCGTTTCCGACCACGGCATCCGAGGTCCACGGAGGATCCTGCCGCGTCAGGTGCCGATAACTGTAACTGCCGTAGATCTGGTTCTTAGCGTCAAGATTGTAATCGATGCGGCCGTCCGTGGAATAGACGTCGTCGGGCACGGGAGTGGCAAAGACGTAGTCGGGTGGACCCAGGACAAAGCTATTCGGGGTTCCCTCCTTGGAGACATAAGATGCAACGTTCGGATTGGGAAGCAAAGCCAGGGTTTTGGCCGCAACCGGATCGAGGCAGGTCTGACCCGTTGTACTCGTGGCCTGAAGAACGTTCCCGACATAGCAGTTAGACTGCCCGGGGACGCTGGAATTACCAACAGTAATGCCTTGAAGCTCTGTGAAATTCCCCTGTTTCATCAGGGGCGTAGGAACGACGCTAGAAACTGTCGTGGACTCTCGGCTGCTGAAGCGCTCGTAATCGCCAAAGAAGAAAAGCTTGTCGTTCAAAATAGGCCCCCCCAGTGTTCCCCCGAATTGATTCTGGGTGAAGTGGCCACGTGGCAGTTGGTTCAAATTGTTGATCCAGGTGTTCGCGTCCAGCGACTTGTTTCGGAGAAACTCGAACAAATCTCCGTGGAATCCATTGGTTCCTGACTTAATGCTGGCGTTGATCACCGCGCCAGCGGAGTTCCCGAATTCCGCCGAGTACGTCCGCGTTTGGATCTTGAATTCCTGAACGGCGTCTGGGGGCGGCTGCACGACTTGTACTGAGAATTCCTGGAGGTTTTCCGACCAGGAGTTATTGTCAATTCCGTTCAGCAGGAAATTGTTCTGCAGCTCGAGGTTGCCGTTTACGCTGAAACGATCCGGGGCAGGGTTATTGGCGGCGTAGAATTTCTGGACACCAGGCTCCAGCAGGGCTAAATCCGCATAGCGCCGCCCATTCAGGGGCAGGTCGTTGACGCGCGCCTCATCGACCACGCTCCCCACATCGGCATTCTGCGTTGGCAGCAGGGGCTCCCTTGCACTGACCACGACTTCTTGGTTTATTGCCCCGACCTTAAGGGTGAAGTCGATGGAGAGGCGATCTTGTACGTGGAGTTCTATATCATCGCGCACGGCGGACTCAAAGCCCTGCGCACTCGCTTTCACGGCGTACTTGCCTGGGATCAACGCCAGGACTTGGTATTCGCCAGTCTCGTTCACTGGGGTAGTCAAGACCACGCCGGTATCTTTGTTTGTGACCGTAACAGTGGTCCTGGGCACGACAGCGCCGGAAGCATCCAAAACTTTCCC
>Ga0307475_10001394_pt1 | contig 14380 bp, 17 predicted proteins | sample atmos_gasesECM1C_FD_203317 | JGI IMG/M metagenome (GOLD analysis project Ga0307475, IMG submission 203317) | Hardwood forest soil microbial communities from Morgan-Monroe State Forest, Indiana, United States - atmos_gasesECM1C_515 | ecosystem: Environmental > Terrestrial > Soil > Temperate... | reverse complement strand
GGCTCCGTTGGCTGTCAAGCTCAAACTCGTCAAGAATCAAGGCGAGCAGACCATCTTCATGAGCACGGGCGAGCTCTGCGAGTTTCACATTGAAGACCGCGTCGAAGATCGGCTTCACTACCAAATTGAGCGCTACAAAAGCCTCACCCCAGTCGTAGGCGATGAGCATTTTTTCCAAGGTCTCGCGTAGGGGTTGCCAAACGGCATCCTCTTCCCAGCGCCGCCGGGTGTATGTGCTGGAGGCCAAATCCGCATGATGTTCGAGTGACAGGGATTTAGCCCGGTAAGCCACGCGTTGGATGCGGCGGAGTTCGTCGGCCGCCTGAAAATAAGCCGCGTTCGTAATAGAGGATGAAGGAGCCATTTGGCCGAGGTAGAGAGCGGCCATTTGCAACGCATGTATGGGGAAACGAGTAGGTAGGTAGAGTCGATCCAACACCTCGACCCAGTGTCGCTGAAGGCCCGAGTCTTGGTTCCGGCGCTCGAATTCATCGACCAGATTGTCGAGATAGGCTTCACGCGCAGCTTGCCGCTCCACGTATGCGCGATAAGTCAGCTGGTGCGGATCCTGGAAGCCCTCCCAAGTATCGGCCCGGAAGGGCGAACCTTCCCGATAGCGGAGGTACCACACGTTGATAGGCGTGTTTGGATCGAGTTCAAAGGGAGCGGGTTGGCGATTGTAATGGTAGTGCAACTTGCTGGTTACTACCTCGTACTCGCTGGACTTCTTGCGCACCTCGCCCAACAGACTCCACGTTTTGGCTGGCTCGCGCCTCTGCACGATTCGCATCGCTAGTCCTCCCGTTCCAGATACCACTCGAGTGCCTCATCGCCGTGAGACCGCATTCGTCCGGCAAAGCCCGACAGCGAGGGTTCCAGCTCGGCCAGTCGAAAGGACCGCCCTAACGCCGCTTCCAGGCTTTTCCGTGTCAGTCGGCAGCACTGAGGAGCGTGGATACGCACGTACCCGCCGTGGTCCTCATAAAATATCTCGTGGTCGGGATTGTCCTGTTCTATAGCGACCAGGAGCGCCCCGATAATTTCCTCGTCCATGCCACGGAGCACCGGTCCTACCAACTTCTGCCGCCGAACTTCCCTCATTGCTGATCTCCTCGCCTGCTTCCGTGAGGGACACGCACAAAGATGACCGCATCCTCAATCTTGAGATCGTAGTGATCGAGCTGACAGCTCTTTGGATTGACACCCCGCCCCGTTGACAAATCGAACTGCCATGAGTGGGCTGCACAGGTGAGGACGCCGCCTTCCAGCTTCCCCTGGGCGAGCGGGGTCTTTTGGTGAGGACAACAGCCCTGATAAGCGCGGATGTTGCCGCCGGTCAAGTGGACGAGGAGGATCAGCTCATCCCCCACCTGAACGTCTATCATCTCACCTTCCCAAAGGTCGTCCAGGTTAGCTACCGCAGTCCATTCCAGCGCGGCTGGGTTCTCCGGCATCGTAAAACACCTCAACAAAAGTCAAGGGCAGGATCCCTGCCTGCGCGACCGTTTGGTCGGGTGACAGAACTTGGTGGTTATATCGAACGCGCATGCGGGCATTCCGAGCCGGTAGGCGCCGGTTGATCACATGCCGGGCCACTTTCTGAGCGACCACGTCCATCGTGTCCTCATCATCTACAAGGATCAACAACGTCACAAAATCGCGGCGAAAGGCTGCGTGAAGTGGAACTGTGGCCATACGTTTCGCTCGTCTCTAGGCGGCGGACGTAGCTGCGGATTGCGGCTGTTCAAAAGCCCAGGCGCAGCTCATCGCATCAGTGCCTTGCTCGTCAGGCGAAAGGCCCATATAGATCCGTACGCCCGCCAAGTCAGGTGGCTGAATGTGGCCCGCTAGGAAGCGGTCTATGATCGACAGGTGGCCTGCGTAGCGTGCCGGATTTTGCTCGAAGATCCACCTGCACGGGTCGGAGCAGAAGGTATACACCCGGCCGTTGTGCGTGACCAGCTGGGGCGGTACACCAACCGTCGGGCTGCACACGGGAATCTGGCACATGTTGCAGACAACGAAGAGCGTTTCCTGATGAGTGTTTGCGACGTCTCCCCGGCGGACATTCTCGGCGACGGTCTGCCAATAGGTACCAAATCGGTCGTGCCAACCGGGGTACTTGGCTTCCAGCCACTCACGCTCCGCCACGCTCACTCCTGCATCCGGGTTCCACCAGAGGGTGCGTCGCTTGAACCAGGTCCCCAAGTGGAAGGCATGATGGAGCCAGTCCAATTCGTCCGTGAAGAGATCCCAATACCAAGGACGCTCCAGGCCGAGATCATGGAATTGATCATTGAATTGCTTGATAATCCATTCGAGCATGAACTCTTTGAACGAAAGACGGCGATGCGCAAGGGGCGTGTAGTAATCCATTGCCGGGCCAGTCAAGAGAGCGAAGGCTCGCCACCCGCGCCAGAACATGACGTCGATCAGGCGCTGGGCCTCTGCTTTTTTCCCTTGCTGCATCAGCACCCGCAGTGTCGGCTCGCCCTGCTGAGCGTGGCGAGCCTCGTCTGTCTGGATGCTGGAGATCAGCGTGCTGAATTCCACGTCGCCCGTCTCCATGGCATCGGCAGCCAGCCCCAGGAAATGCAAATTGGTGAAGCCAGTTTCAATAACAAATGTCAGTTGGATCGCCATTGACACGGCGTCGTTCGCCGTCAGCATGTCGTCGAAGAGGTGACGGAGGGCGATCGCTCCCCACTGGTTGGTGTGAAAAGCCTTGTGCGCCCAGTCGAACCGCGGCTCTCTTTTGAGCAGGGCATGAGGAAACGAGAACTGGATCTGCCCGTGCCGGAGTTCATCCAGCGTACCGAACAAGGCCATGTTGCGCCAGGCAGCGGCGCGCCCGAACCGGCCCATACGTGCCTCGCCGAAGGTGGCGAGGTACTCAGGCATGGCGAAGACTCCGTAGTGCGCCATTATCGCCGCTTTCCAGCCAGGGTCGAGGTTTTCAAAGAAGTTGGAGCGAGCGAAGGCGGACCGGACGGAGTACACGCCAGCTTCCTTCTCTGCCTGATTGCGAACGTAATCGCGATAGCTGATCTTGTAAGGCTCATCCCAGTTCCACCACGCAGCCGCGGGTATGCCATGGCTGTGCGAAAGCGCTTCGGGGAAGACTTCTTGCTCCGTCACGTACTTGAAGCTCCAATTCATGTCACGGGACAGGTCATACCATTGTGAACGCTCAAGTCTTGGCATTGTTAGCCCTCCTTTCGGCGTCGCTGTGCCAGAAATGGATAAGTTGGCTGCCGAGTGGGACGTCATTCTCGGTAATGCCGAGTGCGGTTTTGTCGAAAGAGGCTTTCATCAAAGGCTCACCGGAGCGCGGCCACGGACTCCCCTTTATCCGGAGCTTCGGGATCTTGTAGACGTCCTCCCACCCGGAGCCGTCCACGAGGCCGCCGTGGACCAGGACAACTGTGGGCCATGGACCAGTGACGACTTTAGGCACGATGATCTCCTTCTCCCTTAGGCGCTGACAATGAGCGGATTCGAAATGCAACGCAACTCTGCCCACTCGTTCTTGCCCGCTTACTGAACTAGCCGTCCCGCTGACCTGACCCAGCGTCGATCGCGATGCCCGCAAATCGGCTATAGAGTTCGCCGATTCAGAGACAGCCGCGCCAGCTATGGGTACCCGGCGGTCAGCATGCGTTTGAAATCGCCGTCCCCTATTGCGCTGACATTTGGCCGTGAGCACCCACTAATTTACAAAGACGCCTTCATACCTCATGTTGAAGCCTTCACGATGGACAGGGTTATTCTGCAAGGGCTCGAGCAACTGGATCGGAGGAGACCTTCGGCCGATCTCGGAGCGAAGCTGTCGGCCGGCGACTGTCGGAGACGATCATTCCCGAGCAACATCGCACCGCGCATGAGCGAGGATTGCATCACTTGTTGAAGAGCGGCAAGCGTCCCGCGTTTGAACAGGCAGCTCGAAATCATCGCGCGGCGCCGCAACGGCCAGGAGTTTCCCGTTGAGCTCACCGTTACACCCATCAAAGCGAGCGCAGATTGCACATGATGACCGAACCCATTCCCCAGACGCTTTGCAGTGCGACGCCGGAAGGAGCGTTCGATTAGTGCAATTGACGCGCACTCGACTACACCGGGCTGCAGGTAGAGGAGCGGCTCGGTTCAGGCTGGATGAGCGCGGTTCATCTTGAGGATGCCAACACGACGGCGGAGAGATGGATGACCGCGTAACCAGCGGAACGCCCTACCAGTTCGAATTTCGTGGGCTGCGCGCGGCCGACAAGGAGTATCGCCGTAGGCCCTTGGTCGAATCGACGGAAGTTGCAGCCTGCTCTATTGTTCCGCTGGACACTGCGACTGAATTTCGATCGGATTCTGTGGACGTCGCGAGTCAGCATGTCGACCGATGACCGATTTCGGAAGCCCGATTGGTGAGGCACATACGGTGGAACCAGCTCTCAAGGCGATAGTGGATGACGACGACTTCGTGCGCAGCGCCTTCCAAAGTTCGTACCACGTACGGCGGGGGCCAAATACCATGAGTGCGCAGCGTCCTGGCATCGAAAGTCCAAACGCGAACAGCTTTGTTGCGTTCCCGATGGAGGTTCGCTCGTTCCGGGACGTTACGCTCACGGCGCCGGCGCCTTGTTCTCGGAGGGAATGACGATGGACCGCTTTGCTGCGATGAGAGCCTTCGTGCGCGTGATAGAGACCGGCTCGTTCTCGGCTGCTGCCCATCAGCTTTACATCGGGCAGCCGGCCGTATCCAAGACCGTCGCGCAGCTCGAGGAGCGACTCGGCGTGCGGTTGCTGGTCCGTTCCACGCGAGGTCTTACGCCCACCGAGGCCGGCCAGAATTTCTATGAGCGCGCAAAGCGCGCCATCGATGAAGCCGACGAAGCTGAGGTAGCCGCCCGTGGTGCCAGCGCGAGTCTGTCCGGCGAGCTGCGGATCAGCGCCGACATAACGTTTGCGCGGTGGCACGTCGTGTCCAGACTGGCCGCTTTTCTGGCCGAACACCCGGCGCTCAGCATCGGCGCCATTCTCGAGGACCGGGACGTCGATCTAATTCAATCCGGAGTAGATGTCGCGCTGCGCATAGGCCCGCTCGAGGACTCCGCACTGACGGCGCGAAAGATCGGGCAGAGCCCGCGCAGAGTGGTCGGCACGCCCGCTTACTTCGAAAAGCATGGCGAGCCGAAAGTCCCCGCGGACCTGACTGCGCACGAAGCCATCGTGTACGACGAGCGGCGCGGAGGAACGGCATGGGCTTTCAGGAAAGGGAGCACCGAAACGTCCGTGACGGTGGACGGCCGCGTGCGCATCACGGCAGCGGAGGGCGTACGTGAGGCAGTGTTCGCTGGTCTTGGCCTGGCCGTCGCGTCCGAGTGGATGTTCGATCCGGAACTCAAGCGCGGACTGGTCCGCGGGGTGCTGCAGGACTGGACCTTGCCGCCGATAGAGCTGTGGGCGGTCTTCCCGACTGGGCGACGGGTAAGCGCGAAGGCGCGCGCCTTCGTCGCGTTCATTGAAGAGGCACTGGCCCAGACCAATACTGTCGCGCAATAGTTCTCCGTCCGGCCCGCCTGTTCCGCTAAGAAATCGGCATCGTTGTCGCGAGCTGTCTTCGCACCCAGCGCGGAACAACGCACCTCAGCCCCTCGCGGGTAATTCGCCTCGCGCGCTCGGGCGTTAGGGGCTTCTCGCCTCATACCTCTGCGGGCCCGAGGCTCCCCCTCAGCATCAGACATTCGCACTTGGACCATTTTTTCCCGTGCCGCGCAGGACTGTTGGCCTTGCTCGATTCCTGTGCCTCATAGGTCTTATTCGCCCGGCGCTGCTACTCGGCGCATCGATCATGACCGAGACTGTCAATTACGCGAGAAGCATCGGCTGGTTGGTTTTGACCTCGAGGCGACAGCCGGTCGGAACCTATGAAGAAAGGACGCTTTATGCGATCAAGCGAGGACAGATCCGCCCGAGGTCCAAACACCGCAACGGACCAGGCCATGTGTAGCTGCCACGTATTACGTTCCAACCCGCCGCTCTGGTCGGCGGCCGCACCGCTGGTGCTGACGGCGGGGGCTGTGTTGCTGCAGCTTTTTGTGCTCGACGCGACCGCAGGCATGCACGAGGCCACCGAGTTCTCGGTACCGGCCGGCTCGCCCGACGAATACATGCAAGCCGGCGCCGCGTTCGCACGTGAACTGGATCCGAACGTCGAGATCTCTTACTGGGACTCGCAAAGCGGATCGCTGTCGGTGTCACGCGTTGAACGCGATCGCGTCAAGTGCATTCTGCGAGCGTCACCCGACATCGGTGAAGCTTTGAAGCCGCTCGGGCGCTTCCTGAACGGCCGCATCGAGCCGCGGGCCCAGGCCATGTTCGCGCTGGCACACGAGGTCGGACACTGCAAGCTGCGTGACGCGTTCCTGAACCGATCCGATGGCCGAGCGGCCGATGTCAGCGTATTTCCGTGGCTCGCCCAGGAAGCCGCCGCCGACGCCTACGGAATCCTTTCGGTCGAACGCCGGCTGGGTGGAAACGTTCCGGTGCGGCAGGCGGTCATCTTGTCGCGGATGCTGAGCTCGTCCATGTACCGTGACCCGAATCACGCAACCGGCCACTACGTATCCGAGGCGCTGGCTCTGTGCCATGACAACCGTGACGACTCCGACGCCGTGCAATGTGCGATTGCGACCGCCTATTACACGGTCGGCAGCCTCGCCAACGATGAGCAGGGATCCCCATACGCAGTCGATTCCAAACCAGAAGTCATCTACGAACTGGGCGTTAAGAAAGCGTCTCAGACCATGCGCGTGTACCGGGACATCGCCCAGTACAAGGCGCAGTTCTGCGGTGCCGATCTGAATCGTTTCGCCTTCAACGAGGTGTTTCGGCACGGCCAATCGCGCTATATCACCGCGGTCAGCCGACAACAGCACAGGGACACCACGCGCGGCCTGGCCGACTATTACGGGTTTAAGACCGGCGAGCTGGTCACCGACGACCAGCGCAATGTCACCGCGCTGCGCATTGACGGTCCGGATGAACTGGACTGGCTGCTGACGCTCGGGGCCGTCGTGCGGACCGAAGACGGCGAGTCCGTGCGCAAGATCAACACCCGGTTCTGACGGGGACTTGGTTCAGCAGCCCACCATGGATCAACGCAAAATATCCATTGCCGATGGCGTGATGAACAGGCCTTACGGCAACTCGATCAACCGCAGGATCGTCCTGCGCTCCCGGCCTGCCGGCGCCCCGGGCGCAACAAATTTCCGCCTTGAGTCCGCTACATGACGACCCTCGCTCGATTCTCCGCGGGGCGAATCCTCCTTCACCTGCTCGCGATGCTAGGCGACCGATGCGTTCGTTTCCACGTCGCGGGGATCATGAGGGAAGTTACCTTGGTCGCCACAGCACTGACGCTGCTTACCCGAGCGCGTATCCGCCTGATCGGCGCGTTGGTACTTTACCTCGCCCGACCGATCAAGCACTGCAGCTCGGAACCAAGCGCCCATCTGAAATCACTCGCGCCGGTACTCAATCGCGGTGATGTTCTGCTCAGCCACGGCAGTACTCGCTTCGCTGCTCTCGTCAGAGGAATTACACAGTCACCCTGGTCGCACGTATCGATGTATGTGGGACCGCTTGAAGACGGGCCGGATCCCCTGTGCATCGTAGAAGCTGACATTGCGGCAGGGGTCAGATCGATACGGCTGTCCGAGCTGAACGCACTGCAGGTTCGTGTGTTGCGACCCGTCGGACTGAACGACATGGATCGATGCCGGCTTGCCGATTGGGTCGTAAGCCAGATCGGGAGCGAGTATGACCTGGCGCATGCCTTGGGCCTTGGCCAATACCTGTTGCGGCTGCCGCTGCCGATACGTTTGCGATCAGCGCCCGATGCGGTAGGGCACAGCACCACGCGCTTCATCTGCTCCAGCCTGCTGGCACAGGCGTTTGCGTTGGTCGGATATCCGATCCCGCCGGACCAGATGCGCGTCAGTCTCACTGCCACCATGCACCATCGTAACGTCATACCAGGCGATTTCGAGCGCGCGCCGGTATTCGTGGTGGTCGGCCCCGCGCCGCAGTGACAGCGGGGCGCGCGCCGCCTTGGCCCGCGCTTCAGCTGCTTTGGACGGGGGTTGGGGTTGGTGGGCAGCGACAGGCCGGTGCCCTGGGCTCTGTCGCGCCGGCGACCGGGACCGTGCACCAGGCTGCGGCGCTCGGATCCGAGACGACAACCGGAGCGATTCCTCTAAGGAGCATTTCGTTGACTGGATCAAGCGCTCAGTGCCGCTTCGATGCCTCTCTTCAACGGCTGCAGGCCATATGAGACATCGCATCGCAGCCCGTTGATGAAAAAGGTGGGCGTGCTGTGCACGCCGCTACGAACGCCACCGGCAATGTGCTCACGAATGCGTTGTACGTAAACCTGATCTGCGATTTCGAGGTCGTAGCGCGTCATGTCAAGCTCGAGCCGCTGCGCATATGCGCGAAGCTGATGCAGCTGCAAGCGGCTTTGATTCTCGAACAACAAATCGTGCATCGACCAAAATCTGCGCTGCGCCCCTGCCGCTTCCGCGGCCTGCGCCGCAAGCAGGGCGTGGAAATGCACTTCTTCGAGGGGGAAGTGTCGGAACACGAAGCGAAGGCGGCCTTTGAAGTGAGCGAGCATCAGCCTTACCGCGGGCGCGGCTTGTTTGCAGTTCGGGCATTCGAAATCGCCGTATTCAACCACCGTTGCGCGCGCGTGCGGCCCGCCCACCATGTGGTCAGTTTCATCCACCGCTACTGCGAGATCAAACTTTCCAAGTCGGTTCATTTTTTCCGTCCCTGCCATCAGGGATGACGGTTAGTAAATCGTTTCGACCGGGACACCGAACAGATATCCGGCGCCGCGCTCGGTACGGATGTATCGCGGATTGGTCGGATCGTTCTCGAGCTTGCGCCGCAGCCGACAGACCTGCGTGTTGACGGACCGGTTGTAGACCTCGTCACGGTGCAGCCGGGACATGTCGAGGAGCTGGTCGCTTGAAAGAACGCGATTGGGGGCCCCAAGCAACACCACCAGCAGACTGAACTCGCCGTTGCCGAGCGGCACGGTCTGGCCGTCGCGGTTCCTCAGGCGTCGGGTGTTCAGGTTCAGTTCCCAGCCGTCGAAACGGTAGGCACGGATACCCTCCGGGCGGCCCGGTTGTATCTCGCGCCGACGACGCCGCAGCACAGCGCGGATCCGTGCCAGCAGCTCGCGCGGGCTGAAAGGTTTGGTCAGGTAGTCGTCCGCCCCCAATTCCAGCCCCATCACTCGGTCCGCTTCATCGCGCCGACCGGTGAGCATGACGATCGGGATCGCCGATTGGTCGCGCAGCCGGCGCGTTAGCGTCATCCCATCCTCGCGAGGCAGTTTCAGTTCCAGCACGACCAGATCAACCACTTCGCGAGCGAGGACGGCGTGCATCGCACCCCCGTCGGCGACGGCGGTGACGCGCAACCCGTACTGGCTCAGATAGTCGGCGATCGCCTCCCGAATGATGGGATCGTCGTCGACGATGAGAACATGCGCCAGCGCGGTTGGTGGTCCGCGGGCTAGGACACTCCTGACGGCTTCAGTGCTCATCGAAAATCTGCTCGAGGACGTCCCGCCGATAGTCGGCGAATCCGCATGAGTTTCGCCTTCGCAAACGCATTCGTCGAAATCTTCTGCCAGCCTGCTCAACGCCGCAGGTATTGCGCGTATCACCTTCGCCCGCACAGCGCTCTGTCTTGACATTAGCCTTTGGCATGTTGAGTATTCAACAGCGCGACCCGTGCGGCGGCGATGCCCTCAACGCGGGAACGACCGAAAAGAAGAATCCCGAAAGAAGCTGAGCGCGAAGCTCCCGGGTGGTCCTCGGCTCCACACGATGCGCCCTACTGCACGAGGTTACAGAGTCCTCAGCGCCTTTGTCAGGCGAGCAAACCGACTAACTGTTATTCCCTGACGGAATCTCCTAGCCCCGTGGATTCACGCACCGCCTGCTCGGCCACGGTGTAGATGGTCTCCGGTGTCGCTTCGAGTCTTTCCCTCGGTATAGCTTGGTTGCTGGCATCAGAAAGACGAGAAACCGTCCGCGGCTATTCGCATATCAGCCTGCGAAAACCACGTTGGCTCGTGAGCGCGCAAGCACAGCCGGGCAGGACCTCTGCGTGAACGCAAAGCCAACTCGCGCCGTCCGTGCGCGTCATTTCTCGCTGGAATAAGAGATAGTCGTGCAAGCTCGCTACCGCGCCCGCGGTCAGAAACGCACAATCCTCTCCTCACAACCTTTGTACCTGATGTTTGGAGACCATCCATGCCCACAAAATTCGTTAGAGTCATGTCTGTCGCAACGGCAATTGTGATTGGCCCGATGCTGACCGTCGCATCTGCTCAGTCTAGTGGGGCGGCGCAACCGCGTGCGCGCTATTTACCCGAATACACGGCCTCCGGCGAGCTGATCCTGCCAAAGAATTTCCATGAATGGGTGTACGTCGGATCGCCACTCACTCCCAATGCACTCAATGGCGGAAAGGCGAATTTCCCGGAGTTTCACAACGTCTACATCGAACCGGGCTCGTACGAGATCTTCAAGAAGACGAATGAGTTCCCCGAAGGGACGATCTTCTTCAAGGAGCTGCAACTCACGCTGCCGGAACAAAACCCCGATGGGTCACGGTCGGAACCTTCGGGACGGGGCTATTTCCCCGGACCGTTCAACGGCGCCGATGTCACGGTCAAGGATTCCAAGCGCTATGCCGACACGAATGGTTGGGGGTACTACAACTTCAACCATCACGAGCCGAAAGCTCCCACCGCCAAGTTGAAACCGAAGGAGGAATGCGGCTACTGCCATATCGCCAGCGCCAAGAAGGACGAGGTCTGGACCCAGTTCTATCCGCTCTTGGACAAGTGACCCCACAGAGTCGACATTGGCTTGACTTAAACAACAGGTCTGACCACCGTCTGCAGGGACATCACGACCATGAAGATCATCAACGTCGCAGGCATCGCGCTGGCAGGACTAGCGGCGATCATCTCCGTGGCAGCGCATGCGGAGATGGGTGTGCCGGAGACCAGCACACAGAAGGTCGACACTGCTGTCGATGCGAGCGGGAATCTGCATGTGCCCGCTGACTATCGCACCACCTATCAGTTCTTGGGAGCCTGGGCAGTGGCATCCAGCACGGGTCGGGCCTCGAAGGAACTCCATGTCGTGTATGCATCGCCCGGAACCATCACGGCCTATCGCGACAAGGGAGGCTTTCTCGAGGGAACTGTGCTCGTGAAAGAGGTGTTTTGGGCGGGCACCGGAGAAATGACGACCGGCACCGTGAGCCATGCTCAGACCTTGAAAGGCTGGTTTGTCATGGTGAAGGACGGCACTGGCCGCTATGCCGGCAACAGGTTGTGGGGTGATGGCTGGGGGTGGTCGTGGTTCGACGCTGCCAACCCTTCCAAGACCACGTCGACCGACTACCAGACTGATTGCCTGTCGTGTCATGTGCCGGCGCGAGCTTCGGATTGGGTTTACGTCGGAGGATATCCCTCGCTGGCGCGATAGCAGCGGCGCAATCATTACGATCGTTTTTACTCTGCGTGAAGGTTCACGCGTACGACCAACAGTCGAAACAGGAGATAGCAATGGCCACGTCGAAAGAGATGAGCATGTCGAAGGAGATGGGCATGTCAAAGGACAGGGGTATGTCGATGCAGCATGGTGGACATCTCTACATGCAGACCAACGAGGTTCGGAACTGCATCGTTCATTACACCCGGTCTGCGAACGGTACGATTACCGAGGCCGAACGTGTCGTCACGGGCGGTGCCGGTTCCGGAACGTTCAAGCCGATCAGCGGCCAGGAGAGCGCGCCGAACGCCTTCGAGGGTGCCGCCAGCGTCATCCTGACCGCGGATCGACGTTTCCTGTTCACGACGAATGGCGGCGACAATTCGGTCTCCAGCTTCCGGGTGGGCGAAGGCGGCCGCCTGACGCTCGTCGATGTCAAGGCCACCGGCAACCCCGTGGAGGGTCGCAGCGGCACCGCCAAGTCGCTCGCCTACGCTCCGGCGAGCGACACGCTGATCGTACTGCACTCGTTCGGCCCCGACCATGTCCGGCTGATGTCCGTCGACGCCGAGGGCAAGCTCAGGGCGCGCCCGGAGCGATACACGGTGAATACGCACGACAAGCCCAACCGCGTGCCCACCATGGTCGCGGTCTCGCCCGATGAGAAGTTGGTCTTTGTCGGCACCACGTTCGACGAGCCTATCGTTTCCACAGGCTTGTATCCAGATGGCTCACCTATTCTCTGGGTCCAGCGGGCTGGCGGCGCACTCCACTCGATCGCCTCGAATGCTCCGGATCCCGATGGCCTCGCCGTCTTTCCCCTGCGCGAGGACGGCTCTCTCGGCACAGCCAGGTTCTACGACGCGCGAGGCGCCTCTCCGTTCTACATCGCCTTCCTGCACGGTCGGACGAATACCTTCGTCATCGGATATGCCGTCGGCGATGGCGTCAGCATGGGCACCATCGAGGAAGACGGCAAGGTCAACATTGGCCCGCTCGTGAAGATCGACACGAGCGCAGGCGTGCCCTCCGAGCTGTGCTGGCTGGCGGTTTCCCCGGACGACCGAACGGTGTTCGCTACGAGCTTCGGCTACAGCAACATCAGCAGCTACCACATCAACGGCAGCGGACTGGAAATCGCGCGCGATCCCGCGTGCCCGAAGGTTCCCGGAGACGGCACCGCAAGGGGGCTCAACGGAACCGTGATCAGCGGTCCGGCCGATAGCTGGATTACGCCAGATGGCGCCTATCTCTATCAGATCTACGGGAACGCCGCGAAACTGTTGGGCTATGCCACCCAACCGGACGGCTCGCTCACCGAGGTCACCAGCGTGAAAATTCCCTACAACAGCCCGCAGGGCTTGGCGGGATTCTGATCTGACCGGCATGCAGGTGACGATCGTCCGGTCCTACAACGATGGTGCCGTTCGGCCGTTACATGCCGCAAAGATGTGCTCCAGCCGCTTCCACAACACGACCTGGCGCGTGTCGTGGAAGCGGCCGCACCCTGACTCGCGCAAACCGATAAGTTGGTCAAGCCCCATGTTCGACAGTCCGCCGCTGGCTGCTGCTACCGCCGATTTGCCCTCTTTCGCAAGCGACGAGCTGGCACGGAATCGCACCGACAACCACCTGCAGCGGGCCGAAGGCGGTGGCAGCATTGTCCTGGGCGGCGCTCGGAATCGAGCCCGCATCGTTGAGGTCTTTCAACGCTCGCCGATTCGGATCATGTTCCCGAGGGTCGCGGGCAGCGCGGTAGAAGAGGCTGTTTTCATAAACACGGCAGGCGGTATTGCGGGTGGCGACCGGCTCGAATGTGACGTCACGGCACTGGCCGAGGCATCGATCGCGGTGACATCGCAGGCCGCTGAAAAGGTGTATCGAGCGCTAAACGAGCCTGCGCGCATCGCGACGAGATTAAAAGCGTGTGAGTCCGCGAAACTCGCGTGGCTTCCGCAGGAAACAATCATCTTCAATTGGGCACGCCTCAGCAGAAAGACAGAAGTCGACGTTGCTTCCGGCGCGGAGCTGCTTGCTCTCGAGTGGCTCGTGCTGGGTCGTGCCGCACACGGCGAAGACATGCTCGGCGGACACATAAGCGACACCTGGCACGTCAAGAAAGACGGTCGGCTGATCTGGGCGGACTGCTTCCGTGCCACCGACGGGACGTTTCCGAATTTGAAGAGGAACGCCCTCCTGTCGAGTTGCAAAGCCATTGGAACGCTGATCTATTTCGGTCCTGATTTTGCTACGCGGCTGGAGTTCTTTCGCGGTATTGCCGGCTCGCTGAAGTGTCACTGCGCCGCGACATGTGTCAGCGGCCTCATTGTCGTTCGCCTTGCCGCGACGCGGTCGTCCGACCTGAGCCTCGCCTTGCGGAGTTTGCTGCAGCAATTCAGCCAACAGCTCGACGCTGGTCCGTTTCGTGTGCCGAAGATGTGGTCATGCTGAGGCCCGCTGCCAAACGGAGCTGTTCATGAACCTCACGCCGCGTGAAAAAGACAAGCTTCTTATCGCACTGGCAGCGCTGGTTGCCCGCGGGCGGCTCGCACGGGGTGTCAAGCTCAACTACCCCGAATCCATCGCGCTGATAACGGACTTCGTGATGGAGGGGGCGCGCGACGGCAAGTCGGTTGCCGAACTCAGGTCCGAAAGTGGCATGGTGCTGAGGCGCGATCAGGTCATGGAAGGCGTCTCCGAAATGATTCACCAGATGCAAGTGGAAGCGACGTTCCCCGATGGCACCAAGCTCGTCAGTGTTCACAATCCAATTCGCTAAGGAGCCCCTCATGCGCTTGATCTTG
>Ga0307475_10001393_pt1 | contig 14386 bp, 14 predicted proteins | sample atmos_gasesECM1C_FD_203317 | JGI IMG/M metagenome (GOLD analysis project Ga0307475, IMG submission 203317) | Hardwood forest soil microbial communities from Morgan-Monroe State Forest, Indiana, United States - atmos_gasesECM1C_515 | ecosystem: Environmental > Terrestrial > Soil > Temperate... | reverse complement strand
CTTGCCGCGGCCTCTTCGGCCTCGATCTGCGCCGCCTCGGCCAACGTCGGCGCCCCCCCGCCCAACCGGCGCGGCACCCAGTAGGCGCCGGCCGGATGCGGATATCCCTGCTGCGCCTGATGCAGCAACGCGGTCATCGATTCCCGCAGGGCGGCGTTGGTTTGCGTCATGTCTTCGGCCGCTCGCAGCGGCGGACCCACCTGCACGCTGACCGGCAGCTTTTTGCGGCCGATATGCCGTGGATGGTCCTTGGTCCAGATCCGGTGTGCGCCCCAGACAATCACCGGAACGATCGGGACATCCGCTTCGAGGGCCATTCGGGCGGCCCCGGTCTTGAACTCTTTGAGCTCGAAGCTGCGGCTGATGGTGGCCTCCGGGTAGACCCCGACCAGCTCCCCCTCCCGTAGCCGCTGCACGGCGACCGCATAGGCACCGGCGCCGACGTGTCGATCCACCGGAATGGTCTTCGTGTGTTTGATCAGGACGTTGACCACCTTCACCTGTTGCATTTCGGCCTTGATCATGAACCGCAGTCGGCGGCCGCGGCGGTACATAGCCAACGCGGCCGGCAGAAAGTCGACATAGCTGGTGTGATTGATGGCGACCACCGCACCGGCGTGTTCGGGGACGTTCTCCTCGCCGCGGTACGTGATCCGGGTTCCAGTCGCCATCACGACCAGCTGGGCCAGGATCTCGAGCGCACGGAAGGTCGGCTCCGCCATCGAAAACTACTCCGGCGCCCCTGCGGCTTGGGCGCGGCGAGCCGCGCGCGCGGCCGCCTCCTCGGCGTCTAGGCGGGACGCCTCGGCCAACGATGGAGCGCCACCGCCCAGCCGGTGCGGTACCCAGAACTCGCCAGCAGGATGCGGTCCGTACTGTTCTTGCGCCCGTTCCAGCAGGTGCTGCATGCGTGAGCGCAGCAGGCCCTTCAAATCCTCGATCGCCAGGGTCGGTTCAATCGGTTCACCGACGAGCACCGTGATCGGCACCTTCGGGCGCCACAGCTTCCTGGGGTGGCCTTTGGTCCAGATCCGCTGCGCGCCCCAGACGATGTGCGGAACGATCGGCACCCCGGCCTCGACCGCCATCCGGGTGGCCCCCGACTTGAACTCCTTGATCTCGAAGCTGCGGCTGATAGTCGCTTCGGGGTAGACGCCGACCAACTCGCCGTCCTTCAGCATCCGCACGGCGGCTTCGTAGGACGCGGCGCCGTCCTGCCGGTCAACTGAGATGTGTCGCAGGCTGCGCATGAACGGCCCGGTGACCTTGCCGTCGAACACCTCCTGCTTGGCCATGAACCGCACTTTGCGACCAAGGCCCTGCTTGTAGGCGGGCAAACCAGCGAACGTGAAGTCGAGGTAGCCGGTGTGGTTGATCGCGATGACCGCACCACCGCTCGTCGGGACGTTCTCGACACCCGTGACAGTGATCTTCAGGCCCTGTATGCGCCAGAGCAACCGAGCAATCTGAATGACAGTCCCGTATACCGGTTCCACAGCTTGTCAGCCTAGTGCCAGCGGCTGCGCGCCGCCTGAAGTGGCCGAAAGAGGCTGCCAGACCTTCCCGTCGTCCCCGCCGCCGGTCGATCGGCCGGTGGTCTGTCACGGTGACGCGATCTCGGTGTGGCCGACAGGTGGGCCGACCTCGCGGTGGCGACGCTGTCGCTGGGCGGGAACCATCCCGGCCGGGTGTGCGACGCGGGTTCTTCGCCGCCTACGGTGTCGAGCCAGACCGGACGCCCATCGACTATTACTGGCGGCTGTGGCAGGCCGGGCACGACACCCCACGCTAAGCTTGGGACGATCCGAAGGCTCCCCAGAAAGGTATTTGTGCAGGTCACGAGCGTAGGCCACGCCGGATTTCTGATCCAGACCCATGCGGGCAGCATCCTGTGTGACCCTTGGGTGAATCCGGCCTACTTCGCATCCTGGTTCCCGTTCCCGGACAACAGCACCCTGGACTGGGACACGCTGGGCGACTGCGACTACCTGTACGTCTCGCATCTGCACAAAGATCACTTCGACGCGAAGCATCTCAGCGCGCACGTCAACAAAGACGCGGTGGTACTGCTGCCCGACTACCCGGTGCCCGATCTTCGAAATGAGTTGCAGGAGCTAGGCTTTCACCGATTCTTCGAGACCACCGACTCGGTCAAGCACCGGGTCAGCGGCCCCAGGGGCGACCTCGACGTCATGATCATCGCCCTGCGCGCACCGGCCGACGGCCCGATCGGTGATTCGGCGCTGGTAGTTTCCGACGGCGCGACAACGGTTTTCAACATGAACGATGCCCGGCCGGTGGATTTGGATGCGCTGACATCCGAGTTCGGGCACATCGATGTGCATCTGCTGCAGTACTCCGGGGCGATCTGGTACCCGATGGTCTACGAAATCCCGGCCCGCGCCAGGAAATCGTTCGGCATCCAGAAACGGCAACGGCAAATGGACCGCGCTCGCCAGTACATCGCCCAGGTGGGGGCGACCTGGGTGGTGCCGTCGGCGGGGCCGCCGTGCTTTTTGGACCCGGAGTTGCGCCACCTCAACGACGACCACGGCGATCCGGCCAACATCTTCCCCGACCAGATGGTGTTCCTGGACCAGATGCGCACCCACGGGCACGATCGCGGCCTGCTGATGATTCCCGGGTCGACCGCGGACTTCACCGGCACGAAGCTGAACTCGCTGAACCACCCGCTACGCGACGAGCAGGTCGAGGCCATCTTCACCACCGGCAAGTCGGCGTACATCGCCGACTATGCCGACCGGATGGCGCCCGTCTTGGCGGCCGAGCGGGCGAGTTGGGCCCCCGCCGCCGGTGACCCGCTGCTGGAACAACTGCGCGCGCTGTTCGAGCCGATCATGCTGCAAAGCGACGAGATCTGCGACGGCATCGGCTACCCCGTCGAACTGGTGATCGGCCCGGAAACCGTAATCCTTGACTTCCCGAAACGGACTGTGCGCGAACGGATTCCCGACGAAAAGGTCCGCTACGGTTTCGCGATAGCTCCCGAGCTGATCCGCACCGTGCTGCGGGACCGCGAACCGGACTGGGTCAACACCATCTTCTTGTCGACTCGTTTCCAGGCATGGCGGGTCGGTGGCTACAACGAATACCTGTACACCTTCTTCAAGTGCCTGACCGACGAACGGATCGCCTACGCCGACGGCTGGTTCGCCGAGACCCACGATGACTCCGCGTCGGTCACATTGGACGGCTGGGAGATTCAACGCCGCTGCCCCCACCTCAAAGCCGACCTGTCGAAATTCGGTGTGGTAGAAGGCAACACACTGACCTGCAACCTGCACGGATGGCAGTGGCGACTGGACGACGGCCGTTGCCTGACCTCACGGGGTCATCAACTGCGGAGCTCCCGGAGATGAGCGAGACGTATGATGACGGCCTCGTCCAGCTGGACGGCGCAGCGATCACGTTGCGCCGCTACCACTTTCCCTCCGGCACATCCAAGGTGATCGCACTGGACACGATCCGTGGCTACAAAGTCGAGGCATTGGGCTTGTTCATGCAACGGTTCCGCGTCTGGGGCAGCTCCGACCTGCGCCGCTGGCTGCCGCTGGACGTGCAGCGGCCACTCAGGTCGACGTTGATCACCCTGGACATACCGGGAACCTGGCCGAGCCCCGCGTTCACGCCGGCGCGCCCGGACGAGTTCACCGCCCTCCTCGACGAGTTGCTGAGCCGGCTGGATTAGCGGTCGGCCAGCGCGGCACGACCGGCGTTGTAGCCGGGGATGAACGTGATCCCCGGCCCGCCGTGGCAACCCGCGCTGCCCAGATACAGCCCGTCGATCGGGATCGGCTGACCGAGAAAACCTTTCGGCCCCGGCCGGTTCGGGCCGATCTGATCCGGGTTCAACAGTCCGTGGCAGTAGTCGCCGCCCGGGGCGCCGAACATCACACCCATGTGCTTGGGCGTGAAGGTGGTGTGCCGGATGATGCTGCCTTCGAAATTCGGTGCGAGCCGGGTGATCTTGTCGATCACCCGCTGACCCATTTCGACCTTCGTCTGACCATAGTCCGCGCCGCCCTCGATCGGGAACCACAGCGCGAACGCCGACGCGGCATGCTTACCCGCGGGCGCCAGGTCTGGATCGTTCTGCGACGGGATCTGCAATACGACCGTCGGGTCGGCCGGAACGATCCCGCGGCGGCAATCCTCCCACTGCCGCTGGACTTCCTCCGGTGTGCAGAAAAGGCCTATCGATGCCTGCATGGCCGGGTCGTTGAGGGCCTCGTAGGGCGCGGCGAAGGCGGGAGCCTCGTCCAGCGCGAAATGCATCTGCAGATAACTGCCGCGGTGGTCGATCCGCGAATAGCGTTCCCGGATGTCGGCGGGCAGCGCAGCGGGATCGATCAGCTCGTTGAGCGTGACATCGGGCGCGATGCCGGAGACGACGATTCCGGCGGTCAACGTCTCCCCCGCCTCGGTGCGCACTCCACTCACGCGGCCCTCGGCGACGAGGATCTCGGTCACCTTGGTACGAAGCCGGACTTCGCCACCTCGGCTTTCGAGTAGTTCGCACAGATGCGAGGTGAGCGCGCCGATGCCGCCGCGCAGTTTCTTCATCTGCATGGTGTCCCCGTCGGGAACGCCCAGCCCGAAGGCGAGCGCGGCCGCGCTGCCCGGGGTGGCCGGCCCGCGGTAGAGCGTGTTGACGGCCAGCACGGTCATCGAGCCGCGCAGCGCACCGTGCTTTTCGCGGTCCGGAAGATAGCGGTCCAACACATCGGTGACCGAACCGAACAGCATGTCGTCGATGGCTGAGCGTTCGAATTCGTTTGTGGCGCAGGCATACATCTCGTCCAGGGTCTTGGGCGGCAGGCCCGCTTCGAACCGGCCCAGTGCCCGGGTGGGCGCCTGGCTCCACGCCATCAGGCCCGCCATCCCGTTGACCGCGTCCGCCCCGTGCACCTCGTTGAGGTGGGTGAACAGTTTGACCGGGTCGCTGTACTGGACCAGCGGATCGTCGCCGACACCGCGCAGCGCTACCGACATCACCTCCAGGTCGATGGTCGGCAGGGCGTCCAGGCCCAGCTCCTGGACCACCACCGACGCCGTCGGGAATTGCACCGAACCGGCGATCTCGAACCGGTACCCGTCGAACAGCTCCACGGTGGAGGCCATCCCGCCGGCGTACCGCTTGGCGTCCAGGCAGACGGTCCGCAGCCCCGCCTTCTGTAGCAGCACCGCCGCGGCCAGCCCGTTATGCCCGGCACCGATAACTATCGCGTCGTACGTCATGCCCTGCCCTCCACGACTGCAGGCTGGCATGCACACAAAGTTTTGTCAATTATGACGAAACTGCGTCTGGCGTCCAGGCGTCGGTGATGCCGGCGCGCAGGGATTCCAGCGCCACGTGGCACACCCGCGCCAGTTCACCCAGCGACCGGTCGGCGCCGAGCATCCAGACTTCCATCGCGCCGAAGACGGCCGCGGCGATGCAGCGCGCGGTCACCGCGATGCGCAACCGCTCATCGGGCGTCTGGTCCAACGCACAGCTACGCCGTTGCAGCTGCGCGGCGATGGCGTCGGCGAAGTCGGCTTGGACTTCCCCGATGTGGCGGACGATCCGGCCAGGGTCGAGCTCGTGACCCCGCAGGGCGGCGATTTTCGTCAGGGCTTCAACGTCATAGGGAAACGCGAAGATGGCCGATTGCACGGAATCGATGACGGGCTCGTCGGCCGACCTGGCGTCCAGCGCCGCGCGAAACCACTGCAGACCGGTGTAGTCGGCAAACAGTAAATCGTGCTTGGAGCTGAAGTGGCGATAAAAGGTCCGCAGCGATACCCCGGCATCCGCCGCGATCTGCTCGGCCGAGGTGTCCTCCACCCCCTGGGCCAGGAATCGCACCATTGCGGCCTGGACGAGCGCCTCCCGGGTGCGCTCGCTGCGCACCGTCTGCGCGGGCCTGACCATGTCAGTAAGGTACCAAGAAACGTTTTGACATTATTGACAAAACTTTACGGCGCGGGTGAGACTGCGCCCATGGTCTCGATCATCGTGCACTTTCTGCTCGGGCTTGGCTGCATAGCCTGGATCATCGCGTCCAACCCGAAGATCTACGCCAAGCCGGCGGGCGGGTCATGGCTCTCGCCGCTGGAATGTGTGTACTACGCCGCCGGCATCGCGTCTATCGCACTGGGCTATTGGTTCAACATCCACTACATGCTCGACGCGCACGGGCAGGGGAACCTGGTCTCGGGGCCAGGCAGCTGGCCGCATTTTGTGCGGATGCAGTTCGCCAACCCGCCTTGCGGTTCGGGCAGCCAGGACTACCTGATCGCGAATGTCATTCTGATGCCCGTGTTTACCATCATCGACGGCTACCGGCGGGGTCTGCGGCGCCCGTGGCTGTTCTTTGCGTCCAGCTTTTTCACCAGCTTTGCCTTCCCGTTTGCCTTCTACTTCGCCACCATCGAACGGCAGCGCCGACACGAAAAAGCCCGCGGAATGGTGAACGCCTAGGCTCCTCAGCCGTTCGTCGCCGCCCAGCGACGAGCCCACTGGTCCAACGGAACGAGCGCCTCGCCGAGCGACCGACCGATCGCACTCAATTCGTAGCGCTGATCGTCTCGCTGGACGATGAGCCCCGCGCCCGTCAGTTCACCCAGACGCTCGTAGAGAACGCTGGGCGACATGCCGTCGCAGCGTTCGCGCAAGGGTCTGGCGCCCAGCGGGCCGTCGCGCAGCTCCCACAGCATCCGCAGTGACCATCGCCGCCCGAGCAGGTCGAGTGCGGCCATGAGGGGACGCCCGGTTGTCGACCCGCGCACCGGGCGGCCGGACCCGACTACCGGTTGACGTTTCGTTTTCCGTAACGTAGTTTTCTTCTCCATGGTTACGGAAATCGTAACGCCTCGAATCGGCGCCCTCGAACCACCTCACGAGCCGGCCGTGGCCGCGCAGCTGCAGAAGATGATGCCGCCGAACGTGCCACCGATCGCACTGTTTCGCACCCTGGTCAGAAACCTGCCCATGGCTGAGGCCATGACACTGTGGGGCAGCTACGAGCTCAGCCGTTCGCTGTCGCTATCCCTTCGCGACCGCGAAATCGTCATCGACCGAACCTGCGTGCGCTGCGGTTGTGAGTACGAATGGGGCGTGCACATCGCCGTCTTCGCCGGCAAAGCGCGCCTTGATCAACACCAGATCGGCTCGTTGACCCACGGCAGCGCCGACGATCCGTGCTGGACCAGCGAGCGAGATCGGCTATTGATCCGCGCCGTCGACGCGCTGTGCGACCACCGAGACATCGACAACACCCTGTGGGAGGCGCTACGCGGCGAGTTCGACGACAGCGAGATCCTCGACCTCACCATGCTGTGTGGGTGGTACCACGCGATCAGCTTCACCGCGCGGGCCGCCCGTGTCCCGCTCGAGGCGGGCAGTCCCACCTTCGCCGATGTGGGACCCCGGGTGTAGCGACTAGTGCGCCGGCTCCAACAACTGGGTGCCGACGAACGGAACCAGTGCGTCGGGGACGCGCACGCTGCCGTCGGGCCGCTGGTGGTTCTCCAGGACCGCCACCAGCCACCGGGTGGTGCCCAGCGTCCCGTTGAGTGTGGCCGCGATCTGCGGCTTGCCTCCTGCACCGCGGTAGCGAGTGGCCAACCGGCGCGCCTGAAAGGTGGTGCAGTTCGACGTCGACGTCAGCTCGCGGTAAGTCCCCTGCGTGGGAACCCATGCCTCGCAGTCGAATTTGCGGGCGGCCGAGGAACCGAGATCGCCCGCGGCGACGTCGATGACCCGATACGGCACTTCGATGCGCGCCAGCATCTCGCGCTGCCAGCCCAGCAGCCGCTGATGCTCGGCCTCGGCGTCGGCGGGCTGGCAGTAGACAAACCCTTCCACCTTGTCGAACTGATGCACCCGGATGATGCCGCGGGTGTCCTTGCCGTAGCTGCCGGCCTCGCGGCGGAAACACGATGACCAGCCCACGTACCGCAGTGGTCCGCCGGACAGGTCCAAAATCTCGTCGGCGTGGTAGCCGGCCAGCGGCACTTCGGAGGTGCCGACCAGGTAGAGGTCGTCGGCTTCCACCCGGTACACCTCGTCGGCATGGGCGCCCAGAAATCCGGTGCCCGCCATCACTTCCGGGCGCACCAGCACCGGCGGGATCATCGGGATGAGACCGTTGTCCACGGCCAGCCGCAGCGCCAGCTGCAGCAGGCCCAGCTGTAGCAGTGCGCCCCGGCCGGTCAGAAAGTAGAACCGCGAGCCGGATACCTTGGCGCCGCGCTGCATGTCGATAAGCCCCAGGGACTCACCCAGTTCCAGGTGGTCCTTGGGATTTTCGATCGTCCCGGGTTCGCCGACGACGTCGAGCACCGCGAAGTCGTCCTCCCCGCCGGCGGGGACTCCGTCGATGATGACGTTGGAGATCGCCATGTGCGCCGCCGTGAACGCCGTCTCGGCTTCGGTCTGGGCGGTTTCGGCGGCTTTCACCTGCTCGGCAAGCTCCTTGGCACGCGCCAGCCTGGCCGGACGCTCCTCGGCCGACGCGGCGCCCACGCTCTTGCTGGCGGACTTCTGTTCGGCGCGCAGTGTGTCGGCCGCCGAAATCGCGGCCCTGCGGTTCGTATCTGCCGTCACCAAGGCGTCCACCAGCCCCGGGTCTTCGCCACGGCTGAGTTGGGAACGGCGTACGGCGTCGGGGTCTTCCCGGAGCAGCTTCAGGTCGATCACGGCCTGAAGACTACTTTTGGCTCGACGCCGACGTCGCGGAGCCCGCCGCGAGCAACCCCACGACGCTACATACGCAACATTTGTCACGCGACTCAACGGGTCCTGTCAGAATGGAGCCGATGTTGGACACGCCCGAAACGGAAGTTTCCCCGGCCAGCCCCGCCGCCGACAAGGCGAAGCAGCCGCTGGCCGGGTTCCCGTGGCCGCGGGGCTTGCAGGCGACCGCGACCAGGCGGGCATTGCTCCTCTTCGCGCTCGGCGGCCTGCTGATCGCCGGACTGGTCACCGCGATTCCGTTCGGCGGCAGCGGCTCGGGGCGGCTGGCCGGCTACCTCGACAGCGATCCGGTGCCGAGCACCGGAGCCAAGAGCGACGCCGCCTTCAACCGCGCCAAAAGCGGCGATTGCCTGATGTGGCCGGATATCACGCCGGAGTTGGCGGGCATCGTCAACTGCGCGGAAGACCACAAGTTTGAAGTCGCCGAGTCCGTCGACATGCGGACTTTCCCCGGCTCGGAGTACGGGCCCAACGCGGCTCCCCCGTCTCCGGCGCGCATCCAGCAGATCAGCCAGGAACAGTGCGAGGCCGCGGTTGGCCGCTACCTCGGACCCAAGTTCGATCCCAACAGCAAGTTCAGCGTCAGCATGCTGTGGTCGGGTGACCGGGCGTGGCGCCAATCGGGCGAGCGCCGCATGCTGTGCGGCCTGCAGCTGCCCGGTCCGAACAACCAGCAGGCCGCCTTCAAAGGCAAGGTCGCCGACGTCGACCAGTCCAAGGTCTGGCCCACCGGCACCTGCCTGGGTATCGACGCGGCGACCAACCAACCGATCGACGTTCCGGTCGACTGCGGGGCACCGCACGCAATGGAGGTCACGGGCACGGTCAACCTGGCCGAGAAGTTCCGCCGCGCTCTTCCCGCCGAGCCCGAGCAGGACGGCTTCATCAAGGACTCCTGCACCAGGATGACCGACGCCTACCTCGCGCCCGTCAAGCTGCGCACCACCACCCTGACGCTGATCTACCCCACCGTGTCGCTGCCCAGCTGGCAGGCGGGCAGCCATGAGGTCGCATGCAGCATCGGCGCCAGCCTGGGCAACGGGGGCTGGGCCACGCTGGTGAACAGCGCCAAGGGCGAGCTGCTGATCAACGGTCAGCCACCGGTACCACCGCCCGACATCCCCGAGGAGCGGCTCACGCTGCCACCGATTCCGGTTCAGGCCCCGGCGCCCACCTCCGAGCCGGATGCCATCCCGCCGAACAACCAGCACCTCCCGCAACAGCCGGTTGTGACGCCTCCCCGGGCGCCGGCCACGCAAGCACCGCAGGAAGCTCCGCCGCCCCCGGCAGACGGCGGAGCGCCGCCGCCGGCCAATCCGGCTCCGGAGGCGCCCCCACCGCCACCACCGCCACCACCACCACCGCCGCCCGCCAATCCCGCACCGTTGCCGCCGCCGCCCGCGCCGGCCGAGCCCCCGCCCGGGGGCTAGCCGGTGGCCGTGCGGATGGATCCGCAGCGGTTCGACGAGTTGGTCTCCGACGCGCTCGACCTGATCCCGTCCGAGCTGACGGCCGCGATGGACAACGTCGTCGTGTTGGTCGAAGACCGCCATCCCGAAGACGCCGAACTGCTCGGCCTGTACGAAGGTGTGGCGTTGACCGAGCGGGACTCCGACTACGGCGGATCGCTGCCGGACGCCATCACGATCTACCGCGAGGCGCTGCTGGATGTCTGTGAATCCGACGACGAGGTCGTCGAGGAGGTGGCGATCACGGTGATCCACGAAATCGCCCACCACTTCGGCATCGACGACGACCGGTTGGAAGAACTGGGCTGGGCGTGACAGGCCGCTGACAATCGCCGGCATGAGCATGGCGCGGCAACCCGACTTTGTCCGGGCCCGGTGCTATGAACGCCTTATGAGCGCTGACTGCCGCGACTGCCGGGCAGGACTAGATCACTGCCACGGCACCATCGTTCGCCATTGGCTGCGCCGGTCGGAATGCACCGAGCCGGGCTGCGTCAGCCCCGAGCTGTTGCCGCACGCGTTCGTCATCGACTGCGACGCCGTCGGCTGCGGATGCACCGAAGAATCGGTCAAGCTGGCCGGGTGACCAGTCGTCAGCCCATCGGGTCGGCGCTTGACCGCACCGCGTCCGGGCTGGCCTCGGGCCGAGGGTAGAACGGCGGCGTCAGGGTTCCCCACCGCACACAACTCCACCGCCCGTCGGTGATCGGCGCCAAGACCACCGAGTCGGCGTTGTCCAGGTGGTTGTCCAGCGCGAAGTTCCCGTCCACTCCGGCCAGCACCGCAGAGGCCAGCCGGATCGCCGCGCCGTGACTGACGACGACGATGTCGCCGTCCCACTCGTCGTCGTCGAGGTAGCGCATCCGCAGGTCGGTGAGCACCGGCACGTAGCGGTCCAACACCTCGTTGCCGGTCTCGCCGCCGGGCAGTGGCACATCGAGTTCGCCGTGATGCCATCGGTCGTAGATGGCATTGAACTCCGCGACGGCCTCGTCGTCGCTGCGGTTTTCCAGCGCCCCGACCTGCACCTCGTGAATGCCGACAACCTCGTGGGCAGCCACGTCGAGTTCGGTGCCGATCACCGCGGCCGTCTGCGACGCCCGGATGGCCACCGAGTGCGCGAGCATTCCCGGCCGTCCGTAGCCGAGAGCAAACGCCCTGGCCTGGTCGCGACCCTTCGGTGTAAGCTCTGCCCCCGGCGGCCGGGTGTCCAGCCTGCGCTCGACGTTGCCGTAGGACTGGCCGTGTCGCAGCAGCACCAGACGACCACTCATCGCCCAAACCCTCCGGACCCAAAATCCTGGGCTTGCTCCGGTTTGCCCATCCGCAGCCGCGCCACCCAGCGTGAAGCCTCGTCCGCCGGCGGCGGCACCACCCCGGCCGGCGAGCCCGTCGGCCAGGAGCCCAGATATCGCACATCCGCACAACGACGGTGCAGCGCCTTGAGTGCCTCGGCAACGGCGTCGTCGTCGATGTGGCCGACGCAGTCGGCGAAGAACATGTAAGTGCCCAATTCGGTGCGCGTCGGCCGGGATTCGATCCGGGTCAGGTCGATCCCGCGGATGCCGAATTCGGCGAGCGCGGCCAACAGCGCCCCGGGCACGTTGTCGATGAGCAACACCACCGACGTCCGGTCCGCGCCGGTGCGGGCCGGCGGCGGCCCGGGCAGGCCGGCCAGGACGAAGCGGGTGCGGGCGTTGGGTTCGTCGACGACACCCTCGGCCAGGGCGGCCAGCCCCCAATGGGCGGCGGCCAGCGGCGAGGTCACCGCGGCGTCGGCCTGGCCCTCGGCCACCTGGCGCGCCGCGTCGGCATTGGAGTACGCCGGCCGCAGTTCGGCGCTGGACAGATTGGTGGTGAGCCATCGCCGCACCTGGGCCGCGGCCACCGGGAACGCCGCCACCGTGTGCACGCCGGCGGCGCCGCGACCCGGTTTGACGACGATGCTGAACGCTACGTCCAGCGTTGTCTCGGCGAATATTTGCAAGGCCGAACCGATGGCGAAGCTGTCCAGGGTGGCCATCACCGACCCGTCGATCGAGTTCTCGATCGGCACGCACGCGTAATCGGCATCGCCGTTACGGACGGCGTCCAGCGCCGCGGGCGTGCTCTCGATTGGCAACCGCCGCAAAGCATCCGGACCCTGGTCGGGAACCAACCCGGCCGACGTCATCTGTAGCAGCGCCGCCTCGGTGAAGGTCCCTTCGGGACCGAGGTAAGCAATGCGGACCACGCTCCAACCCTAGCGGCGGCCGTCGCGAACCAGGTCTTGCGGCGCCCATCGATGTGAGTTAACTTAGGCTTACCTAAATACACAGGAGAATAATGTTACCGCCGACCAGCGCCGCGCCGACGACTGCCGAACGCATCCGCAGCGCCTGCACTCGGGCCGGCGGCGCGCTCCTGGCCATCGAGAACGGGGACGAGCGCGAGGAGCCGGTCGCCACCCCGGTGCATCATTTGCTGCACGACGGATCCTTCGCCGTGACGCTTCCCGCCGGCCGCGAGGGCGAGGCCGCCCGGGTCGGTGGATCGCAAGCGCTGCTCGAGCTAACCGACTACGCGCCGCTTCCGCTGCGCGAACCGGTCCGTTCGCTGGTATGGGTCCGCGGGCGCCTGCGACAGATCCCGGCGGGCGCGGTGACGAAGATCCTCGACCTGATCGCCAACGAGTGTCCGGATCCAGCATTGCTGCAAGTCGATACCCCCAGATCCATGCCTCCGGATGGCGCAGAGCCCCGATACACACTACTGCGACTGGAGATCGCATCCGTGGTGGTGACCGACGCGATCGGCGCCGAGTCCGTCAGCGTGGAGGATCTGCTCGCGGCCCGTCCCGACCCGTTCTGCGAGATCGAGTCGAGCTTGCTGTGGCACTTGGACAACGCCCATGGCGACGTGGTCGCACGACTGGTGTCCAGGCTGCCGGCGCCACTGCGGCGCGGCCACATCCGCCTGCTGGGGCTGGACCGGTACGGTGTGCGGTTTCGCGTCGAAGGCGACGACGGCGACCGCGACATCCGGCTGGCCTTCCACAAACCGGTGGACGACATGATTGGGCTCAGCCAGGCGATCCGCACGCTGATGGGGTGCCCGTTCATCAACGGCCTGCGCGCCCGTCGGTAGCCGACTCTGTTCGTGCCCGGATTTCGGCTGGCTGCGCTGAGGGTCGGTGAAGCCACGTAGGTTATCTGCGTGAACGGCGACCGATCCCCGGAACGTCGGCGGCCTCGAAGACCGGCCCCGCCGCGCCAACCGCGTCCAGAGCCGCCGCAGGTGATTCGCCGCGCAACCGGTTCGCCGTCACCGACGGCCGAGACGGTCCCGCTGCAAAGGCCGCCGGCACCGCCGGCCTCCGCGGTCGGTGCGACCCGCGGATCGCCCCCTCCGCCGCGTCGCGTCCCACCGAAGACGGTCCGCAAGCGCAACAAGTGGCGCTGGGCCCGGGTCGCAGCGCTGACTCTGCTGATCGCCTCGCTGCTGGCCGGCGCGGGCATCGTGAGCGGGGCCATCTGGTTCGACAAGGCACTGCACCGCGAGCCGGTGCTGACCGACTACCCCAATCGGCCCGGGGCCGGCCGCGGTACGAATTGGCTGCTCGTCGGCTCCGACAGCCGCCAGGGCCTTACCACCGAGCAGCAGCAGGATCTGGCCACCGGCGGTGACATCGGCAGCAGTCGCACCGACACCATCCTGCTGATACACGTCCCGTCGTTCGGGTCGAGCATCCCGACGACGATGGTGTCGATACCGCGCGACTCGTATGTACCGATCCCCGGTCACGGCAAGGACAAAATCAACTCCGCGTTCGCGATGGGCGGGGCAACCTTGCTGACTCAGACGGTCGAGCAGGCCACCGGGCTGCGCCTCGACCACTACGCCGAGATCGGATTCAGTGGGTTCGCCGCCCTGGTCGACGCGCTCGGCGGCATTACCGTGTGCCCGACCGCGCCGATCAACGACCCGTTAGCCGGCATCGACCTACCGGCCGGCTGCCAGAAGCTGGACGGTCGCGACGCGCTCGGCTATGTCAGGAGCCGCGCCACACCGCGGGCGGATCTGGACCGGATGATCAACCAACGGCAGTTCATGTCGGCGCTGCTGCACCGCGCGTCCACTCCGGCGGTGTGGCTGAATCCGTTTCGCTGGTACACGG
>Ga0307475_10001392_pt1 | contig 14395 bp, 10 predicted proteins | sample atmos_gasesECM1C_FD_203317 | JGI IMG/M metagenome (GOLD analysis project Ga0307475, IMG submission 203317) | Hardwood forest soil microbial communities from Morgan-Monroe State Forest, Indiana, United States - atmos_gasesECM1C_515 | ecosystem: Environmental > Terrestrial > Soil > Temperate... | reverse complement strand
GAACTGGACCAGACTGGAAAGAATGTTCTGGCCATTCCCGCGGATTTAACCGACGAAGAACAGCCCCGCCGCATCGTCCGCCTGGTCGTGGAGCGCTTTGGCCGCATCGACGTGCTGGTCAACAACGCAGGAATGGCGCAGACCGGCCGCGCCCTCGAAAGCAAGCCGCTCCGAGAAAGCTCATACGAAGATTGGCGTCGGCAGATCGAAATCACCTTGCACACGGCCTTCTTGATGACGCGCGCCGTCCTGCCCGCGATGACCGGGAAAAAGTACGGGCGCATCGTTAATGTGTCTTCTGTGACAGGCCCACTGGTAAGCAATCGCGGCTCGGCCGCCTACGGCGCGGCGAAGGCTGCAATGGATGGAATGATGCGCGCCGTCGCTTTAGAGACCGCGCTCGACGGCATCACCATCAATGCAGTAGCACCAGGGTGGATCGCCACCGCATCCTCGACTGAATCGGAGCAAGTCGCAGGCCTGCATACGCCGGTAGGCCGCGCCGGAACGCCGGACGAAGTTGCCGCAGCCGTCTGCTTTTTAGCCTCCCCGGCCGCCTCGTACATCACTGGGCAATCTCTGGTCGTGGACGGCGGAAACATTCTCCAGGAAAACAAATCAGCATAATCTGTAACTATTTCCGCGCACCGTGCTTGCTGCAAAGTCCACCGTGCTACAAACTTAGCTTCCAGTCCTGAGCCGTTCGCGTTTCCCCGGAGGATCTTGATGCGCTGCGCCCTATCGTCATTTCTGCTCCTCGCCCTTCCCATCCTGGCCGTCGCGCGGGAACACTCCCATCAGTCCACTGAGCCACAAACCCAGCCCACGCAGCGCCTCAAGATTGGAGTCGCCATGGAAGGCGGTGGCGCCCTGGGCCTTGCCCACATCGGCGTGCTGCAATGGTTCGAGGAGCAGCATGTTCCAGTGGACTTCATCGCCGGCACAAGCATGGGTGGTCTCGTCGGTGGCTTTTATGCCACCGGCGTTAGCCCCGCAGAGCTGAAAACTCTGATCGAGAAGCTCGATTGGGACCAGATTTTGCGCGATCGCACTCCGTACGAAGATTTGTCCTTTTTGCGAAAGCAGGATCAGCGCGCCTATCCGAATTCACTCGTCCTAGGTCTTCGGAAAGGTCTGTATCTCCCCGCCGGACTCAACGCCGGACATCAGATCGGACTGTTGATTGACCGCGAGACGCTCCCTTACTTTGGATTGCCCTCCTTCGACGCGCTGCCCGTTCCCTTTCGCTGCGTCGCCACTGACTTGGTGAGCGGAAAGCAGTTTGTGTTCAAGGACGGGTCGCTCGCGGAGGCCCTGCGCGCGACAATGTCCATTCCCGGTGCGTTTGCGCCCGTGCACGACGGCCAGCATGTCTACGTCGATGGCGGCTTGGTGAACAATCTACCCACCGACGTCGTTCGTCAGATGGGTGCAGACATTGTGATCGCCGTGCACCTGGAGACTCAGCCCACCGAGGCCAAAGATATTCAGTCGCTCTTAAGCGTGTTGGAGCAGTCAGTGCGCGCGGTCATCTCCGAGAGCGAAGTTCGCGGGCTGGCCAATGCCGACGCCGTCGTTTCCGTGCCGCTCGGCCATTTCCTGATGAGGGATTTCACCAAGAACCGCCCCATCATGCAGGCAGGTTACGAAGCCGCGAAAACAAAATCCAAATTGCTGTCTCGCTTCGCCTTGGACGACGCATCCTGGAATGAATACGTGCGCGAACGCGACAGCCGTAAGCAGCCCACCACCGCCGTTCCTCAGTTCATTCAGGTGCAAGGAACCAGCCCGCAAGCTCAGGAAGATATTCGCCGCTATTTGAAGAATTTCATCGCCAAGCCCATAAACGCCGACGTGTTGGACCAGGCCCTGACGCAACTCACCGGGAGCGGCCGCTACGACACCTTGAACTATCGCATTACGGAACGCGAAGGAAAACACGGCCTGCTCGTCGTAGTAAAGGAAAAGGATTTCGCGCCTCCCACGCTGCAGCCCGCCTTTGAAATCGACGGCTCCGAAGCGGGAGACATTGAATTCACTCTAGGCACGCGCCTCACCTTGACCGAAGTCGCGGGATTCCGCTCCGAATGGCGCACCGACTTCCTGTTCGGCAATACCTATGGCGTGTCCAGCGAGCTCTACCGGCCTTTTCGGGCAGAGAGCCACTGGTTCGTTGCGCCTCACGCCAGCGCCAGCGACACGTCATTCCAGATCTATGCCAAAAATGATCCGCTGGCCGATTATCGCATCTATCGCTTGAATGTCGGCGCCGACCTCGGCTACGGATTCAGCCGCTTCAGCGAAGTCCGTGTCGGCTATGAAGTAGGCCATCTCAGCACAAAACTGCGCCTCGGCACGCCCGAAATTCCCGCCGTCGATGGTCGCACCGGCGCCGCGCGCTTGCGTTACTTGATGGACCACACCGATGATCCGGTCATTCCACTACGCGGCGTTCGTTGGGAATCAAATTTTCACTGGTTCGATTCCAGCCCCGGCGCCACAAGCTCCTTTCCAGTTTTGGACGCGCGAGTCGAGTTTTTTCAGCCGGTATCGCGCGCCGCTTCCTTTTTCCTCAGCAGCGAAGGTGGCAGCACGTTTGGCTCGCGCAACACCGGAGTGCCCCAATTTTTCCTCGGTGGAGCTTCGCGCCTCAGTGCCTATGGCGTGAACGAGCTCTTCGGCAACCAGTATTATTTGTTCAGAGGCGGCTACCTGCACGAAATCGTCTCGCTGCCCCCGTTTGTGGGCAAAAAAGTCTACGCCGTCGGTTCCTACGAAGCTGGCAAGATGTACGGAGCAGTGAACGAGAGCAAATTTCCGAATGACTTCGCCGCCGGTGTCCTGGCGGAGACCGCCCTGGGACCATTCTTTGTCGGCGGAAGTGTGGGAGACAGCGGCCACTATAAATGGTTCTTTCAGTTGGGACGTGTGTTTTAGAAACTTGCATCCTTGGGGCGGGATTGAGTATCTGATAGCAGTGTCAAACCGATTGTTGGTAAAGCGTGGGAGGAACGATCATGGTTGAAAAAGTGCAAAAGAACGATGCGGAATGGAAGAAGCAATTGACGCCAAATCAGTATTACGTCACCCGGCAGCAAGGAACCGAGCCCCCTTTTACTGGTGAATACGAAGATACCAAGACGCCCGGAACCTACAAATGTGTGTGTTGCGGACAGCCTCTTTTTCGATCCGAGACCAAGTATCACTCCGGGTCAGGATGGCCCAGCTTTTACGCGCCAGCCGAGAAAGAAGCCGTGGCTCAGGAAAGCGACGTCAGCCATGGCATGGCGCGCACCGAAGTGAAGTGCAGCCGCTGTGAAGCCCACCTCGGGCACGTCTTCGATGACGGCCCGAAACCGACCGGCCTGCGCTATTGCATTAATTCGGCGGCCCTGAAATTAGACCAGGACAAAAAGTAAGGACAAAAAATTAAGGCGCGCCTGATTGCCATGGCGCGCCGTTAATATTTCAGAAATAGTTGATCTCAAGCTGCGGGGCAGCACGAGCAGGAGGCCAATTCAGCTACTCGGTCTTGTTCGCGCTCCCACACTCCTACCAGCAACACCTTCGTTCCGGTCGGGTACTTAAATACGTAGAACACATTGTCGGCGCCATCCATCTCGAAAAATCCCGGGCGCCGGGGATCCGGACGCGACGACGCGCCGGAGGAAAGGAGCAGACGCAATTCCGCCAACTGCTCCGGCGTATGATTCCGGAGGTCTTCGAGAAGAGGCGGCTGTTTTGTGCAATGCATGGTCATGATCTTGTTCCGCGCCATATAGCTTAGCTCTGGCCTCATACATAAAGACGTAAAACTTCGGCAAAAGTTTCATGAGCCGCAACTTTTCGGCAAGCCCCTCAAGGGCATTATTCCCAGTGACTTGGAACCCTCAAGGGGACGTTTTTCTGCGCGGAGAAGCTCGGGCGAGACCAAGGCTCTTCGCGGGGACACTTTTCCAGGAGCACCGGCCAGATGTTACCTCAACGCGCGTGATGGTTTCTTTCCTCGCGCCGTTATGCTAAATTGCACGTTACTCTCTGGGCTGGTACTTGCGCCAAGCTAGTTTCCCGTAATAGGTTCCGCAAGCCTGCTCCTGTACAGGATGAGTTCATGACAACAGAGCCGAAAAAGCCAAGGGCCAAGGCTGACTTTGAGAAGGACCGCCGCCGCAAGCATCATCATTATTTGGTAACCGTGCACTACGAAGACGGCGAGAAATTTGGCCGAGTCTACACCGACAAGGACAAAGCCACCCGCTTTGCCGAGCGCCAGCGCAGGTCGCCGGTGGTCAAGGCCGCGCGCATTAGCCAAGTTTCCTAACTCACACTTTGCTTGCGCGACACTTGTCGCAGCTTGGGTGCAGATGTTATAAGTAGAGGAAGGTCAACCGAAGCGGCCTTAGTATAGTGGTAGTACGGAACCTTGCCAAGGTTCAGGTGTCGGTTCGATTCCGATAGGCCGCTCCACTCCTGCGTTTCCTGTTTGCTCCGCCACGTCAACTTCGTTCAGTCCTGCCAAAGTAAATTTTTAACAATTTCGCGTTTGACACCAACGCCAATAAGGCTTAAATAGTGCCCAGCAATGACGGGCTTGGTCACTGCGTGATGGACGTTTTGCGGTCGCGTCCCCCCGGGGTCTAGCTCGCCTACTACTCAGCCCGTCGTAAAAAACGATTAGTTGCTGCAGTCCTTGTTTGGATTTGGTCTACGCTTGCGGTCCAAATCTTCTGTTTCTGCATCTCAACTACGTCGTCCAGGCTGGATTCCGCTCGGGGAGGAAATCTTGAAGTCCTGCTCACTCCTCTTAACACCTGTATCAGCGAAGCTTTGCGCCAAGTCTTGGTTCCGATTCGTTGCCGTTATGGCCTCGGTTCTTCTCCTTGTTTCATCCCTCGCGCCGTTCGTGCGGGCCTCCAATCCCTCGTCGTCAGAGGATCCCAAGGTTGCTTCCCCCGAGGGCCCATCCGTCGCGATTCCAGGACCACTGCGCTCCTTCTTGCGCATGGCCGGTATCAGTCAAAAGGTCTCGCCAGAAGAAGTTATGCCCTTGCTCGCGCGCAACGTATTCGTATTAGGCTACGAGGGGGAGTGGTCCAAAGGCCGTCCGTCCGAATTCTTAGTTCTGCTGAACCGCTACGTGCAGCAGGCCCGAGAATTGGTGACCCTGGCGGGTTCCGGTGGCGTGATTCGTGTTTCTAACTGCGACGACGCCAAACCGCTCCTGAGAATCTTGGGCTATCGAACCCGCGCGGACTGCGGCCAGCACAACACGTTCCTGGAGACTGCCGACGCTCAGCGTGCATTCCTCACCATCGATTCGGGATTCCCGCTGCCAGACTTGGAAAAAAGTCTCCAGGACAATCGCCCCTTCACCTATTCCTTCGCGATGTCGCGTGTGCCTTCGCCTCCCGTGGAGGTCGACTGGGCCAGGAAAGGCAAAAAGACGGACCTACTGGACGTGATCTTGAGCGATCCGGCTCTGGCCCGCTTTTACTGGGCCTTGGCCCGCATGGATGCCGAAACTCTCTCTTCTTTGCGGCAATCCAACACGCTGAAAAAGATCCTTTCGCAAGCGGCCATCCTCGATTTTTATGGCAGTCACATCTGCATCCGTTCCGGGCAAGTAGTTGTGCCCGGCGGATCCGTCGCGGCCCCTGCTTGGAAAGACCTGGTTGGTGCTAACCCCGATGCTCCGGGGGAATTCATCCCCAAATTACTAACCAAGGATAATGGCTGGCTGGCCGCGTATTTTGACACGCTCTCCAGTGTTGTTCCGTCTCAACAAGCTCACTTCACCGACCCGGCCCGTTTGCGCCGCTTTTATGAAATGTTCCGCGGCAAAGACTCTTCCGATGCCGGAACCGGTGTATTTCGCCGCGACTCCGGTCTTTTTCTTCTGATGACCCGCCTGCGCTGGGAGCCCAACGGCGATCCTTACGTTCCGGGAAACCTCGAAGTCTGGAAGAAAATCTTTCGCCAGAAAACGGATTCCAAGTTGGTGCGCGACTGGGGCCACCGCGCGGAGCATTGGAACCAACCAATTCAATTGCTCGACGCCCTGGCCGCCATCTCTCGCGTGCAAACCGACTCCGGTCCTTTGCAATGCTACCTGACGCTGAGTGAACTCGACTCCAGGCGCCCGCAGGAGCGTCGCCTTCGACCCGAAACAGTGGCCCTGCTGGCCGCTAAGTTTTCTGAGTTCGGCGACCAATATCTGGTTTTTTCAGAATTCCCCGATTTGAACGATGCTTCCATCACTGCGTTCCTCCAGGTGGTCTCTACCCTCAACAGCATTCCCAAAAACGTGCTGCGCGGCAACGCTCTCGGAACCTTTCAAGCCAGCGTCGGGCTGTGGCAGATATTCGCCCGTCAGGATGAAATTCCCCCCGCCGCATTGAACGACTCCTGGCAAAGATTGGTCAAACCCTTTGGCAAAGTCGCGTCCTCGGCGCAACTCTTCGACGCCGGCCGCGCCGCGGTCCGGGACCTCCTCGTCGCCACCACCGGGAAGCCGGAAGCTTCGCAAGACAGCATTGTCAATCTGCTTGCTGGCCCTCACCAGTCCGCTGCCGATGCGCAACGGATGCATGATCAGGTTGCCAATAAAATCCGCTCCGTTTTGGATGAGCAGCGTTTGGTGTCCCTCGATACCCTCCTGGCATTGGGCGACGGCCTGCGCGACGGTAGGCAAGCAAACACTCCCAATGCGAATTTGCTTCCTTTAGCGGGAGAACTTCGCGAGTTTGAGATGCCTCAGCCCATTTTCAAAAATAGCGAAAGAGACCAATGGGCCGCCGGAATTTACAATAATCGACACACCGATTTGCAGATGCGCACCAACCTGGCCAAAATAATCAAATCCCAGAGTTCTTCCGAACAACTCGCCGAGTCCCGCGGCCAGCTCACTCCGTTTCTGCGCGATACTCTGGTCGGCCTCAACTACGCCTACTACGAGCCTCCCGGCGCCCAGATTCTTCACCACAATCCTCTCTTCGTGCGCTCCCATGATTTCGCCGGAGACACCGTTATTGGCGTCGAACATCTCTGGCAAGCGCCGCGCATGTTTGGCGCGGGCTCGCCTGCCGGCGGTGGCGCCCACTTGGTCGGCTCGCTGGCCGATTTGCCCTATGTGCTGGCCACCGCGGAGCAAGATTTCATCTCCCCGCAAAATGTTCAGGCTTTGATCTGGCGAGATCTCGTTCCCGGCCTGTTGACCAATGCCGTCGTCCCACGATGGTGGAATGTCAGTCAGAATGAGCTTCACGCCGTCAGCCTCTATCAGCAGTCCGGCGAGGAGCTCTTGGCGGCTTCCGCCCAAAATGATGAGCTGCGCGCCAAGGTCATGGATATCCTTTCCAGCCGCATGATTCCCCAGCGCTCCGAAAGGCTCGGGCAGACTCTGCATTCCGGTCACGTCCCCGAAGCCCTTGCGCAATTGATGCCTGCGGACACCTTTTACCTGGCCGCCGAATATCAGCGGCGATTCCCGCAAGGGCTCAACTCCTCCGGACCCGCGGGCGCTGAACTCACCGAGCTCGCCACGCTCCACGGCGACGAAGTCAGCTGGGACCGTTTGTCGCGAGACTTTGGAGTGCCGCATCGCGTATTGGCCCAGAGTTACGCGCGAGAATTGCTGAATCTGCCTCCTTCCCCGGTCTTCATGGGTCATTCCAGCCGCTTGCTGGCTGAGACTTGGGATTCCAACAATCTTTACTGGGCCCGCTTGGCCGATGAAAAAAACTATTCACCGGCGACGCTGAACCGCTTGGTTCCTGAGCTTACCCATCGCATGGTGGAAAAGATTTTCGCCACTGATTTTGAAGATTGGCCCGCGTTGCTGCGCGCGGTTCGCGAAACTGGTGAAGAGTTCCGGCAGGGCAAGATTGGCCAGTCAGGAAATGATGCTCTTGCTCCACACTAGTTTTGTTTTTGTGGCTCGATTTCCCCGGCCGTTGCCGCCGGAGAATAATCACGGTGCGATATGGAATGCAAACCTATGAACAAACGAACTCTCTCGATCGCCGTTCTGGTTGTGCTCTTTCTATCTCTTTCCGCTTTCTGGGTTCTTGCCCAGGATGATTCCACGCGCCTTCGCGTGGTGGTCAACTTAGTGCAGTTGAATGTGGCAGTGACCGATAGCAAGGGCAACTACGTCACCGGTCTTCGTCCCTCGGATTTCGCGGTCTCCGAAGACGGCATTGCCGAAAATATTGCCACCTTTGAAGAAGGCAATGGTCCCACTACCAGGCTCGCGGAACTTACCGCCGAGGAAGGCAAGGGCGCCAGTGATTCTGCTTCTAAGCAAGAGCACACTCGCTTGCAGGGTTCCGGGTCCCTGGCCTCTTCGGACGAGTCGCCCGAAACGCTCAGTTCCGTGGTTGCCGGTGCCAACGTCTTTATTTTGTTCGATACCAGCAACTACATGTACCGGGGCTTCGTCTTTGCCCAGGACGCCATCGCCGATTTCGTGCGTTCCCTGCACACGGCCGACAAGGTAGCTTTTTATTCCTACAGCCGCGACCTTTACCGCGCCGCCGGTCTGACCGCCGATCGCTCGGAGCTGGTGCGCGGCGTGCGGACTAGCGTCGCGGGTGATGATGCCGCGCTCTATAACTGCTTGCTCTTAACCGTCCAGGATGCCGGCCAGATTCCCGGACGAAAGGTTATCGTAGTGTTCTCGAACGGGCCAGACAACTCCAGTGTCGTGCCACCGGAAGATGTCGCTGAACTCGCCCAATCCGCCGGGATACCCATCTATATGATCAGCACCAGAGAGGCCCAACTCGAGCCCGTTTCGAGCGCGGTCTTTGAGCGTATGAGTGCGGCCACCGGTGGCAAAGCTTACTTTGCCAAGAATTGGCGCGACGAAAAGAAGGCTTTTGCCTCTATCCGCGACGATTTAGCCCATCTCTATTCCTTCAGCTACTATCCAAAGCCCAATCCAAATCGTGGGTGGCGCTCCATCAAAGTTCAATTGGTCGGCGAACGCCTGAAGAAATATCACATCCGCACACGCAACGGCTATCGCCCCAGGCCCCCCCGCCTGTCCGGCGGGCACGAGCCGGCGTCTACGTCGCTGCTCATTCCTAACTGACGCAACTAGAATCCCGCACTGTATATCGGAAAATCGAGCCTTGGCTCGGACTACGATTTGTCGGAAGCGTACCAAGCCATCGTGGATGGGCGCGCCGCCTTGCCTGCGGCGCAAGTAGCGGCGTGCCCATCCCGTCTGGCCACACTATCGTGCGTCGACCTCTACCGCCTGGGGCCTTTGTGCTTCTTATGCTTGCGCGTACCGTAGGTTTCGCCAACACCCACCTGCGCGCTCGCCAGCGTTGTGTTCCCGGAGTGGTCCATCGCCATGTAGGTCACTGTATAAATGCGCGAGGCGCCTGCCCGGGAGTGTTCTGCTCCGAGCAAGAATGACCGCACGTCCGTTCCCAATTGCAACGGCCCGCCGCCTACCGCCTCGATGTCATCCGCATCGATTGGCTCATTGCTGGTGATCGACACGAGTTGAACCGTCGGGCTTGCGTCGCAAGTGTCACTGACTGTGACCGTCGCAGTGATCTGATCGAGTTTGTGATTGGAAACAGTCAGGTAGCTCGGAGAAAGCGAAACGCTCAGCTTCGGCGCCTTCGTGTCCTGAATCGTAACGGTCGTCGAGGTCGCGTCAGTTAGGCCCGCGGCATCCTTCACGGTGAGTGTAAACGTATGTGCTCCCATGGTGGTCAACACTGGGTACACCACCGCCGTCGAGCCCACAAGGTTGTTCGCGTCGTCGGTCCAAGTGTAGGTCAGCGCGGTTCCATCCGGATCGTATGATCCGGAACCATCTAACTTCACTTTGGTCCCCAGGGGTCCGGCGCATTCCACGATCTGGTCCGCGCCCGCGTTGGCGACTGGCGGATGATGCGTTACCTGCGGATTGGTGAATCGGCTGAATAGGACTTGGTTTACGCCCGATGCGTCGTCGGACCACACCACGTTCAGATTGCCGGCCTTATCGGCCGCAATTTGGGCATCCGACGACTTGCCTGAATCCTTTGACAGATTCTGCGGCGCGGAGAACGTGGCCCCCGCGTCCAGCGAATGGGTGAAGAAGATGTTTGCTTGGAGAACCGAGGTGTCTTGCCAACCTAGATTGAAGCCGCCGCTGGCATCCACGGTCAGCCACGGCTTGGTCGCGTCCCCTAGGTCGTTGGAGCGATTTTGCGGCGGAACCGAGAAGGAAGTACCTCCGTTGATGGAGCGAGCCGAAAAGATCTGGTGAATGACGCTTGAGGCAGGGCTGTGCTGCCAAACCAGTTCTATGTTGCCGTTGGCGTCGACTCCGATCTGCGGGACGTCGCAGTCACCCTGGCTGGTTAACGTAGGGTCATCCGAGACGTTTATCGAGGAGGTCGCGAAGGTCGCACTCTTATCCGATCGGCGGAACATGATAGCGAAATGGCCAGGAGTGTCGTCGACCCAAACTATGTTGATATTTCCGTTCGAATCCAAGGCGATCTGAGGACTGGAGGAGTTGCCAGAATCGTTGGATATATTTGTAGGAGGGTTCGAAAAGCTCGTTCCACTGTTCACCGACCGGCTGAAATACACGACCGAACGAAAGTTTAAAGTATCTTGCCAGACTACGTTGATGCTGCCGTCCACTCCGACGGCAATCTGTGGCCCAACCGAGCTGGAGGTGTTGGGAGAAAGATTTGCCGGCATCGTCGAGAACGTCCTGCCTCCGTCCGTGGACTGGCTAAGGAAAATACCCAGATGGATGCTGTCGCCCTCCCACACTACATTGATGTTGCCGAGGGCATCTGTCGCGATCTGCGGACTGGTGGAGTCACCAGGGTCGTTGGCACTGGAGACATTCGTGGCCGGCGAGAAATTCGTGCCGCCATCGGTCGAGCGCGCGAAAAAGACGTCGTAGTTACCCCCAGGCGTAGCGTTGTCTTGCCAAACCACGTCAATGCCCCCCTGACCATCGACGCGAATACGCGGGTTGGTGGCGAAGCCCAAGGGGTTCGACAGAGGTTTAGCTGGCGAAAAGGTCGTTCCGCCATTGGTTAAACTGCTGAATCGGATGATTTGGTAGTAGGGGGCGGTGACGGTGTCGTCCTCCCACACAACGTAGACGTTGCCCCCAGCGTCTGTTGCCACCTGCGGAGTTATTGAGAAGTCTACCGTGTTGTTCCAGACGGGCGCGGAAGGTGAGAACGCAACTTGCGCCTGGGCACTTGCGCACATCGACAGCAAACCCAAGATTGCAACTGCAACGACTTGACCGAAGCGGCTAGGATGAACCACGACATCCTCCTTGTGGCAATCAGCGCAATAAAACCGGATTCTCTCGGCAGTTCGTTTCAATATGAGTTGAACTGCCTCTGGCCAGTCTTGCGGGGGCTTCCAAACTGGCTAATTCCTGAGGCTATTTGGACCCGCTTGCCCTCGGGGGACAGTGAGAAGCAAGCACTACTTTCATTGCGTAGTGTAGTAAACTCGGACGAAAGAAAAGGGAAACTAAAGTACTATGTGTCCAAAAGAGTAACAACCTGCCCTTCAGGCCCTTGCCGATTACTCGCCCAAGCCGGGTAGATTCATGGTAGGTGTCGAGCCCGACCGCAATCTTCGGTGTCTCTGTAAATACCTAATTTCATTGGCTTTAACAATGGTCTGAACCTCCGCTCCCGCGCAGCTGCGCTTTCTTGCAGCAATGCCTCTATTTGCCCTTACAATCGACCGGGCGAGGCACGCCTCTGAAGGGGGTACCACGGTGGAAAAGGTCCGCATCCTGGTCGGTAGTACCCGGCGGCCCAAGCTGGCCGCGGTGCAGGAGGCGATTCGCGACTTTGGCGCGGTTCTTGCCCCTGGCCTGGCGTTTGAGGTGGTTGGCGCGGAAGTGGAGAGCGGCGTCGGGCACACGCCTGCGAATCGCAACGAATTGATGCTGGGCGCGCGCCAGCGGGCCGAAGCGTTGGTGCGCCTCGCGCGCGAAAAAACTCAATCCTGGCATTATTTTGTCGGGTTGGAAGGCGGCCTGGACGTTATCGAGGAAGACCGAGGAATCGCGGACGGCGGCGGACGGCGCGTCCTGCTGGAAAGTTGGGCCTACGTGTCCGATGGCCGTAACGGGCACTTTGGGCGATCGGGTGGCGTAGAGATCCCGGACGCGCTGGCCCGCGAAGTCCTGGAAAATGGTGTGGAGCTGTCCGTCGCTATCGATCGATTTGCAGGTGCCGTCGGCATTCGCGATGCGCAAGGCGCTTGGGGCGTGTTGTCGAGCGGCTTGATCAGCCGGACCGAAGCTTTTCGGGTTGCTGTCGTGGCGGCTTTCGCTCCGTTCTATAACAAGAAGATGTATCATGCGGCCTCGGCCGCGCGATAAGTTCGCAAACGGGCCTGGCGGGAGGGTGAACATGGGTCACCATCATTTGCACCATCCGGGTCATGCGCTTTCCCACGCGAAAAAGGAATTAGCTACGCGGCGCGAATTTCTTTCCTCAATGATCGCTGCGACAGTTCTCACTCCGTGGGCTCTTGGCCAGGAACAGACTCGCGTGGATATGGCCGAGCGCTTTCGCCAGCGGTCTGAAGAGTTTGAAGCCACGGGGCTGGCCGCACCTTTCAAAGGAATCACAACCGACGGTAACGTGATTCCGGGCCTATTTGACATCACTTCCACCGGCGTCTCTACGGAACCCATCCGCAACGCGGCGGAGAAATTCATAGGCTCGCTGACCAGCGTCCAGCTCTCCCGCACTATGTTTCCGGTGGACGACGTCAAGTGGCGCAAATGGATGAATCAGCACTTCTACGCGCGCCAGGGCATCAGCCTTCAGGAGATGACCGAAGCACAGCGCGACTTAGCGTTCGGTTTGATGCGCGCGTCCCTAAGCGCAAAGGGCTTTGAGCTGACCCGTAACATCATGCGTTTAAACGAAACGCTCGCGGAACTTGCCAATGACCATGAATTCCTGGGCGAATGGCTGTACTTCATCACCATCATGGGCAAGCCATCCAATAGGGAACCGTGGGGATGGCAGCTCGATGGGCATCACGCCATCATTAACTGCTTTGTTCTGGGAGATCAGGTAGTGATGACGCCGCAATTCCTGGGTTCTGAGCCGGTCCGTGCCACTTCTGGCAAATATAAGGGTGTAGTCATCCTCCAGGAAGAGCAGAACAGCGGCCTGGCGATGCTGCAAACCCTTCCTGACGCACAGCGGCAAAAGGCCATCCTCAATTTTTCCAAGACAGGCAACAACAACTTGACTGAGGCGTTCAAAGATAACGTGATCCTAGACTACGCTGGCATTCAAGCCTCCACTCTGGCGGCCCCCGCACGCCGTCGGCTGACCGACCTCCTACACCTTTATGTGAGCAACATGGATGACGGGCATGCCCGTGCAAAAATGGACGAGGTCACCCGCCATATCGACAGTACGTGGTTCGCTTGGATTGGCGGGACCGAGGCGGACAGCGTCTTCTACTATCGCGTACAGAGTCCCGTTATTCTGGTCGAATTCGATCATCAAAGACCAGCAAACCTGGCCAAGTTTGCTAGCGACGCAAAGATTCCGACCCAGCAGCACATTCACTGTGTGGTCCGCACACCGAATGGGAACGACTACGGCAAGGATCTGTTGCGGCAGCATTACCTTGCCCATCCCCACAAGGAAGCGTGAGCAATTTCGGTCGTCCTGTAGCATGAAGCGTCGTAAACTGAAACTGGTGTTAGCAAGGCCAACTTCTTGAGGAGAAGCTAGTGGATATAGTTAAGGGCAATATGGGCTGGATCGAGGTCGTCGTCGGCCCCATGTTTTCAGGCAAGAGCGAGGAGTTGATCCGCCGCCTGCGCCGTGCCGAGATTGCCCGCCAACGGGTACAGATCTTCAAGCCAGCTATCGACGAACGCTACGCCGCCAACGAAATCATTTCCCACTCCGGCCTCGGCATCGCCTCCGACAATATTCTGAAGGCCAGCGAAATCATGGAAAAGGTCCAGCCCCGCACGGAAGTCATCGGGATCGACGAGGCGCAATTTCTGGGCGACGAAGTAGTCGACGTGTGCACCAAGCTCGCCAACCTGGGCAAGCGCGTCATTGTCACCGGCCTCGATACCGATTACCGTGGCCGCCCCTTCGAGCCCATGCCCCGGCTCCTGGCCATCGCCGAGGAAATTACCAAGCTGCTCGCCATTTGCGTGCGTTGCGGCAATCCCGCCGTGCACACGCAGCGCCTGGTGGAAAGCGAAGAGTTGATCGTGGTCGGAGCCACCGGTATGTACGAAGCCCGCTGCCGCCGCTGCTTCGAGCCCAACCCCGAGCAAGCCAAGGAGAAGAAAGACGTCCCGCTCCTAATCCGCAACCGCGCCGCAGGCAAGCCCTAAGTCCCGCGA